>Ga0116231_10002778_pt1 | contig 36477 bp, 22 predicted proteins | sample S1TSphgellanicum_2_FD_89695 | JGI IMG/M metagenome (GOLD analysis project Ga0116231, IMG submission 89695) | Host-associated microbial communities from peat moss isolated from Minnesota, USA - S1T2_Fd - Sphagnum magellanicum MG | ecosystem: Host-associated > Plants > Peat moss > Unclassified...
CCCCCATAACCAACATATATTTTTGGTTTCAAATTTTCTTAACTTGGCGATTCTTGTTGGGGAAAAATGGAATAAATAGTGAAAATTCAAAAAATAATGTAAAAAAAAAATTGCCAAAAAATTGAGATCACAAATTTCAATGAAAAAATGTTATTCCTAATTAATAAAAGTTTTAAAGTAAATTTAATAATGCCTATAGTAAACACATAAACAATTCCAACATCAAGTTTATTTTAAAACTTTTAAATTGTAAATTTGAGATCATTATAAATCATATTCAATTTTTTTAGAAATTTAAAATAAATTTTAATTATGTAATTTAGTTTTTAATGTGATGAATTTCCATGACTTTGCAAACATAAAAAGGGCCATCAACATCAACAAAATATTTTTATTTTATTTTATTTTATATTTTTTAAATGATATAATTTTACAATGGGTTCTACAACTTGTGGCCAAAATATAAAAATATTTTCACAAATTTATACTTCCATATATGGCTTATAGCCAAATCATGGTTAAATTTTGTTACGGATGATCTTGAAGAAGATTACAAAATTGAAAAAATGAAAATATTAAAAATAATCATTGATGTCATTATTATTATCACCATTATTTATTTATTTATTAAATTCATTTAAAAATATTTAAACATAAACCTATAACAAAACAAGCTTTAAAACATTGATAAATTATGTCTTAAATCAAAATAATAAGTCTAAAATATTTATAATATTTCATTATAAATAATAATAATAATAATATTTATAATATTTCATTATAAATAATAATAATAATAATAATAATAATATTATTATTATTATTATTATTATTACTACTTAAATTTTTAGAAAAAATATCCTTTTGTTTTAACTTGGATTTTTTTTCATACTCTAAGAAAAAAATGGGAAAAAATTAGGGATTATTTTTGGGGCCTTTTTGGTGTGGTGTCATGAACATTCATAATAATAAACTTGTCCATGATGATAAAAAAATTTGAGGGGAAATTATATATTCTAATTTACATAAATGTATAAAAGTTTAATATATTAAAAAAATATAATTTAAAGGTCTACATGTATATTAGACTTTGCATGCATGAACATTTTGATCTAATCATTAACCCATTCAAATATAAATATGAAACTTCCCAAATTTTTATACATCCATTTAAAAAAATTGTGTTGAATGCAAAATGCAACTCATGGGTGGTGGATTTAACAACATTCAAAGTGAATGAATCAACTCATATGCAAATGTTAATAATTCAAAAAAGATGAAATAATTCATTAACCCATTCAAGTATAAATGTGAGGCATTAAATTTTTATGTGTGTTTCAATATATATTAGCAAATGCAATATGTAATGTTTGAATAATGAATTCAATAAGTTCAAAATGGATGATTTTACTCATGTCAAAATGTTTATAGTTCACCAAATGTGAAAACATTCACTAAACCATTCAAGTATAATTACACAATATTGAGTTGCATGTGTTTTATTATATTATAATAAGTGCAAAATGCAATTTGTGAATAATGGTTTTAACATATTAAAGGTGAATGGTTCAACTTTGATAATTGAAAATATATGAAAAAAATCACTAATTCATTTCAATATAAATGTGAAGTTTAAAATTGTTACATGTGTTTTAATGAATTATGGTAAATGTAAAATGCAACTCTTAAGTAATGATTTTAACATGTTAAAAGTTGATAGTTCAACTCATGTACCATGTTGATAGTTTAAAAGATGTTTAAAAATCATTAAACCATTATAATACATTGTGTAAATAAAGTTAAAGGTTATTTCAATTTCCATGTCAACAATTTGAAATTATTAAATAATTAAATAAGATCCAAATTATAGTCATAAGTGAACAACATAGTAAATGTAACAACTATGAATAATATTGACAATTAATTAATGAAACAAACCACTTGCAAACTTAAAATGGCCAAATGTAATTGAAATGTGGTCAAATTGGACAATAGTCGCAATGTGTGGGGTTGGAAAAGGACAAGATTTTTTCTTGTGTTAAGCCTAGACCTAAACCACTTAGGCCACACTAAATTAAACCTAGACCTAGGTAGCTTACATTGCATAGGCTAGTTAGGTGCATAGCTAGGTATGTAAGTGGATAGGAAATACGTAGGTAAGTAACTTATGTATATAGGTAGCTTACTTTAACCTAATATGTATGTAAGTAGCCTACCTTAAACTAGATAGGTATTCTACCATAATTTATTATGAACCACTAATTATATATTAGTTGCATACACAACCATGAGGTGATCACATATGCAACTAAAAATATATAAAGTAGTTTACTTGGATGAAAAACCACAAAAAACCATCCATGTTGTTTTTTTTGCACCATTAATTGTTGAAATACATGGACAAAGTTAGCAACCCCAAATTCACAAGCTTATGAAATCAACATTGGAAACTTTTCATGCGGCAAATGCAAGATATGGATGTATTTGATCCTTATTGGTTTTATTGAAGATTTCAATATATACCCAATAAGCAAATTATGCAAATTTCAATAACTATTTGCAAGAACACATTTTTCAAATGAAATAATTAAAGCATGATATGGAAAAAAATCAAATACCCAAGTTATTGCAACAAGAAAGGAACTAATAACTTTGGTTTTTAAAAAACTAATTGCTAATTGCTAATGTACACTTAGAAAACAAATCTAAAAAGAACTTAGAGAATATGGAAAGCAAGATTTCACAAATTTGAGCTTGATCAATTCAAGTTGACTCAATGAAATATTGGGTGATGATCACATTTTGGCATTCTCATATAGTTAATTCTTTTTTGTTTCCAACCATAAATTTGATATACAATTATATACACACACAAGGTAAATTTGTTCTTCTTGTGATTCTCCGAGCTTATTTTTGTGTTGAATCAAGTGGTTACTTTCAACACTAGCATGTTGGCCTCCCAATTCCATGCACCCTTTATTGTGCTTAATTTGTATGTATTTGTGAGTGCACACCATTTGTGAAAAATAATTTTTTACATGACTTTTTCAAACATTAACACATATTCACAAAACTTGCCAAAATTAAATTCATGAAGAGGATGGATGCAATTATAAGATTCAATTCAAGTAGATTTGGAAGATTGGTAACTTGATAAATAATAATATCAAGTTTTGCCTTATAGTATGTTGATGTGGAATTGCAATCTCCTTTAAAATGTGCAAAAGAATGTAAGTAACACGTCACAATCAAGAAAGAGTTCAACATTGGGTGTTGATTATAAGTCTCTCCCAAATACAAAATTATTATTGTCCTTAGTAGTTTCCAATTGAATAGATATAAGTAAAGAAGTGAGAAGTGGCTCCTACATATTGTTCTTGAAATATTGAATGAATGTGTATTGCAACAATTAAGAGATTGCAATGAAACCCAAATTTGCAATTTATTATTGAAAGCAAAATGCACAAAATCTTTTCAAGCATCAAAATGTATGAATATGAAATTACTAGTAATTGTACATGAATTAATTGTCTATTACAATATTAAATAGGAGCAGTGTGCAACTTTTGCTTGCAAACCCATTTAAGCAAAGGCATACATCAAGAAAGAATTAACAAGAAGAAAACAAGTGAACAAGTTCAAGAAATGATTTGAACATTCTTGTATTCAAAATTTCAATATTTTATTTCCACTTCATAATTTGACAACAAAACCATTACTCAAAGTCCAATGGTTCAACAAAGGACAAATATTCTTGGTTATGGAAATCATGCACACATTACTACATTACCTATGCCATACCTACAATTAATGTTTGGCACTTCTTTGTTGAACATTTATTTATTTTACAAAATGAGGCTCAAAATTTCAAATTTATTTTTCAAGACTTTTAATATTTGAAGAATAAGTATTCAAAATACATGTGCATTTATAATAGTAACCCAACTTATGGTTTTCAATTTTCGAAAAAATTGACATATATATATAGGATAAACCTTTTGTGAATTATTTTGTGCTGAACATTAGTTGTAGGATTGGTTTTAAACTCTTCCCACAATTATCCAAATTTGGCTCACAACCTTAGTTTGTATAATTTCATTTCCTTTTCAATTTCCATTTTTCAATTCCATTTTTCCATCCTTAAATTATTATCGGATTGTACATTTTGTACTATCTACCATCTCATAATTATGCATAAAATAGTAATGATAATAATATTTTGTTATGTATGTGCACACATTTGTGTTTTATTTTCAAATTGTGACGTTGCCACCTTGGTGATCGTCCATAAGAAGAGTTAGACATGTTTAGCTAATAACCAACTATGAAAAAACAAATTAAAAAAAATTCTTCAATATCATGGTTACTTGTTTAAGTAATGTGTAAAAAATGGTGAATTTTAATTTTTTTTATTATGGCGATTTTCTTGGGAAACATTTGACAAAAAAACATTCATTCATTCATTTATTTTTTCAAATGGCAAAAATTCACACAAAAAACTTCAATCTATTGAACATTTCTAGAATTATTAACAAGAAAAGAAGGTGTAGAATAACACTATAGACAACATAGAAAGTTAAATGGTGGTGGTTACAATGTTTAATTAACTAGACTATAATTTGAAATGTAAATCAATGTCATAATGTTTTGTCAAAAAAATTATGCAACATTTAAACATATCAAGCTTGCAATGTATTTTCATGATGATGGTTTAAAATTTCCCATTTTCAAATCTAAGGCTATAGTTGCAAAATATTTCTCCAAACTCTTGTGAAAAATCATTGAAAATATTTCCAAAAACATCCATATGGACTCCACAGATTTGCATAAAATTTGTTTAGGTAAGTCCCACAAGTTTTTCATTTCTTGAAAGTTTTTCATACTATTTTTTGCTAAAAACTAGGCAACTTCTGGAATTTTTACTATAAATATATTCAACATTACAAACGACCCAAATGTTATAGTTGGGACGCCAATTAGGGGTAGAATGCAACATAATCAAGTGGTTGTTTGAACTTTGATATGTTAGTTTTGTGTAGGTAGTTGAAATGATGTCAAGCCTCCACTAGGTAATCATCAAAATGGTTTTTCAATTTCATAACTCCTATTCTTAGGACATCATAAAACAAATTTTGATTTATAATCAACATTTTCAAGAACAAAATGTAGTCCAAGAATTGCCTTTAAAATTATTGGAGCAATGGATTGATTAAAATTTTCAAAACATTAAAGGACTTCACAAAGCTTCTATGAATCATAAGCAAGCAATACAATGTTGGGGAATGAAATTTAAGCTTTTAGCAATTATTTAGATTGTTCAAAATGGAACAAAAATGAGAAAGATATGATTGTCGAAAGTAAGTGGGGTTAATATTTAGTCATCAACTTAATTCACATTTTAAGATTCCACACATTTGTCTTATTTGTGATTTTTTAATGTTGTTTCTTTGCTTTTAAAATTCAAAGAAATAATGTAAAGCTTAGATTGGTGCACCCATAGCTTTTTGGATCACGAACCAATTTTTTTTTATAAAATCTAAAAATAATGGGTCATTAAAAAAAACACAAACTATGTCATTTCATCATATTTTATGTTTTTTATGCATTATTCCTTTGCCTTTGGAGCTGAAAGAAATAATTTAAAACTTAGCTTGATGCTCCCATAACTCTTTACATTGTTCAAAATAGACCAAAAAATAATAATAAATTAAAAATGTTCAATCACTGGCTAGCACTTGGGGACATGCAATTCTAGCCTACAAAATGCTGAAATTTTCAGAATTCAAATTTTAACTGCCAAATTAAGAATTGAAAATTAAATTAATTACTATGGTATAATGTGCATATCCTTTTATCACTCACATGGTTCATTGCCACAACATGGAGCCCAAAAGTAATTCCAATGACGGAGTACCATAGTACCTGAATGAATTCAGCATAAATTAAATCATTTTTTGGTTTTGCTGAATATTTGAAATTTTATTTAATATTTGTGTCAAAATTTTAATAAAATCAAAAGTTTAACAATTAGGTTTGAACTACCCAGTTGTTTATTATTTTTTATATCCATTATCTGTCAAAATTTTCAGAATTAAAAAATCAAGTGTCGAAGTTAAGATTTAAAATTTAATTAATTATTTGATAATTTTTCGTTGAAATCATTCAAGTATTATAATAATTGGAACTAGTATATAAGGGAATTTTTTTTGGAATCCTCTCATTTCCTACCTACCTACCTACCTACCGACTTATCTCTTATGATCTTTCCTTCCTTCTTCCTTCATGCCAGGGAATTATCAATTAACTTAACCCTAATTACCTAGTACCTACTGGCGTGGAGCGTACGCCAAAGAATTAGGGTTTGCAAGGGAAGGAGCCCTTTGATGGTGGTGTGTAGAAGAAGTGCAGTCCAGTGCAGTGCAGTCCCTTCAGCTACAACTGTCCCTTGCACAAACAATGGCAATTAGCAATGCAGAAATTGGGGGTGGCACTGGTGTTTCAGAGAGATGGAGCAGTGCTTTGCTCAATGTCACAGAACTGGGTAGCTCTTTAGAGTCTCTGCAGAGGCTTTTACTGGACAAGGCAGTGTATATGGACGAGGAAGCTTTTGCGCAGGCATCAGCCAAGTCTCACCAAACACGGATCATCAAGGTAAGCAAGCAAGCAGGCCATACAAGAAACCCTGTACAGTTTTCATTTCTAAGAGTTCCAGCTTCTTCTTGGTGTGTGCATGACCTGCGGTTCCCTAGGATGATCTCATGGCTCTCTCAGCTCCATTCCAAATGCCCAATCTGAAACCAAACAAAACCCCATGTTCCCATCTGTGTTGAAACTGCTCTTGCTCCTGTAATTTCCTTAGATTTAGGGTTTAGGGTTAGTTGTCTTCGAAGTCTGTACGACATGATCATTTGGACCTAGTTTTCGATGTCTTGAGGCTTTCAATTTTTCTGTCGCTGTATTGAGATCAAAGCGTGCAAGAATTTTGTTCTCTACAGGTTTAGGGTTTCTATTCTTGCAATTTCTATGTGGTGTGTAATGAATCCAAAGGTTTGAGCCGGTATGTATGTATGTACCAGTTGTGCATGCTCTAAATGAAACCCTAATAAATCATTGTCATGCCTAGTTTTGATTGTTTCAAATTCTTTGTGTTTCAGTAGTGCTTTGTAACTGATCTTGTAAATGATCGTCCAATGTTTGGTTGTGCTGCTGCGACAGAGAGTTTGGTTCTGTGTTGCTGTCCCCAAATTCTGTTTTCAAATCTTTGTCATGATCATAGCCAATGTTGGCAAGGTACATGGGAGATGATGCAGCCTGAGCCTTCTGTTCTCAAATTTTATGCATAGTGGAAGTAGTTCTTGAACACAGGTGGTGCTAGGCATCATGAAATACACAAGAACATTGTGCTAATTGTAAGGAGCAACCTCAGATGTTGTACTGGCCACTTCTCTATTCTCAAAAGTTGATCATGATTTGAAAGAGCAGGCAAAAGAGAGGCGCATACAGACACTGGAAAGAGAGCTTGACTCAGCAGTACTCGCAGCAAGTCATGCACGGGCAGAAAGGAAGCAAGCTGAGGTGGCTCAGCATGCAGCTGAAGCTCGCACTCAACAGGCTATCCAGGAGCTTGAAGATACAACCAGTATGTACTGGTTTCATCCTGTATTTTCCTTTTGTGTAGACTCAATCTCTCTCTCTTGAGGTGCACTGAGTTCACAAGTGCGTGCCACACCCAACCTGACATGTGTGAGCAGTTATTTTGTCAGAATTGCATTGCTGAAGAGACCATAAATATGTAGAAATAATCAGCTTGACCTGTTAGAGTTGAGAAAGTATTATGCAAGTGTCTGGATGTTGCTTTGCTTCAGTTTAATGTTTCCTTCTCATATCAAGGTCTGATGATGGTGTGGAATCAAGTACACAGGATTGACAATGGTAAGTATGTGTTTTGAATTGGTGCCAAGCAGAGGTTTTTACATTGCACATGGAGGAGCTAAGGTCAAAGCAACAAGAGCTGGAAAAGAAAGATGCAGAGATTGAGGTGTTGAAGGCCATTATTGACAGTCTTTCTCAAGGCAAACGTTCAAAGAAAGCCTCATGACTTCACACAGGCTGCTGTATGTCAACAAGGCGACAAAATTTTTTTTACCTGATTTATGACTGCATTCTCTCTCAATGGGTTTGCATTCAAATTCTGTCTGTTGTTTTACCAATTGTCCACACTGACAGAAGTCTGCTCAAAGTGCATACTTGTCAGTTGGAAAGTGCTGTGGAATGATCTAAAAGCACAGAGTACCATAGTTAGACTCAGGTTGTATAGACCAAAGCCATCTACAATGCTATATATTTTTCAGGTGACAGCATGTCCTAGAGGGGTGCCTAACATATAGCAAACACACTTGCTGTATGAGGGCTGGGAAAGCATGTCATCCACAGTGGTAAGTCACTGGGTTGCTCCAAGCTTTATGGACAACCCTTTAAAGCTTTGTCATGAGTGTCCAGACACCAGATACAACAACAATGTGCAGCAGCAGAGACCTCAACAGTTCTCGCTTTTATCAAACTATCATGAATGTACTGTAATGCTTTTTGATGTGTGTGTTTTCACATTTTATTAACTTGTAGCATTGGTAACTAGATAAGGCATGCCAGTCAACATTTGTTTTGCATCATTGAATTCAATTGTACTAACAAGCCAGATTGAATTCCCTGGCATTGTTGTGTATAGTCGTCACTGTTAGTCACTCATGACCATTGCTTAGTATAATAATCATGTGACAATCTGCTCATGTTCAATCATGCTTTAGGAATGATAAGAATTTAGGAATGAATGCCCCTGTCACTGATGACCATTGCTTAGTATAGTCATGTGACAATCTGCCCATGATCAATCATGCTTTAGGAGCAATGAGACCAGACCCCTGACAATTGCACGAGAACTGCAATTTGTGCTATTCATGTTGAATCAGGCCTCACATATGTTCTTGGAGGATGAAGCTTATATGCTATGGATTTTTGTACCAACTTAGTGATGAGATTGTGACAAATGCTGTTGCAGCGGAGAAAATTCATGCAATCCAGTCACAGCAATATGAGTGAATGCTGTCCATAGATGCAATGAAATCAGTCCCCTACTTTAGCGTGAGATGTATAAGTCTTGAGACTGCACTCTATATTTGGACATGTTATTGGTATGTAAAATGGCATAACTGTTGAGATGTGCAGGATAGTTTAAATATGGAGAGCTTTGTTGACATTGTTAGGCATGTAATGCATGAGGAACAATAAAACAAAGCATAGTCCTACCCATATGAGTAATTGACCATAGTTGTTCGTCTGTGTTCTGTGGTGTTGCTTGCAGCTCAGTGATGATTGACAACTCAACTACACAAAACTGTTTGAGCTCATGGTACAAAAGGATCTACTTGTCTAACCCTCCCTCAGAACTCTCACCAAGTTTACCAAGTTGAGTGAATGAAATGAAATGGGTGGAGTTCAGTTTCTCAGCCTGGTCTGAAAGTTGCAATACACACATGAGCTAAGTTGCTCTGAATGGAGGACATAATGTGTCCAGTACACAATGCACATAGCATTCACATAGCGGGAAGACTTGGCAATGATGTTGGGAATGGCCTGGAAGTACGTCCCAATACATAAACTGCCTATTCCCTTTGTACATAAATTCTGGTGAAGTTCATTCTTTCATTCCTTACTGGCAGGCATTTCCAGAGGTACTGGCAAGACTTAGTGATGATGTCTGCTAGCCCTCAGGAGACATAACTAACCCAAAAACATCCATAGTATTCTCATTTTCAGGCTGCAATAAGGTGGTGACTTATGAGGCTAAACTTCAAACCATTCTAGCTTGCCCTGTACAAGCAAGATGAAATGAACTTTCAATTTCATTGCACAATAAACATAGCATCAACAAATTACGATAGCAGAGTATGCAATCATACACGAGGTGGGTAGCCAATACATGCATGGTTATCACCAAAACAAACAAATTGTGAATCAACAGTCAGGAACAGGGCTCTGGAAATTGAGAATCGAACTGCCTAAGTGCAATAAACATGATTGCATTCCAAAGTTGCTGCTTGGCATCACTATTTTAAGAATCTTCCTGCAAAGATACAAACAAAACAATGCTTGGGACAAGCATCTTCAACTTTCACAAGAAGTTGAAGATGAGATCAACTCACAGTCCTGGCATGTTCACAGCACTCCACAAAGCATTTAAATAAAATGCAAATCAAGCTCTCTTATGCTAGGAAAAGCACTTGGAGTTTAGAAATGGTAATGGGTCAATCTATAAGAAATTACAAGGATCCATCAGGGTCTGCACAATTTGGATTCAAGGAAGGTCTAAAGAGATAAATTGAAACCTATCAATTTGAATATTGTCAAGGGCAAGATTAATTTCATCATGTTTGGATTGAGATCCTGAGCATTAGAATCAGTACTCAGTCTGTCAATGAAAAATCAATCTCTAATTGACACCACTATCATTTCTGCAGCAAGAAATTTACTTGTTGCATCACAAAAACATCACCATTGAGAGGGGAAATTTTTTCAGCACTTGATTACTCCGTAATCATGTGCCTATGAGAACCTCTGTCTTTTGGGTCTCAAAACCTAATTAAAGTGGTCTTTTGTCCAAGATCTTCTCTCTTGGATCTTGTGGAGCACTCAGGCTGATGATGAGAGAAACTGCAGTCTTGTTTTCACCAATGTCTGAACTTATGGTTTCTCTGATTCTCGTTTTTCCCAAAATGCGAAATGAACATTTGCAACTTAGAGAGAAGCCCCAAAATGCGAAATGAACATTTGCAACTTAGAGAGAACATCAATTTCTGTTTGCAGTAGTTAGCAAATTGTTCAGCTGCTGAAATTTTATTTTGGTGATAAAAATTGATGGAGTTTATGTCATGAGCAATTATTTCTCTAATTGTATGCAGGTAGAATCTGCTCTTTGAAAAAACCTTCACAGATTCCTGGTAGTTTGTGCATCATTAAGCTCATGAGAAGTTTTGCCAACAGACCTGGATAAAATGGTTTTTTTCCATGGTTTCTCACACTTGATTCTTCATAACCCATCTTTCCTCTTTTCTATTCCAGGCAATGCAATGAAGCAAAGATTACTTTTCATATAAGGACCCAAAAGAGCAAAAGGTAAGAACCACTATTGTCTTTACTGGGCTCTTTTACTGTTTCCATCTTGTAGCACATGGGTAGATGGATGCCTGCAACCTGAGATGATGAACCTCAAACAATTGCAGCAAACTAAGCTGCAATTGCAAAATTGTTTGCTAGTTTTGTTGATGGTGAAGATTTGATCTAGGGTATCTGGCCCTATTGTTACACATTTAAAGAACAAGTTTTTAAATGTACTCCTGATTCAAACAGATCTTCCTTGCTGAAATTTGGTCTGTAGCACCTATTCTATGTTGGCCACAACCAACCCAATTTCCAGAACGTGCACATATGATAAGCACGTGGAAAATTATGGCCTACGACTAATCAATCTAGTGAGTTCACTGTTCTCCATTTCCCCCATGGTTGCACTCTTCACTGCACACTCTGGTATGTACACCATGACAATACTATTGCATACATCATACCCAAGATTGCTATTTCATTTACAAGAACCCATTTACAAGAACCCAAGTGCGCTCTTGTGCAAGAATGAGAAATACCAGTGTGCAAAAGTCAGGTTTTTGTGTGCAAAAAAGGACAGGATTTAATCGAACCCAAGTGGCCCTTTGTGCAAGTTAAGGAAACAACAGTGAATCGAGTTTTTGGGTCCAACAGTATTCCCACAGAAGGGTTCACCAGTGTTCAACAGTAGGGATTTCACGTACAAGGATAGGATTTACAAGAACCCCATGTGCTCTTGTGCAAGGATAAACAGCAGTCAGTGTACAACAGTACGACTTCTGTCTGCAAGGATAGGATTCAGAAGAACCCCAAGTACTGTTGTGCAAGGATAGGAAACACCAGTGTGCAACAGTGGGGTTTTTGTTTGTGCGCAAGTTTACGGAACAAAAATGTGCAATGTGCAATGGACGAATGGGTGAGCAATAATAGCAATGATTGGCAAGGTCCTTTACATCAGAGGCAAAAGATCAGATAAGTTATCTGCTAATCACCCTCAACATACAGTGCATGAATTACGTTTAAATTAAAGAAGAAAGAAAAAACCACATCGATACCTATACTTCGCGCTCAGTGGAAGAAGAAGTCGTTTTGAGAATTTGCTCATGGTGCTAAGCACATTCGCAAAAAGCCTCACGGCATTATCATCATTGCGCTATTATCTGTCACCAAAAAAATGAGCTGAAGAAAGATATGAGGAAGACAACAGAGATGGATCCAGGGTTCAACAGCAGTCTGAGGAGAGCAGAAGCCCTAGCAAAGACCTAGCTAGAAGGGTCATAAAAAAACTGTCGTCGAACATTTGAAACAAGCCAGGACTGTATGGAACTGTAAATCCCGCATGGCCTGTTGTACCGATCGACATTGCTTACAGCACCCAAAACGTGTGCTGCAAGCTCTCTTTCCGTCTGCGAAGAGTAACTAGCGAGAAGCGAAATGGGATCTTTTCTCTTCTCTACTCTTCTCTTCACGTTTTGCAAGAAAAACAACAGTATTGAATCAGCAACACAGTGCAGCATCAGTCCTCGTCTCGAGAGCTGGAAGCATATTATTACTGGGAATGAATTGAAAGAAAGCCGATCAAGAAGTAGTTTTTGTGTCTTCCTAAACCAAACCAAAGAAAAACGTGGAACACAGTTAGCTCTGAAAAACCCCACACAAAACAAACAAAAGACTTCAAACAAAAAATCAGAAAAAAAGCAAACAAGACGAGGAAGGAAAAAGGAACAGATCGCAGTAGACCAAATTCCCAGAATGATATCTAGAAAGACCGCAGCAAATCGTAACAAGATCAGCGACTTCGGAGTTGCTCATCGCAACAAAGCTTTGAAGACGCCTCGTTGCCCTAAAATGCCGACGAAGCACGCGCGCCACCACCAACCAACGGACTAAAACCCTAAACCCTAATCCTGGACAGGCGACGAAAAAACGGCCAGAATCCACCGTGAAGGATGAATGGTAAGTGGTCAGGAAACAGTTTTCTGTTGACTTCCAGTTCCTACCTAGCTAACCCTATACCTAGCTAACCATAGTGGTTTAGCTCAGGTGCTCTTTTGTACTACCTACCTACTAACAATTTGCTTGTGGATTGTTCATAGGCAGGTTGCAAATTTGGCCCTTACCTAGTAGTGGCTAATTTTCTTACCTGTCTATATATATATATAGGACCTACTCCTTATAGAATGGGTTACCGAGGTGAGGCCCAATATTATTTAGTTTTACATAAATCACTCAAGCATGGGGCTAGAACTCGGTGCTCGAGTGAAACATGGGTCGTAGATGCAAACATGGCATGAGGTTTTTACAAAGTATCTCAATAGTCAAGTTTTCATCAAAATTCAGCATGAAAACAAGTTTCATGTTCAGTTGTTATGCTTGTCCAAGAACAAGCTCACACGTGAAATTCTAGTTGAGCATGAAGCTTTCATCTACCAAGTTGTGCGCTCTTGCCCTCACAAGTGGCAAACATAGTTTGTAGATAAGCTCTCTCAATCATAAAGGTATGCTCTTGCCGAGTTGCAAACATAATTTGTAAATAAGTTCTTTCAATCATAAAGCTATGTTCTTGCCTTCACAAGTGGCGAACATCGTTTACAAATAAGTTCTCTCAATCATAAAGGTAGAGAAGGGTAGAACATTCCAAATTTTTTAGGGTGTGGAAAAGAACATACTTTTGTTGCAGGCAATTAGCTTGGAAAAAGTGTCATTATTGGATTTGTGTATGTATGAGTGGTGTTAAGGGGTAGAAATCTTTAAACTAATTAGTGTCATAGGCATCTTAGTAATTAGTAGTTAGTAGTGGTAGATTTATTGTCCGTCACCAAAGGGGTGAAGCTAGTGGGATTAAGTAATTCATGTTAGTGAGTGGTTAGGTGTAATCCACCCAATCACATATGGGATTTTTAAAAAGGGATTAGCATAAAGACCTTATTTTCATGGGGTGTGGCTTTGTGAAGAAGGAAGATTAGAGGAGGATTTAGATTTCTATAGCATTCAATAAGTTTGTAATTTGGAGTTGGAGTGGAGAACTCTTTCTTGGAGAGGTGTGTGGTGTAACACTAGAGAGGAGGGAGTAATTTGGAAATGTATTTGTACTTGTGTATTATTTCAATGGAAAATGGTTGAACCTTCATGTGTTTTGTTTGAGTTTATTCTATTAGAATATGAGGAAAGGTAGTATAATTTAAGCTTACATAACGTGTTATTACATTTTATATAGTAGTTTGACATTTCTTCTACAAAAAGTGATAAGTTTATATGCTAATTTTTAGTTTCTAAAATAGGAAGTCACTCTACCATAGGGTGGTAGCAATTAGTATATGGCAATAGGAAGAAAGAACACTTGGAAGTTGAAGTCTTCAAGGTACATGAGACTACTATAGATGGTAAGTAGAAGTCAAAGGAGTTTGTAGTGGCTATAGATGGTAGGTAGCAAACAGGAGGCTTTCCAAGGGACTATAGACAATAGGCAATGCCCTTAGAAGGTTTGCAATTGTGGGGAAGGTTGGATAGTAGTCATGGAAGGCCTATAAACCCATTGGATGCCATTATGATGAATTGAAAGTATTATAGAGTCATGGAAGGTAGTTATTACCCATTCTTCATATTCAACATGCCTATTGTTTATACTTTCTTTTACATTATTGGAATAGTTTATAGCCAAAACAGTAGGTCTATCCTTAGATGACAAACCTTATTTTCTTCTTTTTTCTCTTTGCACTACTACTTACATAGTTATAGTTGTAGTAAAGTAAACAAATGAAAGTAGTTCTTTTTGGGAATAAGAAAGAGTTAACATGTTCTATTTGGGAGTAAGAAAAAGTTGACCTTGTTCCCTCAATGTTACCTTCCTAGGGACAATAATGTTTAAAGGTTGTAATTTCACCCTTTTACATTTGGCAACCATCATGTGGATTGTATTTGGGATATTCTTTCAAGAATGGGACTAAGGTTAATAATCTTTACTTTGGATAAATGAAGTTTAATTTGAATGGTCAAGTGAGTAATGAAAAACAAATTTCAAAACCTAGTTATTGAAGGTAAACAAAGGCTTTATTGTCTTTACTAGTTAATGATAGCATGCCACAATCCTAAAGAAAGGATAGTCTATAAACAAGATTGAGAGTGGGATTAAGAAGAAGGTATCTATGGGAAACAAAAATTGGAGTACAAAGTGGAAGGTACTACTACACAAGAAAGACAAAAAAAAGACTTAAGACTTAATGCTCAACTAGACACCATAAGATAAACATTAATTTGAAATACTTCATTATTACCACATAAGTTCAATAATAAGGAGGGTAGTTATTGTGAACCAACCACTAGAAGAACAATTATGTCATACTTTCACGAAGATTTTTTTAAAAATTTTAATCATGAACTAACAGTAACAAATGGATTTATTTTTTAAATGGAACAAATTATGGAAGAAAAGTTAGGAGCATTGAGTGCTAATTATTTAGAGATAGCAGAGGAGATGCTACCATCTAGGATGGTAATCATGGGCACTTCCACTTCTGATGTCAAAATGGAAAAACCCATGGAAGACCAAGAGGTAAATTTTGCCTATTGGTATCATTCACAGTGGAGGGATGTTAGATTTTGAACATGAAGTTCTAAAATAACATCTTTCAAGTCAGAAAACAAACAAAAACAACAACAGGGGAAGGTAAAATGGATTTTACCCTCAAAAAGACTTGTTACCTAGCTATTCTCAAGGGCATGGCATAGATGGTAGCAGAGAAAAAATAGACCAACATTCTAAAATTTCAAGATGAAGATACAAGAAAAGAAACAATACAATCACAAGGAGGTAGCCATGGAAAGTTACAAGGTGAATTTCAAAGGGCATCTCGTAATTTACACTTCATGAAATCACCTACTATAATGACTACCATGGGCATCACATTTGTAATTACCTTTGAGGTGGAGGTGGTAGAACTAGATTTAAAATGAAAAGAAATAGGCCATGAGGAGGTTTGAAAAACTCAAACGATCGTTTAAGGGCACGAATTCAAAAGTGGGAAAACTACTTTCCCTTGGACCATTAGATGTGGGTATAGCCATTGCTTACCCTTGCAGAAAAAGACCCAACAATTCTCACATGTTCCAACCTTTTCAACTTGTGGGTAATGTTTGGATTAGAATAAGGGGGGGACAATAACTACTACCCAATAGCAAAGGGAGAGTATATGGACATATACCCACCATCATGGTGCAAATTGTATGGGGAGGTAGTGCATTAACCAATAGGATGTCACTACCATCCTTCAATTTTAAATGATAGAGGAGTACATAACTAAAAACATCATACTAGTGATTTTGAAAAGGACATGGATATGAACCATATTCGAATGAAAAAGAAAAAGGACAAGACGATAGTGCGGGGTTGCGACTAAGGCAAGGGGATGGAAAGGTGTGGGCCAAAAGTGCAACCCGGGAATCACATTCACACTCCTAGGAGTGCAAGGGAATGTGAGGGAATGAGCCCACACACTCCCAAATGAACTTTCACTTTGGGAATTATAGCCCTTATGGAGTTTCAAATTTTTAGAGAGTGATTAAAGGGGTCACAATTCATTTGATTGAAGACTTATTTCTACCATTGGAAAGCTTTTAAGATGTAGATATTTAAAAAGGGCTTGCATGATCCCTTTGAGTATTTACAACATAAGTTATGGCCAAAAAAACAGCCAAGAATCAAAATGTCAATTTCATTCCCGACCACTAAAAGTTGGGAATCGCCATGAATTACATGCGTGCAAGAGGTATGCCACATATCGTTGGAAAACTATTGACAAGGGCTACAAATTTTCTTTAAAATTCACCTCAATCGAAGGTCTTCATTAGAAGTTTTGGGTGTCCAAAGTGGTCAAAGTTCCAATTTTGAAAATTTCAAGACTTCCAACTTGGGAGTCTTGGGAAAAATGACATTTGGGTGTAGCCCCCATGGCCAATCATAGAAAGTATTATCAAGGGGAAGGTGGTGGCTTGCCCCAAGCCCAGGCCGTGGTGAGTATTGTGAATTCGCATATGTCCAGGGTTCATCCGTGCACCAAAAGTGTTCCAACTATGCACTAACCAACTTGTTGTTTGGTTTGTGTAGATTTATAGGAATAATTGACCTGCTTGTCGCTTGTCTTAATCTTCATCTCAAAGCCCCATCATGCCCCTCTTACTTTATAAATGTTACGAATTAAGGAACGTACCCCAATTCCTTTTTTTGTTATTTTCATTTTGGGACTTGCCTTTGAGTCTTTTTAGGAGTTTGGGGGTGCATCATTGCAATACGGAAGGCCAACTAGTTAGATCGAAAGCCAACTTTGATGAAGGAAATGCTAATAAGGAAGTTAAGAACCACTAATAACATAATGGTAGGGCCAAAAGGAAGGGTAACATTAGGAAAGATAATGGTGGGGGAGGTAGTAACAACCTTTAAACCCCAAAAATGAAGCCATTGTGGAAGATGAAAAGCTAGTTCAAAATCAAAGATGATTTTAGATGGGCCATGATGGTAGGATTAAGGGGGGTTATGGAGGTTACATTGGGGGTCCATAAGGTAGATTTCATTTATGTTTTTTTTTTTAGGAACTATAAATGTAAATGAAATAAATATCAAGGTTATGGTACATGGGTAGAAGGTAAAGATCACACATGAGGTGATTTTTGAAATACTTCAACTCCCTATAAAGGTTTGGACATAGAATGGTCAAATCCCACACAACCAGGGATAACAAAAAAAATGTAAAAAATTGGTGGATGAGATGATACAACTAGGGAAGGAGGGCTAATCCATCATTAAGATGAATGGACAATATGTCCAGATTGTATGATTATATTATAGAGGGTACAATTGAAGAACTATCAGACCTACTATAGCAAGATGGTAGCCTTGTTCATTGTGGAGGCAATGAACAATGAAGAGGTGAATTAAACAAGAATGTTGTTTCATGGCTTGAAGCCATATATGGAAAAAAGGTTGCTAAGAAGTAATAAGCCACCCGTCCTATACGTTGCCCAAGTGGTGGACATGTTGCTATGGAAATGGTTCCTAATTGAGGGACACCAATCCATAGGTTGGTATATGGAGGTAGGATGTGAAGAAGATGAAAAAAAAGGACTTTAACTAGTTATAGGTAACCCCCATTGTTTTAAAACCCCCTAATGAGGTTATTATTGTGAAGAATGAAATTACAACCCCTAATCATTATCATCCTCTAGGAGGTAAGACCAAGGGAACAAGGTCAATATATTATTACACAACAAAAAAGAATTTTTTTTTCAGTAATTTACTTTACTACAATTATTCAAGTAGTGAGTATGAAGTCGTACAAAGCATAATATGGGAAATAAGGGTTTGTTATCCAAGAATAGACCTACCTTCCACTATGTGGTTTAATCCAAGGGGTAGGGGGAAAAAAATAAAGAAATGCCACATGAAAAAATGATCAAAACCTAATAATAGTTATTCACCCTAACCCTATAATACTTTCAAATGCCTTTAATGTTGCCTAATGATGTTTGTAGGTTGTTAGCCACTATTGTCCCTCCTTTCACACACCTTTAAATATTTGGTTGGCTCTTCTTATCGATTGTAGCACCTTGGGAAATCCCCCTTCTACCTCCCTACTATCTACATCCAACTACTTCCTCTTTTAACCTATGCTCACTACCTGTAATAGTACATTTTAATTTGCAAGTGACTACTTTGATGGTTTTTTCCTCCTTGATGTACCCCATCCAAAACTGGCTACTACCTTTTTATGGCAACCAATCATTTAGTACTCTAAAGGCTACCCAGAGGTATGCTTCATTACTTTCTATCATAAAAGATATGCAAAAATACTAGATCATAGGAGCACTCTACTTGTACAATATCAACTACTCTACCATCCATATTTTTTAATAGGATTGAAATGCAACACAAGATATTCAAATCCTTCAACCTTCTTCCATTAAAATCACACATTAAGTACATACATCTTTCTCCATTATCCTTTCATTCTACCAAAGTCTCAAATGCCACAAAATTCCCCCAACCCTTCCTTTAATCCCCTTTTTCCATACATCACACAAGGCCCACATTGACCCCTAGAAAATAAGGCCCTTATCCTAATCCCTTTTTAAAAATCTCCTAGATGATTAGGTGGATTACCCCCAACCATTCATTAATCCAAGTTATTTAATCCCACTAGCTTCATCCCTTAGGTAAAGGACAATAAGTTTACCATTAATAACTATTAATTACTAAGAGGCCTATGGAACTAATTAGCTTCAAGATTTCTACCCATTAACAATTATGTTTGTCAATAATAGCCTATGGTCTTTGCACATCCCTTTATCTAATTCGAGGGAAACAATGTACTTGCTTACTGAGGGGGTGGTAAAGAAGAAGGCAAAGAAAGATTAAGTAGCTTATTAAACCACTTCTAAGATAATACCTTCTATTGTAGGCAAGTAGTAGGTAACCAAGGTATCATCCCAAGTCCCAAGATAACAATGCATGGCAAGAGGGTGCAACCTAAAAAACAAGTGCCTTCCCCCCTAAAAATACCAGCAAATGGGATATTTCTTCCAATAAACATTAAACATTTGCAAACTCCACCCATTAGATCACCTATTATAATTAGAACGAATGTTTTTGATGTGGAGAGTGATTCAAATGATGGGTGCCTTCTTGAGAGTCTAATGGAGGGTAATGGGACATCTAAAGTACCATCACCCTCACCCACAATGGGAGGAATGGTTCACCCTATTGAGTAACCACCATGGTAGGGTTTACACAAACTAACCCTAATGAAATTCAATTAGAGGATGTTTTAAAGGATGAAGGGATGGGCATGTAATTAGTGTGGAAAGAAACCACTATGGCCCCCCATGAGGTAATGGAAAAAAGGGCTATTATGGCCCCACAGGAGAAGAGGAAGAACCTAAGATGGCCTAACCCATTATGCAAAGATAAGGAGAGCGTGTAGAGCATCATGCTAATGGTACTACCCTTTTTGCCATACCTAAGGAATAGATGGAAGAAGCACCACTAAAATAACAACATATTGCTTTTATTGCCCATCTTGCAGAGAGTGGACCAAGACAATCCTTTGGCAGGAAGGCAATAAGCCAACAAATGTGGTCCCTCCTAGGATCACCTAAAGTCAATAAACAATGAAGGTAGGGGAAGAATCTACATTAATAGGGAAGCTCAGGAGTTGAAGGAGTAGGAGGTACAAAGAACATTCCCCTACCCTCTTTTAATAATTTGTTCACACCACATACTACTGGGTGAGGATGAACACCTTATTGTTAATGGGCAAGTAATACCAGTGATTAGATCAAGTGGCAATAAAAGGAGATCCATAATAGAAGCCATTTTCAACCTTAGGACTTCAGTGAAGGTAGTGGAACAAAAGGCCAGTAGGTTTGGAGGCAGTAATGGAGTAGATGGAAGTGTTGGACAAAGAGATGGTAGCTACCATCAAGGGGCAACAATAGGCGGAGAAAATTGCCCAACTACACTTGGAGAAGGTAGTTGAGTTAGAAAATCATCTTTATGAGGAGAAGGAGAAGAATGATGACCTCAATTGTTGACTAGATTAAGCAAAGGACACATATACCCAATTGAAGTAGAAGCGCAAGGAGGTAATGTTGGTGGAGGCTCAAATGGACAAACTAACAATGGACAGTAAAGACCTTTGGGAGGTAATTGACATCTAGATTGAGGAAGGCCTCAAGAGAAATTATAATATAACCACCCTAGAGGAACATTTCAAGATGGAAACGGTAGACAAGGAGAAGCTATTGGATAGGCTAGGTGAATTGAGTGATGAGGTATTTACCTTGATGCATTAACATGGTATTTAAAGGGTGGAACAAGATCACAAGGATGATGTTGTGCAATGATAATTACAATTGTCATAGGAGACGAAAGCCAACTTGTAGACCCAAACAAACCTATTCACATGATCAATAATGCTCGAACTATAAGATTAATTACTACAATGGAAGTGCCGAACTTTGAAGGTGGTTATGGCAAATGCCAGGTTGGCTAGATACAATTTTTTTTTAGGGACCATACCTTCTTGAAGTTGGAAGCAATGACCTAGTGACAAAAGATAAAAAAAGGGAGGCTAGGTGGAATGAGCTCAAGGGGAGCTTAACACCATTTTGGATGTTGCCCGCCTCCTCATGTTGGTAAACAAGGCAGCCTACCATCGACAACTAATGACATACAAGAGAGTTTTCTTTGATTTCAAGGTTGACAATGTCCCACCTAGCACATTTAGTAGCTCTAACGGTGGCTACACATAAGGTATTCCCCAACATGAATTTACCTTCTAGACACTAAGGGCAATTATAGGCTTAGATGAAAACTACAAGACCCTTGAAGGCACAATTATTATCTCTTCCTCCAGGATGGTAGGCGATATAACATCTTCAGAATTTCAACCCACATAGTAAAGAATACATGGACATTTTCCAAGGTAGAAAGGGGATAATGTTAAAGGGTAAAAATCTTTAGACTAGTTAGTCCCATGGGCATCCTAATTACTAGTGGTGGACTTATTGTCCCTTACCAAAGGGGTGAAGTTAGTGGGATTAATTAATTCATGTTAGTGAGTGGTCAAGTGTAATCCACCTAATCACCTTTGGGATTTATAGGAAGGGATTACGATAAAAATCCTATTTTCATGGGGTCAATGTGAGCTTTGTGTGACTTTGTGGAGAAGGAAGATTAGAGGAAGATTTGGGTATTTTTATGGCATTCGATAAATTTGTAGTTGGAGTTGGAATGGAGAATTCTCTTTTGGAAAGGTGTGTGGTGTAACATTAGAGAGGAGGGAGTAGTTTGGAGATGTATTTGTACTTGTGTGTTATTTCAATAGAAAATAATTGAATAACCTTCATGTGTTTTGGATGAATTTATTTTATTAGAATATGAGGAAAGGTAGTATAGTTTAAACATACATAATGTGTTATTACATTTTGTATAGTAGCTATACATTTCTTTCACAAAAAGTGGTAAGAATATATGTAAATTTTTTATTTTTGGACTAGGAAGTCACTTGTTGTCACATGGAGGTAGCAGTTAATATATGGTAGTAGGAAGAGAAAACTCTTGGAAGAACTAAAATTTGTAGAGTATATGAAACTGCTATAGATGGTAAGCAATAGCCAAGGGAATTTATAGTGGTTACAAATGGTAGGTAGTGAAAAAGAGGCTTTCCAAGGGACTACAAATAGTAGGTAGTGCCCTTAGAGTGTCTATAGGTGTGGGGAAGGTTGGAAAAGAATTATTGAAGGCCTACAAACCCATTGGATCTTGTTTTGATGCATTGAAGGTATTATAGAGACCTAGAGGGTAATTATTGCGCAATTCTTCATATTTGACCTATCTGTTGTCTATATTTTCCTCTTCTTACATTATTGGAATAATTTATAACTAGGACGATAGGTTTACCCCTAGATGACAAACCCTACCTTCTTCTTTTTCTTTTTGTGAATTCTTAACTACTACTTGAGTAGTTGTAGTAGAATAAGCAAGTGAGAATAGTTATTTTTGGGAGTAAGGAATTGATCTTGTTTCCTTGGCATTACCTTCTTGGGGATGGTAATGTTCGGGGGTTGTAATTTCACCCCTTTACAAGTGGCATGAAAGTATAAATGATTGAGATTTCAATTGAGGAATGACAAGAACACCAAAACGACTTCTATGTGTGACAAGAATAAGAACAAATAACATTTTGCTTGAGTAGTGACAAGAGTGAGAATGATCACAATTGACAATTTTTTTGAGTGCGTGTGAAGACAACCATTGAAGCCCCCATCTATTATAATAGAGGTGCACGCCTTGCTAGAAAATTTTAGTTTATAGTTGTACACAAGTTAAGTGTTTCTATATTATGGCTATATTTTTTAAGGTGAGGTTTGACCCTCAACCAAAGATGTGGTCCTTGTAACCTAAACAAAACAAGAGAATGATATGTTTTATGATTGTTTCATCAAGGACCTTATGTTTTGGCAAGCCTTTTTCTATAATTTGTAGTCATTATGTTGTTGGATGGTTTGTGAGATTGTTCCTAAACCCTAATAGGCCATGATTCAATTAAATCATGGCACAACTAAAGCAAATGGGTATGAAATTGACATCCAATTTTTTTCATTTGGTCTATAATTTGATTGGAGAGTCCTTGATGATCATATTAGGGTATGAAATTGACCTTCAATTGCTTCAAGTAGTTTTGCAACTCAATTGGATAGTCCAACATGATGGTATTAAAGTATGTGGGTTTCAAATTGATTTCAAAAAAATTGATTTGGTCTATAGAGCTCAATTGGACAATTTTTGGTGGTCCCATTTGGATTTATGGGTACAAAATTGACACACACTTATTCCAAATGGCTCCACAATTTTAAAATTCAATGAATGTAATTGTTTTGGAAATACAAAAATAGTTTTGGTGACACAATTTTGGTTGTTTGATTACCTGGGGAACACTAGTAAAAAAAAGTTAAAAATACATGAGTAAAAATATAGGGTGTAATATATTGGTTGTTGGGTTAAATTATTAGTTAAAAAATAGGGTACATTTTATTCAAATAATCAATTTAATTATAAGATAGGGTATGCAATAATTTGAAATAATGGATTATAATTAATACAGGGTGGTTTTAATATGAATATATTAACTAATTAACTAACAATAAGGTGATAAAAAATAGGTTGGAAAATTATTTAATACCCCTTTAAAAATGGTCATTTGACACATGTAGATCCCAAACTTTACACTAAATGTCCCCCCTAGGTTTTTTTAGGTCTAAGTGTGAATGTTATGTGTGTGGGTTTTTAAAACAATGGAAAGCTTTCTAAAGGTAGGTGAGTTCATGGCAAATATCTAACAATCTAAGTTTATCACCTCGCATAAGGGAAAATAAAATTGCAAAAAAAAAAAAAAGTTTAGCAAATTATGGAGTATTTACAACTCAAAACATTAGTAGATTTGTACAACATATATTTTACCATTTATAACTTTGACAAGAAACATGCAACCCATCTTAATCCAACTATAGTTTTGAAGTCTATTTACCAAGATTACCAAAATGCTTACTCTATTTCAAAAGGAGATTTCAAGAAGGACAACCTACATGAGATCAATAAGAAATCGAAGATGGACAATTCAAATAAAAGGATATAGAAAAGGCATTTTTACATTGTGATGAAGTATTGAAACACCTAAAAACCATAGATGGACACATTGCAAAAAATGTATTAAGGAGATAATAAACTTTAATTGATGGCATCCCAATGTCCATTCCATCTCTTAAGTCTACGTCTCTTAACTCTTTTGATTCAAATGTACTTACCATTCATGCAACCATGTCCAATCCTAATCATATGCATGCATATGTACCTAGGTGTTCCACTTGAAAATGTGAGTAAGGGTGAAATGTAGATTGTGCAATCCAAGAGCATGGCAAGTAGGGGGAACCACTTTTCTTCCACCTTAAGTGTCCATGATGCTTTCTTCTATTTAAAAAATTTAACATTAATTGTGAGAGGAAAAAAAATTAAAATAGACAATTTGAAGATAGTTACAAGACTATGAATAATATTAAAGGAGGAGTTTAGGACCAAGGTTATGACAATTTTGGACATGTAATTAAAAGCCCCCTACCCATCCTTCTCCAACTATGTCAAAATTGTGTTCTCCAATGACATCATATGTGAGGTCCATGAATTTCAAGTGTAGGAGGTTAGTGAGTAGAATTGTGGTTTGGAATAAATGTGTACATTTTGGTATTGTGGAATCAAATCTCTTCATGAATCATCTCCACTTCCTAAGCCCATAAATTCCTCATTCTACTTGCACTCTAAACTCCACATGCATTTTGTTGTTGATGGTTCAAATTACGCAATGGTTTACATTTGGAGGTGATTTTTGTTTCCCCATTTTTCACATAATAAACATTTCTTCCCCATTTACCTTGGATCTTCCAAAAGGTATTACAAAGTAACCATCTTTGAAAGTAAAACACCAACACTAGTCTTGGTAGACATTTGGTGGGGGATGTTAACATCATAGTAGGACCCAAGGTAGCCCATTTATATGTAGATGAGTAGGCCATGATGATCTAAAATGATATTCACCACATGTATATATTTTTGGCCATTAAGCCATGTTTAGTGTGCCTTTTCCTTCCATGGTTTCCAAATTTCGACCATTGTCCCATTTATAACCAATGCATCCTGACAATTTTCAACAATTGCTTAGTCAATACCACTTTCTCTTGAGGTGTGGGCCAAGAAAATTTCATTTGCAAGGGCATGATTAATGCATGATGCCATGAACAAATCCTCATCACATAATGAAGATTTTGACTAATTTCACATCATAGCATTGAACTTGATGGCACTATCATATTTTAGAAACAATATGAATAACCATGACTTGAACATCTTCATCTTAAAAATATATCCATATCATAAAAACTAGGCCCCAAAACCTTAACCATAACCCTTAAAATTAGATCTTATATTTTGACAAAAGGATTCACGTTTAGACTTAATCCGGGAGGCAATCATAAGCATTACCTAGGATGCCAACTTTTCAAACTTTGTCAAAGTGAAGTTGGTAAGGTTCTTGAATAATTTGTATGGATGGTTCACATTGTGGCCAACATGTTTCATACCCCTATAGCCAAATCAATGGATTACCTAGCCCCCTTTTTTTTATTCATTGGCATTGAAAAGGTCTTTGGAATTGCAAGAAACAAAAGCACATTGGAAAAACATTATGACTTCTCTTCATCACGTATGAGGAACTTTAATCATCACTATTGGAAGAAGAACCAATGTTAGAGCTTCAAGAACACACCTTGTGTGCTCAAATAAAAATGAATGGAAAAAATGTTTGAACTTAAGAACTCCACCTTATATAGTCCCCATGAGCTTCTATGTCATTTAGATCCAAATATTTTCCTTCTTGCATAACTTACACTTAAATTGACACCTTTGGGGTTGAATTTTTATTTACCCACCTTATTACACCCAAACACAAACCTCAAAACACATTTTCTAAGAACACATTCATCCTTATCACTTTTCTTGACCACAACCTTGAAAATTACCCTAAGCCTTAAAAACCAAAACCCTAAAAACACAAAAATCCAAACTATGTAAACCCAAACCTTACATCCTAAAAGCTAAACCCCAAAAAAATAGAACTCCAAACCCACAAACACAAACCTTAAACCCAACAATTGAAATTTGAAAACCCATAGCTTATAGCCTATAGCTTCCATAGCCCCTATATAACCCCCAATAACCCTTACATAGTCATCATAGCCCCATGGCCATGTAGCTTATAACCCTACAACTTTACAAGTTAAAAGTTTATGTAACATAGACTAGAGGTAGGCAGTCAGTAGTTAATTTATTTTTTTTGTTGTTCTACCTTTTTTGGGGATCATGTGCTAAGTTTTTGAATCTAGTCTTTTATTTTGAAAATTCTAAGGATCACAACCAAGTGACCACAAGAAGACAAATAAGGTGTGATGGTGTGCCCAACAAGGCATCACTCTAATAACTTAGTTGAAGTTCATCCATAATTAAGTCATAACAAGCATCCAATGGATGGTGCAATGAAGGGTGTTAGTTTGGCCAAACCAAGAACCCTATGTTCTTATGGTTAGGAAAAGGAGATAGACTAGTAGATATATAGGCAAGTCGACATGACAAAAAAGTATGTGTAAACAAGTTGATATGATAAAGTAGGCAATTTGGTATGATAGAATAGGCAAATTGTTATGACAAAGTAGGCAAGTCGATATAGTAGCATATTGTTATGATAGCAAAGTATAGTCAACTTGTGGCAAGTTGATTTGCTAGATAGTTAGGCAATTATAACCATTTTGCAAGGAGTATAAAAGACATTTTGACTGACTTTAGGGGGGTTATGAGGATCATTACCTATATGTTTCAGCTGATTTATTAGGGAGATATAGCAAGTATAGGAGAGGTGAGAGGAAGAAAAGGGGAAAGACGTAAAGCTTCATGATTCTATGAAATGGAAAAGATGTTCTTTCTTCAATTTTGTTGTGATTATTAGCATTGTATGTGGATTCTATTGAATTAATCTCCAAAGAAAAGGGGACAAACATTGTAAAGCTTCGTGATTCTATGAAATGGAAAAGATGTTCTTTCTTCAATTTTGTTGTGATTAGTATTGTATGTGGATTCTATTGAATTAATCTCCAAAGTTGGAATGTATTGAATGTTGTCCTAGTTAGTTTGTTTTCATGATATTCATTCTAATGGAGTAGGACAAGGACCCAGTAGTGATATACATGATTAATTCATTCATCAATAATAAGAACTAATACTTGTAAAATTATATCACTAACACTTATGTAATGGTTAGGTGGAATTAAGGCAGTCCATGACTTGTGACATACTTTGGATCATGTCGAGTATGTAAGCAATATGTCCCAAGTGATATACTTGTTGTCTGATTTTGGTGTAGTATGAGCAATTTGTTGGAAGAGACTGAATTGGTGTAAAATTTGAGCATAAAATTTTGGCTCCAACTTGACCAAATGTGAGTGACATTTGGAACAGTAATTTGTGCATATGATGGTTGAGCATGTTCCATAGAACCACACACGTCTAGGCGAGAAGTTCTAGATCCAGTAAGGGAAGTTTTTAGTTTCAAGTTTGAATGGGCTATAAAGGGCACAGTCATTACACAATCAGCTGCGTGTTTTCAGAATGATTCATAAGATAATAGTACATATGTATATACCTGCCTTCAGATTTCAGCCACAAATGCTCAATCGTAGCTGTGATGACCTGCTTGTTACTTGAATGATTCATAACCTGATAGTATGTAGACCTTCACATTTCATCAGTTACAAATGTTCTTTTATCATAGCTCTTGTGCCGTCCTACTTTAAGATTGTATAACTAATTCAGTGATTTAAGTGTTTGTTAGTCTACTACCTTAACATGGGTGGCATAGGATTCAGCACTGGTTTGCATGTTCAGTGAACACCTGGACCCCAAAAATGGCTCGTGTATCAAAATTGGAGATCTGGATATGCAGGGACTGAGGACAAGTAGGTTTGAGAGGTCAAATCTGCAAAACTATGCAAAGCTTCTGTTGCAAAACCAATAAAAGCAGTGACTAGTAGAAGCCTTATGAAGAATTTGAATTAGAGGAAATGTGTTCTCAGATGCTTACCAACAGCAACCAAAACCATACCGAGTACAGATCCAACTTGTGCTGACAGCAACCAAACTGCATCACATGGGGAAAAACAACCTGCACACAAACTTGGTTAGTGCTTTTCCAGTTACCCAGTTTTCTCGCAACTGTAAGCATCAACAAACTGCCTTATCAGAACAGATCTTAGACCTCTCATAGGAATATTGACTACTACTTTGACACACCTAGACAATGAGACTAATCAGTGACCACTTCTGGAAAATTTCTCCACTCTTTTCAACTGGGAAGACTTTTGAGCAGACTTCAAGAGTGAGGCTCATGAGGAGTTCAATTGAAAGATTACTGACCATTTTCAGTTCAATATGCAATCATTTTAATTCAAGAGTGCTAGTTCCCCCACCCCCAAACCCCTTTAGAGGGTGATCTTAAGTCTGTAGGTTTACATTAAACTATGCTTCGATACAAAGGCTGCAAATTGACCTGATTGGGTGTCTGTCTACTCCTGCATGTGAAACATATACAAAGGAACTAAATCACCATGGGAGAGAAGAAGAATGCCCAGACGCAACTACTGTGGGTTTATTTCTGGTTGATGGGTACTGAGTTTCTCACGATACTCCACCAACTCTTTTGCAACTGCCACTTTGTTATACCGTTGTGCCTGCCAGTACAGTAGGAACATTTCATATTCAGGCTCATGTTATGCACATTTGAAACCCTGAATCCAAAAGTTGACTACCTAAATGTACAGCTGCTTTCCAGCACATGCATGTCCATTGACTACATCTACTAAACTTCACATGGTCTGCAATGTAACTGAAACAGCTGCATCCATTTCTTCATGTTACAAACAGAAAAGTTCTCAACACCCAGATTTCAATTACTTCTGCAAATCTACAGTTATATTTCAAGATATCTGTCATGCAAAAAATTACAAAAAAGATATTTTTGCACCTGAATAATAAGCTGCTCCAAAAAATTGCTTTTGTCAACTGGAAAATCTGGCACTGATAGAAGCTCAAACAACTGGAGCGATTGAAAACAGCAAAGTTAACACCATTATAATCATCCACAAAAAGCAGGAAAATGGATACCTTGTACACTGCCATTCAAGGCATGGAGGTCTGAGATTGATCTGTTGTCAACTCAAATCTAGGATTGCCAATAATGACAAGTGGGTTACAAGATTTACTGCAAGATCCAGTGTTCAGATAGAGAACAAACAACCAAAGCCAGACTGGTTTGCATGAGGTCAGGGAAGAAGTACCTTCTTTGTATTTGACGGCTTTGAATATTTGAGAGCTTTGATCACAGAGAGAAGGAATGCAACAACTTGAGATTGTTCTTGATGAGACCCTAAAGGTGTCACCACTAGAATTCGGCGTTGTTGGCCACTGTGTTCCACTATCATTGTGTTCTCAATATTATTGGTAGGAACTGCCTCAGTTGCTTCTTCGACAGTGTTGTTGACAGTTATGATTCCTTTCTCTGATAAGTCATTTGGTCTTTCTGCACCCAGTCCAGACTTCAAATACTTTGGATCAGATTTCTCCTCCACACTTTCAGTGCCCTTTACAAAGTTTCTTTGGTCCCCAAGTTTGTGGTCGGTCAGAGGTGGAAGTAGAGTGTCAGGAGATTTGCCATCTGTTGTGGTTCCAATGTCAAGACCTGGTTTTGGAGGAGAGGTGACTTCGGTTGAGGAAACTTCCACTGTTGAGTCTGAGGCAGAGGAGGACAGAGAAGTGACAGAGGCAGCAGAGTCCAAAGGTAACCGGCGTCGCCGCTTGCGGCCACGTAACAAAGGACTAGTCCCTTCAAGCCAGGCTTCATCCGCACTTCCATCACTCTTTTCCTGCCTATATGGGTTGCCAAACATAGTGCGTTGCTGCTTGCTTCTGTCTGGCTCTTCAGCCTACAAAAAAAGTTTTGCAACTCACATCATAAGCTAAGATGCCTACGACCCTGCAGTTAGAGAAAACAGCAAGGAACCCTGCCCTAAACCAATTGAGTTACACTAGCTTAATACTAGATCCTTCTTCTACATGCAAGTTTTTCTTATAAAGAAGCCACAGGAGAAGAAATAACTCACAAAAGGATTGCGAGGGGGCTGTTGTTTTAGAAGTGCCTCATTGAAATCACCCATCTGCTCCAGAAATCAGAATTTGTCACGAAAAAAAACCAAAACATTCCATAGAAAGTCTATGTGATTGCATGGTGGAAGATTACACTTGAGTGGTAAGTAAAATTTGGATCCAGCAAGTGCCTGAAAACTGTTAGAAATAATCAGAGCCAAACAAATATGCCTTCCCACAACTCCAAGCACTGTCAATACACTACTATTTCATTGCAATTCTTGAAACATAAAGACAGTGAAAGATAACATGTATTGAGTAGGTGCCTTCTCAATTGGGAGTGAATGTCGGGCTTCTTCTTCTTCCTTGGCTGCCAGGCGAGCAGCAAGGTTGCTGATGCTGGAATTCAAAGTTTTGCCACCCACTCGATCACTTCTCTGGTTCTGATGTCGTGCATCTGCTGCCAAGGCAACTCGTATGGGTAGATATTGTAGCTGTCTGTATCCACCAATAGAGAGAATACCACATCATCTCAGACAGAGAGAGATCTGTAAAGTAACAGAAGGAAAACCAATTGATAATCTCCAAGCTGAAAGTCAGAAAGCAATTTTCCACAATCAAAAGAAATCCCTTCCTTTGTCCAATTCAAATCCAAAATGGCAAGCAAGTTAGGAAGAGAAGAAAACCTGAGCAATTGGTCACGGGGAACATCAAATGGATTTTTGAACAGAAGTACATCCTTCATGATACCACCACTGAGAGAGGGAGTTGCTGCAACTTCAGGTCCCATCATACCAAGACTAGGAGGAGCAAAGGGAGCAGCAGCAGCTGCATTGGGAGGGGGTGCATGAGGTGGTGATGGGCCTGAAGGCAAAAGCATCTCCCACCCCATTTTGCGGCTTGTGGCTTGCTCACTATGACCAATTCCCCGTGGCTGGAATGAAACATTTCCTGTTGTTTTGAACCCGGGAGGTGCTTCAGTGCTTGTGGGACCAAGCTGTGGAAGAGTCCTTCCAGATGACCTATGGGCATTCCCGCTTATTCCTAAAGACTGCTGTTCAGTCTGCATACACATACATATACGTCATCTTAATATGAACCCACCTGCAGCCATGGAAACTCCAGCTAACAACATATCCTCCAACACAAGTCCTTCAAGGTGGGTGCATTTGGTTCCAACACCAAGATGGTGATTATCAGTAACGGGTACTTTGATAGACTCTCATAAAATGAAGGAGTGGTGTCTGAATCAAAGCAGCTGGAGTCATAACCTTCTGAAACAGTTGCAAAGGACAATGCCTGAACAAAAAGATTGGAATGCATCCACAAACATTGTGTATTATATGGACATCCAAACAAGAGGTAGGGGGAGCTTTCATACCATGATACGGGACATGTCCGCATCAAAAATTACTCTTGCTTCTGCCTTCAGTTTCTTCAATTGAGTGCCCACAAAACCTGCAAGCAAGGAATTTTCCATGGAATCTGGAACCACATGGGCATTCAATCCCCAGCGCTTAAGGGCTTGGCGCAACGGTAGCACATAGTATGCAGGGATATTGTTACAATACCGTTCCACATCTTGACGCCACTGCAGCGGTGGTGCCATTTTTGCAGCACCAGGCATCTTCACTAATTGATCAAGAAGATGCCATAACACCTTTTTGTCCTCCCCACAACAGTAACAAATATGAGACATTGTCACCAGCATTCCAACATTATAATCTCCATATCTAACCCCATACATCTGGAATTTTGCCAAGAAGTAAATCCATCCTACAATGAGCACTACCAAGGTATGTTACTCACTGGGTAATTGTAGGGGAGGACAAAAAGTGTAAGATTGCTCCCACCACGGTTGAGTCGTAAAAATCTGTCAAAGTCACAGTTACAAACCAAGTTTTTGTCTGATCTGATTCCTGTGCAGGTCTGGAATGAAAACCATAATGGAATATTGAAAAAGAAAAAAAGTATTCACCCAAATGGATCACCATAGTTGTGATTGGGGCCTTTGCTATTCCTGATGTAGACTTGCCAGCATGCACCCGTCACTGCTTTGAGAAGAAAGCCTGTGATGGGGTTAGATTCAATCTGTTACATGCAAAACATATGTGTTCAGGCATCACTCCAAATCAATGTGAATCACTGGGATCATTCATAAACAATTTCAATATGAAGCAACTCCACTCTCAATACCTCATATTTGTCAAAGACAAAGTTTGAGGGGATATAGGGGTCTGCATCCATGGGCTTGTATGCAATCACAGGGTGTGCTTCTCTCGGATGAACACCCAGGTGTGATGGGTCTGGCCAATAGGCTTCAGGTATAGGCCAGTGGCCTTGACCCTGAGCCTGACCTCCCCGGACCAATAGCATTTTACGCTGGCATGCTAGATGCACCTGGTCACACACAACGCATTTTCTCAAAAGCTTGTGTGAACTAACAAATCCTTCACTCTTCAGACTCTGAACCTGCAGCTGCCCCCCCCCCACATCCTTCACTGTTCACCTAATCTTTCTAACTTGACCTTCAAGCCCTTGTAGAATCTCAAAAGACATCTTACTCAACTTCATGTCAATGCCAGAACAATAGAAACCAAAGACTTTATCTCTCTAACACCACAGACCCACTGAAAAGGGTGAAGCCAGATTTGATTCTCAAGGGTCACTGTTCTTGGAATGTTGAAGAATGTGGGGATCTAGTCTCAAACTATCTCTGAAGACCTGAAATGTATTGACAATAAAATCAGCTTCCAACTTTCCAAATACCCTATGCCAGGAAGTGTAAGAGTGGTCATAATTGTGTAAAGGATAAAGATAAGAAACTCACCTGTGGAGGGAGGGCAGAACCTTGCTGAGACATGTGATCAAATGAAAGAATTACATGGATAAAGATAAGAAACTCACCTGTGGAGGGAGGGCAGAACCTTGCTGAGACATGTGATCAAATGAAACAATTACACATGGTGGCAATCGCGAAGCAGTGACTTCTATATGCTGCATCAGAATCTTCAAGTTTGTTGCCACAAAACATTTCCCTCTGTACCCAAGAAAGGTCATGATGTTGGGGCTACCACTGAAGAGCATGAGTGTGAAATTACGCAACAAACTGAGCAATCTAGCTCCAGAAAATATTCCAATGGTATCAAGTATTTTTAGACTAATCCTGTTGGATTCAGATCTCTTAAATTCACCTTTGAACACACTGGGAATGATAAAGTGAGGCCTGCTTTGAACAAAAGCCAATGAAAGCTTCAGACAAGGAACTCACCCTGTGGATTCACAAAAATGTGAAATGTTGGCATCCATCGCAACTGCTGACTGGGCACCAGAAATGGGGGCATTTTGAGGAATTGGTCCACTCCTTTCCAGAACTGCTGTACTAACGGATGGTATCCTGTTACAACAAATGACTCTCTACAGTTACCGGTCAAGACAAGGATTTAACATCATATTGCGAACACTTGGGGAGGAGTCAATATGTAGATCGCTATAAAGTGAGTAGGCACAGACAGAAGTATGGAATTACCTGAGGACGGTTGCAAATACTCTCTGATCCCATCGGTACAATTGCACTGCCAAGTCAGCACCCAATGGAGCAGGTCCATTGAGTTGTAGGCTTTGACTTACCCCAGCCTATTATGCAGCACACAACACTCTCATATCAAAATAGAAACTTAACACACGAAACACAATGATATTAATTCTCACAAACATAAGGATTTTCCCATTTAACATTGGATTGGTGCATGGGAAGTGACAAACCAGAGAAGTCAGCTCAGTGCCATCTGTAACCAAGAGAATTGTGGTCAAATCATTCACACATGGGTTACGGCCTTGACCTGTAACATAGAACACAATCAGATCCTCTTCCTTTCCTATCATTATCTTGTCCTCAGTGATGAAAGGTCAGTATGCAATGTGGCCAACTGCGAGCAACTCTACTGAGTCACTCAAGGGTTAAAAAAAGAGCCTGTAAAAACAAAGGCACGAAAGGTAGTGGTAGTGAGATTACCATATCGGTCAATATCATGGGCTAACCGCTGAACATGAAGGAAGGAAAAAATGCGCTGAAGTGCTCCACCAATGTTGGTCAAGTCACGTGCCTGTACACTCTTGAGAGCGCGCATAAAATGTGTAAATGGATATTTATCCACCACCTGCCGAAAACATCCACACAATTAGACAAATACATAAACCACCAAACTGTAAGATTCTTCTTGAGCAGTTTGAAACCAAAATGTGTATAGGCAACAGAATTCAAACCTTGATGCAGTCAGAGGCGTCATCACAAGTGACAAGCATGTACCTGCAATCTCACATTTTCTGTGTCAACAACATGCTCATTCTTTCAGCCAGACCCAGACTCTCTCTACATCTCTGTCCTTCTGTAAACTTCAGTTTTCACTTCTTGCTACATCTTCATGGACCTCAGAGGTGGACAACCCCATGCTTTTCATTCATTGTGCACCTTCACTCCTTGCCTGTGGATGTCAATATCTATGTACATTATCAGTGAAGAAAGGAGATTGAACCACCAACCTGTCAAGCCGAGATGCTGCATCCCGTGACCGCACCTGCAAGGAGAGTTGCCCACCAAGAGAAGTGTGTAAGAAACTTGGTAATGAAATGATGCAATTTTGAAATCCAAAAGAGAAACCATAAAGATCTAGCAAAAGCCCAACAACATCAGCTTGAAGTGTAGACCTATCTTTCACCTTGAAAATCTAGATACAGGAATGCTTGCTTATTCTACAGAGCAAAATTCATTTCCTGTAAATTGAATTCTGTGTCTTGAAACACAGAACCTTTGCCTTCACCTTGCCCATCCAGATATGGTAATGCTTGAAGAGAAATTTCAAAGCATAATTCCAGCAGAGCACATTTCTGTGTCATCTGGGAAATGTAGAGCTTGCTTTCACCTTGCAATCCAGATATGGAAAGTGTGCAATTTTATGAAGCTTGGTAATAGAAGAAGGAATTATTTTGACCTTATGGAAGTGTTCAACAGCGCTCTTTGCACAATCAAGGAGGGAGAGGCCATTGGCACATTGCTGGTTCATAGAACCACTGGTATCTAGCAAAAAGACCACCAACATCTTCTTGGCTTCATTCTTGTAACAAAAACCCCAAGCCTAGTGGTGCCTGCATTCTCCAAGCTTTGGAGGAATGCACCTGGAAGATTGATAACTTCCACAAAAGCAACAACAACAACTCACTTCACAAAAATTCCAAACAGGAGGAGGCACCCTTTTGCTACTGATCTCTCACAGAAAAACCCTAAACCCTAAACTTCTACAAGGGCCTCCTCATGCATTCGATGTTGCAATTTCCTACTACGATTCGTGCTTCTGGATGTTGCAATTTCCTAGTACAATCTGTGACCTCTATCGCTGCTGGAACTTCTCTCCTAGGTAACATCCAACAAATAGTACATGCTCCGGATTTGCAAACGAAAAAAATCATTCTGCGAATTGACCTGATTATGCTACTTCCAAATCGATCAACCCTGCATTCGCTGTGCATTCATTCATTCATTCACCCATGGGAGGCAACAACACTAAACCCTAAACCCTTCCCTGCTAGCATTGGATGTAAACCCTAAATCCACGGCTGGATTTCTGTCTTTCTCTCGCGTGCTCAGTTTCGCTCGCCATCATAACATCTTCTTCTTCTTCTGCTTCTTCTTCAACAATCACCCTGAGAATTTTCCCCTGCGAAACAAACCTCGTCCCCAAACTTCACAACAACAGAAATCTGCCTTCAACTCGAAAAACCCCGCCGCTGGTGCCAGCCACGAGCTGCGGAAAATCACAGCACAGTCAAGAACAAAACCTTGGACATCGTCATCGTCATCATCAGCATTGCGCAACCATTCCAACGACAAATCCAAAACAGAAAAAGAGGGGGGAAAGAAAACGAAATGCCAAAGAAAAAAAAAAAAAAAAAAAAAAAAAAAACAAACAAAAACCCAAAAACCACAACAAAAAAAACAAGAGCAAAAAAAACAAACCAGACACCACAACACCCACCCC
>Ga0116231_10002781_pt1 | contig 36473 bp, 33 predicted proteins | sample S1TSphgellanicum_2_FD_89695 | JGI IMG/M metagenome (GOLD analysis project Ga0116231, IMG submission 89695) | Host-associated microbial communities from peat moss isolated from Minnesota, USA - S1T2_Fd - Sphagnum magellanicum MG | ecosystem: Host-associated > Plants > Peat moss > Unclassified...
GCATGATCGGTCCATTTGCCCTGCATGCAGGCGACCAGCGCGCCCTTCAAGGCCGCATGGGTCTCCTGTTCGAACAGATCCATCAGGGGCGTACCGGTCAGGGAGTCCTCGCCGGAATAGCCGAACAGTTCCAGCCACGCGCGATTTGCATCGACGAGGATGCCCTCCTGCACGTAGGTGATCGCATCTGCGGAGCCTTCGAGGAAGCGCGCCAATTGCTCGCGGTATTCGCGCGCCGACGACAGCGTGGTGTTCAGTGCTCGTTCCAGACGGTAGGCGCGCAGTTCCCGCGTCGCGACCGACTGCAGGCGGCTGGGGTTCGCGAGCGTGACCACGTCGGCAGCGCCGAGGCGCATCGCGTCCGCGATCGTGTTTTCATCCACGCTTTCCCGGACGATCAGAGCCGGCATTTCGGGCGCGAACTGCGACTTGACCTTCATGATCGAGGCCAGGTCGATGTTGAGTTCCTGGATGAACACGACCAGCATTTCGGGGTTGAGCTGCGTGAGCGCGTCGCCCAAATCGCGGGCGTCCGGCAACCAGGTGCAGTGGACCGGGTGGCCGGCATTGCGCAGCGTACTGTTGACCGCCTCGACGTGGTCTTGGGACCGCGACATGACGATCATGGGGACCGCACCTAGCTCGATCACGGGCCTGGCTGCTCATTGGACATAGTGTTTAAAGTGTAGCACCCCGGTTTTGATGATAATGGGACCGGCGTCTAGGCTCGGAAACTGAGCGGCATTGGCTTGCCCACCCGAAGGCGGCTATGATACGCGCCCTTTGTTCCAGCCTGCTGCGCAGGCGCACATTCGAGGCCTGTCATGGCGAACTACAGTACGAACGAATTCAAAGCCGGCTTGAAGATTCTGATCGACGGCGATCCCTATGCCATCGTCGAAAACGAGATGGTCAAGCCCGGCAAGGGCCAGGCCTTTAACCGCGTCCGGGTCCGCAACCTCAAGACCGGACGCACGATCGAGCGTACCTGGAAGTCCGGCGATACGGTCGAGGCGGCCGATGTCGTCGATACGGACATGCAGTACCTTTATAGCGACGGCGACTTCTTCCATTTCATGGTGCCGGACACGTTTGAACAGCTCACGGCATCGAAGGAGGCGGTCGGCGACGGCGCACAATGGCTCAAGGACGGCACGGTCTGTGTGATCACGCTGTGGAACGGCGTGCCCTTGCAAGTCACGCCGCCCGCGCACATGGAGCTCAAGGTCATCGAAACGGACCCAGGCGTTCGCGGCGATACTGCCACGGGCGGCTCCAAGCCGGCGAAACTCGAAACCGGCGCCATGGTGCGCGTGCCGCTCTTCATCAATGAAGGCGAAGTGCTGCGCATCGACACGCGTACCGGCGAGTATTTGTCGCGCGGCAAGGGCTGAACGGCGCCCATATCGAGCCGCCGCGGTCCTTGTCAGGCGTTGTCGATCGCGAACGCCATGGCTTCGCGCAGCGAGCGCGCGCCGAGGGAAATCGCAGCGAGTCGATCGAAACCGAGCGCGACACCCGCACAATCCGGCAGTCCTGCGGCGAGTGCCGCCAATAAGTGCTGATCGGTCCTGGGTTCCACTTGGCCGCGGGCGCGTCGCAGGGCGAGGTCGGCCCTGAAGCGCGCGGCTTGTTCGAGCGGATTGCAGAGTTCGTGAAAGCCGTTCGCCAGCTCGATACCGTCCAGATAAAACTCGAAGCGCGCCGCCACTTTCGGTTCGCCGGGTTTGAGGCGCGCCAGCGCGGCCTGGGACGCGGGATAGTCGCAGATGAAGCAAGGGCGCTCGCGTCCGAGCTGCGGGCCCACCACCATACCCATCAGTAGGTCCAGGCGCGCATCGCGGTCGAGCGCTGCATCGCAGACGATTCCCTTGGCGGTGGCGGCGGCGGCCAGCGCCTGTGCATCGTCACGATGTGCATCGACATCGGCATGACGCCGCAGCGCGGCCGAGTAGCTCAGCCGTTCCGCAGGCTCGAGCCGGCGTTCCGGCGCGAGCAACAAACCCACGAGCTCCTCGACTTCGTTCATCAGCGCGTGATCGTCGAATTGCAGCCGATACCATTCGAGCATCGTGAATTCGGGGTTGTGCCAGCGTCCGCGCTCGCCATCGCGAAACACTTTCGCCACTTGGTAGATATCGCCGCTGCCCCCCGCCAAGAGACGCTTCATCGCGTATTCCGGCGACGTGCTCAAGTAATGCGGGGCTGCAAAGCCGGCGATCCGCGTTGTCAGGGATTCGATCTGGGGGTCGCTGATTCCCGCCGCGCTCAGGATCGGCGTTTCGACTTCGAGCACGCCACGTGCGGCGAAGAAGGCGCGTACCCGGGCCAGCAGCCGCGCTCTACGTTGCAGCGCATCGGCTGTCGCCGTCGGCCGCCAGTCTGCGGGGTGGGCCGCCGCTTCGGGTGCCCTATCGGAACTCATTGCATCGTACCGATGCGCGCGCCGAACCGCACGATCGAGCCGCGCTGCAAGCCCGCGTCCCAGGCAACGCGGCGATTTTCGAACAGCAAAATGACGGTCGATCCCATGTTGAAGCGACCCAATTCGGCGCCCTTTGCGAGCTGCAAATCGATCGCGGGTAAGCGCGCGATCCGACGTCGTGAGGAGGGCGCGATGTCACCCGCCCAAACCGTGGCGATGCTGCCGACGTTGAGTGCGCCCACGAGGACGAGGGCAAAGCGGCCGGCGGCGCTCTCGAACAGGGTCAACACCCGTTCGTTACGCGCATACAGACGCGGCACCTGGCTTGCAGTCACGTCGTTGACGCTGAACAGCCTGCCGGGAACATAGACCGTCTCCAATAGCTTGCCGGTGAGCGGCATGTGGATGCGGTGATAATCGAAGGGCGCCAGATAAATCGTCGCAAAAGAGCCCGCGCTGAATCGTTCGGCCCAAGCTTGGCCTGCCAGGAGCTCATGCACCGAATACTCGCGCCCTTTGGCCTGCAGCAGCGCATCGCCGCGCAGCAGCCCACATTCGCTGACCGCGCCGTCGACCGGGCTGACGATGGCGGCGGTGTCGGGATCGATGGGCCGCCGGCCGGCGGCGAGCTCGCGCGTGAAGAAGGCGTTGAAGCTCGGGTAGGCGTACGGGTCGCTTTCAGCCGCCTCGCTCATGTTGACCTCATAGAGCTTGAGAAAGCCGCGTGTGAGCAGATTCTTGAACCAGAGTACGCGCACGCGCGTGGCGTGGAGCACGAGCCGCGAGAGCCCATGTTGCGGTAAAATGTACTGCAGCCAGACAAATAGACGAGCCCGGTTCATGTAGGGGCTCCGACGATCGCGAGATAATCCGCCTGCAGGGTGGCCGGCGTAAACGGTCCCGTCAGAACCGCGGCCATCCGCCCCCGCGGATCGACAACCAAGATCGCCGACGAATGATCGACCGTATAGGTTCCGTCGGGCTCGTGGTTGATCGCCACGGCGATCCCCACTTCGGCGGCGAACGTCTCCACGTCGGCCTGCGTATGTGCGGTGACGCCGAGAAATGAAGGCTCGAAATAGGGGACGTACGTGGCGAGCTGTGCGGGCGTGTCGCGCGCAACGTCCGCAGACACGAAGATCACGTGCGGGCGCAGCGGCGTGGCGACCGACTCCAGGCGCTTGGCCATCGCGGCGAGCGCGCTGAGCGTCGCAGGGCAAAGATCAGGGCAGTGGGTGTAGCCGAAGTACAGCATCGACCAATGGCCCTGCAAATCGGCGCGCGTGAAAGGCCTGCCGTGGTGGTCGATCAGACTAAAATCAGGCAACTCGCGCCGTGGCGTGATGAAATCGCCGCCTGCTAGTTGTGGCAGCGGCCGCCATTGGTGATGCCAGAGCAGGGCGGCGCCGAAGCCCGCGACGCCGAGTAAAAGGATGATAACGCCAGGAAACCATGTCGAGCGATTCAGCATGAAGCGATTATCCCATAAGGAACCCGAAACCGTGGGCGCCGCGATCGAGCGATGTGCCGGCGCGCTCACGCATGCGCGCGCCTATTTCGGTCACGGTACGGACAACGCGCGCGACGAAGCGGCCGAGCTCGTGTTCTTCGTCGCCGGGATCCCGCACGAATTGGGTGCAGCGGCCTATGGCAGGAGACTCACGGTTCGACAGGGGAAGCGCATCGCCGACCTGCTGCACAAACGCACGAAGTTGCGCGTACCTCTGCCCTATTTGACCCACCGGGCATTCTTCGCCGGCCTCGAGCTCTATGTCGACGAGCGCGTGCTCGTGCCCCGGTCACCGATCGCCGAGCTCGCTTTGCGCAAGTTCGCGCCCTGGATCGAGGCCGGTCGCGTGCGTCGGATCCTCGACATTGGCGCGGGTTCGGGCGCCATCGCGCTCGCCTGTGCCAAGGCCTTCCCGCGGGCACGCGTCGATGCGGTCGACGTATCGCGCGCCGCCTTGCGGGTCTGCCGGCGAAACGTCGCCAAACTGCGTCTCAAATCGCGCGTCGCGGTGTTGCGATCCGATCATTTCAGCGGGGTTGCAGGGCGGCGATACGATATCATCGTCAGTAACCCGCCCTACGTCGGCGAGCGCGAGATGCGTCGCCTGCCGCGCGAATATCGGCATGAGCCCCGTTTGGGGCTTGCTTCCGGCGTCGATGGATTGGACTCCGTGCGGGTCATTCTCGCCGCCGCGCGCAAGCACCTGCGGGATGACGGTCTATTGGTCGTGGAGGTCGGCAATAGTGAGCATGCGCTCATGCGGGCGTTTCCGCGCATGCCCTTCATCTGGCCGGAGATCGAGATCGGCGGCGGCGGGGTATTCATCGTGAGGGCAGCGGACCTCGAGGAACGGCAGGACAGTGGCAGGCAATAGCTTCGGACGATTGTTTACGGTGACTAGCTTCGGCGAGAGTCATGGACCTGCGCTCGGCTGCGTCGTGGACGGCTGTCCGCCCGGACTCGCCTTGAGCGAGGAGGATCTGCAGGGCGATGTCGAGCGTCGCCGCTCCGGCACCTCGCAGTATACGAGCCAACGACGGGAGCCCGACAAGGTGCGGATTCTTTCGGGCGTCTTCGAGGGCAAGACCACGGGTACGCCGATCGGTCTGCTGGTCGAAAACGAGGACCAGCGCTCGCGCGACTACGAAAGGATCAAGGACCGATTTCGTCCCGGCCACGCCGACTACACCTATCAGCAGAAGTACGGCTTCCGGGATTATCGCGGCGGCGGGCGCTCCTCGGCGCGTGAAACCGTCATGCGCGTCGCCGCCGGCGCGATCGCGCGCAAGTATTTGCGTGAACGGCTCGGTATACGCATTCAAGGCTATCTCGCGCAAATGGGGCCGCTGGTGCTCGCGCCGGTCGCCCCGGAGCTCGCCTATGACAATCCGTTTTTTTGCCCTGATCCGGCCCGTATCCCCGAACTCGAGAAGTTCATCTGGGAGCTGCGCGAAGCCGGTGACTCGATCGGTGCACGCGTGACCGTCACGGCGACCGGCTGTCCGCCCGGCTGGGGCGAACCGGTATTCGACCGTCTGGATGCGGACCTCGCGAGCGCCATGATGGGTATCAACGCGGTCAAAGGCGTCGAGATCGGCGCGGGCTTTCGCTGCGTCGAGCAACGCGGCTCCGTGCACCGGGATGAACTGACACCGCAGGGTTTCAAGAGCAATCACGCCGGCGGCGTCCTCGGCGGCATCTCGTCGGGTCAGCAGATCGTCGTGAGCATCGCCTTGAAGCCCACCTCGAGCATCACCGTGCCCGGGGAGACGATCGACGTGCATGGCGCAGCGACCACGATCGTCACGACCGGACGCCATGATCCTTGCGTTGGAATCCGCGCGACGCCGATCGCCGAGGCGATGCTCGCGCTGGTCTTGATGGATCATTTCTTGCGCCATCGGGCGCAGTGCGCCGACGTCGTTGCGACGACGCCCATCATCACGGCGGCGCCATGAAGCCGGGCACGCTGCCGCGAGTTGCCGTTGTCGGCGCTTCCAGCCTGATCGGCGAAGCACTGCTCGAGCGCATCCGCGAACAGAAGTTCGGCGTCGCCGAGCTGCATTTGCTCGACGATGCGCGCGACCTCGGCAGGCCGCTGCCGGAAGAGGAGGGCGGCGCCAAGATCGGCGACGTGTCGGGTTTCGACTTTGGACGCATCGACCTGGCATTCTTCTGCGCGCGCGCGGCCGTCTCCGAGCGCTATGCCGAGGCGGTCGCGGCGCATGCCTGGGTCATCGACGGCTCGAGCGCATTTCGCGGTCGCGCCGACGTGCCGCTGATTGTCGCTGACGTCAACGGCGCGAGCGTGGCCGGCGGTCCCGGCCAAGGTTTGATCGCTTTGCCGAGCAGTGCGAGCGCGGCTCTGGCGACCGTGCTTGCGCCCTTGCATGCCGCGGCGGGACTCGCGCGCGTGGACGTCGCGACCTACCAGGCAGTGTCGGGCAGCGGCCGTGCGGCGATGGAGGCGCTCGCCGCGGAGACGGTTGATTTGCTCGGTGGACGAACGACGAAAAAGCGTCGCTTCGGCAAGCAAATTGCGTTCAATGTGATTCCTCAAGTCGATGCCATCGAGGCCGATGGCATGTCCATGGAGGAGCGCCGACTGCTCACTGAAACGCGCCGCGTCTTAGGGCTGCCGCATCTGGCATTGAACGCGACGGCGGTCCGCGTGCCGGTTTTCTTCGGCCATAGTTTCGCGGTGCACGCGAGCTTTAACGACGAACTCGAGGCGGCCGCAGCCGGCAAAATACTGCAACGCAGCAACGGTTGCGAATTGATCGAAGCGGGTTCGGTGCAGCAGTTCCCGACACCAGCGACCGAAGCCCTGGCACCCGATCGTGTCTATATCGGTCGACTTCGGACCGATCAAACACGTGACCGATCTCTAAATTTTTGGGTTGTGGCTGACAATGTTCGCAAATGTGCGGCGTATAACGCATTTTCGGTAGCCCAGATTTTGGTAAATAGATCCCAGTAAGCTATAGTTAAACCGCGATTTAACAGGCAAGTCGGTCTTGGTTGCAAAACGCCTCTAACACAATGAACTTTAAGCACTTTCTTGCCCGTATTCTTGGAGTACAAATGTCTGCGAAGATGCCTCGACTCATTTTGACGGCATTGATCCTATGCCCGTCTTTGTCTTGGGCTCTCGGCCTTGGCGAGATCCATTTAAGCTCCGCCCTGAATGAGCCTTTACGCGCTGAAATCGATCTGATTTCGGCAACGCCCGACGAACTGGCCGCACTCCGTGCGACGCTCGCTGGACGCGATGCCTTCACACGCTATGGCATCGATCGTCCGCAGTTTCTCACCTCACTGGTATTCAAAGTCGGCAAGAGCAAAGACAAGCGCGACGTACTGTTCGTAACGTCGACCGATGCGATTCCCGAACCCTTCGTGACATTTCTTGTCGAGGTGAACTGGTCACGCGGCCGTTTGATGCGCGAGTACACCTTACTGCTCGACCCCCCGATTTATGCGCCCAGTGAGAACGCCAACACGGCGGCTCCGGTCACTGCACCGAGCGAGGCCGCCGCACCGCGCCCGGCCAAGACGCCTGCGCCAAAACCGGCGCCGCTCGCCGCCGAGACGATCGCGGCCCCGCCGCGGCCGGTCACCGAGGCCAAGCCCTTGCCGGAAACCCGGCGCGCGGCGCGTAGCACCGCGCCCGCTGCCGCTGACATTGCGGCCGATGGCTACCACGTGAAGCCGGGCGACACGCTCAGCAAGATCGCCCACGGCCTACAGGCCGTGAGCCGTGGCGAGGTCGATCAAACAATGATCGCGCTCTACCAGAACAATCCGCAGGCGTTCGGCGGCAACATAAATATCTTGCGTCAAGGTGCGATTTTGCGCGTGCCGGGCGCCGACGAGATTGCGGCTCTGAACCAGAAGGAAGCGATTTCCGAGGTAAGCCGCCAAATGAGTGCCTGGCGCAACGGCGCCGATGCGACTGCTACCACCGGGCACTTGCGGCTCGTGACGCCGAAAGAACAGCCCGGTTCCGGCACGGGCACGAAGACCGCCAAGGGCGCGGGCGAGTCCGATGTGAGCAATGCCGAGTCGCTGGCTCTGAAGGATCGCGTCAAGGATCTGGAAGCGCAGCTTGCCGAGTCGCGTCGCCTGCTCGACGTGCGCAATGCCGAACTCAGCGAGCTGCAGCGCAAGCTCGGCACGACGCCGTCGACACCTGTAACCGCATCCGCGCCAGTAACCCCGGCGACTACGCCCGCGGTTACGGCGCCCCCGGTCGTGACGCCGCCGGCGAGCACGGCGGCCTCGGCAGCGTCTGCGGCCACGCCGACCGAACCCGTGGCCGCGAGCAGCGCCAGCGAAGCCGCGGCCTCGGCCGCGTCGACGCCCTTGCCGCCGCCGCCGAAAGTGATCAAGAAGCCGGTCGTTGTGCAGCCTGCGCCGGCGCCCTCGGGCTCCTGGCTCGATTGGCTCGCCTCGAATTGGTGGCTGCCGGGTGCCGTGATCCTGGCCTTGCTGGCTGGTCTCGGGTTCGCGGCGTTCAAACGCAAGCAACGCTCGGAGATCGGCGAATTCGCCTCGATGGCGGCGACCAGCGACGACGATGTCGGCGTCAACGAGACGACCGCCAAGATTTTGGGGATTCGCAAGGGTGATGATTCCTTCGTCGTCGAGGAGTCCGGGGAGCATCGCACGCCGGAATTTGCGGCACCGAACCTGGAGGATTCTCGGTCGGCGGAAGACACGCTGTCGAGCGAAAGCGCGGTCAATCTCGATCAGGGTGATCCGCTCGCCGAAGCGGATTTCCACATGGCCTATGGTTTGTACGACCAAGCGGCCGATTTGGTGCGCATCGCCCTCGATCGCGAACCGGACCGCCGCGATTTGCGCTTGAAGCTCCTGGAGATCTATTTCGTCTGGGGTAACAAGGATGCGTTCTTGCAGACCGCAAAGACCTTGGAAGCGACGCGCGATCGCGCACCTGCGGGCGAGTGGGACAAGATCGTGATCATGGGCAAACAGATTTGCCCCGACGAACCGCTGTTCAGCAAGGCGTCAGGCGGCGGTCGCGGTGCCGGCGCCCTCGTCGACATGAATTTGGAAGGCGGCGAGAACCGCATCGATATCGATTTGTTCGGCGATCCCGAGGGTGAGCGCAGCAGCGAGGACACCGCCGAGACCGGTGAATCGCCGCATTTGGCGCGCTCGGGCAGCTTGGATTTCACGCTCGATACGCCTGAACGCGGCGCCGACGAATCGCCGACGCGCCAAATGCCGCCGCGCGACGAACCGACCGTCGAATCGGAACTCATGCAGTTCAGCGATTCGCCGACCAGCGAATCGCCTGCGCTCAATCAAACGGCGATTCGGCAACGCATTTCCGACAAGCTCGCGAATGCCGGCGCCGATCAAACGGCTGAGGTTTCCATCGAAGACTTGGGCTTGGATCTCGACGGCCTCGACGATCCGAATGCGACCTCGGGCAAGATCCGGGCTTTGGAAGAGACCGATCATCCGGACGATGCGCCGACGATGGTGGCCGGCCTCGACGAGCGTTCGCGGCGCATGATGGCGGAGGCCGAGAGCCGCTCGCGCGATAAGGATTTGACCGAACTCGAGCGCGAACTGGAGGCTTCGTTCATCTCGGAACTCGAGTCCAGTCAGGAAGAAATTCGCACGGCCGTCATTGGCCCGGAATCGGCTCCGACCGTGCACATGCCGCGTGATCTGGATATCGCCGCGACCTCCCGGTTCGGCGGCTCGAAGCCCGGTGAGAGCCTGAGCTCGGACCGGGACGACCTGGACTCCACGTCGAAGCTGCGCAGCATCAATGCGGACAGCATCGATTTGGATCTCGACCGGCTAGCGACCGCTCTCGGCACGGGCGACACACTCGAACAACCGCGCGCGGCAGACGAAATATTCTCCACGGAGGTGTTCGATGCCAGTCAGCGTAGCCGCCGCGTCGATTTGGACGTCGGCGAAGCGCTCAACGGATCGGATGCCCTGACGCCGACCGTGCGCGGACAGAACGGCACGGCAAAACTCGGCGAACTCGAGGACAGCCTGCCGGAGTTCGAGCCTGTAACCATGAGCGAAGTCGGCACGAAACTCGATCTCGCGCGCGCCTACATGGACATGGGTGATCCGGAAGGCGCGCGGAACATCTTGGATGAAGTCGTGCTCGAGGGTTCGGCCAGTCAGAAGCAGGAAGCGCAGCGGCTGATTCAAGCCTTGCCTGGTTGACGTGACGGCGGCCGGGCGACGCGTCGCCGCCGTATTGGAATACGACGGCACGGCCTATGCTGGATGGCAGTCGCAGACGCATTCCGTCTCTATCCAGGAAACGGTTCAGCAAGCCGTCGGCTTCGTCGCCGGCCATCCTGTCGAGGTGGTCTGCGCCGGCCGCACCGACGCCGGCGTACACGCGCTCGGCCAAGTGCTGCATTTCGACACGCAGGCCATTCGCACGCCACGTGCCTGGGTGCTCGGCGCCAATACGCGCCTGCCGCCGGACATCGCCTTGCAATGGGCGGGTGAGGTGAGCCCCGGGTTTCACGCGCGTCATTCGGCGATCCGCCGCACCTATCGCTACTGCATCCTGAATCGCAGCGAACGCTCCGCGCTGCTACGCCGGCGCGCGGCCTGGATTCATCGGCCGCTCGATTGCGAGGCGATGCGCCGGGCGGCCGACGTCTTGCTCGGCGAGCACGATTTCACGGCGTTTCGCTCGAAGGAATGCCAGTCGAAGACGGCGGTTCGGCGCATCGAGTCCATCCAGGTCATGCCAGATGGCGCCTACGTCTGGCTCGAAATCAGTGCAAACGGGTATCTGCATCACATGGTCCGCAACATCGTCGGCACCCTGCTCGACGTGCAGCTCGAGGCGGATCCCGCCGGCGCGATGCGCGCACTCCTTGCGGGCCGCGATCGGCATGCCGCGGGCGTCACCGCGCCGTCTTGCGGCCTGTATCTCTGGCGCGTGGACTACCATGCGGAACATCGCATTCCCGTGCCCGAGGACGGGCTTTTACTGCGGCCGACGGGCTGATCTGGTTTAATACGCGCCATGTCCTGGTTCGAACGAATCGTCCCGTCTCGCATCAAAACCGAACGCCGCACCCGCTCGGTGCCCGAAGGCTTGTGGATCAAATGTCCGGCCTGCGATGCCGTGCTCTATCGTGCGGAAATCGAGCGCAATCTGCATGTTTGTCCAAAGTGCAGCCATCACATGCGTATCAACGGCCGCGAGCGTTTGGTCAAATTTCTCGACATGGGATCCACGGTCGAGATTGCGGCCTCGGTCGAGTCGGAGGATCCGCTCAAGTTCAAGGACTCCAAGCGCTATAAAGATCGGCTCGTGCAAGCCAAGAAGCAGACCGGCGAGCGCGATGCACTGATCGTCATGTCCGGCAAGCTCGCGGATCTCGATATCGTCGCTTGCGCGTTCGAGTTTCGTTTCCTGGGCGGCTCGATGGGTTCGGTCGTCGGTGAGAAGTTCGTGCGTGCCGCGGAATATTGCCTCGAGCATCGTCTGCCGCTCGTGTGTTTCTCCGCAAGTGGGGGCGCCCGTATGCAGGAAGCGCTGTACTCGCTGCTGCAAATGGCCAAGACCAGTGCGGCCCTGAAGCGTATGTCGGAGGCGCGCTTGCCGTTTATTTCGGTGATGACCGATCCGACCACGGGCGGCGTCTCGGCGAGTCTCGCCATGCTGGGCGACATCAACATCGGTGAGCCGAAGGCCTTGATCGGCTTTGCGGGACCACGCGTCATCCAACAGACCGTGCGGGAAACCCTGCCGGAAGGCTTCCAACGCAGCGAGTTTCTGCTCGAACATGGCGCACTCGACATGATCGTCGACCGTCGTGAACTGCGCGACCGTATCGGCAGCATCCTGCGCCTCTTGACCGGCAAAGAACCCGCGGCAGCTGCTTGAAGCTTGAGTGTTTTTGCCGCTTCCAGCCTGGATGAGTGGTTCGCGCACCAGGCGCGTGTCCATCCTCACTCCATCGATTTAGGTTTAGGGCGGCTCAGCGAAGTGCTCGCCCGGCTGCATTGGCGAACTCCTGCCGTGCCGGTCATCACCGTGGCCGGAACCAACGGCAAAGGCTCCGTCGTCGCGACCTGCGCAGCGATTCTGACCGCTGCGGGCTTGCGTGCTGGAACGTTCACCTCGCCGCATCTGCGCGATTACCGCGAACGGATCGGCATCGATGGGCAGGCCGTCACGACCGAGGCCTTGCTTGCCGCGTTCGCGCGCATCGAGACGGCCAGAGGCGACATCGGGCTGACTTTTTTCGAATACAACACGCTTGCGGCCTTGTTGATCTTTGCGGACTCGCGGCTCGATGTCTGGGTGCTCGAGGTCGGCATGGGTGGGCGCCTCGATGCCGTCAATGTGGTCGATCCCGACGTCGCGGTGATCGTCAGCATCGGTTTGGATCATCAGGAGTTTCTCGGTCCAACGCTCGAGGACATCGGGCGCGAGAAAGCCGGGATCTTGCGCGCAGGGAAGCCTGCGGTACTCGGTAGCCGGTCGATGCCGGGCGTCGTCGAGCGCACGGCGCGGGAGAAGGGCGCCGTGCTCAAGCGCCTGGGTCAGGAATACGACTGCGTGAGGGGCGCGGGCGTATGGCATTATCGCGGAACGCGATGGGATCTACCGCAGCTGCCGGCGCCGAACCTGCGTGGCGCCACTCAGTACGACAATGCAGCGACCGCGATCGCGGCGGTCGAGGCGCTCGCGCTGCCGGTGCCGGCGGAAGCGGTTGCCCGTGGCCTGGCGCAGGTGCGCTTGATCGGTCGCTTTCAAGTGATCGCGAGCGTGGCGTCCGCGGGGCCGACCTGGATACTCGATGTCGCGCATAATCCGGATGCCGCGCGCGTGCTCGCAAGCAATCTGCGTGAATTGCCGGGCGTCGGTCGCAATTTGGCCGTCTGCGGAATCCTTGGCGACAAGGACGCGATCGGGATTGTGGATGCGCTACGGGATTGCATCGATGCATGGTACTTCGTGAGCTTGTCGGGCGAGCGTGGGCGCAGCGCGGCGGCGCTCGCGAAACGGGTTGCGGCGCAACTGACCTCGCCTGCGATCAGGTTCGACGACATGGATACCGCATGTGCCGCGGCACTTCGGGATGCCCGTGCGGATGATCGGGTCGTCGTGTTCGGCTCTTTTCATACGGTCGGGCCGGCACTCGACTGGTTGCAAGCTCGCGGCTTGGGGTTTTAGAGAGAATGGATCGTCGTGTCAAAGAGCGTTTGGTGGGAGCCACGATTTTGCTCGTGCTCGTCGTCGTGGTCGTTCCGGAGCTATTGTCGGGCCCGAAGCAGGCGGCGAAACCGCCGCCTCTGACACTGCCGGTTCCCGTGCACAGCTACACGGTCGATGTGACCGATCATTCGCTGGCTCCGACCGCGACCGGGGCGGCTGCTGCGGACACAGCCGCGTCGGCCGTGCCGTCTGCGGCACCGGTTGCCCCAGCAGCCGCACCGTCTTTGGAGCCCCCGGCGTCCATGGCTGAAACGCCCGAGGCGACGGTACCGGCGGCTCGCGGCGCCGCGCCCGCGACCCTGCCGCTTGAATCCCAAGCGTCGGCCCCCACATCGACAAAGGGCGATGCCAACAAAGCGGTCGCCGTAAGTGTTGCCGCAGCCGGTTCTTCGCATCAGGCGGGCGGTGCCTGGGCGGTACAACTGGGCAGCTTCGCGAGCAAGCCGAATGCCGAAAAGCTCGTGCACACGCTGACCGGAAAGGGTTATGCCCCATCGGTTTCAGCGGCCGGTGCCGGCGCGAGCCTGCGCTATCGCGTACGCATCGGCTCTCTGGCCGATCGTGAGGCCGCGCAGCGCCTGCTGGAGCGGCTCAAGGCGCAAGGCCAAGCAGCCACGCTGGTGCCCCCGGCGAAATGAACATTGCCGAGCGTTTCACGCCATGGCGGGTGGGGCTGCGGTAGAATGGTGAATCTGAAGGTCAACGGCACGGGTGTAAGCTTGACTGGAGCCGATCTCCTTATAGTGTTGGTGGTATTGGCCTCGACGGTTATCGGAGTCTTTCGCGGCTTCATTCGTGAAGCGGTGGCACTGGTTTTCTGGATCGTCGGCCTGTGGTGCGCTTGGACCTTCGGCCATTTGGTGGAACCTTATCTCGGTGGTTATCTGGCTGATCCGGCCGTTCGTCCTTGGATCGGCCGCTTGGTCGTTTTGGTCGCGGTCTTGTTCGTCGGCTACGTCGTCGGCGCAATCTTGAGCTACGTGATGCGTGGCGCGGGATTGGGCACGATCGACCGCCTGATCGGCATGCTGTTCGGCCTGCTACGCGGCATGGTTCTGGTGGGTGTCATGGTCATCTGTGGGGAATTGCTGCACTTGAACCACGAGCCTTGGTGGCGAAACGCGAAATTGATCACTTACGGTGAAACCCTCGGTGATTGGTTGCGATCCATGGTGGGCGAGAAGGGCGAACCATGGGCAAAACTCGAGCGCTTGACCGGGGTCAAAATCAGGTAGATCGGGAGGTTCCTCATGTGCGGTATCGTCGGAATGGTCGGTGTCAATGCAGTCAATCAACGGATCTATGACGCGCTGACGGTATTGCAGCATCGCGGCCAAGACGCGGCAGGCATCATGACCTGCGAAGACGGCGAGCTGTTCATGCGCAAGGACTCCGGTCTGGTGCGCGACGTGTTTCAGCAGAAACACATGCTCAAGTTGAAGGGCAACGTCGGCATCGGCCATGTACGTTACCCGACCGCCGGCTGCGACAGTGCGCACGACGCGCAACCCTTTTACGTCAACTCGCCCTATGGGCTTTGCCTTGCACACAACGGCAACCTGACCAACGCGCGCGAGTTGACCGAAGTGATGATTCGTGAGGATCGCCGTCATTTGAATACGACTTCCGACTCCGAGGTGTTGCTCAACGTGCTGGCCTCCGAGCTGCAGCGCGTTGGCACGCCGCGCGTCACCGCGGCGGATATTTTTGCTGCGGCGAATGCGGTCTATCGTCGCTGCCGCGGCGGCTACGCCGTCGTCGTGATGGTGATCGGCCACGGCATTCTCGGCTTTCGCGATCCGAACGGAATACGTCCGCTCGTGATCGGCAAGCGGGAGACCAAGAAAGGCACCGAGTGGATGTTGGCTTCGGAGAGCGTGGCGCTCGACATGCTGGGTTTCGAAATGGTACGCGACGTGGCGCCCGGTGAGGCCGTGTTCATCGACGAACAGGGGCGCTTCTACGCGCAGCAATGCGTGGCCGCCGTCCGGCATACGCCGTGTATTTTCGAGTACGTCTACTTCGCGCGTCCAGACTCGATCATCGACAATATTTCCGTGTACAAAGCACGCCTGCGCATGGGCGAGCATCTCGCCGAGAAGATCCGGCGCGAACGGCCCGATCATGACATCGACGTCGTGATCCCCATTCCCGACACCAGCCGTACGAGCGCTGTCCAGGTCGCGCAGCTGTTGGGCGTGAAATATCGCGAGGGTTTCATCAAGAACCGCTATATCGGCCGCACATTCATCATGCCGGGGCAGGAGGAACGGTCGAAGTCCGTGCGCAGCAAGCTCAATGCGATCGATCTCGAGTTTCGCGGCAAGAACGTGCTCTTGGTGGACGACTCGATCGTTCGCGGCACGACCTCGGCGCAGATCATCGACATGGCGCGTGAAGCGGGAGCCAAGAAGGTCTACTTTGCCTCGGCCGCGCCGCCGGTGCGCTACCCGAACGTCTATGGAATCGACATGCCCGATACCTCGGAGCTCGTCGCAGCCGGTCATACCGACGACGAGGTGCGCAACATCATCGGCGCGGATTGGCTCATTTATCAGGACCTCGCAGATCTCGAGCACGCGGTGCGCCACGATAATGCCAAGATCAAGGATTTCGATACTTCTTGTTTTTCGGGTGAATACGTGACCGGCGACGTCACGCCCGAATATTTGGCGCGATTGAAGGGCGAGCGTTCTGACAGCGCGAAGCAACAACGTCGAGGCGCCACTGCGGGCGCCCTCAAGACGGTCCGAATCCTGTAGGGCGGACCGGCGGTCGGCGACACTGCCATGAGCCTGCGGCTGTTGGTCATGGCGGCGCAGGCCGATCATCTATTGCTCGTGCGCAAGCATGTCGAGATCGAGTGGCCGGATGCCGCCGTGCAAGAGCATCGGCTCGGAATCGATGCGCCCCTCGACGCCGGCTTTGCCGCAACCGGTCTGGACGCGGTCGTTATCGTGACTGCCGAGCCCAGCGAAGAGACTGAAAGACAGGTTGCCGAACTGCTCGCAAAACCGGAGTTTGCGCCGATCGTCCTGTTGACGCTCCAGGAGGCACCGCAGACCAAGCCCGAGACGAGGGTGGGCCTGTATCGCAACTATGGACGCAAGATTGACCGGGCCGCGCTGCTCGCCGCGCTGCGCGATGCATCCGCACTGCATCGACAGTCCCTCGCCCTGATGCGCGCCCGGCCGGACTTCGATCAGCGGTACCGGTTCGGCGACCTCGTGATACGAGGCCATCGATGCATCAAACAAGTGGGTTCCGGCGGCATGTGCACGATCTATCTCGCCGAGAGCGAGCGCGCGGGCGGCGTCGTCGTGCTGAAGGTGTTTCGCCAGGTCCCGGACGTCTCCGAGCGGCTAGTGAGTTTCGATCGGTTTCTCCAGGAGTACGAAATCGTCGCGGGTCTGAAGCACAAGAATATCGTGCGGATTTACGATCTGGGCATTGCCGACGATCATGCCTACATTGCGATGGAGCATTTCCCGGCCGGGGATTTGCGTGAGCGCATGAAGGCGCCGTTGTCGGGGCCGGTCGCGCTGGACTATTTGCGCCAGATTGCCAGCTCCTTAGACGCCATTCATTCGGTCGGCGTCTTGCACCGCGACCTCAAGCCGGCGAACATCATGCTGCGTGCGGATGGGTCCGTTTGCTTGATCGATTTCGGACTCGCCAAGGCGAATGCTTTCGACGTCGATTTGACCGGCGCACGCGAAATTTTCGGCACGCCTTATTACATGAGTCCCGAACAAGGTCATGCCGAACCGATCGATGCGCGCAGCGATCTGTACAGTTTGGGTGTGATCTTTTATGAGATGTTGACGGGCCGAAAACCCTACAAGGGTCATTCGGCGATGGAAGTCATCTACAAGCATCGGCGCGCGGCGCTGCCCACCGTGCCGCCGCAATTTCAAGAATTCGAGCCGATCTTGCATCGCTTGCTGGCCAAATCGCCCAATGATCGTTTTCAGACCGCGCGCGAACTCCTCGATGTCGCCGGTGCCATCAAGGTTCCGGCATGACGCAGCTCGCTTTCGACCATCCTTTGCTGCGCGTGCCGACGCCGGCCGCTTGGGCCGAATGCGCGGCCGGGTCGCGCGAGCTATTGCTGCTCGACCACGCGAACTGCGAGAAGAAGGCGGCGTCCACCGCGCTCGCCTTGATGTTCGCCTATGCGGAAGACCTGGAGCTCGCAGATAGGATGTCGCGTCTCGCGCGCGAGGAGCTGCGCCATTACGAGCAGGTCGCGAAGTTGATCAAGACCATGGGGATCGCGCCGCAGCGCTTAAGCCCGGGTCGCTATGCCTCCCGTTTGCGCCGCTTGGTCGCAGCGGCGGAGCCGCAGCGCGAAATCGATCTGATGATTTGCGGTGCATTCATCGAGGCGCGCTCCTGCGAGCGCTTCGCCGCGCTCCAGGCGACAATTGGTGCGCCCTTGGACGAGCTATTTGCGGGTCTGCATCGCGCCGAGGCGAGGCATTACCGCGTCTATCTGGATCTCGCGCGACGCGCCGCGGCACGGCACGGACTTCAGATCGAGACGCGCTTGGCCGCATTCGCGCAATTGGAGGCCGAACTCATCACGCATCCCGATCAGGAGTTTCGTTTTCATTCCGGGCCACCAGCCCGGGGCAAGGACGCGAGCGAATAACCGTTCTCGTCCCAGCGGAGCACGCTGCCCTGCTCGTACCAGTCGCCAAGAACGATGCGCGTGCAGGGCCGCCCGTCGACGTTGACGCGGTGAATCGCCGGCCTATGCGTGTGACCGTGCAGCAAGATCTGCACCTGTGAACGGCGGATCACGCTCGCGACGCTGTCCTCGTTGACGTCGGTGATCGCGTAGGTAACCGAGGCCGTATGCGCGCGGCTGCCGTCGCGCGCCGCGTTTGCAAGCGCCTGACGTTGATCGACCTCGAGTGCAAGGAATTGCTTTTGCCAGTCCGGATCGCGCACGGTGGCGCGCAGGCTTTGATACGAGCGATCGTCGGTGCACAGGGCGTCGCCGTGCATCACGAGTACCGGTTGTCCGTAGAGGGTCAGTATCACGGGATCGGGGAGGAGCTGCGTTCCGGACAGCGCAGCAAAATGCTCGCTGAGCAGAAAATCGCGATTGCCATGCATGACGAAACACGGCACGCCGCTGCGTGTCAGGTTCTTTAGCCCCTCGATCGTCGCCCGCTGCGCCGAATCCGGGGCATCATCGCCGACCCAGGATTCGAATAGGTCGCCGAGAATGTAGAGCGCGTCGGCGCTCGCGGCCTCGCCGCTCAAGAATTCGAGAAACTGCGCGGTAATCGGCGGCCGATTTGCGTCGATGTGCAAATCCGAAATGAAGAGCGTCGCCAAACTACTGCGGGTTGCTGACCCGCTCGATGCGCTCGATGATCACGGGTTTCAGCGGCGCATCTTCCTTGAATGGGCCTTTTGCGCCCGTGGGCACGGTCGCGATCTGATCCACGACTCCCATGCCCGCGACCACCTTGCCGAACACGGCGTAACCCCAGCGCGCCGGGCTTGGGTCGAGCGCACTGTTGTCGTTGAGATTGACGTAGAACTGGCAGTCACCGGAATGCGGCTCGGCACCGCGCGCGAGACCAACAGTGCCGCGCACGTTGCTGAGACCGTTCCCAGACTCGTTGAACGTCGTAGTGGCCACCGGCTTCAGTTTATAGTCCGGCGTGTAGCCGCCGCCTTGGATCACGAAATTCGGGATCGCACGGTGGATGACCGTGCGTGTGTATTGCCCCGAGTCCACGAACTTGAGGAAGCTCGCCACCGTCAGCGGTGCCCGCTCCGGATTCAGTTCAATCGTGAAATTTCCCTCAGAAGTGACGACTTGCACGCGCGGCGGGGCGGCCGGCGCCGGGGCCGGCGCCTCCGTCTTCGCCGCAAGCGTCGACCCCGGGTACGTGGAGATGGCCAATAGCAGGCCCATGAGCGGTAGCAGCTTGTTCATGCTCCGAGATTCTACTCGAATGGGTACAATCTTGGCCTATGTCATTAGCAGTCATAACGCGCTTCGCTCCCAGCCCGACCGGAGCCTTGCATTTGGGCAACGCAAGGACCGCCTTTTTCAGCTATTTGTGGGCACGCAAAACCGGCGGCCGGTTCATCCTGCGGATCGAGGATACGGACGAGGAGCGCAGCGAGCTGCGGTTCCGCGATGCCTTGCTCGAGGAGCTGCGCTGGTTGGGCCTCGAATGGGACGAGGGACCGGATATCGGCGGCCCGTCCGCGCCATACGCCCAGGCGGAACGCGGCGATTTTTATCGCGGGCTATTTGCGCAATTGGAGGCGCAAGGGCAGGTCTACCCCTGTTACTGCTCAGCCGAGGACTTGGAGCTGTCGCGCAAATTGCAGCGCATGGCCGGCAAGCCGCCGCGCTACGCGGGTACTTGCAGACACCTGACGCTCGCCGAGCGGGCGGCGCGCGAAGCGCGCGGTTTGAGACCGACGCTGCGCTTCGCCGTCCCTGAGAACAAGGTCATCGAGTTCGTGGATTCGGTGCACGGTCCGCAGCGTTTTCAATCGAACGATATCGGCGATTTCATCGTGCGCCGCGATGACGGCACCTCCTCGTTTTTCTTTTGCAACGCTGTCGATGATGCAGTGATGGGGGTCACCCAAGTGCTACGTGGTGACGACCACTTGACCAACACGCCGCGACAACTCTTGGTGCTCGACGCCTTGGGCTTGCGCCGACCGGGCTATGGCCACGTCGGTTTGCTCGTCGGCGCGGACGGGGCGCCATTGTCGAAGCGCCACGGCAGCACCAGCGTCAACGAATTTCGCGAGCGTGGCTTTCGTAGCGTCGCGATACTGAATCATTTGTTTCATCTGGGCCATGCGAGCGACGTCGATGGCTGGCTGCCGACCGCGGAGATGCCGCAACACTTTAGGCCCGAACACCTGGGGCGGGCCGCGGCACGCTTCGACGAAACCCAGTTGATCCATTGGCAGAAGGAAACCCTGTCGCGGCTCAGTGACGCCGAGTTCGGCGCTTGGCTGGGCGTTGCCAACAGCACGGAATTCGTCGAAATGGTCCGCCACAACGTCGTGCTGCCGGCAGATGCGTCGCCCTGGATCGCCGCCGTGCGCGGCGAATTGCCGCCCCTCGGCGAGAGCGAGCGACAGGTCATCGCGGCCGCCGGGCCGGGGTTTTTCTCTGCGGCTGCGGTGGCGATGGGCGAGTCGGGCAGCGACCTCAAGCAGTTGACCAAGCTGCTCAAGGAACGCACGGGACGCAAAGGCGCGGAGCTTTTCATGCCGCTGCGGGTGGCCTTGACCGGCCAGCTGCACGGGCCGGAACTCGCGCCACTGTTGAAACTTATCCAGCCCGAAACGGCGCGCCAACGCTTCGAGTCGCATGCTCAAAATCCATAATTCCCTGACGGGAAAAAAGCAGGAGTTCGTGCCGCTCGTGCCCGGCGAGGTCCGCATGTATGTTTGCGGCATCACCGTCTACGACTACATCCATCTAGGGCATGCGCGCATGCTGCTCGTGTTCGATCTCGTGCAGCGCTATCTGCGCAGTTCCGGTCTGCGCGTTACTTTTGTGCGCAATATTACCGACATCGATGACAAGATCATCGAGCGTGCGGCTAGGAACGGCGAGGATTGGTTCGAACTCGCGAGACGCTTTACCAGCTTGATGCACGAGGATTGCGCCGCACTCGGCCTCCAGTTGCCTGATTTCGAGCCGCGCGCGACCGAGTTCATCGGGCCGATCGTCGCCATGATCAAAACCCTGGTCGACAAGGGCTACGCCTACGTCGGCGCCAATGGCGATGTGCTGTACTCGGTCAGGCGCTTCGAGGACTACGGGCGCCTGTCCGGCAAGAAGATCGACGATTTACGCGCGGGTGCGCGAGTGCAGGTCGACGACACCAAGCTCGACCCCCTGGACTTCGTGCTATGGAAGATGGCAAAGCCCGGCGAGCCGTCCTGGGACTCGCCCTGGGGTGCGGGACGTCCGGGATGGCATATCGAGTGTTCCGCGATGTCGACCAGCCTGCTGGGCAGCTATTTCGATTTGCACGGCGGTGGCATGGATCTGAAGTTTCCGCATCACGAAAACGAGATCGCTCAGTCCTGCGCGGCCTGCGAAACACCTTTCGTGAACATCTGGATGCACAATGGGTTCGTGCGCATCAACGACGAGAAGATGTCGAAGTCGCTCGACAATTTTTTCACGGTGCGCGACGTGCTTGCGACGCTGCGCGACCCGGAGGTCCTGCGTCTGTTCATGTTGAGCAGCCACTATCGCGGCCCGATCAATTATTCGGCTGCGCAGCTTACCCAGGCCGATGAGACGCTCTTGGGCCTGTACCGAGCACTCGACGGTGCTTCGCCCGAGGGCGGCGTTCCCATCGAGACTGCCATCGCGCAATTCCAGGCCGCCATGGACGACGATTTCAACACCCCGGATGCGCTCGCCGTGGTCCAAGGGGTCGCGCGCGAACTGAACAGCGCGAAGGCTGCGCGCGACGATCGGTTGGCGGCGGACGCGGCCGCCACATTGAGGGCGATGGGCGCCGTGTTGGGCCTCCTGCAACAGGAGTCGCGCGTCTATCTGAAGCGTGCCGTTGGCGCGGCGAGTCTCAGCGACGATGAGATCGAAGGGCTGCTCAGATCTCGTCGCGACGCGCGCGCCGCCAAGGATTTTGCAGAATCCGACCGGATCCGGTCCGTGTTAACCGACGCCGGCGTTGTGCTCGAGGACAAACCGGGGGGAATCACGGCCTGGCGAAGGGCCTGATTGCCCATGGTCCTTAAGTTGCTTGTACCCGGATTAGCCATTAGGATGGCCGCCCGTTACGAGATGACGGTTGGATACGGGGCATGGCGCAGTCTGGTAGCGCATCTGCTTTGGGAGCAGAGGGTCGGGGGTTCGAATCCCTCTGCCCCGACCATCGACGACCCGGCAGGCAGCCTTAAGCGCCCGTAGCTCAGTCGGATAGAGCAGCGGATTTCTAATCCGCCGGTCGGGGGTTCGATTCCCTCCGGGCGCACCATCAATTTCCGAGCAAATCGGTAAGGATTTATAGCGAGCGCAGAGGAATGTCGCTGCATTGCCGACGCGACGTAATTCGACGCCGACGATATTGCATGCATCGGTCGTTGGTAACGGCTTCGGTGCTGTTGACCAGTTCGTAGCACTGTCAGCACTCGCGGCCCGCTGCGCAGGCTGTGAAAATGCTTCCCTGGCTGGCCAAACCCGCGTGGTCCATTACACCGAAGTAATACGCTCGCCCGCGGCCGGTCTCATATAGCGTCTCGCCCCAAGCAACGGCGGCTATCTGCCGGTGCGAGATCGTATATAATTACCGACTGACTATGGCGTTTGCGCGTTCAGGACATTGTTTTTCCAGCTCTTTTTCTGGAGAAGCGTCCGGGGCGCCGACTCTATGGCGTGATCGGAGCCGATGGTGGACGTAGCTCAGCTGGTAGAGCCCCGGATTGTGATTCCGGTTGTCGCGGGTTCGAGCCCCGTCGTCCACCCCACCTTGAAATTCTCGGTTTGAGAGATGTTTTGAGGGCCGTTGGGCCATTGCTGGTGGGTTGCCGACGATTTCGAGCAGCGATTTGTGAAAGAAGTGAGTACACTACGCGCCGCGCAAGCCGTCGGGGACTTCTGAGCGGGTTCCTTCGCCTAAGACCAGTGTCTCGCGAAATGGTGGTTTCTGGTGCGCGTTTCGATCTTCTTGGCGGGGAAATTCGCGGGTAGCTCTGCTGCGAGATGGATTTTCAGGTTTCTATTGGGCCGTTAGCTCAGCTGGTAGAGCAGTTGACTCTTAATCAATTGGTCGTAGGTTCGATCCCTACACGGCCCACCAATTTCAATGACTTACGCGTAATCGAAATTCTGTCTTTCTACCATTTGACAGAGCCTCTACCCGACGCATCGCGCCGCAAATAATCGATTAAAGCTGATCTTTCGTCCTGAACTGGAATGACGGGGCGATCATCCGGTAACCTCCAACCTTATTCGGAAATGACGAGCGCGTTTCAGCAGGCATCAGGCTGGTCGGACCGATATATTATGCTGAAACCCAGCCGGCTCCAGCCTTCCACTTCTGTGTGAGCTTTTCGCCGCTCGTGAGCGCGCGAAGCGCCGGCATGGCGAATGCGATGAGATCCTCGACGACTCTGCCGAATGAATCGGCCAGGTGCTCCTGGCCCATTTTGTTGACGAAGGCATTCCACTGAATGCGGTGCGCCCGCGCAAAATCTGGCGAGAGAGCCTCAAATTCTTCAGCCGGGACGGGCGTTTGTCGATTCTTGAACGTCGCGTCGATGGCTTTGAGCAACGTCCTCCCGTTGAGGTCAAGATGAGTAGAACAGACCCAAACGTCGTAGAAGTCTTTCATCCGACTGTTGGCGTTGCCCAGTGCCACCATGGCTTGAAGCTTCTCAGCGATGGCGGTCTCGACCGGATAGGCCAGCAACTCGATGGTGTCCCCACCCAAGAAGACTGGGTACTCAATCATCCGCGGGCCGGGCACCATGACATCGCCAACGCCGAAATCGATCTGAATTTTCAGCCGCACGTTGTCCATCCGCGCATCCATCAGAATTCGGGTTCCCTTGTATTCTGAATCCTTCGTGATCGCCTCAGCCACCGCGCTGTCGGCGACGAAGTAGAGACCGTCCGCCGCGACGTCTAGCGCCGCGCAGTCCTTGACGAGCGCCAGCAAGCTCGCTTGATCTGCGTTACCCGTGCGTAGCATGTCGATGTCCATGGTGGGGCGCGCATTCGGGATGCCGATTGTCTTCAAGAGCAGCGCGCCCTTGAGAACGACACCTTGCGCATGCTTCGACTTCGAGATGCGGTACAGGAAGCGCTCCATAGCGTATTGCTGAAGGACCTGTTGAAACAGCGCGCCACTCGACTTCGAGGTGTTTCGGAGTTTCGCTAGCACCGAGGCGACGATGTTTTTCCGATCCTTCGCGCTCATTCGATCGCCTGTAGATACGGCGACATGGGCTTTTCGACGCGCAGCACCCGGGCGTAGTGCAGTAGTTCACGGTTCTGCACCCGCTTTCGCTGTCGTGCTAGCCGCAGTGCTTCGAGCGCGACATCGAGCCCCAGTTTGTTCCTGAACTTGAAGCAGTCCACCACCGTGCGCGCGGCGCTGTAGATCTTCAGCGGCATGCCGCCGATGCGCTGTGTTTCAAGCCCCTGTTCAAAGGTTTTCGGATCAAAACGATAAATTGTGATGGGGATCGATAGCTTGACGCGGTGGTAGCTTCCCTGCGGTACGGCCAGATGAACGGAGGATGGGATCTGAGTCGTGATGCCATGATACGAGAGCGCACTGATGAGACAAACTGCGACGTTCGGCGCGCGGGCAGCGACGATGGCGAGGTCGGGATGCTCAGCTTCACGGACATTGGCGAGGCGATAGAGACCGCGGCCGAGCTCGACGATTTGCCCCTGTTCACGCAGGGCGTAGAGCGAGTCGGTGTGCACTCCGAGCGCGATCAGATCGCGAGTGCGCAGCGTTCCGCCCTTGGCACGGAATGCTTTAAGTGCAGCGTTGAGATCCCGCGTCTTCATGGTGGGTAATAATAGCACTACTTATATATAAGTAGGTCCCTTATTACCCGATACTCCCGGCAGGCCCCGGAGGGGTGGGCAGCATGCTGATCGCCATGCCAGCCGGCACCCCGATCGCCAGAATCATGGGCATCATGATGGCCGGCCCCCTCATCACCATCATAACCCTGCCAGTTCATCATCGCGGATCGACCGTGAACGGACCGGAAACCGTACCGACCATAGAAAGTTGACCCCATTACAGGAGACGGGAGGATCTGTTCTAGTTCATGAACGTGACCGTTATCAGGTCTACCGTGAAACTTTCTAGCATCACCAACGAAAAACCTCGGCGTTTATAGATAGGGCGTCCGGACTCTTAATCAATTGGTCTTAGGTTCGATCCCTACACGGCCCACCATCCAAAGACGTTCGGGGATGTCCAAGGACGTCCACTCGGGTCAGGAAATCGCGAGAGGTCACTTCGAATTTCGATCAAAAAAGTAGTGCTCCAAGTCCATTGACGTCCATCGCCGTCCAATGGCATCCAGCCCTAGGTGGGGGCATATTTCGGGGCACCTTAAGTCGCCAGCTGTTGGCGCTAAGTCCTCTGGAGTACGTAAACGATCAGCGAAGCAGGCAATTGTCATGGCTCAATGAGCGGTTTCGTTGGCAGCGAACCCATCCCAGATCGTATTTTGCCAGCCGCTGATTAAGCCGTTGTCGTCGCAGACTGGGCAGTACCAATAGATGCGGTCAAGATCGTCGGCGGCCGGGTACGACATGATGATCCCACTACAGCGACGTCGTCGTGGACGCCGGCGGCAACGGACGCTGGGTTCGTCGTCAATGTTGCTCGTGGCATCGACGACTATCTTGGTGAAATATTCAGCAAGCAGCCTGGCGCGGCTTGGCATGTCGGCGAACGCGCCCGATCGGTCGAGATAGTGTCGGATGTCGACGATCCAGGTGTTACCCATGGCTTGTCAACGGCACGGTAGCGTTGGCGATGCAGTTCACCAAGTTCATCGAGGCCATCATCACGAATCTGCCGGACTCACCTACACCATTTCGCTGAGAACTTCCTCGCAGCCACTGGTTGGTTTCGTTCACCACAAATGCCAGCAGCGGCCGCTCCGCGTATTGGTCGGCATACTGATGCCGAGCACTGTCCGAACCGTCGTCGCCGAGGGCGTGTTCTGAGAAATCTACGGCCCCTATCCAGCGTTGCATTTGCCGCTGCTGCTCATCCTCGGTAATCATCGGCCACCGCAAGCCCGACTCTTTCATCGCTTGGTAGCACACCAGCAAAATATTCAGCAGAAATTCGACATCATTAATATGGGCGCCAAGCTTGGGTTGCGCTAAGCATGAGGCGAGCAGATGGGGTTGATCACGATAAATCTCTTCCGCCAACTCTTCGTTTTGGAGCAAGCTCACGGAACTCACCTTACGGATCGCCGCCGCAACGTTTTCCATGGTGATCCGGTTCATGCCGCAATCTTGCGCGCTGAGGAATTTCGAAGGTAACGTCAAATCAAATCCTGTGACGGACCGCAGCTACGGCGACGAAATTGGAAGGACGTTGCGTCACTCTAAGCGGCCTCCACTTTCGGACGCCCGCCACGCTTGCCGTTTTCCCTAGAAGCCCTTGCTTTAACTGGGCTGCGGCTCGCACCCCCGATTTTTCCGATCTGTTGCATCCACCGCCGTGAGCCGAAGGCGCCTTCGATAAGTCCGGGCACATACAGATCTGCATCGAGCAGCGGCCAATGAAGGCCCAGCCCGTTCGGACTAATCTTGATTTTCGCCAACTTTGATCGTGGTGCATCAGCGAGCCCTTCAGCCAACGCCACTGGGAACGAAAATTCGCAGCCGCCTTCGAGCGTAATCACGATCAGACCGCGCCGTGAATCGTAGCGTACAGCTCGAGCGATTGGTCCACGCGACACCGCCGCCGCACCGCGCGCATTCGCTGCATTAAACTGTTCCTTAGTAATTGCCATGGATCATCCTCCAAGCCGCGCACAATCGATGCAAATGGGGCTGCAGTAGGCGGGCCAAACGATTGACGTCCGGCCAGGAAAAACTAAAGTTCTCGCGCAATTCAAGCGGTCCGCTTGGACAGTTCAGATTGAATACCGCCTGCAGTCGGCCCTCCCAAACGTGGACATGTGCGGGTCGATGATCGTTTGTGAAGATCATGACCCGAACCCGGCCGAAGCGAAGAACCGTAGGCACCAAATCATTATAACCCAAGCATGGTTAGGTATATATCGGAAACCACGGTCATCTGAACGCGCTGCACTACCAACCCGATCAAGCTTTCTGACACATTTGCGAACCGTCATTTCCAACCCAGGCCAGGAATTGATACAGATCACGCTCGTCAGCGAGAAGATTCCGCAGATATCCACAGAAATCCTGTAACAGCCACACTTTTGAGGGGGCCTTCGTGGGGACATTTTCGATTTCGGATTTCAATAAGGTGTTCTAAATCAGATACTTGTGCGTAGAATTTGGTGGCTACACCGCCCACCAATTTTCGATGTTCTTCAATTCTTGCGAGCACGACTAGTGTTCGACGTCGCCGTTTGCGTTGGCGCACGCAAGCTCTCAAACATCGAAAAGACCCAGGGCCGAACGGCCAGCAGCGCAGCGATACTGCGCTTTTCCTTGGACGGTAACGAGCGATCCAGCTCCGCCAAGTCACGAAACTCCGCCGCCACACGCGCCATTTTCCGCAGAAAGACCTTGCTTGACGCCTCGGAAAGTTCGGCCGAGAGAAAGTGCAGGGCTTCGCCGCCTCGCGCGAACTCCGTCTGCAAGAACTCGTGACGGATCTGTTTTTCATAGCGAAGTCGCAGAGGCCCATCGCGCCGCCAGGCAATGACGGAGGCTGCGCGAGCGCATGCGCGGAGTTTGGAACGCAACTCGATCAAGCGCAGCCCATCGAGCCGAACCATCCAGCGGCGCACGGCACGCTCATCCACACCGAGCTCCACGCTCACGTCGCGCCCGCTTCGCCCGTCCGGACCAACTGTTGACTTGTCATCCGAAAATTGGTGAATGGCTTGCACTTAAGCATCGAATTGATCCGAACCGACTGTTCCAGAGCGATTGGTATTGGCACTTGTTGGGCCTCACCGATGGCGCAAGCGAGGATCCATGCTAATGGTGGGTATTTTCAGAAAGGCTCTTCAGGCGGTGGCGATCTGGGTTGCGGTGCTCCTGGTTATGTCGGCGGTCTGGCGCCCTGCGCTGTATCTCCCGCAGCTTTGGATGGTCGCGATCGTCAGCCTATTTGTGAACATGCTGCAGCCCTCGTACCGGCCCCTCGAACGCTCGCGCACCCCGGAGGATCGCGGCACGGCCGCGCAGATCCTTTGGACTGTTTATTGCACGCAAGCCGCGGCGCTGGTTGAATTGGTATGGCGACGACCGGTAGCTTTGCCGCTTGATTTGCTCACCTGGTGCGCATGGTTGGCAATGCTCGGCGGTCTTACCCTACGAACCAGTGCTGTCATGTTGCTGGGGCCTTGGTTCACTTGGAATGTAAGCGTGCAGGACGGTCAAGCACTTGTTAGTCGCGGTCCGTATCGCTACATGCGCCACCCCAGTTATACGGGCGCGCTGATCGTCTTTGTCGCTAGCTGTGTGCTTCTGCGGTCGTGGGTGGCCGCAGTGCTGGCCATAGCCGCACTCACCCTGACTTTCGTGCGGCGTATTCGGTACGAGGAGGCGCTTCTGCTGCGGACCATCCCAGGATACTTCGCTTACGTTTCTCGTACGGGCGGACTCCTCCCCCGGATCCTATAATCCGGCGCATGCGTTGCGAACTCGGTACATCACTAGGCCTCGGCAATCGCAGCAATCGAGATCTTGAGTCCGGCCGCCCGGACCGGCATCTTGGCGCCCTGACGAGCGGGTGGATTCAAGGGAAACCACTTCGACCATTCTTCGTTCATTCCTTGGAAATCTTCCTCATCCGCGAGCACCTCCGTAATGCTTACGATTTTTTCCAAGGAGCTTCCCACTGACTCCAGGATCGCCTGAACGTTCTTCAGACTTTGGCGCGTCTGCTCTTGGATGGTCTGCCCAACAATTGCCCCCGTCGCGGGATCCTGCGGCGCGGTTCCGGACAAGAAGATCAGTCCAGCGGCCCTGACCGCCTGACTATAAGTGGCCGGCGGCTTTGCCGCGTCGGCTGTGAAAATGATATCTCGCGCCATGAACCCTCCTGATCGAATAGTTATCGCATCTCCCGATGAGCATGCTGGATAGAAGTATGGTCCCCGGCGCGATCGCGCGCTCAAGCAAACAAGTAGTCGACAATAGCCTGCTGCGACCGGATGTTCACTCGCGCAGCGGCGCCTCGAAACGGTACCCGACGCCATAGATCGACACGATGCCTTCGAATCCGGGTTCCACGACCTGAATCTTGCGGCGAACATTCTTGATGTGACTATCAATCGCGCGATCGCTGACGTCGCGCATGTCCTTATGAACGCTGTCGAGCAACTGGGCCCGCGAAAAGGCCCGCCCTGGACGGCTCAGCAACAAGTTCAGCATCCTGAACTCCACCGGCGTCAGGGGCAGCCACTGACCCCGCCAGCTGATCCGATAACCTGGCTCGTCGATCTGCCAGTCCCGCGTCGTTCGCGACACGAGGCCGTCGGCGCGGCGCAGGAGCGCGCGTGCGCGGGCGACCACCTCGCGCGGACTGAACGGCTTGCAGACATAGTCATCGGCGCCGATATCAAGACCGAGCAGCCGGTCGACTTCGTCGACACGTGCCGTGACCATGATAATCGGCACATCGCTAAAATGCCTCACGGCGCGGCATAGCGACATGCCGTCAAGCCCCGGCAACATCAGATCGAGCACGATAAGGGCTGGGATCGAGTGCTCGATCTGTCTCAAAGCCGCCTGTCCATCGGCGATGATGACTGCGTCAAAGCCGTCGCGCGCGAGATAGTCCGCGAGCAGCCGCGCGATCTTTGCGTCGTCTTCGACGACCAGGATACGCCGCGGCTGGGACGCACTCATCGCGGCTCCTCCGCGGATACTGGCATATCCACGAGAATGGATAAGCCACCGAGTTGAGAAGCGGAGGCTATGATCTGACCGGCATGGGCGCGGACGAGAGCGGCACAGATGGCTAGGCCCAGGCCGCTGCCGCCGCGATGGCGGCCGCGAGCCGCATCTGTCCGGTAGAGCGGGTCGAACAAACGCCCCAAATCGGCCGCCGGCACACCCGGTTTACTATCATCGACGAGCATGCAAACACGGTCCTGACGTCGTTCGAGGCTGACGCGGATGTGACCGGGGGCGTCGGTATAGCTGAGACTGTTGTCGAGCAGGTTGGACAATACTTGCTCCATGCGCTGCGCGTCCCAATACACTGGCAGTGTGCCTTCGCCCGGGGTTCCAATCTCGAGCGAGATGCCGAGCGCGCCGGCACGCCGCTCGAATCGTTGCTGGACTCTCTGCACCAGTTGTACCGCGTCGCATTCCTGAAAATAGCAGGGCAGCGCATTTAGGTCCGCCATCGCCAGAAGATGCAAATCATCGACCAGCGCGCTCAAGCGCAGGACTTCTTCGCGTAGCGATGCAGCGGCTTCCTGGGTGAGTGGTCGTACGCCTTCCGCCAGCGCGTCGATCTCGCCGCGCAGCACTGTGAGCGGCGTACGCAGTTCATGGGAGATCTCTGCAATCCAGCGGCGTCTTGCACCCTCGAGCCGTTCCAGGCCTTCAGCCATGGAATTGACATTCCGCATCAAGTCGCCGATCTCATCGCCGCGCGTCGCGGGTAAGCGCATCGTGAGCTCGCCGCGTGCAATTCGCGCAGTCGCATCCTGAATGGCGAGCAAAGGCCTAATCCACCGTCCCGAGAGCCCGCGCGCCGCCAAGAGTCCAAGCGCTAATAACACGCCGGCCAGCAAGGCGATGCCAAGGTACTGGCGACGCAAAAAGGCCGCCTCTACCGCGTCTGGCGCGAGCGGCACCGGGCGCATGCGCACCCAGGCGACGCGCTTGGCCTCGATCATGACGGGACGCGCGATTGCACCGGTTTGGTTTGGATCGACCGGCACGCCCAACAAGAGTCGGCCGTCGGGTGCGTAAACGCCGATGCGCGAGGCGAAGCCGTCGGCTCCCGCCGGACCGGGCGGCGCGGGCAGGCCGGGCGCACCGGGAGGTGGGCCGGGCGGCATACCCATTCCCGGCGGCGGCAGGTTCAAAGCATTTCCGGGACGCGGTAGGAACGCGGCAGATGATTCGGGGCCCGCGGCGCGAGCCAGACCTTGGCGTTGCGCGAATTCCTCCAGCAGTTCCCTGAGATCGAAGTCACCGTTTCTGAGTGCTGCCAAGCCGCCGGAACCTTGCGCACGTTCGGCAATCAGCGTCGCAAACTGCTCCAGACGCTCGGTATCGCGAGCCGACAGGTAATCATTGAATCCGCTGCGCAAATTCCACGCGAGCAGGCCGCCGAACGCGAGGACCGAGGTCAGGATGACGCCCAGCAATAACAGGGACAAGGTGTGGACGAGCCGTAGACGCATGGTCAAAGTCTCAAGTCGAACTAGCGTCGCGAGGCAGGGAACGGGATATGTCCAAAATATCTCCACATTCGTCGAGCACACTATCTCCAGTGACCGGCGTTTGCCGGTCGTCATCATCGAGGAGACTCACGATGCGATTGAGACGAACTTTAATTCTAACAACTCTCTTGACCATGGCAGCGGTTCACTCGGCGATGTCACAGCCGCCGAGCGGCGCGGAGCTGCATCCCGGCCCACCTCCCGAAGCGATCGCTGCCTGCGCTAGCTCGACAAGTGGTGCGCAATGTAGTTTCACCAATGAGCGCGGCTCCGTCACCGGCACGTGTTGGGCACCCGAGGGAAAGCCCCTTGCGTGCAAACCCGCTGGAAGTCCGCCGAGCGCATCGGCACCGCCAAGCAAGTAATCATCCGGGCGTCGCAGATGGCGTCTCCGCGACGTTTTTCCGCACGCAGCACAGCCTGCGCCAAGATCGTGGAGGAAGTGTGGACTAGAGGATGTAGTGAGCCCGTGACTACGACCCGCGCTGCCGACGTCGCGATTTTGGCCGCCTACGCGAGCACCGAGACGGCGCGGCCCGCACCGAGCGTGGCCACGATCGATGTCCATTGGACGAGCGCTGTCGATCAGTCGAAGCGAATCCGGATTCCGCCAAAAATCGCGAACGGCGGTGCCGGGCTTTGAAACCGGTTGTCGACGCCCGGTCCGTTCGTGACGCCGTCGGCCGGCACGCCCGGTGCCCCGACGCCCGTGGGATCGCTCAAGATGCCATAGGTCGCATACTTCGCGTTGAGGACGTTATCGATGCGCGCGAAGAGCTCAAGAGCACGGCTTGCTTGATAGGAGGCATGTAAGCCCAGTACATGGTAGCTCGGTATCTGGGCGTTCTGATTGGATTCGTCGCCGAAATAGTATTGCGTACTGACCAGACTCAGATTGGCGCCGACCGTCAGATCAGGGATGAGCGTGTAGTCGGCGCCGAGTTTCAAGCGATGACGCGGTATCCCCGGAAGTCGGTCACCGGGCACCACCTGAATATTGCCGTTGGCATCCTGATAGGGATTCGACGGCGACGGTACGGTCAGGGCCGATTCGAAGCTTGCTTCGATATAACTGTAGTTGGCGTAAGCCGACCACCGATCGCTGCGATAATCGAGGGCCGCCTCGAGGCCCTGACGGCGCGTATCACCGATGTTTTGAAAGAAGCCGGAGCTCACCGACGTCGCGACGCCATAGATGTCATCGTGCAAGGCGGTGCGAAACACGCTGAAATTCCACGTGATTGCGCCTGCTTCCCGTGCAAGGCCCGGAATTTTCCCGCGCACGCCGAGTTCGCTGGTTTTTGAGATGACCTGCCGCAAAGTCGGCGGATCGCCGGCAAGATTGGACGGCAACAGACAGGGCTGCAGGGGATTCGAGCATTCGATTTCGCTCGCGGTGGGCGTGCGGTTATTCTCCGACCACCCGGCATACACGGTCACGCTCGGCAGCAGCTTGTACGTGCCCCCAAGCCCTGGATTGAAATGGCTGTAGCGATTGTTGCCCGTCAGGTTGCTGCCGAGCTGGTCCTGCAAATCGATCGTGGCGATGTTGTAGCGGCCGCTCGCGGTGACGGTGAAGGCCGGCGTCAGATCGAAACTGTCGGTTGCGTAATAACCATAGTCCTTGTTCTTGGCCTGCAGACTGACGGGCGTGGCTCCAAACTCCTCGCCGGCAGCCGAATCTTCGGGCGTGTCGACGAACAGACCCGAGGGCAGAACCAAGAGTGCCGGATTGATGACGCCAACTTCGGTGCCCGAATAAAAGTTGACGAGTGCATAGTCGACGGTCACGCCCGCCGTAAAGTGGTTGTCATGGCCGCCGAGGGGCTCATGATTCGCGACTTGCAGTGCGGCGCCGCGTCCGTAGGTACGGATCCGCTCGAAGTCGTTTTCGCCGATCGCGACGGCGCCCCCGTTGGAAATGTCGGGCAGCGGGTTACCCTGTGAGTTCGTGACCGGGGTGAGGCCATCTTGCTGACACAGGGACCCCGCATTGACCGCGCTCGTACACGCGACGTAATTGGTCGTATTGCCGTTGGCAACGTCTTGTTCGAATTGCCGGTAGTACAGCAGCCCGTTCAATGACCATGCCTCGTTGAGCTTCAAGTTGCCATTGAGAGTCAGAAAGCCCAGACGATTCGCATTCGCCTGAGGACCGGTAAAGACGAGTCCCCGACCCAGGTTCAACTCCTGGATTGGCGCTGCGCTTTGGCCGTTCAAGTGATTGTCGGCCAGGGTATAGCTCAAGTCCAAGCTGCCCGCCTCGCCGCGTGCGCTCACGACCGCATAGAGTTGCCGCAGCTGATCGCTCGAGAACAAACGCCAGCCGTCCTGGTCGAGCGCCTTGCCCGCAACATAGAAGCCGAGGTGGTCCGAGTGACTGCCGTACTGCGCCGCCAGGGCGCGCTGGCCGAATGAGCCACCGGATAGCTCCAGATCGGAATCGCGGTAGTCGAACCCGTTCTTCATGCGAACGGAAATGGCGCCGCCCAGTGCATTGAGTCCATAGACGGGGTTGGCACTCACGATGTCGACTTGCTTGATCGCGACATCGGGGAATAAGTCCCAATTGACGGTATCGCCAAAGGCTTCGTTGATCCGCACGCCATTCTGATAAACGGCCAGTCCCTGCGGAGTACCGAGTACCGGCGAGGCTTCGAAACCGCGGTAGAGAACATCGGGCTGAAACGGATCGTCGAGGTTGTCGTTGATGTTGACGCTGCCGAGCCGAGAATTCATGGCTTGCGTGAGGCTCGCCGAGCCGCTCCGCGACAGGTCGGTCGAATAGAGCGTTTGGACATTTCCGGGGACCTTATCGATTTCGATCTCATTCCCCGGGATCGCGGTCGCCTGCACCACGATCGGCGGCATAGCGGGCGAGGTATCGACGGCTTCGTCCGCGTGGCCTGCGCTCGCGAATCCGAGCACCAGGGCAAGCGGCGCCCGAATCGTGGCGGAACGTGTTCGAATCACTGGAAAATCAGCCTCACGTTGATCTACTCTGTGATCAGTTTGTCTGATTGCGATGCGAGTCACCAGAGAGAGATTCCCGGCGCTCTCGGGAATTTCTCCCGATGGCCGCCCCTCAGCTGCGCTGTACCACCCGCGAGGCCTGTCATGTGCCCAGCGCCTGCGAATTTGTCCGGAGTCATTCCTGTCGAGCGTCTCTGGCGAGACGCGACCCTCCGCAAACGCGCGCTTACCTCGACCCGAACGGTGCCGATTCCGCGCTGGCGCTTTGCCATTCTCTCGACCCTCAGATCGTCGTCATGGATATCACCTTACCCGGAATGAGCGGGCTCGAGGTCTTGCGCCTCATGCTCGCGCTCAAGCAGGGCAAGCGCTACCTGAGTGCGGCGGGTCGCCGAGCAACTGGCTTTCAGCCATGCGACAACGGACGAGGGTGCCGCAGACAGGCTCTCGGCGCGCAAATGCCGATGCAGCTGCTCAGAAAAGCGAGTTCCTTTGGGTTCAAATTCGAGCACTGATTGCTCACCCGTTCGGCACTGCGTCGCTTGACCGAATTCGTCGCCCAGGCAAGCTCCCGGGCCTCGTGATCCTCCGGCTCGTCGGGCCGATCCTGCGAATTGATTCACAAGTTCGCAATTAGCCCCCGTCCGATCCGCGCAAACCTTGATGGTTCAGCGCAGATTATGTGACGCATTCCCCTTCGTCTGCGGCGCAATTCGCTACCGTAATTGCACATAAGGGCTTCGTACCGTTCGACGGCGTAGATGCCTGGGAATGTGCGGCTTTGGCCGCGCTTGTTTGGCGTAGGCCACTACATTGGGATGAACGCACTTGTCGAACACCGCGATCAGTAAAGAGCAGGAGACGCCGGAGCGACGCAAGTCGGCGGCAACGCCGCCTTCGCGCCAGGCGAAGGCGCAGGTTTTGCTGGTGACCCAGGACGACAGTCTGTGGCCGCAGGTCGGCGGCAGTCTGAGCGTGAGCGTGAACCTCAAGCAGGTCGACGGAGTCGATGAGTTGCTCGCGACCGTCCCCGCTTCTCAATCCGCGATCGTTCTCTGGGATGCGCGCGGTGTCGAGGCGCCGGCAGCGGCGCTGTCGAAGCTGCAATTGCATTCCTCACATTTCGCGGTCGTGGTGCTCGACGATGCCGCTGCGGGCGCGACCTGGCAACCGATGACGGTCCGCGGCCAAATCGTTGCATTTGTTCCCATGCCCCTCGATGCGCAGCGCTTGAACCAGGCGATCGAAGCGGCCGGTACCGAGGTCGGTGTGCGCGGCGCCTTGCTGGGCGAGCCGCCCGTCGCCCAGCCGGCCACGGAGCCGGCCAAGAAAAAGACCACGACGATCGTTGCGGGAATCGCTGCGCTCGTGCTTGCCGGCGCCGCCGTCGCGTACTTCGCCTTGCGCGAGCCCGGTCCGGAGCCTGCGACCAAAGCTGCGAAGGCCGTCGGTGCGAGCGCGGCAAAGGCGCCGGTCCCCACGAGTTCGCACGCCGCGGCAACTACCGTCGCGGAGAGTCCGGCCGGCAGCCAGGCAACTGCATCCGCGAGTGACGAAAAGATTTATCAACTGCTGGAATCGGCGCAGCAGGCCATGCGGGATCGTCATTACATCGATCCAGCGGCCGGCAGCGCTCTCAAGTATTACCACGACGCCTTGTTATTCGATCCCAATAACGACGAGGCGCATCAAGGCATGCAGCGGCTCGCCGAAGTCCTGTTCTCGCGCGTTCAGTCCGCGCTCGACGAACGGAAATTCGACATTGCATTGCAGTCGCTCGAGACCGCGCGCAGCATCAGCCCGAACGATTCGCGCCTGGCGGCACTCGATGCGCGCGTGGCAAGCATGCGCGCAGAGCTCGGCACGGGGCAGATCCAGGCCGCGATCAATGCACAGGCCTATGATCGCGCCGAGCAACTGCTCGATGAGGCCGTGCGTGCCAAAACCCTGAGCGACGCCAAAGCGGCGCAGCTGCGCGATGATTTGAATCGCCGCCGCAAGGAGTCCGACATCGACGGACTGGAGCGACTCATCGACACCCGGCTGCAGCAGGATCACCTGCTCGAGCCGCACAACGACAACGCATCTTATTATCTCGATGAGGCGCGCCGTGCCGGCGCGTCCGCCGCCGCCCTCGCGCCGCGTACCGCGGAACTGGCGCGACGCCTGCA
>Ga0116231_10002782_pt1 | contig 36461 bp, 25 predicted proteins | sample S1TSphgellanicum_2_FD_89695 | JGI IMG/M metagenome (GOLD analysis project Ga0116231, IMG submission 89695) | Host-associated microbial communities from peat moss isolated from Minnesota, USA - S1T2_Fd - Sphagnum magellanicum MG | ecosystem: Host-associated > Plants > Peat moss > Unclassified...
ATCGATGCTTATGAACAACAATATCATGACCGTATGCTCAAAAACCTCAAGAAAAAAGCTCAGGCTTTAGGACTGGAACTTATTCCTATTCCGACACCTCTCGAATGTGTTTCTTAGGAGATATCCAAGCTAATTCGACGTATTCAGGAAGAATTTGTTTAACTGGAATTTGACTAAAGATGAGACTATTAATACTCTCATTGTATTGCTCACCGTCAAAGAGGTAAATAGATAGTTGACCTTGATGATAAATCCAGAGTTCAGGAATTTTTAGCGCTTGATAGTCCTCGGCTTGGGTTGAAGATGTTAAATCTACTTCAATCGCCAAATCGGGAGGAGGGTCAGTCGCTAAATCAATGCGCTCTTTTCCCAAAATTGCAGCTCGATTTTGGATGTAAAAACAGGCGTCAGGTTCCAACCCAGCTTCTTCAAACCGTTTGAGTGTGATAGGATGGAAACTTTCCCAGTCTTGTCCTTGTTGATGTAATAGTAACTTGACTAAATCACTTAAAGTATCAACGCGTTTTCCGTGTCCTGGTAACGGTGACATAATTCGGATTTCTTCAGTTTTGATATCAAAGTAAATTTTAATCGCCGTATGATCTTTTCTAATCCGAATCAGTTTTTCATAATCTACCCAGGTTTGATGACGCAGAGTTACATCTGTCCCAGGAGGTAAATTTATTATGTCCTGACTAATATTTACCAACACTATGATTTGTTTACCTCTCAACTCCTTTAAACCGAGAATCTTAGAGCGCAAAATAATTATTGATCGCATTTCCGACGCCTAGTAGTCAGTAATGGTCTAATGATTTAAGTTAGCGCAATCTAGCTGCTTGGAGTATTGCTGTGACGCAACTGGAATGACGATCGCTAATTCTGTGCCTTTGCCTAACTCAGATGTGACTGTGAGTTGTCCACCATGTTTTTCTTCTATAATTTGCCGGGAAATTGTTAATCCTAAACCAGTGCCCTTACCTACTGGTTTGGTGGTAAATAAATAACCAAACAGTTTTTGCTTGACATTTTCAGACATTCCCTCACCATTGTCTTGGATTCGGATCGAGATGTGATGCCGATCTTCAGACAAAGCAGTGGTAATTGTGAGGCGATTGGGATTGTCTTGAATTTGTTGGAAATTACGCCCTTTGTTAGATTCTTCTAAGGCATCAACGGCGTTGGCGATAATATTCATAAAAACTTGGTTGAGTTGCCCAGGAAAGCATTCTATTTGAGGTATTTGACTGTAATTTTTGACTACTTCAATGGCAGGACGATGCTCATTGGCTTTGATGCGGTGTTTGAGAATAAGTAATGTGCTTTCAATACCTTCATGAATATTAAAATGAACTTTGCGATCGCAATCTCCTCTAGAGAAGGTGCGAAGACCGGCGCTAATTCCCCGGATGCGATCGCTACCTTCTTTCATGGATGAAATAAGTTTGGGTAAATCTTCTTGGAGATAGTCTAAATCGATTGTGGCGATCGCTTCCTCAATTTCGACTCCCGGTTGGGGAAACTTTTGCTGATAAAGATTGATTAGTGCTAATAAGTCGTGAACGTAGTTCTGTGCATGCTTTAAGTTGCCTCCAATAAAGTTAATTGGGTTATTTATCTCATGGGCAATGCCTGTAACGAGGTTGCCCAGTGCCGACATTTTTTCTTTTTGGATGAGATTGTATTGTGTCTCTTGCAGGTGTTGTAATGCTTGAGTTAATTGTGCTGTTTGTTTTTCTATGGTGATTAAATCACAATATGACCTTAAAGCTGTGATCGCAGTTGTAATTAACTTTTGGCGAGTTAATTCTACCTTCAACTTATAATCATTGATGTCATAGTTCAAAATCACTGATTCTTCGGGTGCATCTCCCGGTTGTCCTGTACGTAAAATCACCCGTACAATCTGATTTTTCAACTCCTCCCGAATATACTTAACCACCCTTAACCCAGCATCATTAGTTTCCATCACCACATCTAATAAAATAAACGCGGTATCTGGGTGAAGCGCAATCAGCTTTTTGGCTTCTATTCCCGAAAAAGCCGAGAGGAAAATTAAAGGTTTTCCTTCATAGGTAAAACTTCTCAAAGCTAACTTAGTCGCTTGGTGAACTTCAGCATCATCATCCACAATGATCATTTTCCAGGTTTCTAATATCTCTTGTGCCTGAGATTCTGTCGCCACAAGAGTTAATTGAGTTTGATCGCTTATTTTCTCTTGTTCATCTTCAAACACGAAGACTTCATCGCCTGGCGGTGAAAGGGAAATGTGGTTATTATCAAGCATTTTCAACCAGCCTTACTATTATAGAGGTAGTGTAACTGTAAATATGGTTCCCTTTTCCACTTCACTATCAACATCAATTGTTCCTTGTAGCTTTTGAGTAACTAAGTTATAGACTATGTGCAGACCTAAACCACTGCCTCCTTGATGCCTAGCAGTGGTGAAGAAAGGCTCAAAAATTTTGTTTAAGTTTTCTTGCGGAATGCCGCAACCATCATCGCTATATTGAATCACAACGCGCTCGCTTTCTTGCTTCACCTCAATCCGCAACTGTCCTGATTCGTGAAGTTGATAGCCATGATTCAGGGAGTTCATCACTAAGTTGGTGATAATTTGCGCCAAAGCCCCAGGATAGCTATTGATCGCCACAGTTTCATCGCCTGTCACTATCAGGGTATGGGAAACTTGTTTGAGTTTGGGAGTTAAGCTAGTGACAATTTCTTCCAAATACTGCTTGACTAAAAATGTCCGTTGTTCCAAACTAGTCTGATCCACAGCTACTTGCTTGAAGCTTTGCACCAGTTCTCCGGCACGATTGAGGTTGCTGAGAAGCAGTTCAGTACTTTCCTTCGCAATTTCCAAATAGTTGTTTAAAACTGAGCGCTTTAATTGACCTTGCTCAACAGTCGTAATTAGCGATCGCGTTTCATCAGCTAATGTAGAAGCAACGGTGATACTAGTGCCTACAGGTGTATTGATTTCATGAGCGACTCCAGCCACAAGACCACCTAATGCCGCCATTTTCTCAGATTCTACCAGTTGCTTTTGGGTTGCTTTGAGGTCTTCTACAACTTGAGACAATTCTTGAGTTCGTTCGGCTACCTTTTCTTCTAGGGTGTTGTAGAGAGTAGCATTTTCGATGGAGATGGCAGCTTGAGAAGAAAGCAAATTTAGAACTTCCATTCGTTCTGGTGTAAAGGTTCCAGTTGTGAGATTATTTTCTAAATAAACAATCCCAATCAATTTGCCTTGATTGAGGAGAGGAAAACACAAAATAGACTTAGGTTGCTGTTGATGAATGTAAGCATCACGAGTGAAATTGCCTTCATTAACCGCGTCATGTAATACCACACTATCTTTAGTCCGGGCAACGTAATCGATAATCGCATGAGATAGTATTGGTTGACTGAAGGTTTTGATAGAGATAGCTTCAGTAACTTTAACTGTATCTGAGTTAATTGTTCCTGATGCTCTAATTTGCCATTCTGCATCTTGATTGAGCAGTAAATAACCCTTTTCTGCCCCAGCATTTTCAATGACGATTGTCATCAGTTTAGTTAATAAACTATCGAGCTTAATTTCTCGTCCCAGAACGTGGGAGGCTTTGAGAACACTGTTTAAATCTAAGGAATTTGATAGGGTGGTACTCGTGGAGGTGATTTTAGAGGTGGGAAATTGAGAGTTTATTTGAGCTTGGGTGAAAAATTGGGGATAGCGTTTTTCTAAATCTGCTACTTTAGCCTTAGCACCCCAACGAGTGTAGGCATAGTGGGCATTAAATAGGTAATCTTGAGCAATTTTTTCTTTACCCCATTGCAAATAAAATCTAGCAGCGAGTTCATAGCCGAGGGCTTGTTCGTTGAGATATTCATGTTCTGTTGCTTGGGTAATCGCGCGATCATACATCTCTATGGCTTCAGCTTTTTGCCCTAAAACTCGATACCGTTCCGCTTCCACTAAATAAAATTTGTGTAAGAAATTTGTCGGTGCGTGGTGTACCCATTTTTGCATTTGGGCTTGATTAGCTGTGACTTTTGCTAATAAGTTTGCTTGTGAGGCATCAGTATATAAAGCTAAGGCTGTCAGAGAATCATAAAAATTGAAAAGTACTACCGTTATCTGTCCTAATAATGCATTTAGACACTTTTCTAACTCTTGGGCATTAGCTGCGGCTTGGGGGAAATCTTGGAAGAGATAGCACAGAAAAAGCTTTGAGTAATATAGATGTGCCAAACCAGTTGTATCATTAGCTTGCTGATGCCAGAGCAGCATTTGTTCTTCTTGATAGACTTCCCCACTTAAACAACAGGAGTTCTCTGCTACCGTTACCAGATTTAAGCTTAACTGCCAATAAATAGCTAGATACGAAAGAGCTACTTTGTTTTGGACTTGACTCATAGCATGATGGTAGTCAGTAATTTGCCGTTCAAATTCTCCCAAGTCTTGGCCAGTCGCCCAGGAATGTAGGCTATCAAAGACTGCACAAAGACCTGAAAATTCTATATCTCCTTGCTCTCTACCAATTTGATAGCCTTCCTTTAAGGATTTGATGGTTTTTTGGAGTGGTTCTTGCCAATGGTAGACGGTAGTATAAATTACAGCGATGATGTAACATTTGAGATGTTTAGCATCGTAGCGTTCTAATAAGGTCAAAGTAAGTTTACCAAATTCATAGCCCAAGGGAATCTCATCCAAGGCTCCACAAAGAATTAGGCTATACATTGCATAGCCAACCGTTGATAATTGGGTGTTGCCGTATTCTAGAGATAGATTCACCATCTTTAAAACAATGAATGGGAGTATCTCATGCCCTCCTCGGTAGGCAGGTCCGATGATCCTGGAAAGAATTTGCATTGCTGCTAATTGTTGGGCTTCCTGCATTTGGGGTAGGTTGATTAAGTCTTCAACTTCCCTTTTTGCCAGACTATCTGCTGTTTGCTGTAGTGCTTTGCTCAGTTCTAAGTGACTCAGAGTAGAGGGAAAGTTAATTCCCAAGGCTTGGAGAACTTCTAAACCGGTGGCGATCGCTGCTGGTAATTTATTCTGCACTGCAAGGGCTTGGATTTTCAGATCGTAAACTCTCGTCTTGTCTAACAAAACTTGAGCATTTTGCATTGCCTCCTCTACCCATATATTCATCTGTGTGAAGTCACCGTAGACAAATGCTGCTTCTACTGCTGACTTAAATAATGTCAAAGTCAGGTCATAGTTTGTTTGCCAAGAATCTGCTGCTAGTAATTTAATGCCGAATGAAAAATATCCCAAAGCCGCTTCATAAGCAGTTGCTAATTTAGCTTTATGTCCCGCCAATAAATTCAAATTGGCTAATTCATTTCGTTCATTTTGAGCATCAATCAACTCTGCACCAATATTTAATTGATTAACAATTTCAAAAATTTTATCTTCTCGAACTAATGCTGAGGTATTGCTCAACATCAGTCGCCCAATTGTTAAGTGAGTTGCTTGTTTTTGCCCTTCAGAAATTAGAAAATAAGCTGCTTGCTGGACGCGATCGTGCTGGAATTTACAATTAATATCAGCAGCTTTTTCCTCATCTCTCAATAGTCTCAGATAATATTGATTATTTGAGACAACAATTAAGCCTTCTTTGAGTGCTGGTAATAAATCATCTAAAACTTGCTTGGCTGATTGCTGAGAAATCACTACCAATGTAGATAAATCAAAGTTATTGCCAATACAAGCAGCCAACTGTAATATTTTTTGGGTGTTTGCTGCTAAGTTGACAATTTTACTCGTCATTAATTCCACAACATTATCAGTAATGTCTTTGGTTTCAATTTGTTCTAAATCCCAATGCCATCTTTTTTCTATATAGTCAAAGCTGAGTAAATTCTCTGTATAAAGTGATTTCAAAAACTCAGCAATAAAGAAAGCATTACCTTGAGTTTTTTCATAAACCAAATTAGTTAATGCTTGAGTTAGGATAGTTGAAACTGACAATGTTTCGGCAATTAAAGCATTCACATCTTTGGGAGTGAGGTTTTTGAGATTAATCTCAGATACGATTCCTCCATCATTTTTAATTTCGTCTAAACTCATCGCCAAAGGGTGAGTTGTATCGACTTCATTATCTCGATAAGCTCCAATGATGAGTAGATTTTGAATATCGCGATCGCTTAAAATAATCTTCAGCAGTTTTAGCGAAGCACTATCAGCCCATTGCAAGTCATCAACGAACAAAACGAGGGGATGTTCAGCCTGACAAATCGCCTTGATAAAGTTTTGAAAGACCAGATTAAAACGGTTTTGGGCTTCTTGTCCGCCCACTTGAGCTACAGAAGCTTGTTCGCCAATCACCAATTTTAAATTGGGAATGACATCAATTAAAACCTGTCCGTTATTGCCAACAGCAGCTAATATTTTTTCTTGCCATTGTCTCAAAATGGATTCACTTTCAGTCAACAATTGATTACACAAGTCATTGAATGCTTGAGAAATGGCGGAGTAAGGAATATTACGTTGGTACTGGTCATATTTACCAGTGATGAAATTGCCCTGTTTGGCTGTAATGGGTTTGTGAACCTCATTTACTAAAGCTGATTTGCCAACTCCAGAATAGCCTGCAACTAAAATTAGTTCATTTGTACCATTGGTGATGCGATCAAAAGCCGTCAATAGTGTCTCTAATTCTGGTTCTCGTCCATAGAGCTTTTGCGGAATTATAAAGCGATCGGAGATATCTTGACTAGCCAAAGCAAAGACATCGATTTTGCCATTGCTTTGCAGTTGATGCAAGCATTGTTCTAAATCTGCCTGAATTCCAGAAGCAGACTGATAACGGTCTTCGGCATTCTTTGCCATCAGTTTCATCACAATCTCACATAGCACTTGGGGAATACGAAAAGAAACCTCACCCCAACCCTTCATATTTGGTGGTTGTTTCGCAATATGGCAATGAATCAACGCTAGAGGATCATCACCTTCAAATGGCACTTTACCTGTTAGTAATTTATAGAAAGTTACTCCTAAAGAATAGAAATCGCTGCGATAATCAATCGCTCGATTCATTCGCCCCGTTTGCTCAGGAGAAATGTAGGTAATAGTGCCTTCTAGAATATTGGGATTTTTGAATGATTGGGTTTCTCGTGACAGAACAGTGGAAATCCCAAAATCGATGATTTTTATCTGTCTTGTGTGGGGATTTAAGACAATATTTGAGGGGTTAATATCTTTGTGGATAATGTTAGAAGCGTGAATTTGTCTGAGGCTTTCGACAATAGAAATACCCAATTTAAGAAACTGTTCTAACTCGATTTTTCCAGCTAATTGCAATTGAGCTAAAGAAGTACCACCGAAGTCTTCTAATACTAAAACTGGTCGTTGTTGATGAATTTCCAAAGCGTAAACTTGAACAACTCCAGCAAGATGGAGATTGTGGATAATGTCATATTCGCGCTGGTAACAAGCAATGCGTTCTGGCGAGGGATAAACATCTCGTAGGGTTTTGAGAATTACAGGTTGATTATCGGCTTCCCGGTAACCTCGATATATCAGAGAATTGCTGCTTTCGTAGATTTGTGCAATAGTTTGATAGCCGGAAAGCGTGAGCATAATTTGGGTACTCCTCAAAAGTGGGTTAATGCTGTCCTAGTAGTCACTTTGTTAGAGTTAGTGTACCCATCAGCTTGGTGAGTCTTAAGCATGTGCGCCGCTAATTTTGGAGATTTTTTTATGATTCGTGAGCAGCTTTAGCCCAATCAAGAGGATGCGGGAAATCAAAGGAACGATGTTTAGCTGTTTTAAAGCATCCTTGCTTGACTGGGCGACCATTTGCTCAACTATAAGCTAGGTAGACGACCTTGTAACAGTAAGTTACTAGCCATAGCTTGACAAGAAGGACAGTCACAACCGTACATTTTCAGAGCCAATTGTTTGATACTTTCAGTTTCTACAGACCGAACTGATGAAGTTTGAGCTTCTTCTGTGGAAGTAACTTGATTAGTCGATTGATTATCAGTTGCTCTTAAAATGGGATTAGATATTTGTTGAGGAGAAAGCTTTTCAGCCATGGCTGGATTAACGTTCAATAATGTCGTCAAAGCATAAAAACCAGAACAACCAAGCAAAGCCAGTGCAATTCTATTCATTAGATATTTACCTCAATAATATTGCTAAAGTCTATTTCAAGTCCCTATGGGTGAAGGACTTAGCATTTTCCCCATTATAACTAGCCACAATATGACCGTTACCATTCATTTGATATTTATATGTTATCAAACCTTCTAAGCCAACGGGTCCGCGAGGAGGCATTTGTTGGGTACTAATCCCGACTTCCGCCCCAAGTCCATAACGAAATCCATCTGCAAACCGGGTGGAACAGTTATGATATACCCCAGCAGCATTGACTAATGCTTGAAAAGATGCAGCTGTGTCTAGGTTTTCCGTGACGATCGCCTCTGTATGGCGAGAACCATATTCCTGAATATGGGCGATCGCCTGTTCGAGAGAATCGACAATTTTGATCGAGAGAATCAAATCGCTGTACTCCGTTTCCCAATCCGCAGCTTCAGCGCCCAGAATCTGTGGTGTAATTTGTAAAGTCCGTTCATCTCCTCTTAGTTCTACCTGTTTAGCTTGTAAAGCTGCGACAACTTGAGGTAGAAAATTACCAGCAATACTACTGTGGACTAATAAAGTTTCAATAGCGTTACAAGCAGCCGGATATTGAGTTTTCGCATCAACCGTAATCGCGATCGCCTTTTCAATATCCGCGGCGACATCTACATATAAATGACAAATCCCATCAGCATGACCCAGTACAGGAATACGAGTATTTTCTTGCACAAATCTGACAAAAGAATTAGACCCTCTGGGAATAATTAAATCGACATATTTGTCTAATTGTAAAAGTTCTAAAATTTCGGCTCTAGTAGTTAGTAACTGAACCACATCAGGACTAACTCCAGTCCCCACTAATCCTTGTTTAACGATCTTAACAATAGCTTCGCAAGACCGAACAGCCTCTTTACCACCTTTGAGAATTACCCCATTACCTGATTTAATCGCTAAAGAGATAATTTGGATCGCAGCTTCTGGACGAGCTTCAAAAATTACCCCTAAAACTCCCAAAGGACAAGTAACGCGTTTCAGAATTAAGCCAGTGTCGATTTCCCGGTGAACCTGGACTTGACCCACCGGGTCCTCTAGCTTGGCGACATCTTTCACACCGGCGATCGCATCTTTCAACTTATTCTCATCTAACTGCAAACGCTTATACAGTGCTGGAGCAATACCTTCTACCACAGATGCTTGACAATCAGCAGCATTTGCTTGCAATATTTCTAGTTTAGAGGATGCTAAAGCTGCGGCGATCGCTAAAATTGCTTGATTTTTAGCTGTAGTTGAGAGTATAGCCAATTTGCTAGCAGCTTGGCGTGTCTGTTGAGCGATGTTAACTAAGGGAAAAGCAATTGACGCTATAGCCATATTCAACGATAGTATTATATCTATTTTATCATGCTCTTTTCCCATTGTATCCGCCCCATACTACCAATTATCACCAATGACACAAACACTAGATTTCATTCGGGTTGCTCCCCAAATTCAACTCACACCCCCAGGATTAATCGTGACTTTGCATGGTTGGGGTGCAAATGCTGAGGATGTATCAGCTTTATTGCCTTTTTTCAACTTACCTGAATATGAATTTCTGTTCCCCAATGCTCCCTATCCCCATCCCCGTTCTGATGCTGGTAGAGCATGGTATGACTTACAAACTGAAAATATTTATGCTGGATTAACAGAAAGTCGCCAAACATTAAAGAATTGGCTACTATCTTTAGAAAGTAAGACAGGTATCCCTTTATCACGGACTATTTTAAGTGGTTTCTCCCAAGGTGGAGCTATGACTCTAGATGTAGGATTAAGCTTACCTGTGGCTGGTTTAGTTGTCATGAGTGGATATTTACATCCTGAAGTAGCAAAACTACATCCAGGTAACTATCCACCCACATTGATTATGCACGGAACACAGGATACTATTGTGCCATTGTCTGCTGCTATCAAAGCTAGAGATATTGTGAAATCATTGGGTGCGTCCGTGGAATACCATGAATTTAACATGGGACATGAAATTAATCCGCAAATGATAGATGTTTTACGCCACTTCGTTCAACAAAATTGTTAAGTGGTTGCTGTGTTTTGTTATATAACATCGTTACTCGACCCGACAATTTCTGCAAGCCGCTTGAGGATTTGTAATACTCGATTCAGGTCATGGTCTTGTCCCAATACAAACTGTCGAGATTTAGCGTAGCGGGGGACTTCTTGAAATAACAATTTGAGAAAGATAAAATCAGTGCCATTAGTAACTAACCCATACAGGGGATAATTGCGTTTGGGACTTCCCAGCATATAAGACAGTACCTGGGGAATACCAACCTTGAGTGAGAATTCTGCTCGCTTGGACTCAATTACTAGCACCCATAGCTGATCCTTGAGTACAAGGATATCAATGCGACCCCTGACTATAATACTATTATCAATAGCTCCAATCTCTACCGAATCTTCAGTGCTAACGTAAAATGGCGGTAAGAATAGCCCTGACAAATCTAATAAGGGAGAAACTACGGCCAATTTTACTGTGTTTTCTAACACCGATCTTTGTTCCAGATTAGCAACAATTGCTTCTACCCGCATAATTCTCTGCTGTTCAGTTTCAGTGAGTTTTGGCAAATCTCCTTGCCATTCTAAAAAGAAGGACGGGTCTTCACTTTGCTGTAATTTGAATCGATGTTCTAATTCATAAAGGGTAATTTTATCTGCTGCTATTGTTTGCGTCATATTCTTATTTATCTCTTTTTTGATGTGACTAATTACAACTGGTTGAGTAAAGTTCTGAGTTCTCGTAACATTTGACTGGTTCCGTTATTAATAGCTTTTTGGACTAGTTGAGAAATAAACTCTCTTATAGGTAAATCAGGAAAAGTAGGACTAAAAATAGATTCTACGTAGTTATTACTGTCGAGAACGTAAATCTTTAACTGGTGGTTACTGTAAATCCATACTTGAGGAACACCAAGGGCTGTATAAGCATCAAAGGTAGTTTTTGAAGTGACATCAGATTCAATTGCTAGGTCTGGGGGAGGATAAATATCTAAGTCCATTCGGGTACATCCTTTTACCTGATCGGCATTTTCAATATAGAAGCAGGTATCTGGTTCAATTCCAGCAATATCTGGACGTTTAAAGGTTGTTGACCCGAAATCCTCCCAGTTGCGTCCTTGGATTTCTAATATTGTGGTGATGATATAAGCAATTATGCGGTGGGGACGCTCATTTAACGCTAACGGGGACATGATTTCTAATGTTCCTCGGTAGTAAGTAATGCGGGTGTGACGTTTTTCACCTAAGTCGGTGAGAAGCTGCTCAAAATCTCGCCATGACAAGTTATGAATGGCAATTTGGCTACCGGGGGCAATTTCTATGGCTTGAATGGGGATAGTTACCGTCATTTTTTGACCTTAGCTATATTTCTAATATAACTATTGATTCAATTTAACCAACAGCAAAGTCAGTAAACTGACGTTTGTAAGGTGCTTTAAATCCTAATACAATATCTTGTTTAGGTACACCAGCCGCTAGTAATTCGTTAGCAATGCCAATTTCTGTACCATCTCTTTGTACCCAGATTTTGTTATCTTTAATATCCACATGGACGATCACACCGTAAACTCTTTTTTGTTCTTTCCATCCAATATTTAGAACTTGATAATGATGGTTTTTTGTATCAAATATCAATTCGATTTCTGTGCCATTAGCAACATCATTAATGGCATGTCTATTTAAAATATCTTGAATAATTTGACAGTAATTTATTCCTTCCATAAAACAATCTCCTGAGTTAAGGAATTAAAAATTAAAAGTTTAATTCGATATTCTTTTAATGATTCTTGAACAAATTCACGAGAGAAAAAGTCTTGGTAGATATCATGAGAAATAGCAAGATACAAAATACGCTCTGATTCTTGCTTTTTTAATGCTAACCGATAATTCAAGGTTTGTCCTAACGCAAGATGAAATTCAGTCACTTCAGACGCACCTAAAAATGATTTAACTTCTACAGCTATTTTTTGTCCTCCTTTTTCAGCAGCTAATAACCTTTCTGCTCCTAAGTCTATAAAAAATTCGATATCCTCGACTTTAAGATGTAGTGGATCGTGGGTAATCCTCCAAGCGTCCTTCTCTAAAGCATTACGGACAGATTGATGAAATGTATCTTTAGCTGACATGGGAAAATGGGCAGTTAATTACCATAGGTTAAGCATGGATATTTTAGATAGCAATAGGTTTTATTTGTCAAAATATATACATCTAACCCTGCAACAAGCCTGTCATAGCATTTGTGTAAAATTGAGTTACAGAATAATGTAATAAAAAGATACAAATCACAGATTGAAGATTATCTAAGCTAGAACTACTGCTATATAAACATTTTTGCTATCTGAGAGATTTAGATTACAGTTTCTACACACTTCTTAATAATTCACCAGAGGGGCTGCAAAACGTTCTAATCTAAAAATTGACTGGGTTAATTAACTGGCAGTTTTGTAGACTACTCTTAAGGCATAAATACTCATAAGTATTATTGATGTATTCAGCCTAAAGCAACCCAGACTTAACACATAGAATATTATGGGAGTTATATAAATCCAATGAGTGTTAAGGCAAGCGGTGGAAGCTCAGTTGCGCGTCCGCAACTATTTCAAACCCTAGCTGTGGCGACAATTTCCCAAGCGGAGCAACAAGACCGTTTTTTGGAAAATGGTGAATTAGATGAATTGGCAAGTTATTTTGCTTCTGGTGCGAAGCGTCTGGAAATAGCTCAGAAGCTGACAGAAAATTCTGAGATTATTGTCTCTCGCGCTGCTAACCGGATTTTTGTGGGTGGTTCACCCATGGCTTTTTTAGAAAAGCCCAGAGTCCCAGAACCAGAACTAGTTCTAGCTGGTGGCGGTGTTCAAGAGGGGATGAAGTTGGGAACTCTTACTTACGTCGAAAGTCGTGGTGGGTTTTTAGAAAACTTACGCTCAATTTTTAACACTTCTGCTGGTGGTCAAGTCCCCGCTGGCTTTAGACCAATCAATGTCGCTCGATATGGTCCTAGCAATATGGCTAAGAGCTTGCGGGACTTGTCCTGGTTCTTGCGCTATGCCACTTATGCGATCGTGGCTGGCGACCCTAACATCATCTCTGTAAATACTAGAGGGTTGCGGGAAATTATTGAAAATGCTTGTTCGGGTGAAGCAACTTTAGTAGCTTTACAAGAAATTAAAGCAGCTTCACTTTCCTATTTTCGCAAAGATCCTGAAGCTACGGAAATTGTAACTCAGTATATGGATGTGTTGTTGACGGAGTTCTCCGCACCTACGCCATCTACTAAAGTGCGACAACGTCCTTCTGTAGATCAGCAAGGATTACAACTACCTCAAATTTACTTTAACTCAGCCGAAAGACGTCCTAAGTACGTGATGAAGACTGGGTTGTCAACTACAGAAAAAAATGATGTAGTCAAAGCAGTTTATCGACAAATCTTTGAGCGCGATATTACCCGCGCTTACAGCTTGTCTATATCTGACCTAGAATCTAAAGCAAAAAATGGCGACATCTCGATCAAAGAGTTTGTCCGTCGTCTAGCCAAATCCCCTCTTTACCAAAAACAGTTTTATCAGCCTTTTATTAACAGCCGTGTGATTGAGTTGGCTTTCCGTCACATTTTGGGACGGGGACCTAGCAGCCGGGAAGAAGTACAAAAATACTTTGCGATTATTTCCAATGGCGGTTTAGTAGCTTTAGTAGATGCTTTGGTAGATTCGGCAGAATACAACGACTATTTTGGCGAAGAGACTGTACCTTACTTGCGAGGTCTGGGTCAAGAAGCTCAAGAGTGTCGTAACTGGGGTCCACAACAAGATTTATTTAACTACAGTGCGCCTTTCCGCAAAGTACCTCAGTTCATTACAACCTTTGCGGCTTATGAACAGCCACTACCAGACCAACATCCTTATGGTTCTGGTAATGATCCGCTAGAAATTCAGTTTGGTGCTATCTTCCCCAAAGAAACTCGTAACCCCAGCACTAGTCCAGCTCCTTTTGGTAAAGATACCAGACGGATCTTGATTCACAATGGTCCTGGGATTAATAACCAACTCAGTAATCCGGGTGCGCGGGGTGTTGCTCCTGGTAGTCTAGGACGTAAGGTCTTCAAATTAGACCAACTTCCCGGTACTATTGGTAGAAAAGCATCTAAGGGAGCTAGTGTTAAGTTCTCTGAAAGTTCTACCCAAGCAGTAGTTAAAGCTATTTACCTGCAGATCCTCGGTCGGGACGTTTACGAAGGTCAGCGCCTGAAAGTGTCAGAAATTAAACTGGAAAACGGTGAGATTTCTGTGCGGGAATTTGTCCGCATCTTGGCTAAATCTGATTTATTCCGCAAGCTGTATTGGACACCGCTTTATGTTTGTAAGGCGATCGAGTATATTCACCGTCGGTTATTGGGTCGTCCGACTTACGGTCGTCAAGAAAACAATAAATACTTTGACATCGCGGCGAAAAAAGGTTTCTACGCCTTGGTGGATGCGATTTTGGATAGTCCAGAGTACGATCAAGCCTTTGGGGAAGATACTGTTCCTTATGAACGCTATCTGACTCCAGCAGGTGTAGCATTACGACAGTTACGCCCTGGTAGCATCCGTGAAGATTTCGCGAATGTTGAGCAGCAAGAAACACCTCGCTTTGTGGAACTAGGCACTGTGGCTGAAATTCGTACAGAACCAGATATTCAATTCCGCATCAATCAAGGTGTTACGAAACAGCGCGAACAAACCAAAGTCTTCAAACTTGTCGCCAATAAGGTTGATAAAGCCAGCATACAAATTATCACCAATGCTGCTTTCCGCCAAATTTTTGAGCGTGATATAGCACCTTATCTGGCTCAGGATGAATTCACAGCTTTAGAAAGTAAGTTGAGTAATGGAGAAATCTCCGTTAAAGAATTTATTCTCGGTTTGGGTTACTCTAATCTCTATTTGAAGGAGTTCTATACGCCTTATCCCAATACTAAGGTAATTGAGTTGGGGACAAAGCACTTTTTAGGACGTGCGCCACTGAACCAAGCCGAAATCCGTAAGTATAACCAAATTTTGGCTACCCAAGGAATTCATACCTTTATTAGTGTGTTGGTGAATAGTCAAGAGTATAATCAGGCTTTTGGTGAAGATACAGTTCCTTATCGTCGCTTCCCCACATTACCCGCAGCTAATTTCCCCAATACTGAAAAGCTTTACAATCAGCTGACTAAGCAAAATGATGCTGTAGTTGTCCCTAGCTTTAAGACTGTCAAACCCCGGGTTAAATCGGAAAATACTCCACTATTAGCGCAGGCGATCGCTAATTTAGCAGCGCAAGCCCGCGAAATTGACCTAACTCAACCATTGTTCGTTGAATTGGGTCGTTCCTTTAATAATGGTCGAGGACAGTCTGTAGAGGTTGGTGTCGGTACAAGCCGTCGCAAGCCCATACGTATTTACCGTTTAACCATTGGCACAAATTCCCCAGAGACAAATCAGGTAATCAACGCTATCTACAATCAAGTCCTAGATGTATTTAGCGGACAAGTTCCCGATTATTTCCGTCGTAGTGATTTAGAGAGCAAACTGCGTAATGGTGAAATCACCGTGCGTGAGTTTGTCCTAGAACTTGCTAGTTCGGATATCTATCGTCAGCGGTTCTACACGCCTTATCCTAATACCAAAGTGATTGAATTCCTCTTCCGTCATTTATTGGGTCGCGCCCCTGCAACTCAAGGCGAAATCCGTCAATACAATAAGTTATTGGCTGATAGTGGGTTAAGATCTGCTGTAGAGACGATTGTCAGCAGCCCTGAATATGCTCGTTATTTTGGTGAAGACGTAGTCCCTTACCCCCGCTTCCCATCCTTACCAGCAGGTAACTACCTTGGTAGTGTGAAAGCAGCTTCAGATTTGGTCAAACAATCTTGGTCTAGCTTGTCCCCATCTGTAATTACAGGTCGCGCTAGTCAACGTTAGTTGGCCATCTGAATTAACTTTTGAGCAGTAAACTCAGTGAGCAGGAAATTTATACTAAAATTTCCTGCTCACTGTTCCCCTTGTCTATTGTCTTTTCCCAAATCTGAAAAGCAATATTACAAACTATTAAGAGCAGTCATAAATGCTCAACATAATGCCGGAAAATGTTTTGCGGAAGGTATTTAAGTTTTAGTAGCTTGTAACTTGGATGAATGACCATAAACAAGCTAAATATCAACCTCATACCAACCAATTTGTCGTTGCGCCAGTTTAATTTAACTCTGGTTCTATTAGTTTTGGAGGAATCCATTAATGAGTATCGTCACGAAAGCGATCGTGAATGCTGATGCCGAAGCCCGCTATCTTAGCCCCGGCGAATTAGATCGGATCAAGAGCTTTACTGCTACTGGCGCAAAACGCCTACGTATCGCTCAAATCTTGACCGAAAACCGCGAACGTTTGATCAAACAAGCAGGCGAACAACTGTTCCAAAAACGTCCTGATGTTGTTTCTCCTGGTGGTAACGCTTACGGTCAGGAATTAACAGCTACCTGTTTGCGTGATTTGGACTACTACCTCCGCCTTGTTACCTATGGAATCGTTGCTGGTGACGTAACTCCCATCGAAGAAATTGGTATCATCGGTGTTCGGGAACTGTACCGCTCCTTAGGCACCCCTATCGAAGCAGTTGGTGAAGGCGTTAAAGCGATCAAAAATGCTTCTGCTACCCTTCTTTCTTCTGAAGATGCTGCTGAAGCTGGTGCTTACTTTGACTATGTAGTTGGTGGTTTGTCCTAAGGCGAAGCTATTTCCTCGCTGAAAGTTAATAATGGCAATAAGGTTGGAAATAAGGAATTAACAACATGGCTCAAGATGCAATTACCTCTGTAATCAACTCTGCGGATGTTCAAGGTAAATACCTTGATACAGCTGCATTAGAAAAGCTCAAAGCTTACTTCTCCACTGGTGAACTACGTGTACGTGCTGCTAGTACAATCAGCGCTAATGCTGCTGCAATTGTCAAGGAAGCTGTAGCTAAATCTCTGTTGTACTCTGATATCACCCGTCCCGGTGGTAACATGTACACCACCCGCCGCTACGCAGCTTGTATCCGCGATTTGGATTACTACTTACGCTATGCTACCTATGCTATGCTAGCTGGCGATACCTCCATTTTAGATGAGCGTGTACTCAATGGTTTAAAAGAAACCTATAACTCCTTGGGTGTACCCATCGGAGCTACCGTACAAGCTATCCAAGCAATCAAAGAAGTAACCGCTAGCTTGGTTGGTTCTGACGCTGGTAAAGAAATGGGTGTTTACTTAGACTATATCTCCTCTGGCTTGAGCTAGGAGTGGGTTTGCGCTTAATTATCTAGGTGCAAATTTATTCAGGTCTGGGAAACAAACGTGAGTACTAGAGTGTTGTATTGCTTAGTAAATATGAGTTCGGCGATCTGGTATTGACGCTTGTTTTCCAGCCTTGGAGAGATGAATTTAAAAATTTAGCACGCCAGATTTTGACATAAAAAAGTTTCCCCGAAAATACAGGAGATTTCCCCGACATGGCCCGCTTATTTAAAATTACTGCTTGTGTTCCTAGTCTGACTCGTACTCGTACTCAACGCGAGTTACAGAATACTTATTTCACTAAGTTAGTTCCTTATGAAAATTGGTTCCGTGAACAACAACGGATTCAAAAAGTTGGTGGTAAAATTGTTAAGGTAGAATTGGCTACTGGTAAGCAAGGAACTAATACTGGATTGCTGTAATTACTATCAATCAAAGTTTATTTGACAGTTTTGTTAAGAGGTCTAGATAGACCTCTTTTATTGAGAATGTTATTATTTATTACCGTCTGCATATTATCGGATATCGATCAAGGTTATAAATATGTTTCCTATCTGCTGTCTGAGCTTGATAGATGGTTTTATACTTCATTATAAATCTAGTGTAAATTGGCGTGTAGCAAGAAGAACTACTAATATTCTACCCTGGCTAGCATTAATCATACCAAGCCTTGCACAAGCAGGATCAATTACTCCTGCTCAGGATGGAACTGGTACAGTAATCACTACTCAAGGTAACAAAATCAATATTGGTGGGGGTAGTCTCAGTGGTGATGGGACTAACCTATTCCAAAGTTTTGCCAAATTTGGACTAACTGCCAATCAAACGGCTAACTTCCTCTCTAGCCCATCAATTCAAAATATCTTAGGAATAGTTAAAGGTGGTAATGCTTCTGTAATTAATGGTCTGATCACAATTACAGGAGGTAATTCTAACTTATATCTGGTTAATCCGTCAGGAATCATCTTTGGACCCAAAGCGAGTTTAAATCTACCTGCTGCTTTTACCGCTACCACTGCTAATCGGATTGGGTTTGGGGACTATTGGTTAAGCACAAATAGTAGCAATAACTACACTTTACTAACAGGAACACCAAGTAGCTTTGCTTTTGATACCAGTATTGGAGCAGCAATTGTCAATGAGGGAGATATAGCAGTTACAGCAGGTAATAACTTAACTTTATTGGCTGGAACAATTGCTAGTACGGGAGAACTTGCTGCGCCAGGTGGTAACGTGACCGTTTCTACCGTTCCTGGTACAAGTTTAATTCGTTTTACCATACCCGGAGATCCCTTAAGTTTAGAAATTGAACCTTTAAATTCATCTGTAAGCAGTAATAGCTCATCAACTAATTCTTTAGCAACAATACTAACTGGCGGTCAGGGTCATAACGCTACACAATTAATAGTCAATCAGAATGGTGAAGTAGAACTAACTGGTTCCGGTTTATTGGTAAAAAATGGTGATGTCGTAGTTAATAAGATTAGTGCTGGTAGCGCTACTATTGCTGCTAATCAGGATTTAATCTTACCAGCAAGCCAAATTTCCACAACTGGTAATCTAAATTTATTAGCTAATAATACAGTCCAAGCATTGGATAACATAAAAACCGCTTTAACGGTTAAATCTGGAGGAAATCTTGATATTTTCGGTAACCAAGGGATTGATATCTTGGCGCTCAACCATGTTGACCAAACATCTTTTATCAGTGGTGGTAATTTAACTTTGGTCAGTAATGGCAAAATCTCTTTGGATAGTCACTTTCAAAGTGGGGGAAATTTCTCAATTCTCAACTCACAAGGAGGCGCTGGTAACTTTATCAGTCTTTATGACCCGATTATTAGTTCTAATAGCGATGTAACATTTGGTGACTATACAGGACCATCTTTAGAAGTTGAGTCTAAAGGTAGTATTACCGGAGGGAATATTACCATTACTGGTGCAGACACAACGCTTTGTCCCAATGGTTGTACTCCAGGAAGTGATACATATATTTTATCTACTGAACCATCTGTAATCTTAAGAGCCGGTTTGAGTCAATTAGCTAATTCTGCGAATATTCCTATAACAACATCAGGGACAAGTTTTACTACTAGTGGAGCTACTTCATCAGCCGCAAATATTACAGTTGGCAATATAAGTACTAATGATAATGGTGATAGCTCTTCCTCAGGTCGAGTGATCTTACAATCCTTAACCGGTAATGTTCAAACTAATAACATTGATACTTCTCTTACTGAGACAGATAGTGCTAGTAGTGGCTCAGTAGATATCCAAGCATTTGGCAGTATCAAGACTGGTAGTATTAATACCTCTTTGAACACATATTCCTCTAATCCAGTTTTAGGTGGGGGGATCACCCTAAATGCTGGAAGTAGTATCATGACAGGCGACCTTTCAACTTCATCTAGTGGGTATTTTTCAGCAACAAGCGGAGCTGTAAGTTTAACTGCTGTCAGCGATATAACAACAGGAATGATTGATACTTCTTCAGGATCTACCACTAGTATTGCTACTAGTGGTGCAGTTTCTTTACAAACAACCCAAGCAGCAGGCAGTCAGATTAGCTTTAATAGCATTAATACTAGTGCAAATGGTACAGTTGGAACATCAGGTGGTAATGTTGTTATTTCATCAATGGGAGTTATTCAAGGAACAGGATTCGTCCCCAGTGATGATAACCCTGATACAATCCTAACTACAGGAACAACCTCTTCTGGTTCTGTGGCAATTCAGCATGATGGTGGACCAAATAATGTACCATTCATTGTTGGCGATGCTAGTCTCAACGGGACAGCCGGAAGTATTACTTCTGGAACTTCGACAATTACACCTACACCAACCACTTCTTTTCCCGTACTACCGAATGGTGGACCCGCGTCTGGTACTCCTAATAATATTACGATTACATCTATTAACACCCCACCAACTCTGACGGGGAATACACAGTTACCCTCAACTCAAGAGAATAAATCAATCACGTTTACCTTTGGAAGTTTGAATACATCTGTTAATGATGTTAATCAAGATAATACTAGTGTTGTTATTAATGCGATCCAGTCTGGAACCCTGACACTACAAAATGGAACTCCAGTCACCAACAATACTCAATTATCATCTGGAACAATTTTGGTGTACACACCACCAACTAATATTACTGGTAACATAGCAGCTTTTACTATTCAGGCGAGTGATGGCGTTTCTTACTCTTCCCCACAAACGATCATGATCAATTTGGTTGTACCATCTAGTAATTTACCAAATCCAGCAACTCTCAGCAGAAGTCCTAGCTCTCTAGTAATTTCAACTTCCCTATCCCAATCATCAGCCCAGACTGATGTTACTAGGATTGAGGAAGAATTTACTAAGGAATTTACTAACTACTTAAATACTACGGTTATACAGAGGATTACTACTGTTAACCAAGAGAGTGAGATTCTGCAAAATATTGAACATGAGACTGGGATTAAACCCGCGCTGATCTATGTCGATTTTCTTCCTGTATCTGCTTCATCTATTACTTCACCTGACGATCGCCTCGAATTAGTTGTGGTCACCGCCCATCATCAGCCTATTCGTAAAGTTCTTAATGTGAAGCGATCGCAAGTTATCGCCATGGTTCAAACTTTCAAAAACCGGATTACTAGTCCGATATTGCAAAATAACTACTTAAATACTGCTAAAAGTTTGTATGACTGGATAATTGCGCCCATAGATAGCGAATTACAAGCGCTAAAAATCCAAAATTTAGTTTTTATCATGGATACTGGTTTGCGTTCTTTGCCTATCGCTGCTCTTTATGATGGTAAGAATTTTTTAGTAGAGCGTTATAGCATAGGCTTGATGCCCAATTTATCACTGACCGATACAAAATACATGAACATCAAAAAAGCGCAAGTTTTGGCTATGGGTGCGTCGGAATTTAAAATCCAACAGCCTTTGCTAGCGGTACCAACAGAATTAGACACAGTTACGGGGATATGGCAGGGCGAATCTTTCTTAAATCAAGGGTTCACTTTCAGTAACCTGCGAGCACAACGCCAGCAAAGACCTTATAGTATTATCCATTTAGCGACACATGCTCAATTTAAACCAGGTAGAGCTGGTGAGTCCTATATTCAATTATGGGATAGCCAATTGAAAATGGACCAATTGCGACAACTGGGTTGGAATAATCCTCCTGTAGAGTTAGTCGTATTGAGTGCTTGTCGCACTGCGTTGGGAGATAAAGAAGCAGAGTTAGGTTTCAGTGGCTTTGCTATTCAATCTGGTGCTAAATCAGCATTAGCTAGTTTATGGTATATCTCAGATGAAGGGACATTAGGTCTGATGAGTGAGTTTTATCAGCGCTTAAAAACAGCCCCAATCAAATCAGAAGCCTTGAGGCAGGTTCAGATAGCTATGATTAAAGGAAAAGTGCGTTTAGAAGGTGGTAAGTTAATCACCAGCCAAAGAGAGATAGACCTACCACCAGCACTCAAAGAACTTGGGGATAAAAAATTGCAACATCCTTATTTCTGGGCTGCTTTTACAATGGTTGGTAACCCATGGTAGCAGAGGGCGCGGCAGGGGGAAGCAAGATGATAACTTTGCGGTATAATGAATCAGGTTTGGCATCAGTGGGCTGCAAAGTTAACCATCACAATTAAGCATACTATCGGGATTATGGCAATAGACTTGTTAAAATTTTATCAAGCATCTGACCCCAGCCGGACTCTTTTTATGAGTAATGAGGCAGATAAAAGGTATTATATTGATTTTTCCACAGTCAGAGGAGGCGATATTATTGGTAAGCTGAAACAAAAAATTACATTTTTTCAGCCTAACGAGCCTACTTGTACTTTGTTTACCGGACATATTGGTTGTGGTAAATCTACAGAATTATTAAAATTAAAAGCAGAAATAGAAGCACAAGGTTTTCATGTAGTTTACTTTGAGTCTAGTGATGATTTAGAAATGACTGATGTAGATATCGCAGATGTTTTGTTAGCGATCGCTAGGCGTGTCAGTCAGAGTCTAGATAAGATCATTCTGGACGAGCCACCAAATCAGTTTAATCAATTGCTTGAAGGTGCGTGGAAAGTCTTAAACTACGATGTGAGTGAAGTCAAAATCAAGGTTCCTGGTGTGATTGACCTGAAAGCCAACGCAACTAGTGTGTCTTTAGCTCTGGGTATTGGTGAAATTACAGCTAAAGCCAAAAGTGACCCAGTGTTGCGGGAAAAGCTGAATCAATATTTAGGTCCACAAAAAACTCAGTTGTTAGCAGCGATTAACCAAGAACTAATTGACCCAGCGATCGCCAAATTGAAACAAGTCGGTAAAAAAGGGTTGCTAGTGATTGTGGACAACCTTGACCGGATCGACAATCGTGTCAAATCTTGGGGTCGTCCCCAACAAGAATACTTGTTTGTAGACCAGGGAGAATTTTTGACCAAGTTAAATTGCCATTTAGTCTATACTATGCCTTTGTCTCTCAAATTTTCCAACGATTACGGTATGTTAACACAAAGATTTCCTGAAGACCCTAAAGTTTTACCGATGGTTCCTTTACAGTGGTCAGACGGTAAAGTTCATCAAGAGGGAATGCTACTCATGCGACAAATGGTATTAGCCAGAGCTTTCCCAGAATTACCTCCCCAAGAGCGCCTTACCAAAATTTATGAGATTTTTGACAGTCCGGATTCCCTAGACCGACTCTGTATTTTAAGTGGTGGTCATATCCGCGATATATTGCGCTTACTCAATTCTTGGATTCAAGAGGAAATGGGACTACCACTTTCTGCTGAAACATTGGAGCAAGTGATTCGTTCTCGTCGGAATGAAATGATGATGCCAATTTCTGATGAGGAATGGGAATTACTGCGTTATGTTAAACAGAAGAAAAAGGTCAGTGATGATTTAGGATATCAAAAACTGATCCGTAGTCGGTTTGTGTTTGAATATCGGGACCAAGGTGAGTCTTGGTTTAATATCAATCCCATCCTCGCAGATGCGAAAGAATTACAATAAAGTAAAGTGAGTGACAGAGTAGGTATTATTAATATCAATCAAAACTATCATGACTGAATTACAGTTACAGGAAAATGAAAAAAGATTAAAACAATTGGCTTGGGCAATTCAATCTGCAAAAGGACATTTTAAACTAATTTTGGTGAGATGTAACAATAGTAGTCTACAAAGTTTCCTGCTGCAAAGATTGCAGGAAATTTGCCAATTAAATATTCCAGTTCTACATCTCCACCAATCAGAAAAAAGTCTTTATAATGCAATTCATCAAAAATTAAATTGTGATTCACCAGCTTTGATAATTGTGGGATGGGAATATTTACAGGACTTAACGCAAATACTTATTTCTGCTAATCAAAGGCGGGAAGAATTCCGCAATAGTTTTAGTTTCCCAATAGTATTATGGATAGATGATGAAATTTATAAACAAATGATTCAATCCGCTCCTGATTTGGAGAGTTGGGCTACCACAAGAAATTTTCCTGTTGACCAAAAATATTTAGCACCATCTATGGAACAAAAACCTGACAACTGGTTTAGCGATCGTCTCCATTATCTTGATTTGGATAATTCTTCAGTTCCAGAAAGAGAATTATCGGCTTTTCCTCCCAGCTTATCCCAAAAATATGCTGTTTTTTCCCAGAATTTTCCGGAAATTTAGAGAAAACTGTTGTAGAAGGCATTATTACGTTCTTCAGGAGTGCAAAGCGGTATTATAGCTAAAGAGTTTAAGAGAACATTAACAAATAAATAAATAAACTCGTCAAGTTGATTCATAACATAACTACTCATCAATATATTAATGCATTCTTTGTTCTCTTGAGGCTCAGAAAGCTTTTACCACTGTAAAAATAGCTTATGAATTATTTATCCGATTTGCAGGAAATCAGTAATGAAAAAAAGCTAAAACAATTAGTCTGGGCGATTGAGTCAGCTAAGGTGGAATTTAAATTAATTTTAGCTAGATGTAATTTTGTGACTTTACGCAATAGTCTCATAGAAAAATTACAGCAAATTTGCCCAACTAAAATTACTGTAATCCGCCTCAAAGATTCAACTGTAAATCTATATGCGGCGATTCTGAATGAAGTGAATACTGTCACACCAGTTTTGATGATTACAGGTTGTGAATCCTTGCGGGATTTACCCTTAATGCTCAATTCTGCTAATCAAATGCGGGAAGTATTTCGGAAAAAATTCAATTTTCCTATAGTCTTATGGATCAATGACGAAATCCATAAGCAAATGATCGAAGTTGCTCCTGATATAGAAAGTTGGGCGACTACCAAGAATTTTCTGATGGAGCAGCAAGATTTAGTTAGGTTTATTAATTTAACATCTGCTGAATGGTTTGGGAATAATTGTTATTTATATATCGATAATTATGCAATTTTAGAAATAGAATTAGAATCGGCTCAGAAATATTTGTTTGGTGATACGCACATAGTTGATTTAGAAACAAAAGCAAACTTATTGTCTCTATTAGGTTGGGTAAAACGAGTCAATTCTAAAATAGATTCTGCTCTCGAAAATTACCAATTAGCTATAGAAATTTGGCAGCAAATAGATCAAGAGAATAGACAAATTAAGATCCTCAGTGAAATCGCACTTTGTCATTATCTTAAATCCTTGAATACTGCGGATATTAATAGTATTGATTGGCAGATTACTAGGCGAATCACTCTAGAATACATTGATATTGTCAGAAATTCTCAAAGGGAAGATCTAATTAATAGTTTTATTTCTCGGTTTGGCGATATACTCAGAGAATTGCAAGATTGGGAAAATTTAAAGAGTTTTGCAGAAGCATCTTTGGAAATACATGAAAAACATAATCAACTGGTTGAATTAGCTAGAGATTATGGTTTTTTGGCGGAAGTGGCTTTAGCCGAAAAAGATTGGATTAAAGCTGAGGAACTAGTACATAAGTCTCGGGATATTTTATCAGCAATACCTCCTACTTTTGCAGCAAATGGTAGCCGAGGGGGAATCTTACATGATTTGAGTTTATATCAATTTATTTTAGCACAATGTCAATATAATTTAGGTGATCTTCCAGCCGCAATTGCTAATTTGGAAGTAGCAGAACATATCGCTAATCTCCAAGATAATTCCAAACTCTATTTAAAAATAATTATTAAGCTACAGCAACTATATATTCAGGAAAAAGCATATCTAAAAGCCTATGAAATTAAGCAAAAACAGCGTTCCATTGAGCAACAATTTGGTTTGCGGTCTTTTATCGGTGCTGGTAGATTAGAAGCTAGAAAACAAACAGGTTTAGCTCCTTTATCCCATCTATCTGTATATGAAAATACTGCTTTAGAAATTAATGCTTCTAGTCGCCACTTAGATGTAGAAAGACTAATTGAACGCATTGGGCGTCCTGATTATAAACTAATTGTCATTTACGGACAATCTGGTGTAGGTAAAAGCTCTTTAGTTAATGCAGGAATTGTACCTGCACTGAAACAGAAAGCTATGGGTATTCAAGATAATTTACCTATTACCATCAGCAATTATACTAACTGGGCCCAAACATTACAGCGGTTAATGCGAGAAGCACTACAAGAACGGAAGATCAAAAGAATAGCAGGATTGATAGAGCAAGAAGATTTTAACCTAGAAGATTCTCAATCTTGTCTAATATCTTTTCTGGCTCAATTACGTGAAAATGAACAGCGATACTTGCGGACAATCTTAATTTTTGACCAATTTGAAGAATTTTTCTTTATTTGTCCCAATCCTCAAGAAAGAAGAGATTTTTTTGATTTTCTGGGAGAGTGTATGAATGTGCTTTCCTTGAAAGTAATTTTATCTTTGCGGGTGGATTATTTACATTATTTACTAGAGTGTAATCACTTGTCTAGTATGAAAATTATTGGCAATGATATTCTCAGTAGTAAAGTGCTTTATGAATTAGGTAATTTTACACTTGATGATGCTAAGTCAATTATTCAATGTTTAACTGAAAGTACTAGTTTCCGGTTAGAACCTGATTTAATTAACCAATTAGTCCAGGATTTAGCAGGAGAATTTGCCGAAGTTAGACCGATTGAATTACAGGTAGTAGGCGCACAATTACAAGCAGAGAATATCACAACTTTAGCGGAATATCAGCAACGTGGAACTAAAAAAGAATTAATCCAGCGCTATCTTAATGAAGTAGTTAATGACTGTGGTGAAGAAAATCAGCAAGTTGCTGAATTATTGCTATATTTGCTCACCGATGAAAAGGGTACACGTCCCCTTAAGACTCGGTCTGAATTAGTTAGAGATTTACAAGGATTAACCCAAGCATTAACTACTAAAATAAAAGTCAATAATCAACAATTAGACTTAATTTTAGAAATTTTTGTTAAATCTGGATTAGTTGTTCTTTTACACGAAAATCCGGCTAACCGTTATCAATTAGTCCATGATTATTTAGCAGCTTTTATCCGTCAGCAAGAAGAACCAAAATTAAAAGACTTGATGACGGAACTGGAAAGGGAAAGAAATCAAAGAAAACTCAGTGAAATCAAAGCACTAACAAATTCCAGCGCTGCTTTTTTTCTGTTGGACCAAGATTTTAACGCTCTCATCGAAGCCTTAAAAGCTGGTGGAAACCTGAGGGATACAGAATTAATCACCTCAGATATATGGATGCAAACAGTTGCTGTTTTACAGCAGGCGGTTTATTTGAAACCACATGAAAATAAATTTAGAGAACGTAACCGTTTGGAGAAGCATAATGGTTATGTCTATAGCGCCAGTTTTAGTCCTGATGGTAAAACTATCGCCACATCTAGTGCTGATGGTACAGTGAAACTTTGGCATATAGACGGTCGAGAACGCCAAACTCTACAATGTCATGGTAGGGTCTATAGCGCTAGTTTTAGTCCTGATGGTAAAATTATCGCCACATCTAGTTCCCATGGTAGAGTCCAGATTTGGAGTATTTCTGGTGAGCAACTGGAAAGTTTACAATGCCATCATGGTAGAGTTTACCATGTCTGCTTTAGTCCCGATGGTCAAACTTTTTTTACTGCTGGTGATGATAACAAGGTGAAAATTTGGCATATTTCGGGACAGGAAATCAGAACACTCTTAGGACATAGCGGTTCTGTTTATAGTATCAGTCTGGATCCTGATGGGAAAATGATTGCTACAGCCAGTGCTGATAGCACAGTCAAGCTTTGGAACCTAGAAGGTGAAGAAATTAGGACTTTTTTAGGACATAGTAGTTCTGTCAATAGCGTCTGCTTCAGTCCCAATGGTAAAATTATTGCTACAGCTAGTACTGACAAAATGGTCAAACTCTGGGACATTGGGGGACGGGAATTAAAATCTCTTCAAGGTCACAGTGGTTATGTATACAGTATTAGCTTTAGTCCTGATGGCAAAACTGTTGCTACCACCAGTGATGATGGTACAGCCAAACTCTGGAGTATCAACGGTCGGGAACTGGAAACTCTCAAGGGTCACAGTGGTTATGTGTATAATTTGAGTTTTAGTCCTGATGGCAAAACGATCGCTACGGCTAGTTCTGACAGTACAGTTAAACTTTGGCAAAGTTCTGGTAAAAAACTCAAGACTCTCAGAGGACATATTAGTTCTGTCTTAAGCGTGAGCTTCAGTCCTGATGGTCAAAGGATCGCTACGGCTAGTTTTGACAGAAAAGTCAAACTCTGGGATGTAAACGGACAGGAACTTATTCAGCTTAAGGGTCATAGCAGTTGGGTGTTGAATATTAGCTTCAGCCCTGATGGTCAAACTATTGCTACTGCTAGTGATGATAAAACAGTCAAACTTTGGGACATTAATGGGCGAGAACTCAAAACCCTTTCAGGTCATCTTAGCTATGTCTATAGTGTGAGTTTTAGCTCTGATGGTCAAACTATTGCTACTGCTAGTGATGATAAAACAGTCAAACTTTGGGACATTAATGGGCGAGAACTCAAAACTCTGTGCGCACATAGTAACTACATTTATAACGTTAAGTTTAGCCCTGATGGTAAAATTATGGCTACAGCTAGTGAAGATAGGACTGTGAAGCTTTGGGATATTTCTGGACAAGAACTCAAAACACTTATGGGACATAGTGGTTCTGTGTATAGTATAGCTTTTAGTCCTGATGGTAAAATTATGGCTACAGCTAGTGAAGATAGGACTGTGAAGCTTTGGGATATTAATGGGCGAGAACTCAAAACCTTGAGAGGACATAGTAGTAGTGTTAATTGTGTTAGTTTTAGTCCCAATGGTGAAATCATCGCTTCCGCTAGTTCTGATAGTACAGTCAAGCTGTGGAGTCTAGACGGACGGGAATTGAAAACGCTGATTGGACATAGTAGTAGGGTAAATAGTCTCAGTTTTAGTCCTGATGGACAGACGTTAGCGACTGGTAGTGCTGATAAGACGGTGATTTTGTGGAATTTTCATCTCTCCGATTTATTAGCAATTGGTTGTCAATGGTTGGATAATTACTTGATTACCCATCCCGAACTTTTGGAAGAACTCAAAGCTTGCCAAACTCCTGCTATTTTAAAAGAAGCATCCTTGACCTTAGTTGCTCAAGGTGAAGAATTAGCCCGCAATGGTGACGAAAAAGAGGCGATCGCCAAGTTTCGCAAAGCCAAGCAGTGGAATCCTAGTTTAAAATTTGACCATAATTTGTGATGAAGTAGGGAAGTAGGATGAGCAAATTACTGGATGAAACAATGTCTAACGAAGTAGCCAAAAGCATCCATAGCCAGGCGAATCATCCCTTTATGAATGCTTACAAAGCAGCACTGGCCACAGTAGGGACAACTTACGTCCAAGGTTTTTTGGTCTGCGCTGGTCAGCCATACCAACCCATTGAACATAGCTGGATTGAGTTGGGCGATCGGATTATTGACCCCACCCTACCTCATTTAAATAAAAATCCCCAAGAACTGTGGTATTTTCCCGCCCAAAGCCTAACTCTGCAGAAATTGCAAAAAATTATTGAAGAGTCAAAAGAAGACTATCCTGAAGATGACCCTTTACCTATTTATGGTGAACCACCATATGCTTATTATGGCGATGTGATGTTGGGAGGTGAAGAATATTTATCAGCTCACAAAGCAGCGTTAATCAAATGTCAACAGATAAATCAACCACACATCGATAAAAATTGAATAGTCAAAATTAAGATTAACTTCAACTGACTCCTGCTATAACACTAGCAAACACTACCCGAAATCCCAAAGAATTGAGGTCCAGGTCGGGAATGTTCCCATTACGATAAGCAGAACGACAAAGTTCAGGATAGTAGAACCATGAACCACCCCGTCTTACTTGGAGTTGATGAATGTTATCGTTGAGCCAAGCTTTACCATTAGTAGGCGCACCCTGATAACTATCATGGTAATTATCTTGACACCATTCCCAGACATTCCCATGCATATCGTATAATCCAAACGCATTTGCGGGAAAGATACCTACTTCTGTCGTTTCTTGACGAAATTTACCTTTGGTTCCAGCAGTGGTTCCAGCAGTATAAGTATAATTCCCATCATAGTTAGCTAACTCCGTTGTGATTGTTTCACCAAAACAAAATGGTGTTGTCGTACCGGCGCGACAAGCATATTCCCATTCCGCCTCACTTGGTAGACGATATGGCCTGTATGTATGTTTAGCCAGTCGATGGCAAAACTCGGCTGCTCCGATTTGCTGAATATATCCCAATGCTTCTGTTTCTTCTAGCGGGAAATTTCTCTTACTCATATATTCTTCTAAGTTTTCTCCCTCAATATATTCCATGAACAAAAATGGTAATTCCAATTCATATACTGAATATAAATTCCTATCTTTCTTATTATTAAGTACCAAGTTTAATTTTCTGGTCAAATGCTGATAATATCTCACAATATGATCGTGTTTAAAACTTGATAAAAATTCAGCTTCTTGCTCAAATGATTTTATTTCTTGGCAAAATTCTTTTTCCGTTTCTTGATTATTACTTTTAATAATTTGATACAACTGATCTATTTTGATAGTTTTAATAACAACATTCTTTTGTTGATTTTTTATACTAGCCCGGTAAGTAATTCCAAATGCACCAATGCCAAGTTCTTCTAAATTATCATATTCATACTCCAGACTTTGCTCAATAATTATACGTAAGTCACTACTCTTTTTAAGACTTATTTTTTGGATGAATCTTTGCAATTTTGGGTTTTCAGGATTGTGGTTATATGCAGTGCAAATTAAATACTCTACCCATCCCTCAAGGTTGGCTGTTTGGATTAAGTTGAAAATAATATCTTTTAAATTTCCTTCATTTGCAACCATGCTTGATTTTTTTTCTAGTTCAACTAACAACATTCGCTCTAAAGGTACTTCATTGAGTAGAGCACTAATTAAAGCATTCTGTAATTCTTGAATTTGTTGACCTGATAAAACCATACTTAGGATTTTTAAGCAACTTACTTAGTATAGCAAATCTAAACTACTTACTCTAAGAAATTTTATATACTTTGAAGCCAGTAAGTATTAGCTTGAGAAAGCGCTAGCTCTACCAGATGCAGGTATCGCACCCTGTTAAACGGGAATTGGATATGGTCAATAATTGGTGTTATTCTGAATAAATGAACCAAATGAACCAACAAAGTAAAGCTCAAGCTGAATATGATAAATTTCCGGAAAAACTCGCCAGTATTATCATTAGTACTGTCAATAAAGCCGGAATCCCCAATGCTAGCTATACACCTTTTGTGATCGATGATACCAAAAATATCTATATTTTCGTAAGCGGTCTAGCCACACACACTCAAAATATTTCCGTCCATCCCTACGTGAGTGTGTTGTTTATCGAAGATGAAGCACAGTCTAGTCAAATTTTTGCTCGTAGTCGCCTCAACTTTGATTGTACAGCAACTCTCATCCCCAGAGAAACGGATTTATGGTATCATATCACTCAAGAATTCCAAGGGCGATTTGGTCAGATAATTGAACTACTATCTAGCCTCCCCGACTTTCGGATTTTTCAACTAACTCCTACTGGCGGAAGATTTGTCATCGGCTTTGGTGAAGCCTATGAGATATTAGGCGATAATCTCAACCAACTTGTACATATCACTGGTGTATAAATATATATAGCTATTTTCAGCTAGAGTGTTCCCTGCTATATACTGTGAAATAAGCTTTTCGTATCTTTAAATGGTTATGATACAGGGGAATCTCTTGGAACTGGCTAAACAGGGAAATGTATTGGCGATCGCATCTCTGATCAACCGCTCACTACAACCAAAAGGAATCACCGCCAAGGTACACCTGACAGATTTTTGCTTACAGGTAATGTTGGAATCTCCCCAAATACCAAATCAAGTAGCATTAGTCGAATTTATTCAAAAAGGTGTGACTGGTTTGGGGGCGGATACAATTGAGAGGGTTAAGGTTTACGGAAGAAAAACAGGAGACGATTTTCCCGCGTGGAATCAGGAATTTGTTATAGGTACACAAAAAACAGAAACTCCTCATTCTCCATTAGAAAAACTGGTTACTTTTATCAAGCTAATTCTGAATAAACAATCAGGACTCAACGAAAAAGCCAAGCAAGCTGTTGATTTAGCCGTAATTACACAGAATCCAGCGACTCAGGAAATTACTAAGTTATCTAATTTAACTGATGCCAACTTTATTGGTAAGTTTATCGGAATTATCGGCTCTATATTTATTTGTGCGGGAATCTTTTTTCCTATCATTAGTCTCCCGCTGATCGGTAACTTAAATTATTTATATATCAAAGGCGATAGTATAATTATCCTAATCCTGGCAATTATATCGTTAATTATAATTTTTCAAGACAAATATCACCTACTCTGGATTACAGGAGGTATTTCTCTAGGAATAGTTATTATTGATTTTTTCCATATCCAGATACTAATATTACAAATCAGAGTTGGGGTACAAGAGTTACTATCTCAAATTAAGTTTAAAGGTCTGGTAGATGTAGCAGTCAATTCTATTCAGATTCAATGGGGGTGGTTTTTTCTCTTATTCGGCATTTGTTTGATTATCCTGGGAACGATTGTTCAGGAAAAACTCCAAATAAATGAGTTGGGTTACATTAAGTATTTCTCCAAGATTTTTAATATTAAAACATCGCCAAAAACATATTTATTTTTAGGATTAATACTTGTGGGAATCATGACTATTAAGGTAGTTTTTGGACAGACTAATCTACTATATACTTCATCAAATAATCAACTGCGAGTCAATATCGCCAAACAAGTACAGGCAAAAGACAATATTATGTCAATTAATCTATCACAGCAAGTTTTTTACTTAGAGCACAAAAAATTTGCTCCCACATTAGATCAATTAGAATTGGCGATTCCCACGGAAACGAGAAATTATAAATACAGTATTGTAAATTCTGATGATGTAGATAATACCAAAACTATCGCTACAGCGATCGCCAAAGAAGATGGATTAAATAGTTACCTGGGTTATGTCTTCATCATCAAGGATATGAATCTGAAAGGAAATTATGGGAAAACGCCCATAAAGTCGATAGCTTGTGAAAGCAATCAATCATCCAAAATACTACCGGAAATTGTGTCGATTTTGGACAATAAAGCTGAGTGTCCACCTGAATATTCCTTGTTATTATACCCCTAATAAACTCCTACTTGACTTATGCTGCAATTCCAACCTTCCGGCTTTGGTATAAAGGTCATAGATACATCTTTAGGAGCAATGGTTTACTATAGCCAAACTACTGCTCCTTGGGATATCCCAATTGGCGAAAAACTGCCAACACTCTTGTTTTTACATAACTTTGGTGGTGGAGCATCTGCTTATGAATGGTCTAAAGTTTATCCAGCATTTGCAACAAATTACCGTATCCTCGCCCCAGATTTAATCGGTTGGGGAGAATCAGTCCATCCAGTCAGGAATTATCAAATTCAAGATTATCTGACGACGATTGGTGAATTTATCCATCAAACCTGTTCCCAACCTGTAACGGTAGTAGCTTCTTCTTTAACAGCTGGTTTAACTATTCGCTTGGCGATTAATCAACCAGATTTATTTAAAGGATTATTATTAGTTTGTCCTTCAGGATTTAGAGATTTTAGTGAAAGTGCTGGACGCAGATTACCACTCTCACTAATTAACTTATCCATTTTGGAGGATTTAATTTACGCTTTAGGCGCAGAAAATGAAATTGCTGTGAGAAATTTCTTGGAAAACTTTCTTTTTGCTCAACCCAACCGAATTTCTGCAGAGATCGTCACAGCTTATCTAACTTCCGCCCAGAAGCCAAATGCTAAGTATGCTGCTTTAGCCTTTTTGCGGGGTACCCTTTATTTTGATTTAGCGTTATATATCCAGCAACTGAAAATTCCTACCGTGTTCTTTTGGGGTGAAGCAGCACAATTTACTGATATAAAATTAGGGAGACGATTAGCCAGTTTAAATCCTAGTTCGATTTCAGATTTTGTGGCGATCGCTGATACGGGAATCCTTCCCCATCTAGAAACGCCAGAAATTATCATTGGCTTACTACAAAAGTATCTAGAGGAGTCATACCGGAACAAATTACTGAACAAGGCAATAACTAATTAATTGCCGCTAGATTAAATCCCATGTTGTTTGAACCAAACTTGTAGATGCTTCCAACCGTCCTGAGCTTCTTTTTCGTGATAGGAAGGACGATAATCAGCAAAAAAAGCATGGGGTGCGTCGGGATAAACAATGATTTCCGACTTACTCTGGCTGGAATGGAGTTGCTTCCGCATCTGCTCAACAGTATCCAAGGGAATCCCTGTGTCTTTACCGCCATAAAGTCCCAAAATGGGTACTGTGAGTTGAGAAGCTATATCAATAGGATTGGTCGGTTTTAGCTGATTAGGTTCACCCACTAATTTTCCATACCAAGCAACACCAGCTTTAACTTGAGGATTATGCGCTGCGTACAACCAAACAATCCGACCACCCCAGCAAAAACCTGTAATTCCTAATTTGTTGATATTCCCTGGAGATGATTTGATAGCCCAGTCTTTAGTCGCATCTAGGTCTGACATGACTTGATTGTCTGGAACCTTGTTAACAACTTTGAAAATCTCATCTATATTACTCAACTGAGTAACACCACCCTGACGCGCAAACAATTCGGGTGCGATCGCCAGATATCCCAAGTGAGCCAAACGGCGACAAACATCTTGTATGTGCTCATGTACACCAAAGATTTCCGAAACAACTAAGATAGTAGGAAAATTTTTTCCAGCAGATGGCATCGCTCTATAGGCAGGGATTTCACCATCTTGAGTAGGAATTTGCACAGCACCTGCGACTAGATTATTTGTACTAGTAGTAATTATAGCTTGAGCGCAACTAGGCGAGACTGCTACAGCGAAACCTGTGGATAAGGTAGCATTAATAATAAATTGGCGGCGTGTTAATTCGTTCATTTGGTTTTCCGTTGTGTACTCATTATTTTGATACTTTTCTCATGTGAAAACATCATTAGAAATAATCATTAGCAGGAAATTTTTATGTATTAAAAGGGATAAAAAGTAGATTTTTCTCTGTAAACCTTTGATTCCTCTCATATCATTTACAGAGAAATTAGTAAATTAATAAAGCACATTCTGCAATATTTATTTACATCGTGTCCCATTTTACCCTTATCCCGGCTTGACCCCACCATTACTTGTTTGTACTTCTTTGTCGCCCTCTCAACTGCGGGCATTACGAATCAATGCGGATAACGATTTTGCCAAAGTGGGCTTTGCGTTCCATGTACTCAAGGGCAGCTTTTGGTTCTGAGAATGAAAATATCCGATCAACAACCGGACGGATCTGACTGTAGTTAATTGCTTGATTCATTGCTTCAAACATGGAGCGACTGCCCACATAGATGCCTTGAACACAAATTCCTTTGTGTAAGATTGAAACTGTGCTAATTTCCGCTTTAAATCCTGATAGCACTCCAATCAAACTAATATGACCACCGTAGCGAACCGCTTGTACCGATTGATTAAACGTATTTGCCCCACCTACTTCGATTACACGATCGACACCAACTCCGTTCGTTAATGTCGAGATTTTTTCTGCCCAGTTGGGAACAGCTTCGTAATTCACGCCTGCGATTGCACCCATTTGCATCAAGCGCTCAAGCTTTGCATTATTGCCCGATAAGGCGATCGTTTGGATTCCCATGAGTTTAGCAAATTGAAGCGCAAACAATGACACACCACCAGACCCAAGAATTAGTAGCGTATCACCAGAGCTTAATCTGCCATCTGTTGTCAGAGCATTCCAAGCTGTGACTGCTGCACAGGGAAGGGTTGCTGCCTCTTCGTCGGTAAGATGCTCTGGAATATGGACGACACCTGTTTCCGGTAGGGCAACATACTCAGCCAGCATTCCATCGATTGAGCTACTGCCCAAGGCTGACTTTGATTTTTCCGCACTAAAATATCCTTCGATCCAGGATTGCATAAAAATGCCGGCGACGCGATCGCCAGCTTTAACGCGCGTCACACCTGCACCCACTGTTACAACTTCTCCAACGCCATCCGAAAACGGAATAAACGGCGTTAATAGAGACTGAGACGAGCTATATGCTCCCTTAACAGTCAATAAATCACGGTAGTTAAGCGATACAGCCTTCATTTTCAACAGCACGTATCCGTCCTTTAGTTCCGGATCTGGGCGCTCTACAAGGGTTAAAGCATCCAATCCTGTTTTTTTGTGAACTTCCCAAGCTTTCATAATTTACTCCTGATATTGACACTCTCAGGTCTAAAGACACGCTCGATTCAGCTGACAGATAGACATTAGGAAATACCCAAAGTGGAGCCGGATACGCTCCGCCTCCGGTCTAATTCTCGCTACGGCCGTCAAGCACCGTCTATTTAGTCACTCTAAGCCAGGCTTAGGTTTCTAGCTACTTTTATCATAGAAATACTCGGTATGCGGGAAACTCAGAGTCTTCAGACCTGAGAGGGAAGCGACCCGTGCGGTTTTAACCGCCGTGGTATTTACATATTAACAGTGATGTGGTTTATTGAATTTTAG
>Ga0116231_10002783_pt1 | contig 36458 bp, 32 predicted proteins | sample S1TSphgellanicum_2_FD_89695 | JGI IMG/M metagenome (GOLD analysis project Ga0116231, IMG submission 89695) | Host-associated microbial communities from peat moss isolated from Minnesota, USA - S1T2_Fd - Sphagnum magellanicum MG | ecosystem: Host-associated > Plants > Peat moss > Unclassified...
CCAACAGTAAACCAAGCTCGCAACGAATCCTCTCACAATGACAGCCCCATCATGTCCACACAACAGATCTGCAGGCACAGACCCCTCCTACCTCTCATTCTCCACAAAATAACGCTCTGTTGACCACAACTCAGATGCAAACAAATCCCCACAGAAACATATTCCGCTAACAGATCCTCTCCCTCTCTTCTACTTGCCACACATCTAAGGCTCGGACCCCTTAGAGCTCTCCTCATTCCTTGGCGCCACCTTCCATGCTAATTTGCTTCCAGAGATTACACAGCTCCTCAGCATGATACTGGCACAGTGGAAGAAAAAAATCAGCAACACGCTAAGCAGCTGTATGAAGAACCACCCCAGAGAAAAAAACCCCCTTTCATCTGCTAGTCCCCCAAAAATCCAAATCGCCCTCCTACTTTCAGGATTCTAGCCGTTACTTGCTTGGCTTCCCGCTCAAGCTTTCCCATGCACCGTTACAAGTTCAAGTCCCCAAATCCATAAAATGGCCGCCTTCCTTAAGTTCGTTTTTCTGACGGGTTTAATTTCCCAAACCCTTAAACCAAAAAGATCAGATTTCCAAACTCAGTAGCCATAATCAGGTTTCCGTTCGGCCACCCCATAACTGGTCACACATATTGTTTCCATCAATTTCTTGGCTATCATAGATGTCCTTTTTGAAACACACATGGCCTTTCATGTTCCTATTGGAACCTTGGCTATGGCTTACATTTCTTTCAAAATGTGCTTAGCCCTAGCTATGGCTTACATTTTTGTTAGAATATGCTTAGCCTTTCATGTTGTTTTCAAAACCTTAATAATGACTTATGTTTTCATCAAAATGCACCTAGCCCCTCACGTTCCTTTCAGAATCTTGGCTCTAGTGTACATTTTCATCAAAATGCGTTTGGCCCCATATGTTCCCATTAGAACCTTGGTTATGGTATGTTTTTGTTGAAACATGCATAGCCCCAACTATAGTAACATCTTCATTAGAATGCACCTTGCCCATAATAACCTCCTTGAAACATAGACAAAAATCCATTGTGCTTTTCAAATAATAAAAACTTTATTTCATTACAGTTTAATGTGATTACCCAAGATTAGCCATGAATTGGTTCACAACCCCCACTCCTTGTACAATATCAGGTCTTGTGCATATCATTTCATACATGAGACTTTCAATAACATTTTGAAATGGGATAGGCCACATTGTTTCAAAGTTTACATCACTTTGAAGACCCACACTCTTCGAAAGTTATAATTGGTCATAAAGGGAGTTTGTACTAGATTACTTTCAGCCATTCGAAATTGTTTTAATATACCTTTGATCAATGTACTTGCTTTCGTTCAAATAAAATGTTCCATCTTGCTGAACATGATTTAATTATATCCCTAAACAACATTAAATTCCATTTAGAATCACCATTTTGAATTTCTTCGAAAGATTATCTTTTGTCTATTTCAACAAAATCAAATCATTAGAAGCCAAAATCAAATCATCAACATACAAAATTATGATCACACAAGAATTTTCTTGAACTTTTAAAAAATAAACATTGTGGTTAGGAAAGTTCTTTTCAAATTCCTAAACTGAAAAATATGCATTAATCTTGTGGTTCCATTCATTAAGAGTTTGTTTCAAACCATACAAGGATTTTTGAAGCTTACATACTATATATTCTCCTTACCTTTGACCACAAAGCCCTTTGGTTGTTGCATATATATCTTCTTTGAAATATTTCCATTCAAAAAGGTAATCTTAACAAATGTTTGATGCACCTCTAGATATTCAATGGTTGTAACTGTAAGTAAAACTTGAATTGATTCCATTCATGCAATTAAGGAAAAGGTTTCATTGAAATCAGTACCTTCAACTTGTGTAAATCCCTTGGCCACCAAATGAGTGTTATGTTTTATCATAGAACCATTGGCATTATATTTGATCTTGAAGATCCATTTACAACTCATTCGTTTGTAACTATTATCATTTTATTGTCTTGTAAAAACTAAAACTCGAAGTCCATGGCCTTTTTTCAATGTTGTGAATTTTCACCATTCAAACCCTCCACAAAATAATGGGGTTTATCAACATCAACAAAACAAAACATGAATGATTCACATTTTTCTAAAACCATTGTTGGATTTTTTTGCATTTGTTGAGGAATTTTTTTATCCTCCACCTCTAGTTATTAATTTAAAACCATCTGTTTTAATCCATAATCCAACCTTGAACCATTGTTTCCCCAATAAAAAAATTAGATTCATCAAAAATAACATCACGATTAATGATAACATATAATTGGTTTATAATGTTGTTTAATTTTATACCCCTTAGTCTCTTCATAATAGCCAATGAATATGCATTTGACACATTTGGAATCTTTGTCTTTATTTCCTTTGGCACATGAACAAATGAAACACAACCAAAAACACACAAATGACTTATGGAATGTTTGTATTCACACTAAACTTTTTTTGGTGTGATGTTGGAAATTGCCTTGGTAGGGATTTGATTCTAAATATATGTTACAATTGCCACTACTTTTACCCATAATCTATGATCCAACTTTATGTTGCAACATACATTGCACACTTTCAACAAATGTTCGATTCTTCCTTTCAACTACACCATTCTACTCTAGTGTGTATGGAGTGATTATTTGTTTCACAATGTCATTTTCCTTGCAAAATGCATTAAAATTCTTAGAGTTATATTCCCCACTTCCATCACATTTAATCACCTTGATATTCTTTCCAATTTGATTTGGTTTTCAAAGTTTTGAAATTTTTGAAAAACTTAAACATTCCAAATTTAATCTTCATGATATGAAAAAAATGTTTTCCTAAAAAAATCATCAATGAAGGTTTAAAAATACTTTGCTTTTCCATGAGATGTTATTATCATGGGACCATATAGGTCTATGTGCACAAGCCCAAGAATTTCCGTTCATGAAAATCCCCACTTAAAGGAAATGGGGTATGATGGTGTTTATTTACAGACATCCATCGCAAAAATTCAAGTCATAATTTCCATTAGGGTCCATGCTTTCAACAAGGTTATTATTGTCCATGGTTGTTAAAGCATGTACAAAGACATGTTTGAATTTTTCATGCCACATGTCATTCCTCTTGACTTTGGTGCTACATTCTACAACTAAGGATTGAGCAACCCCGACCAACTTATATAACCTTTTTTTTCTAATAGCTTCAACAATCACCTTGTTTGAATCAAAAGCCTTCAACCAACATTTGGTGGCTTCAAATTCCACTTTGAAGCCTTGTTCTATTAACTAACGAATCAATAACATAATCTTTGCTAACTTTGGAACATACAACACATCTTCAATACACTTGAAAATCCCATTTGGCAAGTTGAAAACAATGGTGCCTTTCTCACATTCATCAAGTGTATTATTGTCTCCAAGATATATTTTATGACTCAAAGTAAACTCTTCAAAGGTTGAAAATACTTCCTTTTGAAAGGTTAAATGTTGTGAAGCTTTAGAATCAACAAACCATGCATCCTTGCAAATTGCAAAAATAGATAAAGTAATCACAAGAAGTTCAATTTTGCTTGTTGTGGTTACTTGTGAAAAACCTTTGAATTTGTTCTTCTAATCTTGTTTTTTCATGACAATTTTTTTTGCAAAACGGCCTTTGGTGCCATAATTGTAGCAATATCTTTTCTTCTTCTACTTTTCATTCTTGAACTTCCTCCAATTTATAACCCTTTTGAATTTCCAATAAACATCTTTACTAATTAATCCTTTGTGTCTTGTACCATAATTAAATTGCACTTCTTGTTTACATTGTAATTCTTCTTGCAACAATTGTTCACATGGTAACTCCATAGACAATTGATCAATGTGAGTACTAAATGAAACTACAAAGGTATGAAAAATGGTGGCAAATTCCTTAAAAGTGTGAATGCCAAGTCTTCATAAAAAACTTAATGATTAATGTTTGTTAACAAATATGTAATTGAAAGCTTGTCAATATGAGTTTGCACCAAGGTGCCTTCCTCCATTTTAAGATTGTAAAGCTCTTGATGTAATTGTAATATGCTATCAACATATGTTTTTTCAAATGTTGCACAAAGATTGTCCCATGCATCTTTTGTAGTTTCTACACATGTTACATGATGTAACAAAGAATGAACAACATTTAGGAGAATTGTTCCACAAGCCAATTTGTCCTTCATGAACAAATGTGTTCAAAAGTGCCTCCTTCAAGAATTTTTTTAAAAAATTCAACTTTTGGTGGCAAATTTTTCTTAGTTCCTATGATTTCCCACAAATCCTTTTCATGCAGGAAAAATTCCATTTTCATCTTCCATGTATGGAGGTTATTGCCATTCAATTTTTCAATATTTTGAACATTAAAAGTGGACACCATGATTTTGAATACAACAATGCCAAAAAACAAAACACCTAAAGCTTTGAAACTTTCAATAAAATGCTAAAATGAAAAACACACCCAATGTTTTAAAGCTTTCAAGAATTGTAGAAAGTAACTTCAATTTTTCCTTCCCTCAAAAAGCAACCTCACTTTGATACCATGTTGGAAATTAACAATTGATCAATGTTAGAAAAAATATGATAAAAACACCGATTTACAACAAGCTATCCATCCAACCTTAAGATCACGCAAATGTTGTTATAAACCTATGATCCACCCTCAAGCTCTAATCTACTCTTTAATAGGAGGTGAGCACCCCCATGCAAATGTTACCTACTTTAAAAGTGCATGCACAAACACATGCACAAGGCCATCATCTCATGCATATGTCACCTCCCTTTAATTGGATTGAATCATCACATGCATTGAAATATTTTACATTAAAGTTAACTAAAGATATTCAAATAAACTTATCTAACATATCTCATAGTCCCAAAAGTATGTGCATGTAACACAAATATTTCAAGTAAGTAGAACTTGGTAAAAGTAATTTATATAACTTCGTACGACGTTGATATCCAACAAATATGGTGAGTTCAAATTTATTTCTTCAAAACTTGGTTACATTGATTTAATTTAAAAAAAAAATCCTTTCCACCTTGTTGCTTTAGAATTTTTTTATCACCTTTGTTTGAAAGTTCAACTAAAACAAAAAAAAAAACATTATAATTAGAGATGCACAATTTGTTCAAGTTTATTTGTTGTTGTTGTGAGGGCACAAATGGAAAAAAAATTGTTGCAAGGAGAAAGACAAAATTAATTTGACTTAAAAAACAAGTAGAGGTTGCCCAAATGAGTGATAGAAGTTGACACTACTAGGTGACTAGAAGAAATTAATATATTATGGAAGATGTTATGTACATGCTATTGTGTGAAAGCACATTAAGGGTGAATCGTTTTTGGCCAAAAAAAATGATGTATAACTATTAACAAATATTGTGATACATAGTAGACTAAAATCATGATGACATCCTTTGGCTATTCTAAACATAAACAAAAAACTTTAGAATTTTCATGACAACATTTTAAAACTCAAAATGAATTTTGAGTCAAAGTTAACTTTGATCCAATAGCTAGATGAAGAGGATTGGATAATCAATGTACATAAAATATGTAATTTATGTTTTTTGACAACCATAGGGCCTCATGTTTGTGGTTCATGAAACATTACCAAATAAAAGAAAATTGAAAAAATAGTGGAGACCCCACATGTAAAATATCCTCCTCCTCTTTCATATGGTAGTGGTTTTTTCTTAAAAAAAAGACATTATTATGCATTTATTGCTAAACAAGTGGTAAAAAGTATATTTTCAATGGATTTTCATCCAAAACCTTTAAAATTCTTAATTCTCTTAGATTTAATGGATATCAATGTCATCTATCACAAAAAAAATCTCAACAAAAATTCCATCCACACTTTAGTTTTCAAAAAGTACACATCTAATTTTTCATGCTATGTGATAGGTATTATTTCATCATCTATATATATATATATATATATATATTCCATACATTCAAGTTCTTCAAAGTTTATTGTTTAAAAAATAGAGAATTGATTAATTTAAATCTAATGCTAATAAAAAATACTTAAAACAAGCAAAAAAATTCAATATGTGATCTCCATATGTTTACAAAAAAACTAAATGAAAAAATACTATACTTGTGACAACAATTTTGGGGGGCTTAATGTGCTTATGCCCCATTTTATAATTTTGGCTTGCCCAAGTTCCTCATAGGTACGGCACAATGGCCTATACTAGCACATTCCATAACATAATGTTTTTTATGACTTGCACAATGGGCATTGTGGATTTTGAACAATGGTTATGTCAAGTAGATCAAAGAAGACAATTTGTCCATTATGCCTTGTAAGGGGATTAAAAGGAAGCAAAAAAGGCCACGTGAAAACCACTACATACTATGTCCTATGGAATCAACCATTTAAGAACATGGAGAGCTTGGTAGGGCAAGTTATTATTCCATTGGGTGGTTACCAATTTTATTTATTTATTCCTTTTTAAAAGCATCTAGCCAAGTAGCTTATCAAAACATTTAATAAAAAATTAGGCCCGTCAATTATCAATTTCAATGTCAAAACAATACCCCAAATTATCAATTTACTTGTTTATTTTTGGGGAATAACCATTGGTTATGTTTAAAGGTCGATTTTCAAATACTCACCATTGAGTTATATTGCATAGGTAAAGTAGGTTATAAGGTTTATCTATTTATTTAGTATGTTATTTATCATAGACATGTTTAGGTTTTTAGGATTGATAATCTGTGTGGATGAAATTCCAATCATCCAAGCATGATTTTAAAAATTGAAAATTCACTACCCAATTAGTAGATACTCTATTAGTTTTCAAAAAATCAATAATGGCTATAGTAGGTATCCATAGTTAGGTTGATAACAAATTTTTTTCTCAATAATTGGCCAACATTGGTGGTAATGGGTTTGGCCAAGGTTTGTTCCAAAACATAACTAGTTGTTCGCACGATGGATTCCCACATGTCCTTCACCATTGAAGTTTTTTAAAAAATCAACTAATTATAATAAAAGTGGAAATAGCACATGGCTACTTATCCCACCTAGGAAAATGGTTGAAATAATGGAGGAACAAACAATGTGGATCTTGCTTAACAACTTCCATGCTCGGACACTTGTGGCACATATGTCAATGAGGCTACAAAGGTGTAGTCATGTTAATAGCAGCTAAAAGTAGGTGTAACTATTATTTATATGTCATGTTTTGAAATGGTAATTTGAATTGGTGTTGAAATTTTGAGATTTATTTATATAATAACATTCATGATATATGATGCACTTTTTCATATAACAATGTTACCTCTTATATATAGCAACGTGAACACAATGTACTATAACAATGTTATACATTGTTATATAATCACATTAACATAATCATATGAAATTTTTATAGAATCATTGCTTTTATGCTCAAAACTTTCAATTTCTTTTTCAAACTACGTAGCTTAAACATATTTAAAACAAATAAAATGGGATTTTGTTTGAAAGGTTTTTAAATAGATTTCCCAATTTCGTTTTCTTTAACTTTATTTATCTAGTCAAAACTTAATAACATGGTTTTCAATGAACAAAATTGATCTTGTCAAATGATATTGTAGATTTCAATATAATTCACATATTTGAAATGATAATTTTCAAATTCACATCATATTTTTTTCATTAATATTTACTTTTGACCCATTCTTAAAAATTCCATATGTATGTGGTCAAATTTTGAATTATAAAAATCATTATAATGATTTATCAAGGAGCCATAATTGTAATGGTTTTTGAGGAAAAAAGGTCAATTTATAACTGTTCTTTGTGATAAATATATTGAATAGACTTAGGAATGGAATATAGAGACAAATTTATTTAATGTATTTGATTATTGTATCAAAATGTTTGCCCTTTTTATGCTATTGAAAGCACATCAAGATTTCTTTTTGAATTACAAAAGTATTCCTACCTTTAACTTATACTACCAATGGCTTGCACTTCACATCAATTGATTGCTAAAAATGACAAGTAATGACAACATAGATCATACATATATCATAACCTAATTGAATGTAAATGATAAAATGGACAAAAAAAGAGATAGAACCTAGCCTCAACATTTTTGCATTTTGTTTTCATGGAGATACCACTATTCACCACAAGACAAATATTTGACCTTAATTGACTGTCACTAGGGACTTTAAAAGTTTAATTAAAACCCAACCTTAATTAACCGACACCTAGATCCTACTTAAATTAAACATTGCATCATATGAACCCTAGGTTGAGTTAGCCCCAAAATAATTGGACATTGGGGTTCTTTTTTTTTACCAAACTTAAGTTCAAGATTAAGGCACATATTAACCCAATCAATTTGCAAGATGTCCATTTTTGATTGCAAAAAAAGACTAATGGTTCATTTACCCTAATACTTTTCATGCAAAGTGACTAATGTCTAATTATCAAGCTAAGAACTAACTTGAAAACCATTGTGAGTGTAATGAGGATTCTAATATCCATTTGACACTACAACACAAACTTATAAAAGAGAATGGAGAGGGTTTTCATGGCAACATAGGGGTGAGAAATGCTCATTGTGCATCAGTTATCACAAGAAAAAATTCAGACTACCTTGTCTTTAGGCAGGGTAAAGCCCTTGGCCAGGAGCTTTACCAGAAGCCCTTGGCCAAGGGCTTTACCAGGATAAGGGTCCCCACTTGACTCACATGGCCCTTATTCCAATAAATCCTGAGGTGTGGGGCTTTACCTACCACTTATTGACCGACAAATGAGATTTTGAAATCTGTTACCAATTCTGTTCAAGACCATTTGTTGGTAAGTGTTAATATCGAATTCATTCATCCATCCATCCATCATCTTCATCTGTTGTTTTCAGAAATTAGTAGTAGAAAAACCCATTTCTTTTTGTAATTGATTACTAAAATTTGTGAGCATTATTTGCTGGTCCTGGGTATTAGGTGTGGGTACCGTCATTGAGAAATATAAGGGCCACATTTATGTAAGCTTTGATCCCTAGGCAAGGGGGAAAATAAGGGAAGGAACAAAAATGTAAGGGGTTTACGTGCCCGAATTTGATGGTTAGGGGATAATTGCATTTGCATTGTGAATCCACATTGGAGAACAAGATTGAGATGTGAATCAATAATGGTGGGCAAAATCAGTTATGCTCTGAAACAAGCCCTAGTAGAACCCATTACCACCTATCAGAAGAGTAGCTCACCCTACTGAACTTGCTGCATTAGAGAGTGGAACAATAGGTATGGAATAGCAAAAGGGCCATACTTTTACCATACTCTCGCCTCTAGGAAATTTATCATTCCTTGCTAGATTCCATTAGCATGGGTAGATTTTCCATGTTCTCTCCCGAAGTCCATGATTTCAAAGCCCCAATAGCCTAGGGTTTTTGATTTCAATCTGGGTGGTCTTTGATTCCAAGCACAAGGTTTGGACTTGTGCAAGTGGAGCACAGGGTAATGAGCACAGGCTCAATAACTCATGCAAGCTATCATATTATATTAATCATATATAAACATATATACGACTCAATTTTTTTTGTATTTAATGGTCTGCCAATTTTTGGGAACTTTGTTAAGGGAGCACATGGAAATTTTGTAATGGATTTTCTACATTGGAAAAACAGGTGGGGCGAAAATAAATGTCACATTGAGACTTTGTTCCACCTTTGTGGGTGTCCTTGCCAAGAGTGAGTGAGAAATGGAGGTCTTGCATGAGAGACAATGAAATACAAAAAACTAAAGCTTAGTGTGGAGGGTATGAACGAGTTCAAAGGGATTGACTTTGGTTTGCAGAGGTTTTGTGGCTGTGCAAGGGTTGAGGCTCCACACAACTTGTGGGGGAGTCCAGAAGGGTTTTCTAGTTTCATGGATGCATGCTAAGCATTCACATACAACACTGAGGATTCTCTTTTCAAAAAAAACATTTGCAAAATTGTTTGGTTATCATGTTTTTTTACATGGAAACTATATACAAGATCTTGAAATCTTTTGGAATTTATGATTATTCAAACATCCTATTGCTAATTCATCATATTCTAATCTTATTCCATTTAAGTTTTTTACAAATTTACTTTTAAACAACACTTTTGAAAATTGTGCTTTGTTTTCCCTTAACTTACAAGGACCTTGACCCTCCATTTTTGTTCATGTTTAATTACAAAATCATAAATCTCCAATTTGTGAGAGGTTGAAAATCAACCACTCCACTACTTCCTAAATCTAATAACCTACCCAGATGACTTGGTTATCATCCAGGTAGGTTATCAATCCTAAAGCACTTAACATTTTAATGATAAAAAACCAAAAAAAAATCAGGAATTTTTTTTTTAATTAATTAATTTTTTGTGGGTTTAAAACCCCTATAACCAGCTAATAACCGATGCTTATCAATCGATTATTTGATAACTTATCCTTATGCATAATTGATGATCATTACCTCTTAAATATTGATAACCTAGTCGACACCTCAAGAAAAATTTGATGCTCATATTGATAACCAAGATGGACCCAAGATGGACTCTGGAGTGAGGACTAACCACATTACCTCCCATGGGTGGGAGCAAAGCTTTGCTTCCATGGCACCAGGCAGTACACAATTGGTTAGCTTTTCATGGAATAGAAAGCTTGCAAGATATGTGAAGGCTGGGCAACATGAGAAGATGGTTGAGCTTTCCAAGAAATACAACCGAAAGGGCACAACCCCTTGTAAGAGATTCACTTTTGTTCTGATGGTCAATATTTGTGCTAGTTTAGGAGCACTTGAAGAGGGCAGACAGGCTCATGAACAGAGAATTCAAAGTGGTTGTGAGGCTGATGTGTTTGCGGAGTGTAGCCTGGTTGACATGTATGCCATATGTGGGAGGAGCATGGAGGATGCTTAGAGAGTGTTCAACAAGCTGCCGTCACATGATATGTCTTTTGGAATGCCATATATACTTGGAGGATGTGCCATGCATGGACATGGTAACAAAGCTCTTAAATATTTTGAACAGATGGGTGGAAAAGGTGTACAGCCAAATGATATCACTTTTGTTTGTCTTCTGTCAGCTTGTAGCCATTGCAGGTTTGGTAGATGAAGGCATGCACTCTATGCTGCTCAATGATAGCAGTTCACATGGTTTCTCCAACATTGGAACATTACACCTGCTTGGTTGACCTTATTGGCCTTGCTGGCCACCTACATGAGGCAGAGAATATGACCAAGGCAATGCCCTGTAAACCACATGTGAGTGCATGGAACGCTTTGCTCAGAGCCTGCAGGATTCATGATAATGTGGAGATTCGAGAAAAATGAATTCTTGATTTGGACCCTGAAAATGCTGCAGGTTATGTGCTGCTATCAAAAATCTATGCTGCTGCTAGCACCTGGCAACAGGCATCTCTGTGAGAAAGTTGAACAGCAGAGAAAGGATTGAGGTGTAAAGAAACAGCTGGGTCGCACTTGGATTGAAGTGGATACTCAGGTGCATAAATTTGTAGTGGACAATCAAGACCACCCTCAGATGATTGAAATCTGTGCAGAACTGAAGAGATTGTCAGGGCTGAATGTGTGTGACATGGGGTGTGTGCAATATACTAAATTTGTGCTGCATAATGTGGAAGAAGAAGAAAGGGTGTTTTATTTGTGTCACCATAGTAAGAAACTGGCTATTGCAATGGGCTCATCAACACAGCTCCTGGTATTCCAGTCTGAATAACAAAAGATCTGTGGGTTTGTGAAGATGCCACTCTCCCACAAAGTTCATTTCAAAACTAGTTGGAGCAATCATGGTGAGGGATGTGAATTGCTTTCATCACTTTTGAGGACATGATATTTTTTCTTGCATGGACCATTGGTGATGCCAGTAGTCTGTCTTGTCAATCACTATATTAAGTTCATTTTATTTGTAGCATGTCTAGTGGTATTGTTCCAACACCAAAGTAGACATCTTGTGTATCTTGTATTCTGTAGCGACCTTTGTGTTCACTGTACTTCATTTGTATTTGTGAAGACACACTTGTGTCTGGTAGTTTTATGAGTCAAGCTGAGAGAAATGATGTGCAACATATCGGTGTATCCTTGTCATGACTACCTACAGATGTGCAGTGTGTATCCAAGTACTAGTATACCATCAGTAAAATCTGCTGAGAACATATAAAGTCTTTGTGATTTAAAGAGTGTCTGATTGTCATGTCAATTTTCTACAAGCTTTTAGTGAATCTGCAGAAGGGAAAAGCCATAGTGGAAATGAGAGATTGGACTAATGCTTACACTGTCTTTGAGAGTCTGATCCCAACCACATTGTGCAAATTTACTATTGGAATGCAGGAGGCTTGATGGGATCGACACATGTTTGAATAGAGAAGTTATTATTGATTGTTTTACATGTAAACTAGTGATTTTGACTTGTCAATTTGCTGTTGTTCCTTATTGGTGGGCCATTTCAGAGAAACTCTTGTGTGGATTCCCAAACTACATCTGTGAAGTTTCTCTCAGTGTCTCTGCACCCCCAGCTGGGAGCAGTTGGGAATGGTAGGCGGTCAGTACTGTACATGTTGCTATCAAAGGTCCCTGAACATGTGTATGACCGTTGTTGTTTATCAAACCTCTCCCAAGTTTTTGGTTTGTTTTCTCTGTTCTGTTAGGGTTGGGGTTCCTCTTCTTCATGATTGCTGATTTGTTGCTGCTATGTCTGAAGTCTCTATGCTCTGTAACCTTAGGTCATTTCTGAATTCTATTCAGGTGGGACTTCACTCATCTTGAGAAATTGTCAGTACTTATGAAGCCATGTATAGGTACGACATCATGTGTATGCTTGCAGAGGAATTTGTCATTGATAAGATAATTACATGCCAGAATTTTCTTGATGTAAATTCTCCAGAACAAGATGTCACACCTAAAAAGGGCTGCTAAGTATCATGGGTTCTGGTGAAAGTGAGAACTGTGAGGATTGCTGTGTTCCTTGACAGCAGCTTGGACTAGTTACCTGATTTCTCATAGATTCAAGGATCATTGAGGTTTTCCTGAGCAGTTCTAGTAACAAACAAACAAACAACCAGCAATGGATTTCTTGAGTGCAAAATGTGTATGCAAAATGTGGGAGCACGAAGGATGCTCAGAGAGTGTTCAACAAGATGCCATCACATTATGTGTTCTCTTGCAATGCCATACTTGGAGGATATGCCATGCATGGCCATGGTAAGGAAGCTCTTAAGATTTTTGGCAGATTGTCTGAAGGAATACACTGTTATGCTTCAATGAACACAGATTACATGATTTCTGAAAAATTGGAAAACTACACCTGCATGGTCAACCTCTTGGTTCTGCAGGTCATCTACACGCGGCCAAGAGTATGATCAAGCTAATGCTCTGTAACCCAGATGTGGTTGTATGGATGACTTTACTCCACACTTGTAGAATTCATGGCAATATGGAGATGGGAGAACATATTGCTAAAGGAGTTCTCAAACTGGAGCCAGAAAACTGGAGCCTGAAAATTCTGCAGATCTTCTGCTGCTATCAAACATGGAAGCTGCTGCTGCCAACAGGGATCTCATGAAAATGTTGAATGGCAGACAAAGTAAAGAGGTTTTGAAGAAATAGCCCATCACATGTGGATTGGGACACACCTGCACCTCTTTGGCATTGTGCATGCCACCTGCCTCCATGAAGACTCTTAAAGCTCCAAGGTGAAATGCCTTCTTTTCCCAGTGTTGTGAGATTCACTCCAAAAGCTCACACTGCAAAGTGCAATCATGAAACTGGGATTTAGGTGGGCACAATTGTGACAGTGGAATTTAGCAAGAAGATAGTGGATGGCATGAGTGGGTGGGAGATTGTGGATATCACATTGGTGTGGATACAGGCTCCTGAGAGCTGTGGCATATCATGCATTCCCCAATCAACTGGAGCAAATCCTTGGATACTTGAAGGGGAGTTGGGGTTTATGGCTAAGTAATGATTGAGTACTCACTTGTGATTGGCTGCAACACCAATTTTTTGCTGAAAATAAAATCCCGGTTTTTTGCCACCTTGCTTCACTCAGTTAGGTTTACAGAAAGTTCATCCAATTTTGACACTCCTTGGGGGTAACTAATGCAGGTCAACCTTTCTTCCATCTAGAACCCCAGCTTTTGTACTATAATTAAAGTACATCTGATCCAATTTCATATTCATGATGTTGAAGAATCAGTCAGTTGCACGACAGCAGGCTTGAAAGTTGTACAAGTTGATTCAATGTTATGCTTCAAATTCCCAAGGAGAAACCAGATAAGTGTTGAGCTTCAATAGGTGTATAGCTTTGAAACTTGTAACACTATTTTGTGTTGTGTTGAGCTGAGCATATGACCCTCAACTGTTTGTGCACTGTTTAGAGACCTCCCAGTATGAGTCCAATTTCCATTTGACTCGTAAGAGGTCCAGCTGAAGAACTCTCAATGGATATGAAATTATATATGGCTGCTCCATAAGTAGTTCACAGCCTCTCCAGGCAATGGCCATACACAATAGCAGGCGTTGATTTACGGAGAAAAAGGCTGGCAGCACAGACCACAATCTCCCTCAGAGCAACCCAATTTGGAAGCAAGACCATGTAAACCAGCAATCACAAGTTCCTAATACATCTAGCAACAGTCTTTGGGTCAAAGAAGCAGTGACAGGCATACAGAACAGATTATGTTGGGTCACCCCACAAAGAACTGATTTATCAGGGAGGGAGAAAACCTAATTATCTCTCTGTTTTTGAGAATTCACTACAGACATTATTATCATGGCAACACCAACTAAAACATCAATTGTGAAATACACATTGGTGTGATTAGCTCTAGTACTAAAATACACTTAACAAAGTTACAATGTACAATATCAGGAAACAACAGTGACAACAATGTTGGATCCCATGGATTTTTCAAATCAAATGCCAAGGATATCAGGAGGTTGTGCGAAATCCGAGTAATGATGCAGTACTTGAAGCTCAAAGTGGAGGAACAATTGCACTAGATGCAAGCTACAAGAAGTTGTATACCTATTTCACCAGTGTGGTGGAATTTGGAGAATTTTCAGAATATTTTGGGAATGACTGAGGTTGGGCTCACCTGCTGCAAGTTGGAGGAGCTGACATTGAGTTCCTTTTGCATGTGACTTGGAAAGCAAAACTTGAGAGTTTGGCCTCTTTTTCTGGATGACCAACTGCTGTTGTTGAGCATGGTGACACAGACCTCCACTGAAACACGCCATGCTATGGTGGTCCCTTTCAACTTGGGTGTGAGAAGCCATGTGATTGGGTCTGGGTACATTCTGTCTGTGAAGATCACACTGCCATCATCATTGAAGGGCAACGAAGCAGCAGCAGCTGAAGGGTTACATGATGATCCAGTATGAAATACACTACCTGATATTGATCTAGGGAAAGAATTAGGGTTTTGGTAGTCGAACGGAATTCCACCCAAGTTCTTCAAAGTCCAAGAGAAAGTCCCAGACTTGAAATCATAGAAAGAGTCTGTGCCAAGTGTTTGTGCATGATTCCAAGCTGTGACACTCTTGGTGGTTACACTTGTTGCTCGTGTGAAAGTACAACCCATATGCACTAGTCCTTTTCCTGACACACCGGCATTCGCCCCCACTGCCTTTGCAACAGAGAAGTCATACACCGGGTTTGGAGACTCATGTCCAAACTTGACTGAACAGTCTTCAGCTGCCACTTCTGGTGTAACTGACACAGCAACGTGTGATAAGAAGAACCCAAACTCGCTGGAGCTAGTATTGCGATTGTACCCATTGTTGTGAAATTTCAGGTTGGAAATTCTGAGCGCAAGATCACGGTTTGGTAGTACTTTGGGTTCCATTAGAATCTCGAGTTTGATCGTCTGCCACAGCTGGTTAGGAAGAATCTTAGACCACGGAGACCTCAATCCACTGATACTAGCATTGAATTTCCAGTGGCTTTCCAGGTCTTGAAGCATGTGGTGGATGCTCACTGAGTCCGAGTAGCATCGCTGCACATCTTGAAGACTTCTCGGCATATTGGGTACAGCTGGGCTCAGCTGAGGTTTTCCTACAGCTGCATTCAAGGCAGAGCGCTTCCAATGAAGGATGCTTGGCTTGTACTCCTGCCCCATTAGGATTAAAGGAGCTAGATTGTGTAAGTCTTGGTTCAATAGAGAGCTTGGATTGTACAGATTATGAATATTATTCCCCGCGGGCATTGCAGCAGCTGGGAAGAGTTCCATAGATTGGTGATGATCCGAGATGCAATCCAACAAGCTTGGGTTGAACTCCAACAGCAACTTCACAACTTGTGGCATGGTGTCGCAAGTCATGAGTGTGGAGACTAGAACACCTTGATCTGCCAACCTCGGACACACTAACCAAGGCCGTAAACCCACCACCAACTTCACAAGGTTGGGCATGTTGCTCAACCATGCGGAACAGAGAATCGCGAAAAACAGCCCAGAGAATCGCTTGATCGCTTCTTGACCCCAGTGGTAGCTGGAAGGGATTTCGGTCGTGTTCACTGTGCTGGATCTCTTGCCACCGCAAGCCCTTGACCTCCAAAAACACAACTCCTTGTGATAACTTGGGTTCACGAATGATACTTCCAAGTCTATGCAATCCGGCATGGCTCTCAGTAGCAATACTACGTCCTCCCATTCTTCTTTCAAGTCGTTTATGATTGATGAATCAGCTTGTGTAGCTGCTGCTTTTGATCTAGTCAAATGCATCGGCACTTTGCAGTCCACACATCCACGTTCATTGTGCATCAACATCGCCTCCACCTTGAAATGCCGTTGCAATTGATCATCATCTAGACTGAGTTGTTGATCAGCAATTAGCTCATGGGAATCACTGTCGTACTCATCATCAGATGCTCCACCTGAGCTCCCACCATCATGTCCACAATGTAAGATCTATTTTGAACCGCCTAGCTAGCTAGCTTTCCATCAATACTAAGAAAACTTCTCAAGCTACTAGATATAATGTTGGGTGTCATGAGAAGGAAACTGGTACCTTGTGAAACCACTGCAGTTTCAACATCGAGGGTCGAGACTTGGACAAGGGCTCGATCACCCACCTCTCCAACAACATGTCCCCGGGTCACTCCAATGTCTAGAATCGCGCCTTTCATGCTAAAATCAGATCAGTCCAGATCCTGAAAAATATTTTCAAAAACTATTTTTTAATTTCACGACGATCTGTCTCAATGATGGATCTAGCTTCTGAAGCAAAGTTCTAAAAACCAACAACAAAAACAAGGGGAGTTTTTTTTGAAAAAACCAACCACAACAACACCACGAAAGAGACTCGAGCTTGATCGGCAGCAAAACGAACAACAACAGCAACAAGGAGCTAAGAGATCCGAGCTTCTCAAGGCACACTACAAGCTTGTCGTATTGTCGCGACAAGATCCGTTCTATGTATAGGGAAGAGAGGCGTACGCGGTAGTATGCATGTACGTATGCGGGTCGCGAGGTTCTTCAAGGGATCGTACGCGGTAAGGGAGAATGTATGTACGCCCCGGTCGTATGGTACCGCGTGGTCTTCGGCCACGCGACCCCAAAAGTGAAGTTATAAGAAGGAAATGTCAACGCTGGTTGTTTAGGGTAGGGTTTCTTTTGAGGATTTTGTTGTGTAGCCAGAGTGGCGATCATCCAGAAAATGATTTAGCCAAATTTGGCTATATACTACATATCAAAGTACCAAAAAAAAATCCTTCTATATTCTAGGCTACCTACTGGAACTTATCATCAAAATCTGGCGATTTGAAAAAAGAATTCTTTCAAAATTTGGCGAATTCAAGTCATTTTTCCCATTAAAGATCCTTGTATAGGTGAAACATATTTTTCAGGTCGAAATTTGCAGAAAATTTGTCAGCAAAAGAAACACTAGGTTTAGGGGTTTAGGGTTTTTCCATACCGGGGTTTCTTTTACCCAGGGTTTAGGGTTTAGAGGAATTCCATAAAGAAAGGGGTACATCTTTTCATTTTCTCCACCATTTCATGTGAACGCCAGTGTTACGTGGGAAAGAGTGCATTACACTCCAATGTATTGCCCCCTCACTGTTAAGGGGATGCAATATTCTACACACGGAAATGAGGCTCAAGGGTTTAGGTGTAGGGTCACACACTAGGGCTGGGGCATTCCCGAAATAAGGGGCCCTAAGGCGGATAATGCCCTGGCCTGAGGGCATTGCAAAGCATCAAAATTGACCAGTTTTTTACCTTTTAAAAATAAAATTATCATGATACTTGGCATGATACCACTTGGGTACCCATTGGGTGTCATGGCAAAAAAACTTAAAAGTAATATAAGCATTTTGAAAAATGAAAATGCTCAACCTTTGTGGGTGCTTGCTTTTTGGAATGCTAGCTCGTAGTTGATGCTTGTTTATGGCAATTAAGATGCCCTCCAATTCACAGCACCAAAAAATCTGGAGGTTTTTACACAAGTAGGTCCCTGTAAAGGTCCATAAGTTCTGTAGGGGTTCCTATGCCTACAGGTAGTACAATATGGCATGTGTAATGAGATATTTTGGCTAATTACTTATAAGGTGAGCAGAAGGCATTAAGCAACAAAGAACGATTCCAAGTGAAAGTGCCCAACTTGTACAGTAATCACTTCAATCCAAAACTCAAAAATAAATTCGGACTTTGCCATCAACAACTAGCTTACATTGTGGGTTTGAAATAAATCGTCATGTTGTGACAACCTCAGGGTATTTATGCAGTGCATTTGGAGGGCACCTTACAGGGCACAATTTCTGACTCCACAGACATTTAGTCTCAGATGATCCATCGAAGCTCCTTCATAAGGGTCCTCAGTTATTACACCAGGAAAGGCACTGCCAGCAGTGCCTTCCATTATACAAACAAGGGGAGTGTCACACTGTGGCCTTGCCATTAAAAAGGATGTTTAAAGCAAAAGAAGAATTATGGAAACTCAAATATTTCCCCATGCAAAAATATAATCTTCAAAAAATCCTCTAAAATAAACCAAAATCCTTCAAGAGATTATAACTCCATAAGTAATCTTTCAACACAAGCCAAAATATCATCTTTCAAAAATCCTCATGTAAAAATAGACCTATTATTTATTACCTAGGGGCCAAAATCCCTTAGGCTACTATACTCTATAATGAATCTAAACACAATATCCTTGCCATGGTAGTAGGCAAGGCCAATAAACTTGTCACTCTCCCCCAATTTCTTCTCAAAAATTCCAAATTTCACTGAACTACAATGCATATGTGGACCATACATTACTAGAGTTTTTCTAGGTAGGGTATCTCATCTACCCTTTGTGCACTGATATGCCTGTCCTTTAGACATTCAATGGGTTACTTGCCTTTTCATGGCTAGAGGGCAAGGGAGCTCCAAGCAAAGCCTAAATATGGTGTCAAATATTCAAGCTTTTGTATATGAGGAAAGTTTAGGTAATACCTACAAAAGGAAGAAAAGTTCATTTGACTTTGTTTTTTTCTCTTTTTTTTTTGGTGGACAGAAATGGACTAAATCCATTGCAAAAAGGACAAAAAAACAAACACAAGGCTAGCAGAAGAAATGAGATTTCCTTGGCACGCGGTATGACCATATAATTTTCCAAGCATCCCTAGCACAAAGGGCATGATGGAGGCACCAAGCTGATTTTTGTCTCCTTGCCAATCTTTAAGTTACAACATCCTCTCTCTAAACATCCCACCTTTTTCTAAGCTATAGTTACTTTAGACCTTTGCCTCTCTTTAAGCTATAGTTTTTTTCTAAACTTCTACCTCTCTTTAAGCTATAGTTTTTTCCTAAACTTCTACCTTTCTTTAAGCTTCAATCTCTCTTTAGGTTGCATCCTTTTTCTCTAAGCTTCTACTAGTTCACCTCCTCTTGCTTAAACCTCCAAACTTTAAATTCTAGACCTCACTTTTTTCTTGATGCTTGTTTGTTCAATGTTTATCTATTGTAACCTTGTCACATGTCCCTTTGTATGCATCTTAGTCCTAGCTTTGGCCTCTATTTGTTATGGTGTTGGGAAGTCTAAATTGACACCTCTGTGTTTAGCAAGATGAACTTTGTAACCAACTTGAAAGTTTTGATGAAATCTGTCCTTTACATTTTTAATGGCTGCTATATAGATTAAGCCTTGTTGAACCTAACTTTTGTTTGCTTTTTAGTCATACATTGAGTTGCCCATTCAACCAAGTTAATGGATTCACCTATTTTCCTTGTTTTATTTTCTTCCTTTTATTTTTTTTGATTTTTTTTGATTTTTTGAACTATGATTTCTTTGTCTAGAGCGTTTTGCTACATAATCTTCAAATATTCATTAGATGTGATAACACATGATTTGTTGTAGTCAACTAACAGTTTTGTCTCTCATGTCTTCCTTGTTGCCATATGAGGAAATGACAATAAATTTGCAAAGCATAATGCCTCAAAAATTTGATTTATAAAATTAAGTTTTTCAACTTGAAGCTCATGTGTAGGCCCCTTTAAGTTTATTATTAATTCAATGATTTGGTCTATTAGCCTTGTCTCCTTTATAGTAGTAGAACATGTTATTCCACATAATACCTTAAATCATTACGCTCGATGTTTTCAACATTGTTTCTTGTTTCAACAACTTTTATACTTGATATATTGAATTTAGTTCCTTAACAACTTTGTGTTTTTCTTCGATTTTGATATTCATTGTGTTCCTCACATGAATTGTGAATGTTTTCATTTAACATGTTCATGTTAGTTACAAATGTGTAGACTTCATTAGGCTTGGTCTTGTTGTCCATAGCCCTTGGATTCAAATCCCTATATAACCCTAAATTTATTTGTTTTTTAGGTCATGCCTTGACAATGAAATTTTCAAAGCTTTGTCAACCCAACTAGTAATTTAAGTTGTTTTGTTTGGTTTTTAATAATTAGATCTAACCATGTTGTTATCTTTCCCCTTTTAAAATGCAATTAAAAAAAACTTGAAATAGTTCATGTTTAAGGGTTTTAGTGCATGAGATGTGTATGAAGGTAAAATCACCATGTCTAACCCAAGTGTTTGTGCTTGTTATATTGCCTTTAGGGTTACATGTGACCCATGCCCATCTAGGATCAATATATGCATATTAGATCGAAAGATGCCTTCAAGAATTAAACTTATGAAAAATGACAAGAATTCCTTGAAAAGGAAAATTATTTTGCATTGCCATGCATGTTCTTGGCCTACAATTTTTCATGTAATCATCTTTAATCCTCTCACCTTTAAATATAAAGAATTTTGGTAGAACAACACTAGTTACATTTATAAAACAATTTACAATCCTCCATTCCTTAGACTTGGGAATGGTGCTATAAACTTGTTGTGAACCTTTTTTTACTAGAATTTTTGCCCTTGATTGTCACCTTGCTTGAATCTTTGTTTCATCACAATTCCATATGTGATGTAATTTGCTAGATAGTTGTGTTGAATGTATAATGTTGCAAGATTGATGTGGAATGATGTACATGCATTGTTAGTGAAACCTTGTGTTCCACAAACCTCTAACCCTTTTGCAAGTCTAGTTGAGAATTCTAGATGTCTACTTTTAAACTAGAACCACCAAGAGTATCCAAATACCTTACCTTAAAATGGTGTAGGTCAAGTTTGGGTGAATTTTGTTACATTGAGTTGTTGTGGTCTGATTAAAAATCCATAGGCTTCCATTTCAAGAATCCAATCAACAACAAAAACTTACTCTTCCTCTATCAACACATCAAGTAGTCCAACTTTTCTGGACTTAGTTTTTCCATTCAAATGGTCAAATAATGAGGTTGGAGGAATGTTCAAAAAATTGTTAACTCCCCTTCGAAATGTTTATGCCTCTTTCCATTATGTTCATGGCATCTTTTAATTGTTCTATTGTCCATTTGCCTCTCCCTACACAATTAGGATTCCTTGCAACCCTTGTTTGTATTGGTTTTTTAGCCTAATCAAATGTGGTGTTTTTTGTGACTTGTGTTGATAATTAATCCTACAAGTTTTTCCTTTATTTATAAGGCACATTGATAATCATCTTTCTTTGATCCTTCTAGCCCCAACCTCCACAAGATAAGGGGGGATGCACTAATGCCCCACCAACAATATTGATTTGTCCTTTTTAAAACTAAATTAAGATCAAAAAATTTAGTCAAATCATACATGTTATATTTTTTAACCATTTTGTATCAATTCTAAGAAATCTACAAAGTCTTCCTAGATCAAATCTTTATATGTTGTTGCTATGAAGGTTATTGATGTAAATATTAAGGTATGACTAGTTACAACACATTGAAATTGACATCTTTGCACTCTATTTGCACTTTGTGTTGGTTGTTAGATTACATGCTTAACTGTCCACTAATAGTATAGATATTTGTTAAATTTTTCTATGTATACCTTGTTTATGAACTAGTTTTTGCACTAAAAGGATTGGTCTTTTACTTTCATTTCAATTTGCTCATCGTTTATTTTCACATTTATTGTTCATCTTCCATGTACTTTGGTAATTTGAACATAGTTAACTCTTGCAAGGAATGTTAAATGGCTTGCTTGAAAAGTGGATTCATGCACTTTGGAATTGAATTTGTGATGCCTAGTTTTGGCAAGAAACGTAAAGAGTAGGACTTCAGATGCATTTGGTTTTTCTTAGGTTGATGTGATGGCAAATGTGCAATGACTTATTATGGTGATGTTTTATTACTACAAATGTATTAGGGTTCTCCAATCTCTAAAGAACATACTCTTAATGAACTACAAGCATTGTATATATGACCTAAATCATAACCTTAAACCAAACAATTCAAGATCCATGGAAATTTATGTTTGGTGATTGTGTGCATTGTCATGTGACATACAAGCTCCACTCCAAACAATAACCCCACATGATGAAAAAGATTTTTTATAAATTAAGTTGGAACAAGACTTTTTAGCAGGCACTTTTCCTGTCCCATGTTATTGACCATTTCAAATCTATGTACAAATTTATGATATGAAATGTCACAACTCCTAGCCCATCACCAAACAAGTAAATTATTTATATCCTTGAAAATATGTCTTTAAAATATGTTATCAGCAACCCCCATCGGTGAAAACATTTTTTCTATGAAAGGACACCACTTTGCAAAATATCAAGAACAACTATTTTTCACCAAATGTTTGATCATAGAGTGTGCATGGAATGGTAATGAACTTTTCACTATTTCCTCATAGGCCACCAATTGTGAGGTCTCAAAATGTTTGTTCAAGGGTGAGTGGTTGGTGATAATTGGTTCTACCTTATTGATATATTGTTTCCAATTTTCCCAAAAGATTTAAACATTCTTTTCATTACATTATAATTCTATTTTAATTATTATGCAATTCATGTAACATGTCATTAGTTAATGATGAACAACATGCACATCTTGACTTTAAAGTCATCATAAAATATATTACATAAGTTGAAAATCTTGTACACAAGGTTCACATGCCAAGACATTGGTACAATTGCTTGGCCTTGAAGTGCGTGAATGCCAATACTATGCAACCCAACCTCACCTTGTCCCTCAAAAATCTAGGCAAGTTCCTCTAGAGGTTACAATACCATTCTCAAAAGAAATGAAGGTACTTTGCATAGGTAACTTGTACATAATTCAAAAAATTGATTAATTTATTTTTTTTATTTATATTTTATAGCTTCAAGCACATTAGCTTATTTGCTTAACTTTTTATTTATTATTTTATAGGGATTGTAGACTCTTTTATTTGAAAATTGACAAATAGATTTCCAACCAACTACTTGATGGGATTAGCAAGAATGGTGTATTTGCAATCTAGCTATAATCAAAATTATGAAAGGATTTTGAGAAGGATTTCTTGCTTGTTAAAATGCACTGTTGTAATGACCAACAATTGAGTATTGTATGCTTAACTATTCTTTCCTTGACTACCTTTGAGATACAAAGTAGCACCTTCAAATGCACATGAAGGCCAATGCTACCTTTGCCATGGACCTATGATTTAGAGTTAACCCACTAACACATGCATGGCATATTTTTTCTGCTTCCATGGAGTTGTGGAGCTCTATGTTGGACTATTTTAAACTAGTACATATATAGTTGTGCAGTTCAAATTTTGTGGAATGTGAATGATAAACAAACCTTTTCTACATTCTCCTTCATGGAGTTGAAACTCTAAGAGAAATTTTGTTGCATGAACACCTTTTGGTGTTGTGTTTAATTTTTACATTTTTCTTCATGTGGGGGTAATTATAAAATGTTCCATGCTACTTGCCTTTGATGATCATTTTTTAGTATTGTCAAGTTTACTATGGTTTGTTTTTGCTTTTGGCTTTACATTGTTTCTATTATTATCAACATGTTCTTAAATGTCTTTTGTTTTGAATAGGCGCAAGGCCTTTCGTGAATGAGAAATATGTTATATATGCATATCTATGCATATTTGTGTGTATAGGGGAAGTTGCATTCAAGTCATATTGAGCTCCACCTCAATGAAACCTCACATCCAGGATGTAGGGGTGAATAAATTAGAAATTTCTTGGCCATGTACTTAGTACATTGCTTATACTCAAATAGCCAATTTCCAAGACAATTAAAAAAAACACCTTATTGCCAGATTTCATATACATAGTTAGCCAATTATATTCATATTGTAAATAGGTTATTTGCAATGTTGTTGTCCATAACCCTATTGATAATAGTCGCCTTGAGTCTTGAGATGATGAAAACCCCTTTCTAAAATGTTGGGTCTAATTCCAGGGCTACTCTACACACAATCCAATGTCATAGATTATATCATATTATTGATGTACTATTAATCAAAACCCTAAACCCTAAACATGTGACTAAAGGTACATCCATCCTACTTGTTACATTTTCCCAAACACATTTGCTGAGTCTTTCAATCCATGGCAAGTCTAATCTAAGATGAAGAAGGCCCAAGGAAATTCCTTCATCAGCCAAGCCTTCTGTTTCATATCTATGATGATTGTTATGCTATGAATGTTGTTGTTCTATGGATCTTAAGCTCTACATTCATAAGTTTGTAAAGACAGAAACAACCCAGTTTGACAAAAAGACTCAAAATTTATCAAGTGTGTGTGCAACAACATGATTTAGCATCTTCAACTAAGTTATAGTGTATGCATTCAGTATTACAATTGTTGGTTTCCTCCATCAGATTTCTACTCGGGCTGAGATTGTTGATATGACAATCCATTTCAAAGATGGGCAATTGATGAAATGCACCCCTGCTTCAACCTGCAGGAGTGAAATTTTTGAGCAATTTATGTAGAGAGCTCCAACATTCTGTTTTCATGACTTCAACTTCGATCTTCATGTTCATTGCTAACATAGTTGTCAATCTAAGTTGCTTGTTGAAGTTACAAAAGTCCAGATTTGTGTCTTTCTAAGTTTGTTTTGTCAAAATGGAGTTGCACTTTCAGTATTTGAGTATGGTTCCCTTTTTTTTTTCACAGTCACTGCTTGGCATTGTGAAGATTTAAATTCACAGCTGTTGAAACAAATGTCAGGTTATAAGAAAGCTTAGGAGACTCCAGCCAGAAACGAATTAACTTACTAAAACCTCATTATAAAAGATTTTAGCAATTGAATGCTTGAATTTTTGTAGTAGGCATACACAATGTCCGCAATTTGCAGCTTCTGCAAATCTACACAGTCATGATGTTTATTTCCCCCCAACTTTTTGAATGAATCCTCAAGAAGGAAGGGGCACAGATATGACTAAAAAATACATCTCACTTTCCTATTCTTTGATTCCTTGTGGCAGCTTTGAGAAAAGTCAGGATTATTGATTCCTAAAGTTTTAGTATCTGCACCTTTCCAATGATATATTTGTAATTTTCTGAAACCTTGAGCTTATGAATAACTTGAAAAGAAAGAACCAACCAAGACTGGTACTAAGAACCAACCAGCACCAGACTAGGACTTGCCCAGTAGGGACATGAGGTAATACCAGCCTTTTATCAGTACTTGCCCGGTAGTGATTTGAGGTGAGACCAGTTTAATACTGGGGTTATATTAGTCCCAACACCAAGCATATACTTGCCTCATACTAGCCAAAAATCAGCTTTGACCCTAATACCAGGACGGTGCTGGTATGAAAGTTTTAAAAAGATCCGATACTGGTATTAGGCTGGTATGAAATTCTTATAAAAGATCCCAGACAAGTACTGGGATTCTATGGATTTATTTTAAAAGCTTGAGTGCCAATAGGAGCTGGTATGTTCAAAAGTCAATAGTCGATGCCTACCCAACACTAAACCTTGCAAAGTGCAAGCAATTGTTATTTTAGTGGGTTTAGGGTTTTGTTCACAGTTTACAACCAATTGGGTACCTTGAAAGCTGGGTGCCAGACTAGTATGTTGAGAAGGAGAAGCTTGGTACAAGAAGCAGCCACAAATACAGTTTATACAAATGGGTGTCATGATTTTTGAAATGAAACAAACTCATACAAAGGACAAACTTGATACAGATGAGATAGATGCTGTTGAACTCCCTCATCTCAGAGCTGCTGACCATACTACGAAATCCATTCATACTTCATAGTAATGATGAAATAGGCTTTTTTTGTTCTTGTGTGTACCCAAAGCACAGATAGGCATAGAGGAATAAGACAAGGCTTCTTGTCCATAATCCTTCTCAAATGCTTTCAACAATTGAGCTATCTGTGGTGTGCTTCTTGGCTCCTTCAGATTTGTTAGCAAAGACCACCTCGTTTCTCTGCTGCCAGGATCAGCAACAATAAAGTACCACATCAAATTTGAGTAACCCTATTTCTCTACTCCCAGATTCAGTACCAGATTTGATTTGAAAACTGGATATCCCAAGACAGTTTAGAAGCTCGTCTTAAAAACCAGTCTTCCAGAGATTAATTAGCAAAGTAAATATCTTTCCAACTTGAATGGCCCAAGAAGGCCATGGAAAAGCCAGAGCTCTTGTGTCATTCATTGATCCGGAATAGAAAATACTTTATTGTGCTCAGTCTTTTGGATGACAATTTTTTGTCTCTGTACTGAGATTCAAAACTAGTAGCAGCAGCAGATCCTTCGAAAATCCATGGTATAGCATACGTTTGTAAACTCTTGTTACTGGCCAAGAAGGTCTATACCAGTGTTGTCAGGATATCAAGTTTTGAGGCTTATTGCAGGATACCAATATAACATATTTTCTGCAGAAAATTAACATAAGGAAATGCATTGAAATTTTTTTCACATATCTGTGTCAAGATGGATATGAATTCATGTTCATCTTTCTTCCTTGACCGGATATGGATTTGCTGGTTGTCAAAATGAAACTAACAAAAGGATATGTACAACAGATACACATAAAGTTTTGATGTTTGAAATTATGTTTGCAATCACAAAAGTTTGAACACACTAATAACTTGTGGGGGAGTTGAACCCTGAGACCTTTACAAGACTCTGCCCAATGCAACACAAGCCGCTTGCCCCAACCACACCTGCGATACACCCCCTGAAAACACATAAACACCCCAACCCCACAAAACACAACAGGACACCATCCTTGTCATTGATGAGCTCCAAGAGTAACCTATAAATTCACAATGCCACAAAGATTAAAATCTTCAGCAAGCTTTCAGAAGAACAAAAGAAAAAAGATAATAAGGTAAGAAACAGATCCTAGATTTTACCATGTAAAACCTAATCACCATCCAGTTCCAATTGTTCAAAAAAATCTACTTTCTCAATCAGGTCATAATTCTTTTAGCTAATGAAGTTTCAACTATCATAAAACCCTTCATATTTTTATATTGTTTGCAGTTCATTCACGGATCATTTGGCCAATTATTCACAATAGTGATGATATGATCTAAGTTTTCCATTTGTAACTAGTAGTGTCGGAGAGCTGTCAACACACTACCAAGACTAAACACACTTTTAGTTTCAATTTGTGATCTCAAAATTCCAAAGATCTACTTGGCAAAGAAGCCAACATTTAGGAATTGACTCTCATGAATGCATCACGAAGCAAAAGGATCAACACATGTAGTTAAAACTACAAACAACCTCCTGAATAAAGATAGCTTCCCTACAACAAGTTCACAAGAAGACTCCTCAATAGAAGCACCAGCACCAAAGATGTTATTATCTTCTTCTTCAACAACAACTCCAACATATGACCCATTAACTTGGGCTATAGATGCTTGGACAATAGGGTTCAATACATCAAAAAAATCATTAGTAGAGGAATTATTAATTTTGCATCATATTCAGTAACAAGATGGATAACATTCCCCTATCCCACATAATTTTTAAAAACTTGCAAAGACTTGAAACAAGGATCAAGCATAAAGGCAAACATGTTGTGGACTTGATGCAAATCATAAACTATCAAGAAATAGAGACATGGTTTAATCACCTTAACAATTTGAACCCACATGTTTTTTTGAAAGAAAAACACCTCATAATCAAATGGTTTAAGAACATTAGTCATATCAACAACTCATCCCATTTCAACTTCCATAGCTTGTGTCAAGTTAATACATGTAGTCAAAGCATTCAACAAGAGCTAGTCAACTCAAGACTGGTTCATCACACAAGCAGTGACAAGAAGATTTAAAACGTAGGTGAGTGCCTTTGCAATTGCCCATACTTCAGCCTTAGGAACCCTATGTTATAATGACATTGTCCATTGCCACCCATAACACAAAATTATGGCATTTTCAAATTCTAATGTTTCTTCAAACATATTCACTTTATTTGCAAGTCTCATTTTCATTAGTGTCTACAATTTATGGGGCCACAAGCCATTATTCGCACATGCCTTTTCCCACTTTTGCTTTTTTTAACCTAATTTTTTTGTCCATATGATCATCTTTTAAATACTACCTTGGGCACCCTTCACACTAACATGTTTCAAATCATTAATTAGCTTCTTGAATCATTTGTAGCATATTGGCATGCATTAGACATAATGTGATTGAAACACGTACCTTCATAAACCTTTTGAAGTTTTAGAAGCTGGTTGATAAAATGTAATGTCATTGTCATCGATGTCAAGTTGTTACCTTCATCTTTCACAAAGGCGATCACATGATGTGTCAAATCATACTTTCCAAACGAAGATTCCAATTGCCCAACCATGGATACCCCAGTGGTATCATGCATTTCAAACAATCCAACTGTAGCATGCATAGGAGTCCAAGAATCACTCTAGTAGTTAATAACCAAAGTAAATATATCTACACCCCCTTTGGACATTTAGAAATCAAAATTAACAGACATAGTTGCCATACATTTGAGGTTAGGAAGCACATGTAAGTTCATTGTTTTTTGGGCCATTTTAAGTAAAATTACTTTAACTAAATCAAAGTGAAAAAGAAAAATCACTCAAGGACGTTATCAACATACTAACCTTTGTAGGCAAATGTACATAACCAAATCTTTAAGAAATTATTGTTGTGCTTCATCAATTTTCTTGTAAAGATTGGTTACACCAAAAATTGTAATGATTACACATTTGGAAGGCTTGCACCTCTTTTTGTTTGGTTTCTGACTGTGATTTGTTTCCACAATAACTTTTTAGTAAAAATCTATATTTTCTTAGAAGCAACCAACTTGGGATGTGTAGAACCAACATAAATTTTCATGGGTGTGATCCCATTAATCTTGTTATATTTTATTAAACCTTTTTTTAGGGTATATGCTTGGAACAAATAATTACCAGATCTACTTGTTCCATTTTGTAGATTATACATTGCAACATCTGTGGATTCATAAGATCCATAGATAAGTCATCATTGACAGTAAAGAAACCCCAATAAATAAAATTTCGTTTATATGGCTTCTAAGTTACAACTTGAATTTGTATATTTGCAAGTTCTATATAACCTCAACATCAACAAAAACAAAGTTAGTCATAACATTTACATGTATGATTTTCAACATCTGACAAGTTCATTGCAATTGTAGCACTTAATGCAAGAACATTAAAATTTAAATTGGTGTGTCGGACCCTTTTCAACTTCACCAATAGATTTAAACAAACACACATTATTGTTAATCATCATTGCTAGTATGTTCAAAACTGACCACAAACCAAAATACAAATTGGAGACCATTATAGAAAACTAATTAAAAACTAGAATGGAAATTGATTTGTTCAAACTTGGAGATTTGTGAAGTTAGAAAATCTTGCAAAGGTAAGTGTGATTTGCTCAAATTGGAAACTTGTGAAGCCATAATGAATTTATAATGATTGTTGAAAAGAAATGTATCCAAAGGTAAATGAGATGGAGCTTCTATGCTTAACAACAGCAACAACACTATCAACTTCCCAAAAAAATTACAACATCAACATTGACTATTCACAAAAGTTGGAACAACATCATTAACTTCCTAAAAGAGTTATAACAATAGCATCAACTACCCACAAGAGTTGGAACAACATCCACTACAAGAAAACATGACTTTTTAGAAAGTCCAATTTGATTAAAATGTCCACATTGACCAAAGGGGATGGTCATTTTGATTAAAGGCTTGGGGCATGAAAGACACAAGTTACTTTTGATTAAGAAATTTAACTAAAGTGACATTTTTGATCATGTGACAAACCAAACATTTGGTTGAAAAGGCTAAAGGTCCATCAAGATGAATAAGGTTTAATCAAATTAACCATACTTAATGGCCATTGTGATTTATAATTAGTCAAATTGGCCAATTTGATTTGACACTTAGCCAAATCAAGCATATTAATTTGGTTACTTAACCTACAAGTTTATTTTGCATAGGGTACATACCAAACCTAAATTCATAGTTAATTGGCCCTAGGTTAAGCATATTGCACCTAGTAGTGATTTATAAAATTTAATAAACCACTTACATGCTATTTTTAGGCACATGTAGGTACTTAAATTTAGTACATTAATTAGTTAATATTTAATAATTGATAGTTAATACCCAATCATTTATGATTAATATTTTATATAATTGATTAATCACCAAATAAATGTCAATTAATAACCAATAATTAATTCATCCATCAACTTATTAATTGATTAATCATTATTACGAATTATCAAGTTTATTTAATTTTTTGGCTAATACTTGATAATAATTTATAATAATTAATAGTAGTCAATCTATAATTGTAAATTTAATTTGATAAGTGATTATTTTAAATTAATTTTTTAGTTGTTAATAATTTGTTATATAATAATAATAATAATAAAATGATAATTATTTAATGTTTAATATTGAATATTCAATAATCAGAAATTTATATTAATTAATTAATAATTAATAGTAATGATCATTAATTAACATTTAATATTTATTAATTCCTAGGAAATAATCAATTATTAATCATTGATATTATTTATTTATTTATATATTACAGTAATTCATTAATCACTTTTAATTATTTTTATTAATTACTTATAAGTAGCATATTGATTAAGTTAGTAACCTAAGCCACCTAGGCCTAACTATTAGGTAGGTAGCTTAACAAAATTACCCAAGCTTATTAGGTATGTAATTAATTTAGGCTATGCCACTTAAGCCCACTAAGTAGGTACGTCATTTAACTTGGGCTATGCCACCTAGGCCTACTAGGTAGGTAACCTAAGCCTATACCTACTTAATAGGCTAGGCTATTTACCTAGTATTCCTAGGTTAGGTCTATTAATAGGTTAATAGGTACCTACATAGCCTACTAAATAACATAGGAATAAATAACTTACTAGGTAGGTATAAACGTAAACCTAGTAGGTACCTATAAGGCCTAGTAGAATATAACTTACATGTTACTTAGGTACATGCATTTATTAATAGGTACCTCCTACCTATAACCTACCTATTTATGTAAGTAACGTAAAAAAATTCAAGTTCATTTAGTATAATATGCATGTTGAAAAAAATTTCATGGAAATTGATTACAAATATGTTGTCCAAGAAAATCACCTAATGGGGTTGTGGTGCAATGGTTAAGAACTTGATTCCTCAATGTGAAGGTGAGAAATTCAAGTTCTCACACTTGCAACCTAGGCTACCTTGGCTACTTAGGTGACCTAATTAGGTAGCTTAAGTTGCAAAAGTTATTAAACCAGCTAGCTTAAGCTATTTGGCCTAGCTTAAAGGGCTTGGCTTAGCTTAAGTGGCTTGGTCTAACCTAGGTGCCCTAACATAGGCCTAGGACATAAGGTTGGTAGGTAAATAAATAAATAAATATTGTACATTAATGATTAAATTTACTAATTAGGTAGGTAGGGTAATTAATTAATTATTATTTTATATTAATTATAAATTAAAAAAATATTTTGGCCTTTACTCAAATTATATTATTGTCATGGTGGTTCAGTAAAAAAACCTAATAAAAAATACCAACCAAAAAGACCTAGTCAAAATGGTTGCGTCCAAATTGACTTGTCTAAAATGGCACTTTGGTCAAGTTGGACATGAGAACAAAAAAACCATATGGACAATTTTTCAACTGAAATTCCCAATAAAAAAACTTGTGATTTCTTGTAATGATCATCAACTACCCATAAGAATGACAATAACAACATTAGTTAGAATCTAGGTTTCAAAGTGTGAATCCATAGCAAAAATCCAAACTTTAGAACATGAAAGACATGTTCAACAACATCAACAAGAATCTAGATTCTTGAGCATGAAAGATGCACTTGGCAACATCAACAAGATTCCAAACTCTAGAGCACAAAAGACATGTTCAACAACATCAACAAGAATCCAAACTCTAGAGCATGAAAGACACCATAAATTATGCAAAGAAACAAAAAATAATGGAAGCACCAAACTTGCAAATGCACGAATACAAAGGGTAAGTGAAGCCAAAACTTATGCATGAAGCTAGAACTCATGCAATATTCAAGCTCCCATAACTAGACAACTCAATAAAAAAGGACAACCAAAAACCTTGAGGAAGTAAACAAAGTGCAATGTACCTAATGTTCAAAAGATAGTTTGCAAAGGTGCTTCTAGCCCACATTCTGCCGAAACAAAAGTGTTCATCCTTGTGACAAAGAGAAAAGCAACTCAAGCTTTGTTGTTTTGTGTAGAAAGATGAAAGAGACAAAGAGACACTTAAACTACCCTAAACCTAAAACCCTAACAAGGTGCCTCATATCAAGCCCCTTAAACCCTAATTCCAAAAATATACTTTGCAAATGCATATATGTCCACTATAATTTGGTCTACTGGATATGAATAATATGAACATTCATATCCAGACCCCAACTAACCATACCATACAAATATGAATAATTAAAACATGTGCAAGCTAGTTGACATCTGAATATACATAGTTGACAATTGTTGGTTGAAAGAACATCCATCGGATACCCATAATGCAGGAAATTGAAAATGATGCAATTTCAGGATAGTCTACATCCATATCCAGCAAATATCCAGATTCATATCCGAATATTTGCACATATCCAGACAACACTGGTCTATACCAGTTTTCCTTCTCCTAGTATATTTGTTGGTTTTCCCACTGAGTATGCCAGACTGCAATGTTTTCTAAGAGCAGCTCCACTGCTGAGGATGAGGCCCTGCAAAACAAAATTGAATGAAAAGTCAAAACATGTGGGCTTTGATTAAAAAAAAATGGTTTTGGCCCAGCATTTTAGCACAGGATGCAGAGGCTGATAAAAGAAGAAGATGTGGTAAAAGGCGCATCAAACACTAACACCTCCTGTTGATGGGTTAGAGTGGTTTGATTGGTCCACGTGGGTTTCTGTTAGTACTCTCCCACCCATTTGCGGTCGCAATTTTAGTTTGCTGGGTGAGGTTGGGAAAAAGTAAATAACTAAACGTGGATGTGAGTAATAATTTTGCAGGGTCGTGTACTGACCACTGCTGGAGATGCTTAATGTAATGATCAACAACAAACGAAAGACTATGCTGGTAACATGAATCACATTCACAATAGGAGGTAATTAGTAGAGACATCTAAGGTGGCTCCTAGTCACAGAGGGCGATCCTTGTTGCAACATTGGTCTTGCGGGACCATTGGTCAACATTACTGCTCTCTTCTGGAAGAGGGCCTGAGTGAACCAGCCCCCACACAGGTAGTTTTATAGATTACTTTGTCATTTAACTCTAGTTCAAATACATCCACTTCCGGACAAACCAACCATATTTTCCTGATAACTGGAGCCACCTGGATAGAATCGGTATCCATCTCTATGAAGGTTCTGTTCTCAGATGGCATTTTTGTGTGAGATGGGTATTTGTAGGGCTTGGCAGACACCCTTCATGATCACCATAGGATCAAGACCATTGACTTTATATGTAGTACAAAAATTATAATCTGCTGGACAATACACAATGGTATCCCTGTAAATTACAAAGAAAGCTTTATCATACAACTGACTAATTTGCTCAAGAGGTTTGACTTCTATTGTCCTACTTCTAATTGTTTGATTAGAGTTGTGGTAGTGGGGGCTTCCTAATAAGCTATGAATTAACCCATTTACGGTTTGACCATTTATGATTTCGTTGTTAGATTTGGTGCTCCATGGCCCCAGAGCAACAACCTGGGGGAGGGGAACACAAAACATTCTCCATTCTTTCAACATTGGATTTAGTTGAGAAAGCCAGTGCAACTTGTCCAGGACCAAAATCAGTTACAGTGGGCGACGCATACTTTGTCGTACTTTAGACAACGGTTAGTGTTGGCATTTCATATATACAAGAGAAAAGCTGCATCGAACTCACACTTTTTAGACAGAGTGTTTCCATTTCATGATCAAATAATTTGGCTCCTTGCACCCAAAAAAATTAGATACATGCTGGTCTAGGCAATCAACCTTTCCCCACCCTTTTAAGAGTTCCCAGTTCAAGAAATAAATTTAAAACAATGTGTCAGAAATCTGCACCACCACTATATGCACAAATGTTGAGGACTGGTGGGTGGGTTGAGGGTTCCTAACTTCTGGGTGGGTTTAGGGTTTATGTTCCTATAACTTTTTGATGAGGCCAACTTCTTCTTTTTCTTACTTTCTAAATACACAATAGCAAACCCTACTGACAGTTGTTAATAGTACTCTCTACTTAACAATATAGCAAAGGTTGGTATTGTCTTGGCTCATCATCGGGTTTGAACCAGTGTTGGGTGGGTATTGGTTATTGGTTTGGCAGGTTAAAATTGTGGGTTTTGGTTTCTATTAGTCAAAACCAAATTGAAACTGGGTCTGATTATTTTGGAACCAAGTTTGGAATCCAAATTGATTGTTGGTATTTTTAAGAACCATCACCAAACCAGAACAAGGATCCAAGTTTTTAAGAAACCGAAACTGAAACCAATCTGAGATTGTTGGGGGAAAAAAAAGGCGCTAACTGTGAAGGTGAGTTTTAGAATCAGTACCAGAAACCAAAATAGAGATTATTATTATTATTATTTAACAGCCAGACTCAGAATAAGCTTGAAGGTTCCTTTTTTTTTCCTAAACCAGAACCAGAATCACTCTAATTAATTTTTTGGAACCTCAATTGGAAGTTCTTCATGAAAGTCAAGAACCACGCAACATTGACTTAAACGTATAACCTTTGCCAGATCAAATAGTGATGCATCCATCACCCAAAGGCCTAATAAAGCCAGCTCCTTTTGAAGTTTTTTCAACTTTCAGCAGGCCAAGGTTGCTGTTGATAGCCAGCAGAACCCATAAGCTTGTATTGAATAAAATGCAGATCGGAGTCGTCGCAGTTGATGAGAACTGTAGAAGCATCGGTTACAGTTCCAGCAGAGGCTAGGCTAGCTAGTGGGTGAGTTTTCCAACAAGTCTATCTACAACAAACTCAGGCGGCCCCCACTCACTGACTGACTGACTGTTGTAATATCCAGTTCTCCTACAACAGAGATCAAATAAAAGCTTCAAACCTCAACAACGTCATCAAAGCTGACTGACGACATAGCGCCGCCAAAAACAACATTCCAGTACTTACTGATTGATTAACTGGACACTTATTTACTCACGAACTCAATCTCTTTTGCATCTTCCCTCAGTAATAGTAGCACAGACTAATGATCCCCCTCTGACTAGGCTCTGAGCCAAAGTAATAGCGTCTCTTCGTAGACACCTGAGCTAAAGTAGCTGCCTACAAGAAAAGGCAGAAGCTCGTCTTCTCGATGAACAACAACAGCTCCAATGTCCCTCTCTTTGCTCTCTTTTTTGTGCAAATGCACAAAAACACACCCAACGCATGTTGTAAACCCTAAACCCCAAAACCCTAAACTCTATTATAAACCCTAAAACCTGAAATCATTTGTAAACCCCTAAACCAAGTAAACCTGAAACACACATCATCTCTTTCTCTAGAGAGAATAACATCACATGGAAACCCTAAAATTAAAACCTGAAACGTCCTTTCTTTTGGGGGAGGGAGGGGAGGGGGTTTGGCAATTACAAAAGGAGATTAATTAACAAAGAAATATGTGTTTCCCACAAGTAAGTGGAGAACCAA
>Ga0116231_10002784_pt1 | contig 36457 bp, 29 predicted proteins | sample S1TSphgellanicum_2_FD_89695 | JGI IMG/M metagenome (GOLD analysis project Ga0116231, IMG submission 89695) | Host-associated microbial communities from peat moss isolated from Minnesota, USA - S1T2_Fd - Sphagnum magellanicum MG | ecosystem: Host-associated > Plants > Peat moss > Unclassified...
AAAAAGAAAAAAAAAAGAAAGCCACCTGGCACAATCTCATGTGTTTGACTAATGAAAACGCGTGTCAAGAATTACCCCAGTAGTTACTGTTTTGGGAGACTCCAGTTATTATTTATTACCTATTATTATTACTTTTCACTGCTGGTTAATTTTGTTACCGCCTTAATAATAATAATAATATTATTATTATTATTATTAGTAATTGACTATCTCCAAATTAAAAACTCTTTTTAAAAAAAATTGGACCACATTGAACGACAATAGGTACCCTAGTTTTCTACCTACCCAGTTCTGCAACTTGGGTACCCTAGTTTTTTCTACCTACCAATTGCTGCTACTTGGCTACCCTAGTTTTCTACCTACCCCGTTTCTGCAACTTGGGTACCCTAGTATTTTCTACCTACTAATTGCCGCTACTTGGCTACCCTAGTTTTTTCTACCTACTGGTTTTCTACCTACTTGGGTCCTCTAGATTCCTACCTACCAAGTTTTCTACCTACTGACTTTTGCTACTTGGGTGCCCTAGATTTGTACCTACCAAGTGCTACTACTTGCGTAGCCTAGATTTGTACCTACCAAGTGCTACTAGTTGTGTACCCTATTTTTGTACCTTCTTGCTCGTTGGTTTGGTACCTGGCGCGTATTTTGGGCAACCTGCGCGGTCCTCCGCCTCCGCCGCTTCGTCCACGCTCTCAGTGGAGATCAGCAATTGGCGATGATGCCAAAACCCACAAGAAGATGATGAAGAAGCTCAGAGCGCAGCAACAGCAGCAGTATCAGCAGAAGCCCAGCAAGCACGGCAGCTGGTCTAACTTCAAAAATTCCCACTCTGAAAAAATCCCGTCTTCATCATCGCTTTTGTTTGATGAGCTTTTCGCTTTGTGGCCGCCGTTCACGTGATCTCTTCTCTTGTTGTCGTCGTCGTCGTCGTTCTTCTTCTTCTTCTTCTACTTCTTCATGAGTGCTTCTTGAACAGCGAGCGAGCCAGTGAGCCAGTGAGCTCACAAAATCTTGCACAGTCCATGACCATCTGTAGCAGCACGCGTTCTTCTTCTGCAGGAGTGTCTGTGGCAAGCTTATGAAATTGGCCGGGATGATGATGAGCACATCTTTGGGAACCCGGGGACGAGAGCTGATCCATCGATGTGAAGCTTCTGCAGTAGGAACATGTAGATGACGACTAGTTTTTGAGCTCCAGATCTGAAAAAAGGATTTGCGGAGTGCACACAGACAAAGAAGGCGGAAATCTCACTCTCTTCTCTCGTAAAATAAGGACCCCCAAGAAAATTAGCAAAGGAAGTGCTTCAGGATTCTTGGAGGATTTGGGTATTTGGAAACTGCGTTGGAGGGCAGAAGCTCTTAAGCTGTTGCTGAAATCGTCTTCTTGTTCTTGTTCTTCTGGTTTAGAAGGAGCAGTAGTTTCTCCGTTTAATGGTCTTTGGATTCTTGGAAGCGGCGCGCGCCTGAAATCTAGCAGCTAGCGTGGTTTGGTGAAGTAGAAAAACAGAAGAAGAAGAAGACATGGGTCTGCTGCAGGGGAATTGGAAGCTGCAGGGTTTGGTGACTCTTTTGTGTTGCTGTAGCGCGCTCTTCTCTTGCTCCACTGCCGTCACCAATCCCAACGAAGGTACGCTCCTTACTCCGCACCAAGGATTTTCTTTGCAGCAGCTCCTGATTGTTTGCTGTTGTCGGTGTGTTGTGTTTTTTTTTTGTTTGCTTTGCAAAAGTCATTCTCATGATTCTCTAGACATGATCAACTGTTGCTATTACATGATAATTTTTCTCTGATGAACTCCCTGCCTGATCTCTTCTGCAAAATGATGTGCAGTCATTGCGCTGTTGGCAATACAACAAGCCTTCAATGGAAAGCCCCCATGGCCCAGTGGTACAGATCCATGTGCTTCTGGTTGGATAGGGGTCACGTGTGATGGGACCAACACCACTGTTACAAACTTGTAAGCTGCTGCTGTCTCCTTCACTAGTCTTGCAGCTTTGCATGAATCTACTAGTAATTACCACTTTTTCTCAACTTCTTCTTCATCTACTGCATCTGCACATGTATGCTGCTGAATTCTTGTTGTTCTTGTCCTTTTTCTCATTCTTCTTTTGGAAGTTGCTGTGGCTGCTGGTCATGAATCTTCTTCAACATTTGGGCAACATCATGAGATGGGTTTTGATCTTTGAGTTTGTTTTGTCCATTGATGGTGGTTGTGGTTATTGTTGTTATTTTTTTCCTTGGCCTGTGAATTTTTTTGACAGGGTTCTTAGCAGTATGTCACTCACGGGAACTTTGAGTCCACAGATTGGTGCACTTTCGAATCTTACAGATTTGTAAGTCTCACAACTACTTTCTTCTTCTCCTTCTGTGCCCTAAGTCTCCTCCTCCTCCTCCTCCTCTCTTTCAAAGAGATCATCACTCACAAGCTTGCAGCTTTTGTGATCTAGGAGGCTAGGGTTTTGTTTTTTGCAGCATACATCTCGAGATTTTATTGCAAAGTTTGTGATTGCCAATTTGGTGTAAGTTTTTTTACTTGGGTAGCAGCAGCGGCAGTGATTGATTGATTGATGCACAGTTTTGCATTTGATGATGATCATGGTGTTGGTTTTTGTGGCACTCAAGATCAATCAAATTAACCTCTGCCTGTCTGTCTGCTTGACAGCAGCAGCTCTGAGAAGCTACTGACAGGAGCTTCTCTGTCCTGATGTGGATCAGAACATGGGTTTGTAATTGTGGGCATGTTTGTTTCATTTGTTTGTTTGCAGGGAGATTTCTTTCAACCCTGGTATATCTGGGTCATTGCCGCCGGAGCTTGGAAATTTGACTCAGCTTACGATCTTGTAAGTTTCTGCTCACTGCTTGTAGCCCAAAGAACCCTATGAAAATCCTCCTCCTTGTAATTTCATCAAGCAAGATTTTTGCTAGTTTGACCCACATTTATAGCTGCATTTTCAGGATGAATTAGGAACAATGATTTAGAGTAAAGAAGTCCCTAGCTCTTAAGACAGCTCGATGAGGGTGCTAAGTTTTTTTTTCAACCTGGAGATGGAGTTTGTTGGCCAGCACATCTACGTAGGACTCTTTCTGATGGTGCAAAACTCTTTTGTACATTGAAGATCAGTGCTTTGCAGCAGGAACAATAGTATTGGCAATTGTGTGTGTGTGTGTGTGTGTGTGTGTGGAAGGAAGAAAGGATTTTGAAGTGGGCAAAAGTGGCAATGATGATTTTGGGTTGTATGACAGGAGTTTGCAGTCCTGCAGTTACACTGGCCAGATTCCATCTACACTGTCAAATCTGATAAAACTTACTTTCTTGTGAGTTAGAGTTTTCTGCCACCCACAACCCTTTCTTTTCATGCTACTCTTGCAAGTAGACTTGTAATTTGAGCTATACAACTGTAGTGCTCTTTCTTTCTGATGCTGCTGCACCTCCTTCCGGCCAATTGCACGGCAATCTTTGGAGATAAATTCTGTGGCACTCCTCTGGCAATGGACAGTGAAGGAGAGATTGACTTGATTTTGTGTTTTTGGACCTGTGTGCGGCAGAGCACTAAATGGAAATCAGCTGACAGGCTCCATACCATCTGGACTGGGTGCACTTACACAACTGTATTGGTTCGATTTGAGCATCAATAACTTGACAGGATCGTTGCCTGTCTCAACAACTTCTTTAGATGGGCATGGCCTCGATCAATTGCAGAATGCCCTGCACTTGTGAGTTGCTTCTTCTTCTAATGCCATGCCTTCTAATTGCAAATGTGTAGCTTGCAAAATGTTTTATCAGCAATGTGGAGCTTGGGGTGTCAGTCCTGGATTGCTGCTGACCTTCTTCATCTTCACAAATTTTTGTGTGTCTGGCAGCCATTTCTACAACAACTCGCTTTCAGGTTCAATTCCACCTGAACTCGGTGGCACAACAACTGGAAAACCACTGGGTAGTCTGATACACTTGTAAGTCACTCTAAAGTTCTTGTGGGTCCTGACAAGCTCATTTTTCTCTTTTGTTTTGTTTTGTTTTGTTTCAGAGGATGGTAACAATGGCTCTTGAGTTGGAGCTCCAGAAACCAGTAACTATACCATTATACTCCAGTTCTTTCGAAGCTTTAACTATGTACTTTGTCTCTGTGGTACATGCAGGTTGCTTGACAGCAATGCCTTCAGTGGGACAATTCCAGACTCACTTGGCAATATAACTACTCTTCAGATCCTGTAAGTTCTCCTGCAGCAGTCTATTGGAACTTTCTAACATCATTTGTGGATTGTCGATGAAATTATGCATCTGCAAATTTTTGTCTTCCATGGCCACTGGTTATTTGTTTGTGGATTCTCAGTGAAATCTGGAATATCATAGAAATTCTGGCTATTTTTTGTGGATTTGTTTTTTGGGTATGATATTATGCATCCAGCATTCTTTTGTTCTATGGGTGCTATTTTTCTTCTGCTGTTGACACAAGATCTGGGTCTGAATTGGGTCACTTTTAAATGCAACAGAAATCTTATGAACAACGAGCTCACAGGTCAAATTCCACAAAGTCTCAATAACATCACATCACCCACCGGCACCTTACAGCAGCTGTAAGACTTCTTCATTCCTTCCCATTTGTATATATTTAGCCATTTATTTTGCAATTCTCTATTACTTTTTGCTGCTCTGAGTTACTGGTTTGGCAAACACAAACTGTTTACTGCAGTAGAGTTTCCTGGTGTATTGGAGTCAGTAATTCTACCATGCGGAATTTCTGGTTGTTTTTGTGCAAATTTAAAACCAGCCCAGTAGCTCGATCTGTCAGTTGGTTGCTCTCTATTTGTGACTCCCACTTCCATTCCCATGCAAGTTTACAAAGTAGGCTTTATGAAGTGACTTTTCACAAAGTGGGCTTTCTGTATGTTTTCTGTTGCGAGTACAGTCAACTGGGATACAATCAGCTCAATGGAACTATTCCCAATCTGTCGGCACTTTCTGACTTGACTCTTATGTAAGTGAAGTGAAATTCTTTGTATTTACTGGCATTTGGAGAGCATTTTTATTTTGCTACCTTATTATAAATGGAATGAATGTCAATATCTACCCTTACTTATCAATAGATACGAGAAACTCTAGCAATTGATAATTATAGAAACTTGTTTATAAATTCAATCTTTAGAGGGTTTTTTTTATATAAATGTTTTCAAAGATTTTTTCCTTGGGCCTAAATTTACTTTCCTAAAATCTTTATTAATTTTTACCCTAAAAAAAGTAATAAACAAAGTATACCCGTCTTTTGAACTGATGTCAATTTTTATAGAAATGTAAGTGAGACCTCCCCCTGGGAGTTAGTTGTACATGATTGGGTGTTTTCCCACAATTTGAGCATGTGGGTTTGTGTGTCATAAAACTGATCATTTGTGTTTGTGAGGTGCTTGCCCAATCGCAGTGACTTGAGCTATAACCAATTTGACTCACAGTCTTATCCATCCTGGCTGAATCTGACAACAAACTTGGAAACAATGTGAGTTCTGGGTTTTCTTCTTCTTCTTCACACTGTTTAGAAAGTCCCAGATATATACCTTTTTATTATGTATTTTGCTACCTTTCTGTGGCTTCCTGAGGAAGTGTTAGCCTTGCTGTTTCTTCAATGTGAGAACGGAGATTTCTCTATTCTTATGAAAGATATTTTGCTACATAACTTTTATTGTGAATGTTCAATTCAGTGCTCAATTTGGTCTTCAATCTGGTGTTTGAGAATAAGAGTTGTTGGTTTTTGATATGCAGAACATTGCAGCAGAGCAACTTGGTTGGGCAACTTCCAGCAGATGTTCTAAGCTATCCACAGTTGCAGGTTTTGTAAGTCTCCAAATTCCCAATCTGAGTTTCTCTTCATGATGAAATATATATATTTATTTATTTTCTGGCTCTTTTACCGATTTTTATATGTAAATTTATTGGATTTGTTGCAATGGACATATCCCTCACATCATCACACAAGTAAGAATGTGTTAGGAAAAACAAAAGGTGTTTGTTTCGAGAACTTCACTTTGGATTCCGTTTTTTCTTTAGACTTTATATGTATTGGGTGTTTCTGAAGTATGTACTCCTCAGCAACTCCTCCATGTAGAACTTCTTAGCTGAGTTCCTTCCTCTTGCTGATCATTCATTTGAGCTTCTAGATAACTTTTGATGGTTCCAATTTGTTTGGTGAATGTGAGGAATTTTTGACATTTGCTGACACACTTGACAGGAACCTTGCGGACAATGGGTTGAATGGAACTTTGACCATTCCCGCAACAATTGGAGGAAACTTGACTCTTGTTTCTCTTCAGAACAACAGTATTTCAGCAATTGTACAACAAAGTACTTCAACCAACTACTCTGCAGTGCAGTTTGCGTAAGTCTTTCATACTTGCCAGCCATCACTTTTGATGGCTCCTGAATTTTTCATATTTGCTGGCCGTTGATTTTTGATGGGTGCCAAGTCTTTCATATTTGCCAGCCATTGGGTTTGATGGGTGTTTTCATGGGCATCAAAACTTTGAGTATGAGAAAGGAATTCAGAAGTGGGCTTTCAAAACATTGTGATTTAGCACCAGCACGGATGTGCTTTCATGGTAGTATCTGGAGTGCAGCAGCCCAAAGGTTCTTGGAAGTCTTGAAACAATACAACTTTTTTTTGTGCTTAGGGTTTAGGGTTGAAAGTCTGAAGGTTTGCCGGGTGTAGGCGCCAGACCTTTGAGCACAGCCCCTAAAGGGTCTTGGAAGTCTTGAAGCAATACAACATTTTCCTGTGTTAAGGGTTTAGGGTTGAAGGCCCAAAGGGTTTGCAGGTGTTTAGGTTCCAGCTTCAATATAAATTTTGTTATGATGAGTATTTAGGGTGATGAATCTGCTGCCATTTTTAATTTGCCTAATTTTATTTTCTAATTATTTATTTAATGTGTTTCAAAAATGCAGGTTTGCAAATAATCCAATATGTTCAGCAAACTCAATTTCTCATCCACAATACGGATGTAGCAATGAAACAACAGCATTGGAGACTTGGTCAAGTCCGTACTATGGACAAAATTCATGTAATGGAAAGTCGTGCCCTGGCTTAACACTGAACCTACAAAACTGCTCATGTGCTGACCCGCTCACTATCACCTTGGTAATACAACAACCTTCGTTCTCTACCATCACCGATCCGCTGATAGCGTTGCTGCAAGGTTATCTCTACAGGGGTCTTGGTCTACAATCACAACAAGTCTGGATCACAGCTGCAACTTTCACTGAGAATGGACGTGTCAATGTCACTATTCTTTTCTTCCCATTTGACTCAAGCACCATGCTGGATCAAGCAACAGTGACAAATATCACAAGTACGCTTGAGCAAGAAAAAGTCAACCTCACAAGTTTGTTTCAACCATATTATGTGGCCATTGCGAACGGACTTCTTGGTAAGATTCTCACGATGGCTACTACACCCCACCACTTCATGGCATTCGTAATAGTGCTTAGTCCCTTTGCCCTGACCATCTTGAATGACTCATGACATGGTTACAGCGTCCATGACCTGGGTACATCATCTCTTGCTTAAGCATTTGCAGCCAGTTGAGATCCTTAGAACTAACTGATTCAACGCTTGGCTTGATTGCTGCTGCAGTTCTTGGACGTAGCTCATCATTGGCGAAGGGGGCAATCATTGGGATTGTTGTGGGAGCAGTGGTTGTCGTGCTGGTTCTTGCAGCGTTAACCATTTATGTTGTCATGCTGAGGCATCGGGCCAAAAAATTGGAGGAGATGAGCAAGCCCTTTGGTAATTAATTCCATGCACTCCTCTCATAATTAGGGTTTCCCCTATGCATAGCATTCAGGAGGGGGAGCGCTCATTCTTTGACCCCCTGTGAGTCTAGTTTATAGCCTTGCTTTCATAGCTTGTATCCAGTAGTGAATGAAGCAGATAGACCCAATGAAAAGAAGAAGTTGTGGACTTTTGCAGCTTCGTGGGGTGAAGGTGGAGGTGACAATGGTGAAGCGCCCAAATTGAAGGGTGCAAGACGCTTCTACTTTGCTGAACTCAAGAAGGCAACAGATAACTTCAGTGAAAGCAATGAAATTGGCGCTGGTGGTTATGGCAAGGTGGTTATCCAAGTTGCTTCTGAAAAAAATCAGATGTCTAAAATTAGATATGATAAACCCGAAACCCTAAATCTGCTGATGATTTGCACATTAAAAAGTGGGAGATGTGCCACCTTTTGTGATGATGATGCTGTGTGGTGGCAGGTGTATAAAGGTGTCTTGCCAGAAGGTGATTTGGTTGCTGTGAAGAGGGCCCAGAAAGAGTCGATGCAAGGGGCTCATGAATTCAAAACGGAGATTGAGATCCTATCACGGGTGCACCACCGCAACTTGGTCAACCTTGTTGGCTTCTGTTACGAGCAAGGCGAGCAGATGCTTGTTTATGAGTTCATGGTGAATGGCACTTTGCGGGACTGGCTTGTTGGTCAGTTGTTACACTGGACCTCACATTCCCATCAGATCACATGATTGTTTTGTAAGGGGAAAAACCTATTGTATAATTTACGCATCTCCATGTAGCAAAGTTTGGATGTTTTAAAATCAGGATGCAGATTTTTTATAATTGTTTGTGCAGATTTTGGGTGGATTGTTATGTACCTTAATCATCACCCACGTTCAGGATCTGGTGAGGTTACTGGGTAGTCATGGCAGCTCATCACTGTGATTCATGATGATGGTCTGACACTTTGTGAAACAGGTAAAATGAAGGAGCCACTGGATTGGAACAGGCGCTTGCAAATTGCAGTGGGATCAGCCAGAGGCTTGACTTATCTGCATGAGAATATTGATCAGCCAATTATCCATCGTGATGTCAAATCTGCTAATATTTTGCTTGATGATAAGTTGACTGCCAAGGTGGCTGATTTTGGTCTCTCAAAGCTTGCACCCGATGCTGATGAAAAGCAGCAGCATGTGTCAACACAAGTGAAAGGAACCTTGGTATGTTTGAAGGATCCCATTCACCCCTAATTGTGTTAACGTTTTGATTGAGATCCATCTCCATTTTTGAAGTGTGTGCCTGTGTTCAGTGTTCTTTGATTTTCTACAATTGAAGAGTGAGAGTTTCACAATTTTGGTAGAGATCAGATGGACCTTGGCATACTAACAATTTCTTTCTTGGAATGGCAAATGACCATCACCAGGGCTATCTTGATCCACAATACTATACAACTCAGCAGCTTTCAGACAAGAGTGATGTTTACAGTTATGGAGTTGTGCTACTAGAGATTCTTTCAGGACACCAACCAATTGAGCGTGGCAAGTACATTGTCCGGGAAGTAAGGTTGGCTCTTGACAGGGGTGGCCTTCAAGCTGTACGCCCATTGCTAGACCCTGTGCTTGCAGATATTCCAATGCAAAATATAGAACCAGTTCTGGATCTTGCACTTAAATGCGTGGAGGAGAAAGCTGTTGATCGCCCATCAATGAATGAAGTTGTAAAGTATTTGGAGGCAATTGTGGCACAGAATCCAAGGGATGCAGCAGTTACGTTTGCAGATACAACGAGTTCACAAAATCCCACTGATATTTATGACAACCAGGATTTCTTATCAAGAGGAAATGATCCATCATTCCAGTATAGTGGTGGCTATGCACCTAGAGCTGTCGAGCCCAAGTAGCTGTTTTTCTTCGTTTTTTTTTCCCTGTGAGTTATTTTTCTGTCTTTTTGGTTGATCTTTTCACTTGTATGCAATGAATTCAGAACCCATCTCTGGCTCCTACTTTTATATCCAGGTTTATCAGCATCATCATTTGTTCCATTTATGAAAAATATTATGTTCTTTGTTTGGATGGCTTTCATCAAACACTACATCCTTATTGAATAGCAAAATCTGGAGGTTCTGAATAGAGAGAGATTTGGGATTTTCTGGAAAGAAAAAAAGAATGGAGGATTGGGTTGTCAACAAATGGAAGATTGATCGAGAAGTGAAGGAGCAAATGTAAACTAGGCACGACTAGTGAGTGCACTGGGAGTCTGTATTATTAACTCTCTCATGTTGCAAGGAAAGTTTGGGAAATGCGACAGTACTTTCTGGGAAAAAAGTGCTTGCGTGGAGGTTTGTGGGTTGTTGAGGGATCTGTATTTCATCTGCACCTTGTGTGTTTTCATTAAGTGTTATTTTGTTCTTAATGAGCATACTAGCTGGAGCTGGGAAAGTGCTTCTAAGCTGTTAGTTCTGTTGTTTTTTTGCATTGGCTTTAAATGACTCAACAACTCCCCCCCAACTTTTTTTTCTGAAATTTTCTGTAACCATTGCAGCAACTTCAGTGGAAAAGAGCACTTATTTTTTGGTAATCCACTGATAATGTCTTCTCCTTACCTTTGGTCGGTTGCTATCTAAATTTTTTTTTGGGCAAAACCTGATCTCCCTCTTCCTCTTCTTGTGCAGTTGCACCTTCTCAACATTCCTCAATACAATTCCCCATGTACTTCCAGATCAGATGTTTTCCCTTTGCTCCAATTTTTCTCCTCACATGCTAGTTACTTTGTCATCAAGTGAGAGCCTCAATGACATTACTGCAAATAAATCGTGTAATGGAGACCATTATGTGCCAGCTCGAATTCAACTACTTCATTGATTGTAAATGGTCGTGCATTCCACAATGATGCTCCACAAGGATGCTCGAACATCACCTGAGCTAATCTAATCTAATTATTCCATGCGTTATTGAACTGCAATCATTCCTGAGCTAATCTAATTATTCCATGTGTTATTGAACTGCAATCATTCCACCATAACAATCAATCTTCTCGTGATGGTCTCAAAATATTGCGTACAAGCCACCACTTCATTGCCACTGGTGGAAATGCTCTAATTCCATTACTCATACATGCTTTTTAAAATTTTGCAAACCCATTTTAGTGGATAGTTTGTCAGTTCAAATTTTTAGTAAACCAAATTGACTATTCAATTCCTCTTTCAAAACCTTGCAACGGTTGCTACAATGTTGTCTACTACTACTACTACTACTACTACTACTTATGCTTCACTGTTTAATCATTGAATAGTGTTCAATTGCTACCACCACCTTGATTCTTCACCCTTTTTATTTGATGGTAGTTAGTCAGTCAGTGTCAAAAGTCACCCAATAGGGGAAAAAATAAATTGAAGTATATTGATTCTCTTCAATTCTATCATTCACAATTGCATGTTTCCTTCAACATTTCCTAATTGACATCTTTCACAACTCAAAAATAAATTCACCTATACGACTCAGTCTTGCCAACAGTATCAAATAGCAACTTCATCTCTCATTCCTTTTGCACCAAAAATCCCCCACCAGCAAATGATCTTGATGGGTCCCATGGAATTCATCTTGGCACAAATTACTAGCATAGTCTTGCATCCTCTTCCTCACTCTTGCAATCTCCCTTGCTTCCAACACTTAAATTTCTTATCATTCCATCCTTCAAAAACTTGGAAACAATTTTCATCTTGCCATAGGTCCATTTTATTCTTAGAACTCCAATGTTCATCAAGATCTTGTCTAAACTTTGCATCATCTTGTTCTTCTCTTCTAAATTATTTTCAACCATTCTTGTAATCTACAAGTACTCCCTCCAATCTTAGAACACAAATTTTCTTTTTTGCCAAAGTCTATTTCATTTCAATCATCTTTCCACTCCATCTTTTCCATTGCTGCTTCAAGGTCATGATTGATATACTCTTGAGTCATGCATCTCCTTGGCAAAATCATTGTTTGGCTTCCCAATAGGACTCATGAATAGTGCATTTGCATTACATGTCAGCTCCAACAGCTTTAAATCAATCAAACAAACATGTTAAGGTAGATTAGCAATAACACAGTCTTTGGTAATTACCCAAAAACACAAATTCCAATTTCAATATTGCATGCTTAATTGGTTAGCCAAAACTACTTAATTGAATAGAGCAAATCCACAGGAACAACACTGTCAACCTGCTCCTCCACCTGTGCTAGTCTGCTTAACTGATATGTCAACACTCTTCTTGCCGTGATCTTTCTCTAACAACTCTGTTGGTACTCCTTCATCATTATTGGTCTTTGGCTTTCTGGAATTCTCCTCCTTGTCTTTGCTTGTTCGCTCCCCAGCTTTCTCTACAGGAACCCGTTTGCTAGCCTCACTCTTACCCTCAGCTGCAAATCCAAATCAAAGCCAATGCATAAAAACAGGATGTGTGGTGATTTCACAGTGGACGTATCACTCCCACAGTGCTACAATATACTTTTGGAGTCACTGCTTCAATTGACTTAATAGATATCCAGATACTCCGGGTTAGCCAACAACTATATTCTTCCTGGTTTCATCTCAGAAACATTAGGACTCAGAAATTCCAGTGACTGATGATGCCTGAGACAGGTTTGAAGGTATTATCAGACTCACTCTGAGATCCAACAAATTTCAACCTCCAAATAGTCAGACAATTGTTCATGAAATAGATTATAAAAGCTTACATCAACACCACACAACTGAGCAAGAAGCAAGTGTGCAAGCCATTGCTGCAACTCCTCAAAAAAGGATAAGAGACAAGGAAATACCCCCAGCTTTCTCAGATTTGGGTTTTAACATCTTGCGCATATCATATGCATCTTCACTGTCAGCATAGTACTTGGCTTCAATATCATTGATCCTACCCCAGGAGCCCTGCATGGTTAGTACATTGCATTGCAACAAGATACATACCTCTAAATTGATGATACAAGTTATCACATTCCAATATGTCAATATGCTTTGCTAAAACATGATCAGTGAATTACAGTGTCTTAAATCTTCTTGGGTTTCACACCAGACTATCATCATGCCTTTTCCTGATTACAGAGATCTTTCTCAGACAAAAGACATTTTGCCAGAAGATTATTGTAATCCTGCTGCAGAGGACCTCAGAAATCACAATGGCAATAAAATCTGAGAAGCATGTGGCAGCTATTACCCCATCCACCACTCAAGAGGGCCTAATGCAGAGATATGTTTCTGGCAGACAGTATGGCAATCCACTTCTGGAGCAAAGATGCAGTATTTGTACATATGAGGAAAGTTCCAAAACCAGTATGCACAACAATTTCAGACTGCATGCACTGTCTGGGCCAGATTAGCCCTTTTCTTCCTCTCTGAGAGAAAAGCACAATGGTTTCCAGCTGGTGCTCCAAGAGTAGAGGAAGTTACCTGTAACCCAGTGTTTCTGTGTAAAGATGGAAAGCAGCACGATTGCTTTTGCGCACATGCAAAGACACATACTCTGCTCCAAAGACCTCTTGCATAGCTTGCTCTGGCAAGACAACACCATTCACAGATTGATCCCTGACCCTAACAAAACCAATCCCAGTCAATGGGGATTGTCCTACCACTCCCACATATTTTGTCTTCTACTACTTCTCTCTTTTGATGTTACTAAAGTAAGTGTTTTCCCATGTAACATGGTAGCAAAGGAGAACCAAAAGGTGGTTATAAAACACAAGTGAAAGCCTCAAGAATATCAAACTCGGTTTTTGATTATGGGAAGCAGAGAAAAGGGTACATACGTGCAGCATTCATAAGCTTAGTGGCAAGACCAAGCTTACGGTGCGTTCGTAACACAGCCAATGATGTGATGTGCCCATGACATTCAGTTGATTCCTCCTCCCTTTGCAGAAAGAAAGATTTCAAACAAAAAAGACTCAGAAGTTTCTGAGATGATGTGCCTCTGATGAATCTTCAGCTTAAAGATATCCATAAAACCCCAGAGAAAGAAATCTCCACAACCAGAAAAATTTCGCTCACAAGAATTGATCAAAGAAATCTCCATTTTCACAATTAAGAAAAGCCAGAACAAGCCAAGCACAGAAAAGAATCTCTGCAACCACAACTCACTCAAAGGTAACATGACAATGAATGCAGTCATAAAACCTTATGAGAATTGTACACAAAGTGTCAGATGACATCACCATCATCTTCATCGAGAATAGTTACAAGAATTCCTTCACTTCAAGCACATCTTTCCCTTTGGATCCACAAAGTCTTATGAAAGAAATTCTTCTTCAGCTTACATCTTTGCGAGCACATATCCAACGATTTTTTTGTTGTAATCCTCGGCGACATATAGCAGCTGTGGCCATGACAAGATGTGATAGAAATAATACTGCATCCAGTCCCCCATCCACCATCCTTCCTTACCCTTAGTGCGATACCACAGAAAAATGCAGAGATTGCAGCAGGCCGGAAGAAGGAAGAACTCTTTGATGGCAAAAAGAGAGAGCAAGCACGCAAGAAAAATTACGAAGGAACATTTCCATCCAGCAGCAAGGCAACTGACAGCGAGAAAACTATATAACACAGAAGAAGAAGAAGAACCCCCCAGTGCAGAAAAAGCTCAAAAGCCCAAAAGAAGATGTGGTGGTACCCTACCTTCATCTGATAATTCTCAGGAAGACACATGAGGTTGCAGCTCTGCATGGCTAGCAGATCATCAACCTGTCGTCACAAACAAAAGCAAACCGATTTAGAGAGTGAGCTTCTTCCTCTCCATTACTGCAAGAAGTAAAGCCGAGAAGGAAAGCACTTCCTGCTAGCGACAAAACGAAAAACACTGCAGACCTACACACACAGATGGACACATGGCCATCCTTTACCGTTGCTTGCCGAATGCACACCATGACTGCAATCCACACAGAAACTGCTGCTACTCACCCCCGCAGACCCTCACACGATTGCTCTCTCTCTCTCTTTGTGCCTGACTAGGTTTAGGGTTTGTATATGCTATGAATCTTCCTTCTACGGTTTTGTGGGGCCTCGAAGAAGCACTTGAGGCGCGCGGATTGCACCAACACTATACCGTCTTTGCAAGTCGGGAGAGCACACTCGCTTCTACAAGCATAAACTTTCTGCGCTCTCTCTTCTCTCTCTCTCTATGTCCGCCTGAATAGCTTTAGGGTTTGTGCGTACTGTGAGCCGTCTCCTTCTAGGGTTTTGTGGGGACCTCGAAGAAGCTCTTGAGGGACGGATTGTACCAACACACTGTAGGTCTGGAGAGCACAAACTTTACAAGTCATACCTTGCACTTCATGCCATTTGCAGAAATTGAAGGGAAAGATACATTCAGTTACTCTCTGGCATTTTGTTCTGCTTCAGAGGGGGTTCTCTGAGTGCCTCTTCTGGCTATCAGGTACTTCACCTTCAGTTTGCATCCTTCATTCCTTCCTTCCCACATGATTTCTCAGAATTTGTAGATGTATTTATGGTTTCTAATTGATGGTTTGTTCATGCTTTGCTTCCTGACTCATATTTGTTTTGAGGATCTATAGGGGTTAAGTGTCTGCTGATGGTGCCTAGATGGGCCAACTTCTCTTTGGATTGCTGGGATCGTTGACATCCAGTGTGTTTCTTTCTGTTAAGGAGGCCCTACAGGCATGCTGTAACAAGCATGTGTTCACAAGCATATGCACCAAGCATGCTGTTCACAGGGAGCATGATGGAGTAGTGCAATTTCAAACATGGAACGAAGCTCAGGTCTCCTGTTCTCTGAATGCCCAATTTTCAGTGCATTTTGCATTGCTGTATTCTAGACTGTGGTGATCTTGTTGCTCCTTTCATGTTTTGCAGCGCCAGCCCATCTCCCTATACAGTTTACAACAGCAATCTTATCAGCTTCTACAGGAGGCAGCCAACATGTGGCTTCAAGTCCAGTCCATGAAGATCAGACCATTGACCACATGTGGGTTTTCCTCCTCTTGTGTCTTGTCCCATCTTCTTACAGTTCTCTATTCATCCTTCTTTCACATGCACAAAATATTTGTGAGCACTATTTGATTACTTTTTATCTTGTCTAGTGGGGATTTTTGTTCATGCGAATTCTTCATGTTTCTGTTTTTGCTGCATCTTTTGGTATGTGCCCCTCCCTTTACATGTTACTGGGTGATTATAGTCTCTTTACAGTTATTTCTGGTATGTTTCTTCCTTGGCACCAGCTTGTATATCAACAAGTTCTTCATCCTCTTCCCTCAATGCGTGATCTATACTCATCTCAGACTTCTTATCTCCATTACTATCCATCTGTTTTCCCTACTATGATTCTGGTTTATCTGAAGTCTAGAATTGGCATTTTCAACTTCTCTTCACTTGTTCTTACTTCACATATGATGTGCATATCAAATCTAACCTCTTTTTGAGGCTTTCCTGTTATAGTGCAGGTAGTGGGCTGGTCCGAAAATTGGAGAAGGAATTTCATGTTTCACTATGTGTGATTTCGCTGGTTTTTCTGTGGAGGGACCCGACACAAAACTACCAACTCGACAGGTGTGTGTGTGTGTGTGTGTGTGTGTGTGTGTTTTAAAAGATATATTAATTATAAATTTTTAAATTATATTTAATTTAATTTAATTTGAAGGAATTATAATTTTTTAATAATATTTATCATGTATAAAATTTGACTATTGTTATGATTTATTTCTATTTTTTGGACAAAAACAAATTGGTGTTGAATCTAGTAACCAATTGGAACATATGTTATTTATATTTTGAAATTTGCATTCATTATTCATAATGTTCTTAGGAGGTTGTATATTCGGAGTGTGAAATCAAGGATGTGAGGTGTGAATTTGCATGCTAGCCACAAAACCTAAACTTGTAGCTTTGAGATTGCAGGTGGGATATACAAGTATGGCAAGACTTGGGTATCATATACAAAAATAGGTGTAACAAAATGACACCAAAATAAAACCTCCAAAACTAAAGGTGAGAAACAAAATTGTGCAAGTACAACCTAAACTTGCACTATTTTAGTGTCCTTTACCTCTTTCTTGCCTTTAGTTGCAATTTTAACTGAAGTAATAAAAGCAAATCCAACTTGAATCTACCCATTGCTGTTACACATGCCATGATGAACTTTATTAAAGAAAAACCTGACTTCATGTTTTGGCCTAAATAAACTTTTTACTCCATGGAGATAAACTTTGCCGAATTTAGTTCAATTGCTCTATGAAAAAAACTTTTGTGAAATACACAAGATCAAAAGTTAACAATGAAAACAAATTCCAAAAATCATAAGAGGCTCAATATTATAAGGTTAAAGACATGTATTCAAATATAACCATAGAATGTGGTTTAGTTTTGAATCTCCCTTACCAACATGGGGAAATTTGAAGAAAATATAATAATCACCATAGTAGTGAAATGTGGTATTTTCAATTCTATTGATCCTTTTTCAAATAATGCCAAACCTCTTCTATAATGCATAGAAGAAATAATTCACAAACAAATGTATATGATTTATGTACAAGATTCATAGCAACTATTTCTAATTCAATTATGTTCAAATGTATTCCTTTAATTGAATCAAAAGCACAGTCAACTACAATGCATGTACCTAAAATATAACAATTCACAATTGAAACAAGAAAAAAAAAAAAAAATAGGGTTTAAGGTACTCATTCCACAAAATCACAAAGCTCACCTTCACTATAACATTAATCATGAATTTATTTTCTATCATTTTGATTTTAAAATATATTCACTTCATGAAAATGGTTATATATTGAAATCATCATGTTTGGTTGCTTCATATTACAAAATGATTTTGTGTCAAAATAATTGCAACAATGATATCATCATTCATCATTAGTAAAAAACCATGAAATTTTAGTTGTAATTAGACTTTTCATCATAGTCAAATTATGTTTGGGTTATTATGTTTCATCGTGGTAAAATTATGCTTGGATTATTTCACACTTGTTTTAATTAAATATGGAATGTCAAAACCCAAATACCATTGATGTTGATTAATTATCATTGATTCATTAAATACTAGGGCAAACATAATTAAGCTTGAAAAATACACACACACATATGAAAATTATTAAAACAACACAATAAGATAACGAAAATTCATTAAAAAGTACAAATAAAATTCATAAAAAAAACAATACCATAAGAAGAGACAATATGATAATTATATTTTTTAGCAACAAATTACATCACATCATGTGTTTCAAGCAAATTTCATTACTTTAAAACATTTTTTTTAATTATTATATTTGTGTTGGCCCATTACAAAAAATTGTGCAAAATAAACATTTACAACCAATAATCCTAGGCATTTAACACAAGCTTTTAAAATTTTAGGTTAATTTAGTAAAAGAAAAATGATTAAGAAAAAAAGAAAAATTACTTTACCAAAAATGTTATTAATTTTTTTTTCATCTTTAATACATTAATCGATTATAATCAATGTGATATTTAACACATTTGAAAAAATGAATTCAAAATTTAAATATTGAATCTCATGAAAACCATTCAACTTTTGAAAAACTAGACAAATTAGTCCAAAATATTGAAATACACATTTTATATGGATTATTATAAAAGAACAAGGTGTTTAATGTTTCCTTAACAATTTAACAAAATGATGAAAAGTTCATTGATTAGTATTTAAAAAGTTAAAACATACATTGTCATTCACAAAATGACAAAGATGAACAATATGTAAAAGATGACACAAACTTATTTTTAAAAAATATTTCATGTGCAAAACAATATATATTATTTCCAAACTTGAGTATCATACATGCACATAATCTATATTTATAATGCATCATAACACATTTATGTTCATTACACTATATTTAACATCATAATCAATTTAACTAAATTTTTATTAGAATATTATTATTTTAATAACTAAACACATTATAAATATTTAGATCTTGAATTTTATTTATCTTATCATGTGTTTTTCATTTTGTCATCCATATCAACAAAACATTCATAAAACTTTGAACTTAATTTAAATTTTAATTAAACTCGATTAATTAAAAAATTGAAAAAATCAATTCAATTAGTTAAAATTTTAATTTTCTACTAATTAATATACACTTTTAAGGTTTTATAATTCAAATGTAATTTCTTGGATCTAACTATAAGATAGAGTCCTCAAGGTTCATCTTGTGACATTTTTTATAGATGTTTTCAACCGAAGTGTGCAGGTGTTAAAATGATTAGAATGCCTCATGTTCATTCCAATATTTCAATGAACATAGAGTTAGGGGTTGTCAACAATCAATTTTACATATTCTTGAAATTTTGTCATTATAAAAGTCTTCCAGATGGTCAGTCTTGTCTTTCTGAAAGCAATAGGCTAGCTTTTAAAAGTTTTTCTAAAAAAAACTAAAGGGTTAGTTCTTAAAGAAAAATTCCTCATTGGAATTTTCGCTTTTGGCATCTTCATAATGATTTTGCTACAAGTCAGACGCGTAATTTTGATCATGTTGTGAAGGTTGGGAAGAGAGTAACTACGAAAAGCGTGAGGCTGAGGAACAAGCAAAGAAGGAGCATCTATGTGAGCAATGGTTGTGCGAACAAAAACACATGTGTAATACATTCTCTTACCCCTCTCTTATTTCCCCCTTTCCTTGTTTAGGCATTATTTTTCAACGTTGATATTTGATGCATAAGGTCACAAAATGAAATTTGAATTTGGGTACGACCAACTCGCAAAAAGTCTATCACTACCGTTGCATCTAACACTTCTATCAGTGGAACAAATTCGTGCAAAATGATGGTCACCATCTCCTTGTGGTGAATCAACATGGAATCTTCATGAATCTCATGAAAATCATCGAGAATTGAATAGCTTCCTTTGTTTTGCCCCTCATGTGACGTTGCGAGCCTGAGCTTTATTACTTTTTGCACTGAGTCAGGGACATTGTGCCCTTTACCACGAAAATGTCGAATTTCCAAGCACTATCATCCAAACCCCAATGTTTGGTAAAACACAATTTTGTGTTCTTGCGAGCAATTCACATCCGATCAAATGTAATCTACTTACGAATGAATTTCAAGTCAAAAAACCATCATTGACCCAACATCTATGTTCAAGATGGGCACAGGATTATAAAGAAATGTTAACCAATCCGGAGGCTTTTCCAGTGTCACGATGTTGCCGGACAATTCATCTGGCATTTGGAGCGCATATTGGTCTTTCGTTGCCAAGGGTTGGGGCTCTTTTCACAACACAAGCATCACGGGTTGTGGATGTTAACCCTAACACATAACAACGTCAATATGCACGAATGAAATTGCTCGGACAAACAACACATCAAAACTTAAAACTTCGGTTTGGAAACAAACCTGACTTGAGCGATGTAGCCCGTAACTTTTGCTTGAGCTGAAATTTGCCTCTCTCGCAACCGTTTAAAATCACGTTGTCTCGAAATCCTTTGAAGTTTTCGGGTGTTAACCGTGCAAAGGCCTCGAACAAACTCCAATGGATTAATTCGGAGTTGTGTTCTTCGAGATTTGTGCCTAGCCAAAATGTCCAGGCACATATTTTAGAGCAATGTCCCTTGGCAGTCATTAAATCCATGGCAACGAACGTTATGGGATCCAAACCTTATGAAGGACAAACAAGGAAACAAGTATTCAAGTCTGCATCATCGTTCCTAATCAAATATTGCCCAAGCCATGAAAATGTGAATATCTATCACAATGTACCAAACCAATACAGTCACCATGAATTGAAAAGTGTACTAGTCGTAATTACTCCTGAAGGTATTTTGTGACCTCCAAATAGTGAACGTAAATAAACACATCATAATCTGCTCTGAACTTGGTGCAAATAATTAAATAAACATCTATAACTTGAGTTTTTTTCCCACATATCTGGCAACAAGAAGATTCAAAAACAACAGTTTAAAACTCAAAGCACGACTATGCCCTATGACTCTTTGAGAGATCAAACAAAACGCACAAGTTGAATTTATTTAATAAATATGATATCATTTATACCACACAAATTCATTATGAAATGATAAACTATCCATGTGACATTTTAAACTTGTGTTTTACAAACTTGTTGCAAAATCACAAGTCCAACGAACTCAACATTTTTCACATATATTTTCACAAAATTTGTTAACAAGGTTTTTTTTTATAATTAAATATAATATAATGATTATATTTGATTTTTAATATTAAAAATATAACTCATATATTAACTTATAAGAATCTAAACTCAAAATACATAATAAAATTTGCACACACAATGAAATCATTTGTGAAAATTATGTTTTATAAACATAATAATCATCTTTGTAAAATGGTCCATAATAAAACGGTCAACTAAACAAAATGATTTTAAAATAAAATGATCCACATAATAAAGTACTTTATATAACAAAACGACGTTAAAACTGCACCTCTTGGCAAAACCATTATCTTTTATTAGTCAAACCCCTATATATTAACAAATATTGATATCTTTTATTAATTAAACTTTCATTTTTTAGGAAAACCTAGATATATGCAAATATTGCACATGTCAAACATCATAGATTCAATATTCACATATAAGTGAATTTTGAATTGGAAAAACATGTAAGTTTGTAAATATTACATTATCAGTTAATACAATAATGGACATTTCAAAACATAAATGCAAGTACTACATAGTCGGTAAAAAAATCATTAAAATTTTTGAGAACACAATGTGGGTACTATAAAATGGCAATGCCACAAAATGTAATTTAATAATTATGAATGTGAATATTGCATGGTTGACCAAAAAACATTAATGAAGAATTTGAAAACATGATGTAAAATGACAACATTACAAAATGAAGTTTAACAATTATGGATGTGAATATTGCATAATTGAACATAAAAATTGATGAAAAAATTAAAAGGTTAATTTGGGTACTAAGGGGTGAAAACATAAAAATTCAAAAACTCATTATGTAGTTAGTTGAAACTAACATTTAGTTTTCATGTACATAAAAGTTGCATGCAAAATGCATTAAACCATATGAATTGTGTTTAAAGAATATAAATTAATAAGATCATTTTCTATCACTCCATGTCATAAATTTGATAATAAATTACAATTGTTTCAATCACTTTTGTAACACGGTGACATATGTGTGTAATTTTAAATGCAAGATGTGAATAATTATATTGACTCTCCAAAGTTTTTTCTTATTCCAACACACATGAGAAAAAAAAAACAACAACAACAACAACAAAAATAAAGGAAGGAAAAAAAAGAAAAAAAGAAAAAAACATCAAGAAAAAAAGGGAAGAGGAATGTAAATTCATTGTTATGCAAAGTTGTATTATCCTCAAGGTTCTACCTTAATCCTAAAAAATATTGATAAAAAAATTTATTATAAAATATTTTTCCATGTTATAAGTGTCGAAACATTGAATAAAATGTTTATTTAAAAAAATTTACATTTTTTGAATGCTTGAAAAAATAACTTTAAAAAAAATGCTAATCCATAAATTGTCCCCAACATATTTTTTATCATGCAATGTAAAATTTTGTTAGCTTTGAACATGAACATTATTTCACATTATGTTTGAATTTTTTTTTTAATTTGATAAACAAAATGTTACGCTTCTTTTCTCTTCCATTTCAACCAAAAGCATATATTTTTAAAAATGTGTAAACAAAACAAGTTACATCATCATTCATCATTACAGAACTTACTTTTTTATAACCAAACAATAAAGTAGATTTCATCATCATCTTTGTCTTTATGATTATTGACTCATAGCTTTTGGTCAAACCAAAACTAGTGAATGGAAATCTCTACACCAAACAACCTTCATCATCCATAATATCCAATCAAATTATTTTTTATCGAAAATTTTCATAAATTTGGGCAAATTTTTTAAAAAATAATTGATCATTTTTTTGACAAATTCAAAAGCTTTGTGTGAGCCATGGATTACAATTCAACACATTGTTAGGTTTTAGTTCTATAATTTTCTTTAATAATAATGATTTGAATCCTTATAAACTTCCAAATAATAATTATTAATGGTTGAATTAGCCTTTGAATACTTCCAAGCACGGAGAACTTCCTTATTTAAATTGATGTAACGATTAATTAATTTTAGAACTTAGTTAACCTTCCAAAGTGCATTATCTTTTTTATGTTACAGAGAGGTGAAAAGAATTAGATGTGGTTTTATTAATATATTGGGAATATAAGCCCATAATTAACATTAACATTTCGTCATGATAATATTAAATTAATTTTGTAGAATAATCTTCAGGCACTAATGATGTATTTGTAAATTTTTTAGGATGCAGTTTTAATACATCTTTATTCAATCTTCACTTCTATCAAATTCTTAAATAGAACTAAGTTCAAATTTAGATACTAGCATTTTCACCTAAGTAGCCTCAAGTGAATTACGATTTAGTAAACGACTAAAAAGGGATAGATCACAATTGCAAAAAATCCAAAATGCAGCAAATGGTGTGAATTAGGTATTCGACTCAATGTTCCATGGAAAGGGGGTTGATTGGACTTCATAACCAATGATAATGGCCATCATCAGCAATCCAAGTTCGAAAATGAAAACGAACATCGTCATCTTCACATTAACATTTTTCAAACTTTTTTAGTGTGGCTCCACAAACATGAACAAATTCTAAGTAGATTACCAAAGCATGTGGGTTAGGAGACAATTGACGATCCCATTTTGAACGATCTATTCAAGTGCGCACGATTCTTTTGAATGGTTTTTCTTTATGCGATCATTGGGAAAAATTCACGTCAAGCGATGTTTCTTCAAATTCTTTTTCTACTAGCACAACTGGAGGATTCGAAAATGTAGTATCATCATTCATCATGATTGAATTTTCACATGTATCAACAAAAACCAAAAGAGTAGCCGAAACAATTTGGTACTTGCATTCGAGGGGGGTTGATGCTTTTATTTAAGAAATTAGGATAGGCGTAATGTGTGGTAGTGATGGTGAAACTTCATGAATACCTTGATAACCTAATTCCAATGGATTCGTGAAATCTTAATTTCAATGATGGATCTAAAAAATACATGGGAATTTTTGTAATGGAAATTTTTATTCCAATATATTATGTATCACATAATTAATTAATACGTGATAAGGAATAACTAGGGGATATTAAAAGAATAAATGGTACACGAAAATGTTACTAATACCATTGAATTGATTTAATCAAATGAGAATTCAAAGATGTTTACTTATTATTATTGATAAATCATCCTAATAGCTAATTACTTGAAATAATTAAGATGAAGAAGTAAGATTTTAAAATCAAACAAACAGAATTGACAATGATCAAGCTTAAGAACCTCATCAAGATGTTTAAGATAAGGAAAAAGATGACTCCTCCAATTCCATTGGTCATGAAAATTATCATCCTATTTGATTAGATAATGGAATCCTTTTAGTGTTTCATTGGGCATAATAATTTTCATCCAAAACTCCATTGGAGGGTCAAATCATTATCGATTCTCATTAGTTCATGAATGATGAAAAGGCCATTGATTGGAAAGAAGGATTTCCACAATTTCCAATGGATAAAGAGAACAAACTCATGGAGGGGTCATGGAAAATGTGGGTGAAAAGAGTTTTTATCTTGTGTTTTTCTTTGGAAGAGGGAGAGAATGAGTGTGTGAAAGGCGCACTAGTTATTATGTGTGAAGAAATGTTGTTCATGGAAGAAAATGTGTGCAAACAAAAGAGCATGGAAAGAAATTATGTGTAACAAGTAATCATAATGGAGTTCATAAAATGATTTCCATGAACAAGCCTCTGGATTTTTTACTAAAATATTTTTTCCTTTTAAATTCATCGTTGGATTTATCTTAAACTTGAAACAATTTTAATTTAGAAGGTGTGAAATGTTCTCTCAAAATTTTAGCATCATTGGGGCTATTACAAGGGAACTACATTTGCCGAAAATAGAAGGGGTTGAAACTATTTTTTTTTTCCAAAATTGGTCAAAATAGCTTTTAGTTTTGAAGCATAACTTTTGCCTTTAGAAAGAAAAAACTTATAAAATTTTGTATTATTGTTATTTTAAAGATTAATTTTCCAACAACCTTATGCATGTTAGATTAGGAGATTTTATGAAGATATTAGGAGGAATGGAATGAAGGGGGTTCAACTATCAAGCATGAACATTGATTAAACATTAGCACAAAGCCTCTTCACATCTCATCATGGTGAGTTTTGATTCTTTCAAAATGTTTTGGTATGCTCCAAGTGGACACAATGCATTAGATTTTTCAATGAATTTCATTACATTCTATTGAACCACCTTAACTCGTTAGAATACATCTATATAATAGTTCCACCCCCAAATGAGTTTTGTGAGTGTATATTTTCATGTGAAAGGGTGTGCAAGAATTCCTCACATTTTGGTGCATTTGGCAAAAGGTGGAAGTGTTGTTTTAACATGGAGGTAGTGTGGTTCTATTAAATTGTTGGTGTTTCTTTTACAAGTTCATGAACTTTTGGCATGGGGGTTGAAGAGGAATATTGGAATATGGATTGAATACTGATTTGGCACAAGTTCATTACAAATCTAATTTACAAGTAAGTTTTTTTTTTTTTTTTTCATTTTTTTTGCATTTGAAATTTAGGTGGAGAACAAAGGAAGGAGTGAAGTTAGGCTTGCTACCTATGAGTATCATCGAAACATTCCTTCCTTTTTCTTCCTCTCATAGTTCAATTGGGTTCAATTGAATGCCAAGGAAATTTTCCCACTCTATTGGATTGTTGTTTGGGAAATTCTTGAATGTTGTGATAATTGCTTTGAATTCCATAGAAATTTTTGTTGATGAAGTTGGGTTGATGACCAACATGACTTTAGTAATGTTTGGTGAAGTCGAGTTGATCACCAACAAGACCATGTTTTGTTGTTGGATCTTGGGGTTATTAAAATGATGGTTCAATAATTTACAAAAGTTTTTCTAGTTACAAGTTGAATCCACAAGTTCCCCATAATCTTGTGTCCCATCAAATTTACTCCGTCTTAAGTAAGAGATGTTGTTTCCATTCTAGACTTAATTTCATAATTTAAATATAATATTTTTTTATTAAAAAAAGGATTTGGGTTAAGACTTGGATGTAAGGTGATGGTTTTAAATAAATAATCAAATAACATTCCAATGATAATTATCCAATTCAAGTGAAGTGAAGTGTTATAACATAGTCGATATTAATTTATTTTATCAATATAATGATTATTTAGATGTCTATTTAAACTAAGTTACAAAAAAAAAATTTGGAAATCCAAGGTCTAAACCCTAATCAAATTAATCATCAAAATCCAATAGATTTCCAAACTTTGATTACTTCAACATTGTTAAACAACATGGCTTTTCAATCAGTTGTTAATCAGCCAAACCCACCACCCTTACCGATGATTAACCCACCATCAATAATTAATTTACCACCTCCTATGGTGAATCCACCACCACCTCTTAATCCAATTATTAATCCCATAATATTACCAAGGGGGTTACCCATCATCATCCCACAAGGCTTAATGCCAGTTACCACACCTTCAAATTTGCCTAAGTTCTCAAGAACTTGAAATGAAAATCCAACTACCCATGTAAAATGATTCGTGAAAGTGTTCATTACGAGCTTGTTCACAGACCTTCACTATTACTTAGTCTAGTTACCCATCACCTTAGATGTATTAAACATAAATTTAACTTTTATAAATGTTAATTTGTAATAATTTATTAATAAAATATTAACGTATACTAAATAATTTTTTTAATTTTTGTATATGTTAAATTAGAATTTGGATAAATATTAATTAGTATATTAGTTCCTACTTATTTAGATAACTATTTTATTTATCAATAAAACCCACCTAACCTTTTTAAAAAGGTGAGTTTGAATTTGTTGTATTTTTATTTATTTGCAATAACATTCATAAAATTATTTTTGTTATTTTTTGAATTTGAATGTATATTTTGTGAATAGTTTAAACATGCATACATAAAAATAATGAGATTCTTTTGTGCATGTTTTTGTAAAAGTGTATACTTTGTCTATTATCAATGAGAAAGCATAACAAAAGCTAGGTCTCTTGTGTGGTTTGTATCATGTTCTATAGTTAATCTGAAGTTAAGCTTTATCTTTAACGTATATAGTACCTTAAACCCAAGAGGGTAAACACATGACAAGGCTGAAATATTTAGTAACCAAGTAGGGTATTAGAAGAGTAGTAGAATTTTTTGTCCCAACTAGCTTAAGCAATATATTCACCCTGACATTTACATACGAGGGTATATCATGGTAAAATATTTACCCATTCAACATTAGGTAAGGGTAAGTCTCAAATATGTATTCGTACCTTAAACTAAGGAGACAAGGCAAGTCTAAAATATGCACCAATTAGGTAGGGTGATTAGAGAGTAGTCGAATATTTTTACCAGTCACAAATGGTATGTTTTAACCTTAACATTTATGTAGGGAATATTCCATCACTGGTGAATCACTGTTTCATATACAATATAGACCTAGGGTTTAGGGTTTAGGGTTTATGACATACATCATATATGTCAATTCTCAATCTTTAAATTTCTATGCAAATTTTGTTGCTGTTTTTTTTCTTTGGGTGGAGGGCAAAGTCTCAGTCAAATCCTTCACTTTGAGAATGAAGATTGATAGTGTAAGCTTCACTAGCAAAGGGCAACTCTGCCCTTTCAAATATAAAGCCCATATTTAGACTTTACATTGCAGAGCTTGTCTCTTTTTGTGCACCAAAACTGTGTCTCTGGGATCACAAAAGTGGCAACACAAGCAAAGCTCAATTGGGCAGGCTCAAAGATTGGCTGTTCTTCTCTGTCTGGACAAATCCGTTGTACTTTGATTGCTCATAGGAATTTGCTGGCTACAAACATGTGCTCAACTTTGTTACTAGCTGCATGTAAGTAGCCATGGCAACACCAGCTCACTAGGTAGGCTCAAATGATTCTCTACTTTTGCTGCTCAACCAATTACCTACTTCTTGTGCATTGGGTTTGCTGGCTATCATAATGAGAGCTTGTAGCAGGTCTTATATAGCTTGTAGCAGATGGTGACAAAACCACCAGCTCATGTGGTAGCCTCCAAGGATGTCTACTTCTTCTGCTCAAAATATTACTGGCAGGTTGCTCCACTATGGTGTCCTCTGGAGTACTTGGGTTGTTGCTAGGTATGATCTGCTCACTTCATGAAACCTAAGGAAAACATAGTGGATTGGGATTTTCTGAACTTAGGAAGTTCCAACTGGCACCCTCAACAATTCAATTGAAAGGTGTGTCTCTTCAGGTTTAAAAACATTACTTCAAGGATCTTATGGCTTAATGGGTTAGCAACATTAAGGTAGACTTGACAAGCTCCAAACTTGTAAGGATGATTGGCATCTCTAAAAATTGTGGCGTACAAAATAGAGATTCCTAGATCAATAAGCTCAGTGATAGGACAACCCCATATAATCAGGGTCAGCAGGACATGTTTCTTTCGGCAGGTGTCATGAAAACTCTAGTCTTCAAGGGTCATGTACTGAATGTAACAACAAATCTGAAAGGAGGTCCTATATTCAACGTCCTGTGTACCCATGAAGCCAAATTTCCAATATATGATGAAGCACAAGCAGTACATAAAAACACAATAGATGATTTTTCAAAATTTTCAAAAAGTCCTGAATCCAGAGGCACAACAAATTATTACCTTTGATTCATGCCAGATTCAACAAAATGCACATGAAAAATAACTGCAACAATCTTAGGTCCAGATGATATGCTTCAATGCCTAGCATGACTTGTACCTCACAACTGATGGAAGTCAGAAGGGTGAAAGTTGGAGACTAGTATTGGTCTGGTATGAAATCCTCACTCTCTCCTGAGATGATGTGTGTTCAAAAAAATAAAAAATTGTTCTGACAAAACAAGCAGAACTATGCAGAACGTGAATCATGCAAAACTATGCAAGGTGCAAAACGACAAGCCTGTACAGAGCTTGTGGGGCGAGGTTAAGTGTCATAAGGCACAAGGCTGGTATTGCCTGAGGTCATACCAGCTGGTAGGGTGTTTGATGCCAGTGTTGATGGTTGATACTCTGTGCAGGCCTATAAGGGGCCAATGCTGCTGGAGCCCATGAAAGTACCCTGATTGGTTTTCTGCAATTTGTTGTGCCAATACTACCAATACTATAATGTTGGGGACTTTGTTGATAAGTTCAGTAGTTATGAACATGCTGTAATATTTTCCAAAAATACTGTGCCCAATGGCCATTGTCTGGTAGCCTACATACAATCATGACATAGCCAGCTTCTTCTTCTTCTACTAGCTACATTCTGACAGCAGCAACAACAACCTGGAGGACAAAAGTTTCAAACTTGAAGGCTGGCTCTAGGCAATCACCAGCAATTTCATCAGATACTGGATTTACCCGAGCACACCAATTAAGAGCTCTTGGAATCTTTGGCTCTTACAACTTCAAAATGTGAGAGAACCGTTGGACCAGCAGCTTCAAGAAGTTAGACTTGAAGTTAGAACATTGAACTGGCTGCCTAATAAGATGCTCCTACTCTACCTCTGGAGTCTGTTCAGATGAATTTGTAGGGTAGGGGGATTCCTCCCTCCATTTCAAGAACCAAAGTGAAAGAGTATTCAACTGATGAAACTAGCACCTACCAGATCACATGCAGGATGCATGGTGTGTGTGGACATGAAACACTCTTTCATTGTATATACATGGTTTTTGATTATGAATTTTTGACCAAATGTTGGCCTATTCCAAGCATAATGACTATGTTATTTATGGAGATGCAACCAACTACATGAACATTGAACAATACATCGATTTGTTAGGTTTAGTTCTTCCATGCCCCTTGCAACCTATTTTGGTTCTTATGACCTTAAACCTTGTTTATCTTTGAGTATTTGTGATATTTCTATGGAATATTAGAAGGCTCCAAGTTTCCTTGCACCAAACAATTTTTTTCAAAATTAGATGGAAAATCTGTTACACAATGTATTTATCATCCATTAGATGGAAAATCCTTTAATTCCAAAGTGATTTTCAATGTTAACATCTCTTACAACACAAATTTGGCATAATGTGTTTCAATATTTAGGGAATTTGATGTTCAAACAATAAATAGCATGTATTGTATTAATAGACTATTTCTTTATGGTACCAAAATTTTCATTAAAGATCACAATTTGGTAATTATCCATGTAGTTTTCAAAACATGATAATAATAAATCATATAAAAAGACATAATTAGAAAAAATCTAATTTTCATGAAAATGCAATTTAACCCTGTTTTATATAACAAAGAACATTTCTTCTTAAAGGAAATTCTTTGAATTATGTGTTTTCAAAGGTCAAAAACATGCTCAAAATACATTAATGTATCATCACATTTAAACATAATTTTTCAATTTTTGAAAAAAATCTAGGTCTTCATAATCATCAATATATGGGCTTCAATGCATTTTGAAAATAAATGGATTAGTTTCACATATAATAAACGATTTTTGAAATAAAAGTGACCTAGTTAACAATTGTTTACCCAAGTTCTTATATCCCGGGGGAAACTAAGAGTAAAGTTTGAGATTTATGTGCGTCAAACAACCATTTGAAAAGGGGTATTAGATATTTGTCCAACTTATTATTTATCACCTTATTATTATTTTATTTTTTAGTATACACATATTAAAGCCACCTTATATTAATTATAATTCATTATTTCAGATTATTACATACCCTATATTATAATTAAATTAATTATTTGAATAAAATGTACCCTATTTTTTAACTAATTAACTTATAGTTTTTACCTAACAATCAATATATTGCACTTTATATTTTTTACTCGCCCTTATATCAATAAATGAACAAATGAAACATTTTGAAATTCCACAAAATGATTGAAATGCAAATTCATTGATATAAAAACATTGTTTATCAAACAAAACTACATTTCAATTCTTGAAACTCATGTAGTTCATTTTCAAAGTTATGGGGGTGTAAGATTTTTGAAAGTCAATATAGTCCTTAAAGTTCCTCTTTAACCTAAAGGTTTGCTTATTTTGCATTGTAGTTGATTTTGATTTTCCAATGATAGGGCATTTTTCCAAGCTCAAAATGCAACCTAGATTCTAGTTTAATAATTGGTTAAAGCTCATGGAATTGTTTGACAAATTAAAAAACTATGATAGCAACAATTTATCTAAGCTTCCCAAATCTGTTACAAGTAAAAAGGGTAGTATATGTTTTGCTCTTAGTAATTGAATAACAAGTTGTTTAATTGTTGCATTTTTGCATATTTTTATTTAGGAAAGGCAAATGGACAAAAAAGTTTTGCATAAGACTTTCCTTAGTTTTAAAGTTTAAATTGAGTTGTGCAATGTGTTATACAAGAATGTTCGTCCATTTGCCAAAGTGTTCCCTATCACAATTGAAATTCGCCAAATTGTTATAACCTTTGCATTTTCCTCCCAACCTTGTGTCCACCAATAACAAATCCATGTCGTCACATAGCTCAAAGAGTAAACTAAAACTATAAACTAAAACTATCACCCGTTGTAATATGGCCAAAAATTTCATGTAAACATGAGCACAATATTTCCAATTGGTACATTGCTATTTCAATCCACCCAGCCTAGAAAATAGGGGCCAACTAAGCAAAATTGAAAACTTTCCAAAAAAAGAGTTAATGCTGGAGTAATTCTTTAACTTCAGAGACCCATAAAGAGGAGTTTTAAATTATTATTATTATTTAGATACCCAGATTGAGCTTTTTCTTCAAAAATCAGATACTCACTTAACATTGAACCCTGAACCACCTTATAAAAGTGAAGGTGACCTTAAGGGTGAAGCCAAGAACCTAACTAAGCTACTTAACCCTCTCCTGATTCACATGGGTGGAGAAAGGTAGGAGCAAGAAGAGGGGTATGAAGCACCTACACGAAATTATTTACTGTAGTGATAGGTTGCCTTACATAGGCTGGCATGCTTTTCAAAAAAGCATTATGCCCACCTCCATGGGCATTAAGCTTTTCCATGATACCCGCTGGGTATTCACAAATACCCATTGGCCATTTAATGAGTCATTGGGTATTATGTGGGTACCCACTGAGTATCACAAGGAAATTTCTTACCAAAAAAATAAATGACAATTTTTACACCATGTAAAGCCCTTGGGAATGGGCTTTATGGGAATCAGGCCCATGCTGGGGTTTGCCTTGTGGGGGCCCTTATTCACATAAAGCCCTCACCCCTGGGCTTAACCTGCACTCAAGGTCTTTCATTAGTTTCATAGGGTTGGCAGGAGTTAGGGAAGTGAGGCACACCTTGAACCACCCTATGAACTCCAGGGTCACCCTAAGGCTTGAAGCCAAAAACCTAAGCTTCCTTGATCCCTGGGGATCCAATTAATGGACTGCAAAGGGTAGGAGCAAGAAGAGGAGCATGAAGCTGAAGCTTAGATGATTCTGAATGTCATCCTTGAGTTGGTAGGGTAGGGGAAAATGTGCCCCCCAATCTGCCTGATGATTCTTGTCAGAATTTTGGGATGGACCTTTGTGCAGCAACATGAAAGATTGCTTCTCACTGTGCTGACTGGGTGAGAACTTATAAGCAATCTTTCAGACTACAACAGTAGTAGCTAGTAAGTCCCCACTCTTATAAGAGACTGGATCAAACAAAAACTGGATTGTGTATGATTGCAAAAGTCCATTGACAAAGTAAAGTGCGTATATAGTATCTATGTAAGGTACATTCTCTTCCTCTCTCTAGCAGCCTTCTTTTTATTGGGGTGAAATTCAAATGTAAAATGTTGCCAATGAAAGGTTTTTTTTTGGGTGGGGGGGTTCTCAATGGCTGATTTTCTTGTTACGTTAGCCATGAATACAATGTTATATATGGACCCAAATTCTCCTTTCAGCAGAAGTGACACTTGGGATTCAAATTTTTCCTGCCTTTTATGTGACTTATTAGCCTTTGTCTGGATGTGATGACAAGTGCTTCCAAGTGGGTTGCATATATATATATACCAGCTTAGGCCTGCTTTATTTACACTAGGAGTCAGCAGGGCCCGAAAAAACTTGGGGCCAACTTTGAGCATTTTTGGCTTGTTGTTTGGCCTCAAGTTACTAATAAATGCTAGAACATTGATGTCAGGATATTAATAAATGCTGAAACATTGGTTCCCAAGGGTTGCAAATTGACCTCCCAACTTTGATGGTATCCTTTTTTTCAGCCTTGGGGCCAATACAAGGCCATAAAGTTCAGCATTATTAGTAACTTTGGGCAGATTGAAAAGATTTTTTCCAGTTCAGCCTTGACTCCTAGTGTAAAAGCCTTTGGGGCTGATTTCAACTTTTTGCACCAATAGGAATGCTTGATTTGGGTTGAACATTGGCCCTGACTCCGAGTGTAAAGTGGGCCTTATTACTTTCTTGAGTCTTTAGATGTTCAAATCCAATGAGGGAACTCTCATTATCTTGATGGTGGGCAAGTGAGTATATGCTCCACCTTCTTCTCCTCCTCCTTGTAGAACACCATCCTCATAAACCCAAGGAACCCATTAAGTGTTTTCTCCTCTTAGAGCTCCCCATTGTGCATTCTGCACTTTCGGGTGTGGTCTTTTGTTAGGACTTCGTCCTTTCTTTTTTCTTCTCTTGTTCCCTTGCCCGGTGCTTTTTTCTTTTTATTTATTAAGAGTCCTAGAAAAGAAGAAGGGGTAAAGAAGCTGAGTTTTGCAATTGGCCCTTTTCCTAAACCAATCTCCAAACTGTAGGAACACTTGGGCAATCTAATCCAGTTGTTCTTGCCACTTTGACAGCTTATAAATTGGAGTGATATAAGGGCTCTTTTACTTGATGGGTGTCTTTGACTTTACAGTACTCAAAACAATATGGGGATAGAGCCGCCTTTGAACATGTCTTTTGTGTTGTATTGACACAAATATAATATGAATCTTGAGGGCAATCTACTTAAAGAAAGTTTTACACATATTTCACATACACACATATATAAAGGGTGACTGGATAACTCAGGATTTCCATTGTGCCAATCACCTTGTTCAACAAAGATCCAAACCCAATCTTGGGTCATTTATCAAACCAAAGATTTTCTAAACAATAACTGATAGTTTTAAAGAGGAAACATGTATATACTTTGTGAGTGTCATGATATTCTCATGCCACACATACACTTCCTTTTTCTTTTTTTTTCTTTTTTTTTTCACATTTGCTTGTCTTTTTGTCTTTTTTAGGTTGAGGACAAAAAGCATCTCTTCCGCACAAATTGGTCCCCTTAGATTTGTTATTAGTGATATCAGAACTAGCGAGTGGTGTCTCCTACTTTGCCTCCCAACTCTCTCCTGGGTGTCCAGCCAAAAATCAGCCTGGTGGCTAGACCTTTGTCAAGGGTGGCCAGAAACATCATGAGGAGCTTAAAACCAAGACATCCTTTGGCAATTGTTGATTCCCACTTTTGTGCTGGAATTTTCTTAATGTTATTAGACCCAATGGTACACTTTCCATCTCCTTGGACAAAGTGGGTGGGGAAAACGAATAAGCGAACACCCAACATGACATTTGGCATCTAATAAATTCATAGAAACCTCCAAGAGAACTCCACACTATCAGCTAGATCTTATCATCTTCTCATAAAATTTTGCTTCCTGTTCTTTGGAGTCCCTTGTATAATGTCCTTCCTACATGTAATACTTTGGATGAAATACAACATTTGAATGTCCTCTTACTTATCAGATTCAGCAATAATTAAATTATTAGTAAATTGCCAGTTTTTTGAGAAATTCATGGCTAGAAGTGATTTTTCAAAACAAAATCAACATATCAAGTGCCAAAGGATTTGGATTCTTAAGGGTGGTAAGCCATAGTCATTGCTATGTTGTCACCACAAAATCACCCCTAAATCTTGTGCATCACATGGTGGGTGAACAAACACCAATTGCCAAATTTTTCTAGTACAAACCCATGGATTGTTTTTAAATGCATGAGGCTCTATCACTTGATCTTGTGAATTTATGGCGTGCATTGATTTTGGATCAATCCAGTTACAATGCTTGACATTTGAGATTAATTTCTATTGGATGTTCTAGTTTTCTAGAAGGTTATGCAAGGTACCCATTCTATGTTTATGTGTGTCATGAGGACAATCTGCCATATGTGAGGTCAATAGAATCAACGAAAGTAAGGTAGATGTGATTGTAGATCATTGGCATGAAGCTTTGTAAAGTGTTGTTCAAGTTCATGTTAGCATCACAAATAGGTAGAAAAGGTTATAACACATTATGTATCTCAATATTTGGTGGTGTCCAAGTTTAGCTAGAGAAAACCTTGGACTTTTAATCACAATAGCTAGAGAGTGTCAAATCCATTACACAAGCTTTGACTTAAGGTGATGGTAATCCTTGGGTGTATTGTAATGGATCTAATGATCTAAAGTTTGGATGCACTAAAGTGAATTAGGTCAATGCATGGTCGTGAATGAAACACACAACTTCAAAATGTGGAGAATATTTTAATGGTGATGCATTAACATCACATCAATTGGTATGATGGTGACCTATGATGGTCGTTCATGAGATTAACACACGAATAGAAGGCCACTTGAAATAGCCTTATGTCATACCACCTTTTCATCACCATTTTAAGAATACTTTTCATCAAAGGTGCTTGTGAAGGCTACAACTAATGAAGAACATGAGATCATTTCAAGATGGATTCAAAGGCATGAACTTCAACACCAATCTAATCATGAACTAACATCAAAAAGTTTGATCCTACATATTATAGGTTTTGATGTCATTGAAAAGATCATGGGTTTTAATTGCAATAACACTATGAGAAAATCATGTTTGTTGCAGCTTGTCTATTTAGTTGTAATCTAGTTCTATCGGACACTTTCTAGTTGTATCGAACAAGTTGTAACAGACATAGTTTTTTCATAGTGTAAAATAGTTTCTAGAACATCATACACTCAAGGTTCCAATTTTCAAGAGTAATTGTTTGGCTCAAGGTGGGCAATGATGAGTTTTATTAAACCCAAATTGCCACACGAAAAATGTGACACCATTTTTATTCCATCTAGCTTGGCCCAAATGTCTTCAATTCATTTTTTGTGACTTGGAATTCAAAACACACATTATTTGTTTTATGGTTTTTATGTAATGCAAATTTTCTTTCACACATGGTTTTGTGTGTTGTTTCCTTGTTGTGTTTTGGGCTTGGGTTCATATTTGTTTGCATGTGAATTATGTTTTGAATCACCAAAAGTTTAATCTAGTTTTTTTGTGTTACATGTAAGTTAATTTTTGTTTAAATATTGATTTTGTGTTTTGCGTAAAAGTTTTTGTCTAAATGTTGAAGTGGTGGTTACCATATCACCTTTGGGGAATTGAATCCCAATTGAACTTAAGTACTGAAAGTGTGAAGGTGGTGCATTGAAGAGAGGTTGAAGCTAAAAAAAAATCCAAACGTTGAAAAAAGAATGCCTTGTCATCAACAAAAAGTCCTTCCTTCGTTTGTATTCCTCTTATTTTCCTCTCCTTATTTTTCTCTTTCCCCCCCCCCCCCCCCCCCCCCCCCCCCCTTCCTTTCCTCCCTCTTCTCCTCTCACTCCATCACAACCAAATAAAACAAAAAACACAAAAAA
>Ga0116231_10002785_pt1 | contig 36452 bp, 23 predicted proteins | sample S1TSphgellanicum_2_FD_89695 | JGI IMG/M metagenome (GOLD analysis project Ga0116231, IMG submission 89695) | Host-associated microbial communities from peat moss isolated from Minnesota, USA - S1T2_Fd - Sphagnum magellanicum MG | ecosystem: Host-associated > Plants > Peat moss > Unclassified...
GGAGGGGGGGGGGGGGGGGGAGGGGGGGGGGGGGGGGGGGGGAGGGGGGGGGGGGGGGGGGGGGGGGGGAGTGAGGTGAGGGGGGGCGCCGGGGAGGGGGGGGAGGGGGGGGAGGGGGGGTCCTGAAAATTTTGTCAATTCAAGGTTGGGCCAAGTGTGCACAATTGAGCTGATGACATGTGAAAGCCCATCATAAAGATTATCAAGTTGGCCCCAACTATGACTTCTTTTTTTTATTTGGCTCCAAGACATGGTAGGCAATATTGGCATGATGCACGTGTGTTTCATACGCAAGGGTGGGGTAACAATAGTGGCACCCACTTCTTCAAGGTGACAATTGTATTCCCTTTTTTTTTATAGATGAGTTATATCATAGTATACTTGTGTTGATAATGACTAGGCTACCAGATTTTATAAATAAAATTTTTTAATTCTAGAGTCTATCTAGGACTCTAACCCATGTTTTTTTGGTGAATCTATCTTTTCATTGTTTTGACCTGAAATTTTGACCCGCATGAGAATAAAAACTGCATATGCTAGATTGTAGAAATTGAGTGATTTTAGTTTAATCTTTATTAAAATCTGGCAAAAACAATTCAAAAAGTGGCCCTAATTCGCCAGATTGCAATAAGATTAGAAATAAATTCACAATACTTTTACAACAAGTTCCTGCAAGTAGCCAAAATATAAAAGGATTCTTGAAAAAAATTACTTGCATGTCTGGTCTATAGCCAAATTTGGTTAAATCTTTTGTGGATCGGAAAAAGGACCCTACTAGCCACATTGATGGAAAAATGCAAATGTATAATGAAAATTCACTGCAAAACTTTCACTATAGCTGGTAGCATGAGAATTGAGTGGGAGGGTTCATGCACGTAGTGTGAACCATGCAAAAGACACAAAAAAAATTGGGTCCAAAGGATGGAATTTTACATGGGTGTGATAGTTGGGAAAATTTCATCCATGACATATAATTGGGACAATATCATCCATGACCTATAATTGGTTATTTACAGGGTGTAGTAATTGGGACAATATCATCCATGAATAAAATTGGGTGTTGCACGTCTTGTTAATGTCTCATACAAATATCAGAAACTTTAAGTATGGAAGTTGCGTGGATTCACTTGTATGAATTGAAGCAACAACTTTGGTATACCTCTTATTATAAAGAAATGAAAACTTGTGCTTTGGATCTTCGAGTTGAATGACAACCATGTCCTCACCAGTGTTGTACTGGTATATAGGGTGCAACCTAGGTATATGGTACTGGTATTGAAGAACACACCAGGTTGGTATGACCTAAGGCAAACCAGCCTTAGGTGAGTTCCAATCTGGTATGGGACTTGAGGTAATACCATGTATGTAGTTGCATTATACCAATACCAAGTGTATACAGGCCATATACCATGCCAAATTCAGTCTTGGACTTAATACATTCAAAAGAGTACCCAATACCAGTTCTTGTCAAGTGTGATTTCATGTGTAGTGTAAAGCCCTAGGTCGAGGGCATTACCAAAATAAGGGCGCACCAGGCGATAGCTTCAATTAGATAGATTATGTTGTCATGCAAATGTCCTGTAAACTTTAAAGGCGTCTCCATTCGCTGCCACTTCCCTAGTAGGCTAGCCCAGGTCCCTTCGATCTGCATTCAATTCATTGAATTCATATACCTATTGTGATTTGTCATTATGGATTCCTCAAAGCTTTTATCATTAGAAAACTCAAAAAATAAAACCCCTTTGTAATTTGTTCACATGATTGATTCATGGATCCCCTTACACCTAGTCGTCAGCATGGGTAAAAGTGGATGGGCGGCACACTTGCACCATCTTCTTTCTAAGAGATCGATTAAAGGCACCATTTTCACACATGAAATCTACATATCGAACCTCACCTGAACTCATTTTATCCTAATGTACCATTATCCTTGTCAAGTGCAACTCACATCTCAAGCTCAATGTTTTCTCCATGCTGGAAATTTGTCCTTATTCAACAAATAAATTGGGAATTTTTATGTTTCTAGTGTAATTTTGATTAATTTTTCTTCTTCTAATATCAAATTTTTAATCTAAAAAAAAGAAAAAGAAAAACATTGCTCCACCTGCAATGCACATAATCCCCCCTCTCCAAATTGTCCCTCTCTTTTCCTTCCCTTCAATACCTAACCACCTTTCTGTATGTCATTCATCAAGATCCACTAATCGATAGTGTTGACAAAGAGTCCTCATTGGCAAGGAACACTAGCCCTATGTAGAAGAGGTTTTCTTTACCAATGTTGAATAAGCATTTGACCCATCCCTCCTCTAAAGGTGAATTGAACTCATAATCATTTGCAAGGTGACCATTGGTCCCAATCACATGAATTACCATTGCCTAGATTTTAAGCTAAGCATGTGATTACATTTTTGGAACTCTAACTATCTCAAGAAAGGTGTCCATCTCATTCAAACTATTGATTACAACATCAAATGATGTTTGGTTGAGGAACATATTTGGTGTTGACTTTTTTTCAAGGGCTATAAAATAAAAAATTTAAACATGGACAAGGAAGTTAAATGAATCCACAAGGTTTTGGGATCCAAAATTTAATAATTTTTTAAACTATTGTTTTTGAAAATTTTGAAAACTTGCTTTTTGATGTATGGTCACAATGAATTACATAATATATATTATAAGGATAAGGGTGATGCCTCTTCCCAAGTTTAGGTCATGTTGATTTTGATGAAGCTGAGTGAACTCATGGTTTATTTAGGAATTAAAATTGGTTTTAATTATACATTAATCATGAAATCTTTGGTTGATTTGTCCAATTTGATGTGATCAAAAGTTTGATTTGAGGAGTCAACTTGTCCCAATCTCTTTTTAAAACTTTCACTTTTTGAACCAGTAGTGGAGGCGCTTAGAAAAACGAAATATAGTAGCATTGGAATTGTTTTTTTTTGGTTTATCAAGTTTTTGTTTGTTTTGATCGAACTTTAAATAGTAGATAGACCACCAAGTGGATGAGAGAAAGAGTGAGCGAAGCCAAACTCTTCTATGAGCTACCACAAATGGATGAAAAGAAAAGAAAAATAGAAGAAAGAAAGTATGTAAAATCTTCATTAATACATAACTTGTCTATTTTGTAGTCCTTTTGCACTAAATTTTTTGTCAAAACAAACCTCGAATAGTTTTGGGACAAATTTTTAAAAACCATTCATTTAAGATAGGTAAATGATAATAAAATGGACAAATGTAAGATGACTAAACATTAGCATAGTGCCATAGTGGCATGTCTGATATGATTAACTATGTGATTAAATGCAATGATGTGTCATTTCCATTTTAACAAACGGTGTGACTGAATTGATAACATGGTTGTCCATTCTAACAAACTATGTGATTGAATTGATGATGTGGAATATCCATTTTAATAAATTGTGTGATTGAATTGATGATGTGGCATGTCCACTTTAATAAACTATGTGATTGAATTGATGATGTGGCATGTCCATTTTGTTTAATTATGTGAATGAATGTAATGACATGGCATGTTCATTCTGACTAAATATGTGATTAAATATGATTATTTTATAAAATAATTATAACCTAAATAATATTTTTTAAATATTTTTTAAATATTTTTTTATTTTAAAAATATTTTCAATGTATCAATTCCTTTTTGGATTATATTCAAATCAAATTTTCTTTAATTTGATTTTATTTTTGAATGTTAGACCTTGCAATAGGTTCAACCTAAAAAATTTAAACATTTTGAAATGTGACTTTGAGGGATAAAGCCTTTGGTTATATGCTTTTTAGAATTGATGACCAAACAATATGGGATATATTTTTTCAAGGAACAACTTGATCACACAAGTTCTTAGTTTATTTGACCTACCACGAAACACTTAAGAATAAGATTTATAAGTTTTTGTACATTGCTCTATTACTTCTAAGCTTCAAAAATATTTTGTAGTTCTCCACTTGGTGCTTCCAATGGTAGAAAAAATGTTGAATCGATGAAGAAATGAGCAAGTTATGCCTTTGAAAATGGAGAGGGTGATTTGCAAAAATTGAACATAACAATTTAGTTTGTGTTTTTGAGTTTAAACTTTTTGTATGCTACTCCATTCCTTCTAACATTCCAACAAACTTTGTAATTCTTTTCTTAGCACATCCAATAGTACAAAAAATGTTGAAATTGATGAAAAATTGAGCAAGTTATGCACTTTGAAAGTGAAGAAAATGATTATAAAAAATTGAACATAACAATTATGTTTGAGTTTAAACTCTTTGTATATTGTTCCATTGCTTCTAAAATTCAAACAAATTTTTTAGTTCTTTTCTTAACAAATTTAATGGTACAAAAAATGTTGAAATTGATAAAGAAATGAGCAAGTTATGCCCTTTGAAAGTGAAGAGGGTGATTTGTAGAAATTGAACATTTGTGTTTTTGAGTTTAAACTTTTTGTATATGTTCCATTGCACCTAAAATTCAAACAAACTTTGTAGTTCTTTTCTTAGCACATTTAATGGTACAAAAAATGTTGAAATTGAAAAAGAAATGAGCAAACATTTGTTCACAAACCAAATACCAAATGCCATTTGGGATGGGCCAATGAAAGAGGTTCAACCATAAAAGCTAAATCAAAAAACAAAATTGGATTATTTTAAACCTATCTACCTACCTCCCTACCTACTTATGACTTACATACCTACAACCTACCTACCTATGACTTACCTACCTAAATAATCATTTAATAAATAATCAATGGGCCTTTCAAATTGCCATGTGTCACCAGACAATTAGCCTTCACAGACACGTGTCAAAATCAAATTCACATTTTATTGGATGGCCAAGATATTATTAATTTATTACTAATGATTTTGAAATAATGTTTAAATGCCACATGTCACCATATAATTGAGCTTCACAAATGAACATGTGTCACTATGGACAACCCTTGTATAATAATGTAAATGTATAAAATATAAATTCATATCATGTATATTATCCACATACATACTATTGTATGCAACTGCTAGGCATGTGCAACTTGTCTTATGTAACTATGGGGTCTAACAGTTGCATGTGTCACATACAATTGAAAATTAATTGCAAAATGATAGGTTTTCTTTTAATGTGACCCAGACCTTGTAAAAAAACCAAGTAAACCTATTATAAACCTAATTAGGTTTGGCTCTTTAATGTTGGGTTTGGATCCATATAAACCCACCAAGTCCAACATTAAGCTTAGGTCTAGGTCCACATGTAAACCCACCAACTCCAATTCTAATTAAACAATTTGGATCTAAGCAAAAACCCAAAACTAGCCTACAAAGTTGGTTTCAACCTAAATAACTTCAAGCTTATAATTAAACCTACAAAATGAAATGATTAAATAAATTGAAAGCAAGCCATTCGTGGGAAAAGCCAATGAGTTGAATTGCACTTTCACACAAATTTTGAAAGGTGATTAATGACAACAAGTGGCAAACTCCTAAGACCCTCAAAAAAATTGGGAGTTTGACTTTTTTGAATGAGGTTTGAGAGGTCAAACCACGTTTAAATTAAATGAGTTTGTATCATTACAAAGATTTCAATGAGAGTTATACGACGGTTGGCTTGCATTGTAGATGAAAATATGTTTTTCAAACAATTATGAGGATTTGAAAAGTCCAAAGAAAATAATGTTTAAATGGTTAATCCATACCAATTAAAGTGTGATTTGCAAGGGCAAACAACGTCTAATTAAATACCTTAGCATGTCGATGGAAAGCTCTAAACAAAGATTATACAATAATGGTTGAATCACACATTCGAATCAAATACATTTTTTTGATAATTATGAATTTCAAGTGATGGGAGACCAAACTGTCCAAATTTTGAAAGACCATTAAATTAAACATTCTAAAAAAAAAATCACCATGTCTTGTTGTTTGATGTCTAGTAATTTCCTAAAATGGAAATCTGAAAAATATTAAAATCTACATTATCATGAGTTAACTTCTTGAAAGTTGAACTCAAAAACTTGCATAAAAGGGTTCAACTTGTCACAAGTTAAAGATTGGTTAAAGACAAAAATAAAGCATGCAAAGAAGAGGAATAAGACTATCTAAAGTGAGAAACACACAAGGGGCTTGAAGTGCAAATTGGAGGAGGCCTGATGCAACCAATCCTAAGGTTGTACGAGGTGAAATAATGTTGAGTTGAAAGGAATTGTGACAATGAGGCAAGAAGTTAAATGCCAAAGGTTTTGGTAAAGGATATGATGCAAGCTTAGGTAATCTATTATTCATTCTTATGAAAGAAACCATGCTTGGTAAACATATGAATTGTTAGAAAGAAATATAGGTGGGATGCATCTGCAAGAACCAAACTCTTGTAAAAATGGAGACACATCATTGTCACACCAAAAGCTAAAGATGCACCATAGCATCAAAATAATTTCAAGGTGTATTCAATTTTCAGTTGACTTTTTTAGCACTTGACACTTGGAAATTCCAAACCTAGTTGGGTTCTTAGAACCCAAGTGGACAGAAATTTAATCACAAATCTCATGTTATCATTGGATTTGATTGGTGAACAACTTGGTTACAACCATAATAATTAATCTTAACACCAATCACATGGCCAAACAATGCTTCAACTACATTTGGGTAACTTTGAAGGCTTGATCCATACATACCTCTAGGAATGATTTTATTGAAATTAGCTAGTTTGATTTACTAACAAGTTGTTACAAGTCATGATATCATGTTTTAATGCATGCAATGAGAGGGGATGGTTGAAAGGACCATCTTGTGATTAGTTGTGAATTGAAACCATCACTACATGCTGCATGTGGTAGTCACATTGGCAATCCAAATTTGAGAATGTTTAGCTTCTAAATCCATCATAGCCAAAAAAGATTCAATTGCTTTCATGTCAGAAAGATTAGTGGCACACACTAGAGCATGCTAGGAATTCATCAAAAGATGGAACCCACTTGTTTGTGTGTTGTAATCCTCTCAAAGTCGCTTCAATTGCATCACTGTTGTCATTGACTGAGTTCTCATGTAAATAAGGATTTTGTAAGGGCCTTGCCACCTCCACGTCTACTTGCCTCATCTTCCATATGCAAATCTTTTAAAACAGGTTCTCTCACCAAGGTACAATCTTAGAACTGAAAAAGCACACAACATGCGTAGCTGGGGAATAGCTGCCTATAACATATATTGATGATTCCTAAACAAGGAGAAGTCTTGATAAAATTGAATTCTCTTTTCAATTACAATCCTAGCATCCTTGTCATAATAAGATCAAGAGAAGAGTTGTGAGCTTTTTGTAACAATCAAACTATTTCTTGATGCAAATGTGTCAATTTACCTAGGCTGTATCATAGTAAAACTTATTGAGCCACTACGCATGCTAGGCCCAGATACTTGATCATCAGACAGTTGGGAGTTGTTGCATTTGGTAGGCTTGTCATTCCATGTTGGAAGTTCTGTCAAAATAAGTGCCTGGGGCTTTGAACTCTCAACAATCTCAGGGAAGTCAGTGTTGGCATCTCCAGCCAGCATTGCCACAACACGTGTCATTGTTGGTCGCATTGTGGGCTCTGATTGAGTGCATAACAATGCAATTGTAACTAACCTCAATGCCTCTTCTTCGCAATAACCAGTACCCTCTAATAGTGATGGATCCATAATGTCCTTCAACTTTTTCATCTCATGTAATTGCCATGTCTGCATTCCAGTAACACACTTAAAAAACTCAGATGATTGTACTTATGCACACAAAACCCATGGATTTATGTTATAAGAATTCTAAAGATTTCTACCAACAATTAGGTGAAATCACTCAAATGCTACTGTTTCAGTGAGGGCTTGAGATAATCATAACAAGAAAGAACAAACTCCTTGTAAATGTACAAATTTCAGACATACCCAGTCAAGGAGGTATGCTACATCCAAAGGCAGGCGGGGGTCAAAGTTGCTGCGGCCACTAACAAGCTCCATCATCACAACTCCAAAGCTGAACACATCTGCCTTCTCTGTTAGCTGCCCCCGCAGCAGGTACTCAGGTGCCAAGTACCCTCTTCAAGCCCAGACCCAGTTTCAAAACAATTTTAGAAAACAAAAATCTCCTTAGATTTCTTCTCCAGTTTTCAACCTCTACATTTGAGGTTTGTTACATTCAAGTTATACATCTAGCGACACTAAAAAAAAGCACCATTGGGATATTAAAGGAAACAGAAAGAAGTGAGGATTGTTGTACTTTGTTCCTGCAACACGAGTGCTGACATGGGTTTGATTGTCTAGAAAAAAGCGAGCCAGTCCAAAGTCTGCAATCTTGGGAATATAATCCTCATCCAGCAGAATGTTGCTTGCTTTAATGTCACGATGGACTATACGGGTTTGACACCCTTCATGCAAATATGCCAATCCCTGTGCTGTTCCCACTGCAATCTTGAATCTTTTTGGCCAATCAAGTTGTTGCCCATTCTCATTGTCTGCATTGCAAGAACTTCCCTTTGTGCATCAAATTGCCTATGTAAACACTCATAAAGATTAGGTCATGGGTTCTAAGTGTATAAAACTCCATTCTAAGTTCTTGCCATGGAGCTTGAGATGGTACACAAACAAACAACCAAAAGGTACTTCAAGCCTTTTGACTGCTTCAAGTTATATGGAAATGGCTAAAGAAATGCTGGATACAAAACTGAGGAAGTGAAAAATAAAATGGTTTTGCAACCGAGATCATTCTGTTACCAAATAAGGCTTGGTGGAGGCTCTTGTTGGGGAGATATTCATAGACCAAAATGCGTTCATTGCCTTTCAAACAGCAGCCTCGAAGCTTGACAAGATTGCGGTGTTGAACCCCCGTAACAAACATCACTTCATTCAGAAACTCTTCATTCCCTTGTTTGGAGTCCGCTGAGAGTTGTTTCACAGCCACCTCCATACCATCTGGTAACAAACCCTGACCAGGTCACACATCCATATCAAAGGTCCTTTCAGTTTAAAACATTGGAAAATGAGGGTGTTTTACCAATGTTGATTGATGTGGGCATCAAATCTCAACATCCAAATTACATCATAAGTAGGTCAGCCTTTATGTTCAGCATACCTTGAAAACAGCACCAAATCCGCCTTCCCCAAGTTTGTTTCCGATGTGGAAATTCTTGGTAGCGCTTTTCAAAACATTGTAAGAAAAGAGTGTTGGTCCTCCTCCAAGTTTCAAAATGCCTGATTAATCAGACACACAAGCGAAAAACTGAAGTCAGTCAAGCTGCCATCCTTGCACACTACGAAGCATCAATAAAAAATTGCAGCTACTTCTACTATAGCAATTCTGCAACTTTTTGAAACCCTAAAAGATGGGTGGGTTTCAAAGCTACCACAACAGTTCCAAAGAGCTACAACATCATTTGAGACAAAAATCTACAGATTGAAGTCTGCTCAGGCCAAAGAGCAAGAAACCACCCCACAAGAAGTAAATCCAATGCAACCACATCAAGACAAAAATCTACAGATTGAAGTCTGCTCAGGGAAAAGTCTAGCAAGAAAGCACCACACAAGAAGTAAACCCAATGCAACCTGTTGCAACTTCATTACACAACCAGGGGATCCTCAACATGAAGAGCTGAGCATAGGCATGATGATCACATTAAGTTTTTACCATTTAGATCATGGGTGGCGTCTGGAAACCTCGAGTAAGGTTTCTTCTTATGCCTAAAGGCAAACCAATATGTTAGCACTGCTATTATAATGCACACCACAAGAGCAGTAATGGTCACTGCCACTATAATCGAAGTTCGCTTGGAAGATTTCCCTGCACACCCAGCCACAACATTGCACAAGGCTATTAATTATTGCTCCCAATGTATTCTGTCTTGTCTTCCAGCCCTAATTTCAGAGACCATGCTTCACAAGATCATTTGGATACTCTCTGAAATGCATCAGCAACAACAATCCTTTCATGAAACAGAGAGGGTTGAAGAGGTAAGAGCATCTCTAGCGGTGCTCAGTATGTGACCCTGCAAAAATATTTCTCACATTCAAGTTTTAGTTATTTACCTTTTTCCAACCCCGCCCATAAAACTAAAACTGGGGGTAGGAGACTACTAATAGCAACCCATCTGGACTAATCAAACGATCTAGCCAATCAGAAACAGGCCGAAGCAGTCAGTAAATAAGATTTGAATGTGTTTACTAGACTGGAGGGGCCATGGAAGCTGTGCATTTTTTCAAGTTCAGAGCAAGTCTTCCAGTGGATCCACTAGATATGACTGCTGCACCTCATCCAAGATTTCCAGTGCAGGGTCACATACTGAGCACTGGTGGAGATGCTGTAAGTATACGCCCTCAAAAACGAATCAAAAACAACAACTAGTGGGATGTCGAAACTGAAGCAAACTGTTGGTTTCCTGGGTGAAGAAGATGCAGGACATGGAGTGAAGATGGGTGAAGGAGTTGGAGGATTAGAAGAAGAGATCTCATCTAGCTAGATAGAGAGAGAGATTTGTACCTGGGACGAGGTCGCCGCCGCAAGTGGCAACAGCGGTATCAGGAGGATGAAGGGAAGTGCAGGTATGGCAAATGGAGTTGGTCACGTGGCAGAGAAGAGGAAGAGCTTGGCGATGCTCAGGGACGTACTGGAAATAGATGTAGTTGCAAAAGCATCTACGCGGCCACAATTGCCACGCACTCTGCACCGCCGAGCAGCAGTCGGGACTTGGCGACACTAAAGTCGAGTTCACTGAAGTGAAGCTCTTGCATAAACGAAGCATGCTCGAGTTGCTGATGTACAGGTCCCAGCAATTAATTTCGGGTGATGTGCATTCTGCCGTCTGCTGCTCGCTAGGATCACTGCAGTTTGTAATTATCGCAGCTGCTGCAATCGGAAGCTGCTGACTCCTCTGCACCTGCACGTGGACGTCATGAACTATCAACGCCGCTCCACTCTTCGAACTCACTGCAACTGCTGCACTAGCGACTACAGCCACCAACATGCTATAAGCCAGTGCAACAACCACGACGACTCCTCCACGATCAAGTCCCGTGCCAGCTCCTGCTCCATGAGCTGCTGCAACGCCCATCTTGATCATCATCTCCTCCGCTCCCCTCTGATCATACGCTGACACAGCAAGAAATCTTCACTAAGAACTAGAAACACAAAGCAACCCGCTTGGGGCACTAGTTACGGATCCATCATGGCCATGAGCTCCCCTGTATAACTGATCACAATCCGATCATCTTCATCGCATGATCAGTCTCCTGAACATCCATTTCAGCGCCGCCTTACTCAACTTGATGATCGTCTCCTACACATGATCACTAAACCCCTAGATCATGACTAGCCGTGAATCATGATACCAACGAGATCACGGTAGAGCTAGTTATACTGATCTGCAACATGTTGCAAAACCAATATTGTACTTTCTCTTCTGCATCTCAGCAGCTAATTTGTCTTCTTGAGAAACCAACATTGCAACAGAACTAGAGCAGCTAACAGCGTAGTACCAGTCTAGTACTGATCTAAGTACCGCTCCTAGAAAAAACAAACCCAAGAAAATAAAACTCCACAACTGCGCAACTGGGGATTGTCGACTAGCTACAAAACTAATTAGTGGGAAACTAAACTGTAAACTGCAAGATTAATTATGCATACCGCCGGGCAGCACAGCATCGTCGGTAAAGAGTCAAGACTGAGGGGAAAGAAGAAAAGAAGCGCCACCATGGGCTACTGAAACTAGACTTCGATTGTGATAGAAGACAGAACAAGAACTAGAGCTGCAGCTACTGTCGCGTCGCCACAGCTGCAGCAGGCAAAATTAACCGCATTAAACAGTCATTAATATATAGCTGATGAAGAGGGTGCAAGCAAGAATGAAAGAAGAAGCAAAAAGCTGGTAGGTACTCTCTACCTACCACTCCATACCGCAGCATGTGCAACGGAAAGGAAATGAGCAGCTAGCTGATGCAGCAGCAGCAGCAAGTTGCAACAACAACAACGTACAGGTGCAGTTATAATGAAGAGAATCTCGGTCCATACTCATTGCTGTGATTTCCTACACTCACAAGACAAAAAGCTGACACAAATAATTTCAATATTGAATCAATAGCTTATCAAGCTTAGTATGACTGAACAATATCATGCATCATAACTAAGGACATCCAATTTCCATTACGCTGCTGTGATCACAGATTTTGTGATCATAGCAGCTCTCCGTTATGTTTTTTTCGAGTAGCTGTGCTCACAGCAGGGTTTCTTTTAATGACTTTGTGATGTAGTCAATGTGGCAATCATTCAGAAAATAATTTAGCCAATTTTGGCTCAATCCAAGATATGAAAGTTGAAAAGAAAAACACAATCCTTTTATATTCTTGGTTACCAACTGAACTTATCGAAAGAATTTGAAACCTGGAATATTTGGCCATTTTTTCCAAGAAAAATCTTTTGCATAGGTTGAAATCATATGAAAACTCGCCATCAAAAGTAACACTGACTTACAGTCATCCCACAGCCCTACTGGTGACAGTTGCAAGTGCTGTGGGTCAAAACTTTGTGACTCATGATACAATGACATCTGTTCCTTCTTTTCATGAGAACATGTGTTCCCAGAGTAACATTCATGATTAGTTACATCAATAAGGCCCTATGTGATCAATGGCTTTTCATTAGGTTGTTGTGATCAAATTGTGTGTAAAACTGTGATCACAGCAGCCTAACGAAAAGAGTACCTAACCTTTCTTAGACTTGATTATGACTTTAGAATATTAGGTGACTATGACTTTAGGATATTCTGAAACTAGCTAGAATGATTAATTGTGGCTAGACTTTCTCTCGCAACCAAGTAAGTCTGCAAAATTCTTTTTTGCTCAAAACATGGTAGGTTGATCTGCAACATTGTTTTGTGTAAAGCATCAATCCCGGAGCTTTCATAACATGGCAGCTGCAGTCAAGTTCGAATTCAGCTCCTTAGATGCCATGAAAAGCTTGGTTCCTGTCTGTCATCATCTGTTCACCAAACATCTCCATTTGTGTATCTTGTAGATGCGCAAAGGTTTTGCAATGCAAAATGATGCAAAATTTCTCTTTTTTGAACATTGCTCACCCATCAAATTCCTCTCCTAGCTAGCTCTTGTCCTCAGCATTATCCTTGTCATCTTTCTTTTTGCTTTAGCAGCAAAACCCTCATCATCACCTTCAGCTTCTTTGTCTTCAATGGTTCTTCTCTTCTCTTCTATTCTCTTTTCTTAGACTCTTGTCTTCTGTTGCTGGTCCCCACTTTTTCTTCAGTATCTTGTCTTCTTCCGTTGGTCTCCACTTCTTTTTCCCTTCTCTTGTCTTTATCTTCTGTTGGTCCCCACTTCTTTCTTTCTTCTCTTATCTTGTCTTCCGTTGGTCCCCACTTTTTCTTCCTCTAAGTTCAATTATTATTATCTCTCTTCTTCCTTATTTCTTTCTCCAGTGCCTTTTCTTCAGTCTTGTTTCTCAATTTATGGCAAATTGGGTCAGGGTAAACCAGCACGCCTTTGAGTGAGGCCTCTTAGTGGCCAAAAAATGTTAGATATGAACTCAGAGACCATGATTTAGTCTGAGGGCCACTTTAGACAAGGGTCCAGGGACCAAAAGCCCAGAGACCAATTTGAAACAAATTGAACCTTGAATTGGATCTTTCTCCACATTAAACAAAAACACTTTTTTCTAAGGTACAATGAGTTTGTCTAAAGGCTTAGGTCCAATTCGATGGTTCAATATTGAAAATGTGTGATTGACATGCAAGAGGATTAGGTTAATCTTTGGTCTTTTAAAATTTTAAAAAAATTATTATTAATTTTTGTGTTATTAATTCTGAAAATGCATTCTTTGGAGCAACCACCTTGTAATGATTCACAAAATCAGCCATGATAAAAAAATGGGAGAGATGGTGTGCTCTCAACAATGTCCTCAATCTGTAGAATGCCTTCCATACTCACAAAATTTGAGTAACAAGGGTAGAAAAAAAATAGTGAAAATGAGACCCAAACAAAAAAAAAACAAAAAAACAAACAATGAAATGGGCAACCTTGAACCTTAACTTACACTTTGGTTCTTCAAACCCTGAGCTCTCGTTTAAAATCTTTTTTTTGGTTTAGACCAATTGGTTTTCCTTCCAAAATGATGTCATGTAAGCTAACATCCCAATTTGATTTGTCTAGGTCCTAGACCCTTGTCTAATGCCTTGAGACCAGTTTAAAGCTCTTCACCAATAGGAATGCTTGATTTCATTGGACCTTACTCTTTGGACCGTTGTCTAGAGTGGTCCTGAGAATGGGATATTTGTAATATTCAGAAATAATTTAAATGAGATTTGGGAATTTTACCATGGTACCAACATGGGCGCTGGTTCACCCAAGGTGGCAAATTGAACCCCACATGTAATGTTGTCTCCTACTGAGTAAATGTGTTTTCTTTCTAAATTACCCAAAAAGGGAAAATATCCATAAGCCTTCAAATCACAGCATACCCAAAAAGAAAAGAAAAAAAAGGGCATATTATTGCACTTACAACTGATGTTTGGAACAAAAGTATTTCACAAAAGGTCAAGCTGAAAACAAGATTGTTAAAATATTATTAGCTTGTTGAAATTTATGAGAATCAAACTCCCAACTATTAATATACTGTTACAAATACAAAATGTTAGTGAACTTTGTATAGTTATTCCTTGATTGTCAAAATTTTGAAATATTAAATTTGAAACAATAGAACCTCCTTTTTCTAAATAAAAAATCTTCAAGAAGAACTGTCAATTCTCAGTCATATGTACAATATGATATATTGAGATATGAATTTCTATTATAGAATACAAATGCACACAAGTAAAATATGTAGTATGAATTTGTACCATAGAATACAAATGTACATAAGTGCAATCATATGTAATATGAATTTCTATCATAGTACACAAATGTACAAACGTTTTTTAATAATAAAAATTACCGTATGCTGTCAATCCTCTTATCACTTAGTCAATCCATGAATTCCATTTTACATTCAAGATCATAAATCTCTTTTCTTCAATTATTAGTTATGAGCTCTATCTGCAGGTGTACATTACATCTGTACACTACACCTGTTGTTGAACTCAAAAGTGCTCCAATTTCTCTCACACAGACATTCAATAGGGACTCACATAAGGATTTTAACAGAAATTTTGCAGGGTTCAAGAATTTCAAGACTGTAGGAACTCCATAGTACATGACCAATGCTTTTTAAAATTGTTTCAAAGTTTTTTACTCGATTTTTTATATTGAAAATTTGGCAAAATTTTCAAAAAATTAACAAAATTATTCAACTTCACGCTAGGAAAAAAAAAAATCCTATTTATTTGTTGGAAAAAAAAAAAACAAAGTTTGTCCAAAATATTCTAAAGGTTGTCTAACAAAGATTTAAAGACTAAATGAGAACAAAAAATTAAATCTTTGTTAGACAACCTTTGGAATGCATTATCAAATGAATGTCCAATGACTCACAAAGTCCCTACACTATCTATATTATGGACACAAATACAAACCTCAAGAGAACAAAACAAAAAACTGAAAGTAGAAAACAACCAAAAATATAGTGAGAACTTACCCCCAAAAACCAACAAATATTCCAAGTTCCAAGTGTCAACCAATATTGTGTGGTTCTTCCATTTTAAGAGAATCCATAATCCTGATTTTGACATTGTAAAATTTATTTGGAGGTTTGATTGGGGTGAGGGTTTGGACCAATTGTTCCAAATTTTTAACTCTTTCAATTCTAATTTTAGTACATTTTTTTCAAATTCAAGAACCTCCACACCCAATTCAAAACCAAATGTAATTTCATGTACATACCACACATTTCCTAATGCTAGAGATTATATGTGTACAAAGTTTTCCAACAGATTAAAACAAAGATATGTATGGAGTTGAACAATTAATTAAAAATAATATTCAATTATAAAACTTATTCTCCTTATCAAGTTTTTTTTTTTAAAATCAACTTTCCCATTTAGAGATCTTAACCTTATTTTTTGAAATGTTTTTTCACAGTTTCATATCTAGCAAGAAAACTAGTTCCACATCTTGATTCTTTTGTCAGTTATAACAAAATAAACGTCAACTCATGTTCAGGTCACAAGACTTGAACCTGTGAAGGTATTTAGACAACATAAGTTCCCAACCATCAACGCAGTTGAAATGCAAGCTAGTAGCAGATTAAATTTATTTGATCACTAACTAAGCTAGAAAACACCATACACATTGAATGACATATTAAGTCTCAATACTTTTATTTTCAAATGTGCTTATTTTTCCTTAATGACAATAGGTTTCAAAACTCAATCCAATTTCATTTGTATTTTTGGATGTCTTTAAAATTAGTTCTGATTCTTTATAGATTTGTGATAAAGCATTTCTCAATTCTATCATTGGAATAGTTATGGATAAAACATGGCTCAACAATACTGAAATTTGAATCATAATAGAGGTTCCTGATACACCTAAGCAATTGTTCTTAATTATTCAATGCCACATGTGACTATTAAATTTAGTCACATAACTTGTGCTGATATTAGCATGGGTTGTGCCAGAACAAAAAAATCAAAAATTCCAATATATCAATGCATCAAATAAAAATTCTATCTATGAAGGGAGGTAATTTGTTTGTCACATTGAGATCTTGCAAATCACAACATCTTTTGTGATATCCTTGATATTATTGAAAGTCTTTAGTGAAATAGGGGCATTGAATTAGTTTCATATTGTTTCCACCTACAGTGGAGAAATGATTGAATATTGAACGATTTTTTCATTAAAATTTCACTTAAATCAAAACAAAAAATTATTGAGGAATTTGGGTGCTCTGTTGCTATAGTTAAAAAGCCCTCAATAACTAGAATTTAATGAAGATGCTTTGTAAATTCTTAGACTTAAGGTCAACATATATTGAATTTTCAGTAGTTTTTGTCATTTGAGATTCAATTAAATTACAAAAAGTTGTTTTGGAAAGAAACATTCTTTGGATAACTCTTTTTATTTTGGGGCAATTATGATCCAAAAGGCTCCAAGTGATTTAGAGCTACAAAGTAAGGGTCTTAGATGACTAGTGCAGGTTTCAGCCAACAGCACAAGCTACACTACTATAAGTTAAGTTTTGATGGTTTATGGCACTCTTATCATACAGAACATTATGAAGAGTACCAACTTAATGGTAATCATTGGAAAAAATCAGCATCTGATATCCTCAAAGCTATGCTAGCTGAATAATTTTTATTCATCATTTTCCATGCCTAATTTTGATGTATGAGATTCAACTTAATGACATCTAAACTTTATGCATTCATTGATTCAATACCATAAAACTAAATAGTCGTGACTCATGTTACAACTTACTATGGATTTGGATAAAAATGCTCTTTTTGAAAAATAATAGGTCAAACGTTCGTTCACCATGGTATCACTTGGTTTTCGGCCCTCACTTGGCTTTTTGCACAACTACCTTAGTGTTTTTCAGAGACCTTTAAAGGTTCAAATGAATTTTCTTTAATACATTTTCAAACATAGGTCCTTAAGAATGTACAGTACACATTTCCAACGACATAGCTAGAAATGTACAAAAGACACCTAGTACCCTTTTTCCTCTCATATGCACTACAACCGAGCATGACTTTTACTACAGTTGGGCGGAGAGCCTTGACTCAAGAGTCAACACATGTTGTAGGGGAGGTTCCTGCACCAGTGCATTCTCCCAAGGGAGGGGCTCCTGAGGGTGTTTCTGAACCTCAGGAGAACACACAAGTACAGGAACCTCCCCTTGCGCAAACAACTCTCTTTTGATTTTCTCACTTCTTTCCTGTTTCGCAAAAGAGAAATATTTCCATGGGAATGTGGGAACAGATAAAAATGGAGAGCTCCCCCAGCATAACCCCATAGGGTTCTTCTGCTGGGGGAGATCCCTCAAAATACATATAGAAATAAAAAGTTAGTAGTTTATGTATGAGATCAACCTTGTGGTTTCAAGTTTCAACCAGTGTTGGGAGGGTAAGAATCACCATTTCCAGTTAGTAAATGACCCAGATCCAAGTTGGAATTGATTTTCAAACCAAAACTAGAACTGTAATTGGAATTTGTGTTGTTTCTTTGCAGAATTGGACCAGGAAACCAGTTCCCCAGTTCAGTTCTATTTTGGTGGTGAAACTGGAACTAGAGCCAGGACCCAGCTTTTTAAAAATAATATGGGCTAGAACTGGCAATTTACTGCTGGTTCCAGTCCCAAGTTAGTAAAGAACTAAGAACCAAATTCAAGACAGGACTGACTTTCAGAACTGGCATCTGAACCCGAACTGGAATTCATTTTTTAAGAACTGGACTGTATACCAGATTCCCACTACTATTTGTGTTTGAAACTGGAACCAATACGGAAGTTCCGAGATATTTTTCAGAATAGTAACCAGGGGTTTTTTAACCAGTGTTGGGTAGTTTTTTATGATAACCTTCAGTTCCAGTTCGGTTCTATAGAAAAATATGTACTATTCTAGTTCAGGTTCCACCCATAAATGGAACCAGGAAACCAGGTCTGGTTCTTTTTTTAAAATCCAGTTGTGATTCTGGTTCACGTTTTGAAAATCAAACCCGATTCTTCCAGGTAGCCCATACTGGAACCAGTAATTAACTATTAATTAACCTTTGTTTAACCTCAGTTCCAGTCTTTTTTTCAAAAACCTTTTTTTTCCAAATGTTCTGGTTCCATTTCCACCCATAAATAGAACCAAAAACCCAATATTGGATCGGGTTCTTAAAAGTTCCCAATTCCAAAACCAGAGCTGGTTTTGATTTGGTTTCAACTAATTGTCTTGGGGAATGAGAGTTTATGCTGAGATCTTTGTGGTTTGTTGCAATTGAGAAAAGCCCAACTTAACGACCAATGGAGATCAAAAGAATGAGATTGCAAAAATTTGGGCTAAAGACCTCTAATTATTGAAACTTGTGTTACAATAGGAATTCATGTAGATTTTTGCCGAAGACAGATAGATTATTCGGAAAATGTCTCTGCCATCAAATGTATGCATCTTCTGGTTTCAATTTTGATTGACCCACGAAGTGATTATGTGTGCCCCAGTTTTTGGAATCAAAGTTGGTTGGATTCTGTTGTGGTAGTATTAACAGGGTCATCCCCTGAAGATTGAAAGTCGTAGCCATGAGTATATATTATAGAGATTGATCAAAGAGGCTTTGAGAGATACCCACCTCCAAGTATTTTGGTGTTTTGTATTACTAGATTTGCTAATAGAAATGTGAAGCTTTTTATTTCTAGTATGGAATGTTTATTCAGAGCTAAAAATAGGTTGATCAGGGTGGAGCATGTTGGTGTCACTTCAAGGTTGTTAAGTTGAACTTAGAAATAGGTCATATTGGCATGCCTAAGTGGGTTCCCAAAAGTGAAGACCATGTGGACTTTTCTGTGCTGCCCTGATTGACAAATTGTTTTCATAGAACCAGGGAAGGACTTTCAGTGATCTGTGTTTACACAATGACTAGCCCTAAGGGAATGGATGAGCTGTTCTAGGGCAAAGAATTTGAAGATGTTGTAGATTGGGCATAGTGGTTGGAGATGGCATCAAAGGTGCAAGGATATGATGAAATCAAGCTCTTCAAAATTGTAAAGTTAAATCTACAAGGCAAGGCTAAAAATTGGTACAAAAACTTTCAACCCACACTTGCTAACTAGAATGAACTGAAAATAGGGATGCACCAAAAATTTGGGGATGTAGATATGGATGAGTTAAGAATGAAATTAGATGGGGTTAAACATGAGCTTAGACAAAAGGTCCAACTATGTTTTGATTAGTTGGATAAGTTGTTTAAGAAAGGGAAAATCAAGGATGTTGAGCAAAGGCGCAAATTTCTTGCACATTTGCAACCTAAGTTTAGAAAGTTGTGCATGGTGAGAACATATGCGAATGTAAAGGAAATGTTGTTAGCTGCCAAAGAAATGGAAAGAATGTTGGGTGAGTTGGGGGAAACTCCATTTGAGCCACTCAAGGAAGAACAAGAGGAAAGTATGCATAATGATACAATGCTGGAGAAACAAGTAAATGTTTTCAATGAGTCATTCATCAACTTCTTTAAATGATCATCGTAGTAAGTCCATTAAGAACCATCAATTCTACCATGTGCTAGATTTGCAAAGCCAATGATCACATCGTTATCACTTGTCCATGTATAGGAGACCTAAAACCTAAATGTGTTAAATGTGGTTTGCCACAGAAGATGGAAAATTGTGGAATGAAATGTGGGTACTATTTTGGTATGGGGCACATAAAAGACAAATGTTAGAAACATGGGAAGGATGGTAAGATGCCAACTATTGCCATTAATTATTTGGAGGTCCTAGTTGATGATGAGGAAGCTACCTTGGAGTGATTGAATTGGCTTTGTGACACAAAGCATGACATTTTTACTAGGGCCAAAATCCCAAGGAGGCGTTTGCTAATGGAATCACCTAATGTGAAAACAACTAAAGATAGAGAAGTTGAGCATGTGGATATTGGCAGAAATTTTACTATTAGATCGAAGATACTCACACATTTCATCAAGGGGAAGATTTCGTTGTCTCCCATTGAAACTATCTTGACTATTCCTAACAAGTTGGAATCCTTGGAGAGTCTAGTCAAATTGGCATGGAAGAAGCAAGATGATGGGCTAAAATTGATCAATCTCACCACTTGGTGGAGGGATCTCATACATTACACAAGAACAACATCAATAGAAACCATCATAGCAAAACATTACACCTTTTAATTAAGATTAACAATAACTTGGTAAAAGGACTGGTGGATATTGGCACTTCCATGTTAGTTATGTATGCTACTATAATTCACAAGTTTGGCATAATGCATCTGATGTCTAGCATTGAGTTCTACAAGATTGTGTCTGGGGTGGTAACCCAAACTCTTAGTAGGATTTTTGAATTTTCTGTCAAATTCAGGGATGTTTAATGCCTCATGATGTTCATGATCGTGGATATTAATAGGTATGACTTGCTACTGGGTTTGGATTTCCTCATTAAAATTGGTGTAGTTGTGGATTTTGAAAAAAACTTGATTCAAATCAAGCAAGGTCTAGGTAACAATGTGCAAATCTTACCATTAAATATGATTATAAACATGCTACAATTGGTAATAGACCAAGGTGGTTGTGATAGTGAAGAGATAAAGGCAAGCCTCTTTAGTTATGGGGCATAAGGCACTAGCCATTGGGCAAAGCTAAAAACAAACATAAAGTATAAAACAAAGGTCCATCATTTGATGATGAAAATACCTCAAATGCATCTAATGATTCTAATGCAAAGATGTAAAAAGTGGTAGATGATGAAACAAAAGATTTGTTCCTATGAAATGATCCAGGGAAATTGAAGAGCTAATGGACAATGAGTTTAACCTCTTTGTATAAAACAAAAGCCCTCACTAGATCATGAACTTTCTGCTTGGAAAACAAGCAGATAGAGTACTGTTTGGAAAGAATTCTAACTTTGATGATTTTGAAGATTGGATGTGGTGTGCTAATCAAAATGAAGAGAGATGGAATGAACAATTCAAAGTTGCAAAAAGAAAAGATGTATCAAACATCTTCCAATTTGATGTTGAATCAAACTTTCATAATGTTAATGACATAGCTAGAATATTTGCTAAAGTTTGAAGGTAAGCAAAAATTAAGTGAAATTAGTAGCAAAATCGAGGTTAATCCTAATTTGGATCAAAAGAAAACTAATCAATTGTGAGAGTTGTTAAATCAGTTTCCAAATGTGTTTTCTTAACATGATGGGGAGTTGGGGTGCTATAAGTTTGGGGAACATATTGTTGATGCCCAAGGATTTTCCCCATGTAGAACTACCCCAAGCAGATTGTCTTTTTGGGAAGAGGTGGAAAGAAAGAAACAAATTGATGTCTAAGTCGCTCTAAGTAAAATGAAACCAAGTTCATTTGAATATGCCTATAAAGTTACCTTACTAGTCAAGAAAGACAACATCCGTTGATTCTATGGTGATTATAGACTTCTAAACTTGCAAATTCGAAAAGACACATTTCCCATGCCACTAATGGAGGATGTTATGACATAGTTTGGTAAAGTTCAATGGTTTTCTCCACTTGATTTACAATTTGGCTTTAGGCAGATCAAGATGGCACTTAAAGACTTCCACAAGTCTGCATTGAATATTAAATCGGGTTTATTTGCTTGGACAATCATGCCTCTTGGCATGAAAAAATTGACCAATACGTTCTTTAGGACTATGTTGAGGTCTTTGGCGTTTATCTGGACAAGTTTTTCAAAGTCTTTGTGAATGACATAAATGTACACAACATGACCTCAAAAAAACATGGAACATTTGTGTTATGTGTTGTTGTAGTAAAAAGAAGTTAATTTAAAACCCAACCCTAGCAAATGTGAATTTTGCGAAATATAACATAAAATTCTTAAGGCACATAGTTAGTCATGATGGGACACAATCAAATCCAAAGAAGATCAAATCTATTATTGACTTTCCAATTCCCACCATTGTAACTAATGTGCAAGTGTTTTTGGGATTAACATGGTATTACATAAATTGTGTCAAGGGTTATTCTTGCATTGCTATTCCCCTATTTGACTTAACAAAATCTAAAGGTGTTGTTTTTAAATGGAGCCCTAATTGTTAAACCACCTTTGATTTTCTTAAGATTATTCTAGTCTTGGCTCTAATTTGTATTAAACTTGATTTACTAAAGTGTTTAGTCTAGATGTGGACTAGTCATCTCATGGAGTAGGAACCATTTTGTTTTAGAAGGAAGGGAAAAATGAATGAATAATTGCTTATGCCAATAAAGGATTTTACCTTGCTCAAAAAAAAATTCACCTTATGGAAGGTGAATGTTATGTGCTAGTCTAGGGCATAATGCATTTCAAACAATATTTGTTTTATAATCATTTTACACTACAGATTGACCATAAGCCATTCGAATGGCTTGCTATAGTTTTCGGTGTTTATGGGAGGCGAAATAGATGGATTAACACATTCCAAGATCCAACTCCAAACATGATCTCGACATACCAATGTAGATGTGTTGAGTCATAATCTAGTCAATGTTGTTGAAAAAAATGAAGATTTTAAGCTAAAAATTCAAGATCATAAGCTATTGCAAACAAACTAACCTACTAAAGAGACTATTTGGATTGGAAGGAGAAGTTCCAAAATGAAAGTGATTTTATAGCAATTGGGAGGTCAAGGACTATTAAATAATTTATTTATGGTTGAGGCAAGAGTGAGTAATGATGATGAATTACACACAAATGATGACACAATTGTTATTCATAACACACAGACTTGCTTGGAAAAAAGGGATGCTTAACAAGAGGCAACTAATCAAAAAAGGAAACAAGAGCTTTGGGATGCCAAAATTCATTGGCAGTTGAGTGATAACGCTCAAGCATTGGATGATGGGGCAAAAAGAAGTGAGGAATTGGAAACAACCAATGATTAGGAGCATTCAAAAAACATGGAAAATTTCAAATGATGAGTTATGTTCGATTGTTTTGAATGGGAAACAACTTCCAGCAAATTGCGAAAAAATCAAGGATTGCACATACAATACTACTATTGGAATGATGAATGTTTGATGCTCACAAGTTTGGTTGTGCCAAAGCCTAACAAGTGGTGACAACTCATCACAAATTTACAAAATGAAATTAAGCATTTTGGGGAGGGGAGGACTCTTGCAAAGGTAAATAGGCATTATTTTTGGCATAATAGGATTGAATTGGTCAAGGATGTTGTGCACACCTACAAAGATTGTCAACTTGTCAAAAGAACTAAAAGTGTTAGGTTGGAACCTAAAGAGTTCAAAAGCATTCCCATCTCGGATTAGTTTTTCAAAGTGGCTCTTGACACCACTAGACCTTTCTTGAAACCAAACATGGAAACTGGTATGTTTTGGTGGCTATTGATCATTATTCAAAATGGTGTGAAATTAAAACAATGATGGATTATGACATTGAAATAATTGCAAAAGTTTTGGAAAGTGAAGTCATATGTAGGTTTGGGGTGCTTAAGTATATTCTAATAAACAATGGCATTAAATGGTTTGTCAAATTTGATTAATTGTGCAAAAATTATGGCATTGTACATCAATACATTATGCTTTAATGGCCCAGGTGTAATGGAATGGTAGAGAGATTGGTCAAGATGTTGAAGCATGGTCTTATGTGCTTTTTGCAACTCCTAAGCATGCACAAGACTAGGATGACCAATTACCCAAGATCTCATTTGGATACCAATGTGGGGTGCAAGTAAACATAAAGTTTTATCCACATATGTTGTTAATTGGTCGAATCCCTAGGTTGAAGGCCAACAATTTTTTTAGTCCTTTGGTTCAAACTTTTGATGAAGATGATGATTGTGTAGTCATGGTTGAACAAATGATCAACAAGCTATAACTCATTGCCAAGATGCATGGAGAAGTACTGGAAATGTTAGTCAAACCCAAACAAAGCAAAAATGTGCTTATGCTACTTGGAAAGGAAATGTTCTTGGGATTTAAGGAAGCAGTCACTTTTGTTAAGATGAAGAAACAAGGGAAAAAAAAGTCTCTAGCTTCCAATTGGGAAGGATCATTTTTGTTTGTGGATTACCTAGATGAAAATGGTTTTATGGACCACGATGAAGGAAGTAGAATCTATGTGATCAAAGGTAAGGATGAATAGTTATAGGATTGACCTAAAAAGGATTTGGAAGTGTTCCATATTACACTGGATGTGTGAAGACTAAAGGACTCAATCTAAATTATAAAGGAGCTATTACATGTGTGATGAATGATGATGGGATGAAACCCTAAGGGATGGTACAATGGTACAATGTTGCTAACTACCAAAAGTAGAAAACGACAAGATTATGGGTGGTTGAAGGTGGTGTGAAGCTTGTGCTTTTGTTGGAATGTTATTTTTTTACATTGTTTGTTGTTTGTAGGTAATGTCTAACTTTTGCTTTTATTTTCGACAACTCCTGTTGGTTGCAAGGTTTTTGGTTGGACACATGTTTGGTGGTGTGGCTTGGTTTGTGAAGGAGTTTTAATGAACAATGACCAAGGAGCTAGGCACGAGAAAAGGATAAAAAAAAAACTATTGCGCTAATTGAATGGCTTCAACAAGTGGCAAATGTGTTGCAAATAAGTTGCTATGATTTTTTTGTTCATAAGATGGGTTTTAGGAAAGTTGTTTTAGTTACAACAAGCTTTATGTTTTAGGAGGTGATGAAGTATTTGCTATGCCATGTGCCTTTGCAAACAAGAGTTTAGTTGTGGGTGCGAATTTAGGGACTAATTATTGAGGAAATGATGAAGAAATGAGGGATTTTGAAAGCGGTCTGTCAACTTTTCAAATTGTGTGTTATGTGCCTCTGTGTTGTTGGTGTGTTGTTGTTCTGTATCTCATGAGAGAGCACCCTATATGATGGGAACTCCAAAGAAATATTAGGGTTTATAAGGCCCTGAGATTGTGGTTGTCAAGATGTGGAGGGACTTTGATTTTCTTTATCAAACTCATGAGGTAGTTCTGTAAGTATGGAATGTCATCGTAATCTGTGTAATGTCAGTCTTACTTGTTGACAGCCTATGAATCGTTGGGTTTCTATATTCAGTGACTTCATTGGAGTCTATGTTTCAAGGGGAATTTGGGACTTGTGTGCTTCTTGTCTATTGATGTTGTCATGGGGAATGAGAGCTTCTGTCGGAATCTCTTTGGCTTGTTGCAATTGAGAAAAACCCAAGATGGAGCTAAAGAGAGTGAGATTGGAGAGATCTGACGACCTCTAGAGACCTTTAGCAATTGAAATTTGTGTTACAGCAGGAATTCATGTAAATTTTAGCCCAAGATAGATAGATTATTTGAAAAATATCTCTGCCATCAATGTACGCATCTTCTAGTTTCAATTTTGATTGACCCACTGGGTGATTATATCTGCCCCAGTTTTTTGCTATATGGCCTTATCGTGAAGGCTTAGGCCATGCCTCCAAATAAGGATCTTACCAGGGTACGTTGTGATACCCGGATGTCAGATTACCTTTAAAATTAGGCTGAAAAATATTCAAGTAGTTGACAAATAGAACCAGATTGGTATTTGGGTTTGAGAAGCAAGTTTCATCCATGTACACCCACTCAGGACTGGTGTCAACCAGTGTTGTACATGTAAGTGTCAATAGCCATATATACAACATGTAAATCCAGTGATTTACATTTACATGGCCAAATTTTTTACACTTACACTTATCATGCTGTAGCGTATATATATATTTTTACACTTACACGAGGCCAGTGCAAATATTTGTCAAATACACTGTAAATGTTTTGGGGCGTGTAAGTGTAAATACTAAAATTATTTGTGAAGTCACCCTGTCTTTGGGCCTCCTTTCACCCCAAACCCTTCTTTCAAGGGTATCCATAAAGTAAGGAAATTTGATTAAATCTGGGAATGAAATGCTGAAAATCAGCATTTAATGCACAAGGTTCAAGATTAATTATAGTAACTTTACAAGTAGGAGCAGTGAAAATATATGCAGCGACAGTGGAGGCACTAAAGAAAAAGGAAAGACAGGGTGAAACTCAGTTCACAAAAACTGAGGTCTCCCCACCCTTGAATGCTAATGTTTTTTATCTTTTTGAATCTCACCCTATTTATGATCAAACTTAGGGTTCTAGTGTTGTTTTCTTTACTTTATGGATAGTTTTATTATATATGTTTAATGATCTGACCGTCTTGCAAAGTCATATGAATTAATTGTGGGTGTATATTATGATGGTTTTTTTTTTGGCAATGGGTCATTTAGCTAGCTTATTTTCAAACACATTATGAAATCTCCCCTCCACAAATTAAAATCACATCTTTTACACTGTTCTATATTTATATTCTTTTACATAGCCATGTAAAATCATATAAATGAATATATATTTCCATTTACATTGTTTTGTCAGACTGCATAAAATTATAGAAATGTATTTATTTTTACACTTACACAGTTTTACACTTGCACAAAGTGTAAATAAATTTCACTATGGGATTTACACTTACACAGAGTGTAAGTCCCAAACAATTTACAAGCAACTCTATACTCCAAAATAGAACCTTCTGTTTTGGGTGCCCCCATAGTTTCATTTTTGTGAGTGATGGGCAAAGCAAATTGGCTCATCACAAAGAAAAAAATAAAGAAAACTTGGGAGGCACCTCATCTAATGAATAGGAGAGGTATCGGTAGCCTAAATTTGAACATTTCACAATTTCCACAATGAACTATTAACTTTACAATAATAACAGTGCATAGGTTATGTATGGTGATAACTTAGAGCAATGGTGAGTCTTGGAGGTGATGTGTGTGGTTTTGAAGCATTAGAGACATTTATGGGCAGGAGCCCATCCCAGAAAAGTCTTTTGGGGACAGGTGGTTGACACAACTGCTCATTACGATGAGGCAGGCCTTGCTTGATTTGCTACCCACCACTTGTTCAATCCAATTAACTCAGGGTCTGCGGTCTCAGGGTCCACTCTCAAAAGAGGTGCTTTGTGTGGTTTACTAAGGTGGTCAAGGAACCTTCTTCCCCCTTAGTCATGGCTGTTATGCTCCTTGCCTTTAGTTAGATCCCACCAGGCCTCTTGGTGCTCTTGGTTTGCTCGGGTGAGACCTCTTGAAGTCTCCCTTTCCCTTGCCAGGGCTTTAGGCTGGTTCCGGCCTCTGGCCACTTTATATTTGTTTATTTAAACCTGGTGGGGGCTTTCAGCAACCCAACCAGTTGGAGCAGCACCGAGACTGGTACCATGGTAAAAATCCCCAGGGGTTTTGGGGCAGGTCCTAAAGATTATGGATATACTGCCCTCAGAAAAAATGGGGGTCTGGGGGTTCACATTTGACATTTTCTCAGGACAAATATAGCCTTTAGAGGCATCACCCAAGAAGGGCGAAGGTAGCAGCTTAGGCTAGGTGCTGGTTAGTTCACCCTGGCCAAACATGTTCATGAGATTGAGGGTTAAATTCTTGAAAAATCCAGCAAGGTCAGGACTAATTATTTGGTTGAGATTTGTCTCTTTTCCTCACACTCTTGAGCATCATTTAAAGGCTGAATGAACACAATTGACAACCACAAAGAGTTGTCTGTTCATTCTCCCATCACTTTCAGTTTTGGATGTTCATAGGATTTAGGTAGTCCTTCACCTAATGCCTCTATAGCCATTTTCAAACCTCCATTTGGGTTTTAAGTAAGCAAGGAAATTTCTCAAAGGAGAGGGAGTCAAAAGAAAATTTAGCCTCTTGTGAACACATCTTTTTACATGAAACTAAAATGGATTATATAACTGGAAATGCCAGACTTCATACACAAAAAATATCCTCTTCTATTACAACATGATGTGAACTTCATTCCAAACAATTCCATTTGCAATAAAAACACTTGATTTGCCCTTCCAAAAGTGAAGACTCTAATGAATGATTACCCATTACTAAACACAGAGATAAATGAATGGGAGAATATTTTGACATAGGGGAGTTTTGAAGCCCCTTGAAAAACTTAAACATGACATCTTTGAATGGAAGGTTTAATGATAAGTTGATAAGAGTCAATCTTTTAATTTTGGGGTATCATTGAATGGTACCAGCTGAGCAATGTTTGCTAATAGGTCGTTTTTTGAATTGTTTGAATGTTTGCTCACTTGTGGGTGATTGATGATGAGTGATTCTACACTAGACTTTCATGTCACAAAATGATTAAAGTGTCAAGTCAACAACCTGTGTATTAATCATGCAAGTGCATATCCTTACCTAATATACACCTATTATCCTACCTAACTATCAGCCTACCTACAAGACCTATCCTTTAGAGTGAACTTGGAAGGTTACCAAGGTGAAGTTCCCAACATCAGCTCAGCTTTGATGGCAGTTCATGTAACATTGAATCATAACTCATAATAGGCTTCCAAGTTCCATTGTAGTGGCACACTCATAGCTTTTGGTTCACTCTGGATCATTGCCTTCATGAAGAGAACCCTACCTTCTATTGAAAGTAGCTGACCATACTTAGTCACCCTTTTCAAAGGTAATGAAAATCCTTTACCAAGGTATCCCTTTTGCCAAGTTAGAAGTACGTAAGTGCAATTAGCCCTAATATATCTCTCCATTTTTTTGCCTTGCATTGGTACTTAACTACAAAAGTCCAACGTTTATCTGTTTTCACATGATCAACAGGAAAGGCAATTCAAGCTGACGGCTATTTCTCATAACCAGCCCTCTTCACAGACAGAAAGGGCTCTTCATGGATGAAAAGTAGATTATTTCATCTATGTTCGAGAAGAAGGTAGGTTATAAAAAAAATAGCCCTCCTCTTGAGGGCGAATCAGAATGTGACACGTCAGTGAGACTTGCCTTCCCGTTCATTATTTTGTTAGGTTGGCATCCATGAGTTGGGTACTTTGGCCTAAGGAACTGAGATGAGAGGCAAGTTGAGAATATCACTAGTAGGAGCATCAACCAGAATTGCAGAGCCTGAAGAGGTAAAAATTACAATAACCAGTTTTAGGGTTTGCCATTTTTTGTGCTCAAGTTAGCAGAGTGCGGAGAGGAGCAATGAGAGTTGGAGATCAAGATTGTAGAAAAACAACTGATAACTTACCTAGTGGGTATTACCCACACACACACACATACACACACACAGACACAGAGGTAGAGTACTAAAAGCTGATTTTTGAGCAAAACATCAGCCTTCCTAATTTTGCTGTAGAGCAGAGCTTCTTTCTAGTGCAGGTGGAGCTGGGATTCAAAGAAGCCGATTAACAGAAACTGCAAGAAGACTAGTGATCTGCAATCAGCCAAGAGTGTTGTGGCTTCATTTGCAAACTACTTTGTATCAGCCAGCCAGCCATTGCCTGATCCTTTTGAAACCAAACTCATATGGACTTCAGTTGCAGCCGATTTCCCCTAAATTTGAACTCCTTGGTATGGTCTCATGGTTGATTTGCAGCATTGAACCTACTGTGGCAGCACTTATGGGATTTTAGTATTTTTCCCAATTTGTATGCCAATAGCTCTTCAATTCAAGTAGCAATTCTTCAACACAGCTCCCCTGTCTGTGCACAAGAAGAAGAAATACCATGTAACTGGTCTTGTTTAATCTTCAGAACGTCCGATCTGAAAAACACAAACACACCCACACACAAGAAACAAGTCAAGAAACCACAGTGACTCTGATTTGGTTGGATTTGTATGCCAGTACTTCCAGACTGTGCACCAGTTTACTAATTGAGATCCTCCATTTCTTAATTGGAAAAGAGTTTTAGAGATTGACTGACTGAATATTGAAGAGAACTCACGCCAAGAAATTATACCAAACACATAACAAGTTAACCCAAATTCAGTAAATCCACCCTAAATTCATCTGAAGAGCATGAATGGATCTGATCAAGAAGGTTCAAGTGTATACTACCGGTTAAGGAGCTGTTGCAGCTAAAGAAACATCAAAGATCATCGAGATTTCAATGCAACAACTATTCCAGAACTTATATAAATCTTTAGACTTGATCTTTCTTCACATTTTGACCTTGAATATGTGAGATCTTAGTGCAGAAAGTTGGATTGATATGTACCAGAACATACTCAGGATGTGAAAGGGTAACAAAATTCTGCACTAGACTTACAGCCAGTAATTGGAGTAGAGCACTTGTACTTCTGGAAGCTCCTCAAGATGAAGAAAGAATTCTGAGCTCTAGAGCACAGCAGCTTGTTCTGGAAGCTCAAGGTGATCGAGAAAGGCTTTGTTCAAACTTTGTTTTGTGGGATCTCTATATCATTATAGTACTGAAACAGATCAATGAAGTAGTATTGTTGCAGTTTTCTGTAGAGAAGAAGAAGTTGAGCTTACCAACGTAGAGATCCTGAGTGGAGTCTGGAACCTTTTTTGGGGTGGATGTGATCGTCTTCTTCTTCTTGCAGCAGCTACATGCCAGCCATGTGGTGATCACAATGATGCCTATCACCAGTGCTGTGGTGACCAATGCCAATGCCACTGTAAGCGCTTTCACTTTGTGCTTGGAAGCCTGACCTGCAGCAGCAGCAGATCCCAGCTCTCAGCTCTACGAGTTCATGCATCATCATGTCTAGCTCTTGTGCAGCTGTTGCACCAGTTTAGTTTCAGATCCCAAATTTTTTTCTTCCCCTGAAAGATTCTCATGTCATCGAAGATGCAGGAAAATCATGAGTATGCAGCTAGCTCTTGAGTGAAGCGATAGAGATTTTTTGGTACCTGGCACGACCTGGCCGCCGCAGGTGGCAACAGCAGGATCGGGAGGATGAAGAGACTCGCAGATTTTACAAAGGGAGTTGGTGACATTACAGAGAGCAGGCAGAGAGTGACGACGCTCAGTGACGTACTGGAAATAGATGTAGTTGCAGAAGCATCTCCGCGGCCACAATTGCCAAGCAGTTTGCACAGTGGAGCAACAATCGGGAGTCGGCGACGAGAGTGTGGAGTTCATTGCAGTGAAGGTCTTACAAGAATCTATCACAGATGAATTATCGATGTACATGGACCAACAATCTATGCTTGCTGAGACGCATTCTGGTGTCCCCTGCTGACTAGAATCGCTGCAGTTTACTGCAATTGCCGGATTAGCCGCCTGCTGCTGCTGCCGCTGCTGTACAACTGCACTACAAGCTGCTGGCACTAGACTTACTACCACCACCACTATGAGAAACAACACTCCCAGGTGACTCCTCATCCTCGTCCTCCTCTCCAGAACTCACTGGGAAACAAAGATCACCTGCAACAAAGTTCACAGAGAATTATATAACCTTCTCCAGCAGCAGCAACATCAGGCGCAGCAGCTGTGAGTACCCACTCAGCTCCACCTGCTTCCCAATCTCTTATGAACCTGCAACTCTTCACCAGCTTTTATGAACACAGTAATAACACTGCTAACACCTGGAGAAAAACAGCAACAACAATGTATAGGAAATCAAATCAAATCAGACATGATCACAAACCTGATGCATATTCTAGTATAATGATCTAGCTGGAGCTGCTGCAACAACGGTAATACTAGTAACTACTAGACTGCAAAATTATATTGCAACTTAAGATTCTAGCTAGCATTCTAGCTAGTACAGTAATGCAGGTATGAGCAAACTCTAGAAACTAGTGAAATTTTTTTTGTCGATTTCAGCTGAGCACTGCCAATTTTGTTTTGTGGGAGATAAAACCCCAATTTCAGCAGTTGCTGCTTCCTGTAAGCACTGGAATGTTTTGTCTTTACAATGAATCAGCTGCTGGATTCATCTGGCTAGTGTGTGCAGGATTTAATTGTCTAATTTTGTACCCACTACAAAAACTGCATTACAAAGAAGAATTTCATTACAAAATTTGTAACTTGAATATGTCGATCAGGATCTAGCATGCACATGAAATACTTACTTTATTAGCTGTTGGAAAAATAGATTAAGAAAAGAGCTCAAAGATGACTGACTACTTGCAGATTCTGCTGCTGCAAAGGTAGAACATGAGAGGTGCAAGAGACAGAGACAGAGCCAGAGAAGAGAGAGAGAGGGAGAGAGAGAGGGAGAGAGAGAGGGAGGGAGGGACAGAGAGAGAGACAGAGAGACAGAGACAGAGAGAAGGAAGTAAGTGCAAGGGAGAAAATGGGGTGCACCTGCAAGTAGGTAGTGATCATGGCCTAGTTGGTAGGTAGGTGGGTAGGTAGGTACTAATCATTCAGGTCACTGGGTTCTCTGACAAAGTAAAGTAGGTACTTGATGTTCTGATGAAAGTACCTACCAGTACTCAGGAGTGATGAAGAAGTAGTCAGAATGAAACCAGCAGGTTGCTTCCCAGTGTACCATGAGGGAGGGAGGGATGGATGGATGGATGGATGAATAAATGGTTGGTTGAGTGGACGGATGAATGAATGAAAGGTTGGTTGAGTGGATGGATGGATGAATGAATGGTTGGTGAGTGCATTAATATAGCGATATCTTTCATTGGGTTTTGGTTTACTAACTAATTAACCATGGTTGAGTTAGCTTAGTTGCTGATTTTTACTACCAACCTACTAAACAACTCCACTACCTTTTTCTGTATGGCAGGACCAGGCTTTTTTTCTTTTTTTTCTTTTTTTCCTTTTTTTCATTTTTGTGATTTAGCCAAAAAAAACTGGTGATCATCCATAAGAATATTTAGCCAAATTTGGCTTTAGTCCAGGTATAAAAGTAAAAAAATAAATTAAGAATTCTTTAGTATTTTTGCTACTTGATAGAACCTCTCTGTTGTAGAAATCTGGTGATTTGGAGTTTTTCTTAACAAAAAAATCTGGTAGAAAATGAAAGTCTTTTTCTTCTCCACAATAATTAATCCTTTGAATGTGTTGAAATATTTTTCAGGTCGAAAAAATGCTAAATTTTTCACAAAAGAAAAAAAAAAGACTGGTATGCCTCTGCTTAGCTAGTAGTCGCCTATTGTTTTACCATCCTACTTACAGGACCTACATTTTACAGAAAATGTTACCAAGGTGAACCCCAACATCAACTCAGCTGGGGTTCATCCAGAACAAGTGTCCCAAGGGACTTCTAATGGATGGATGATGCACTTGTGGCTCTTGGTTCACACGCTCTGACCCCTCACCTATGCAAATTGAATATTTTTTATGGCAAATCTATTTTTCTTAATTAATATATTAAGATGGGTGTTTGTTTCTTTTTTCTTTCCTTTTTTTTCTTTTTATTTTGGTGGGTATGTGGCAATGCTCTAATCCTCCCAATGGGCCCCTTGGTCCAAAATTATTTAAGCATTAATTTAAGAAGGTTCCATAAGAACTCTGAAGTTAAGTTAACTTCAACCATAATAGTAGTATGGTGGGGATGGGTGACCTTCCCGGAGGTATAATATCATAGTATCTAGGCAAGCTTAGACACATGTTTGTCAAATAATTAATAGGTTTTGAAATTTTCATTTTGACAAATAAATAAAATGCTCTCGAATATTATTCAATGTTCTCAGAAATGTTGAAATTTTCAAAAAGGTTGTTTGAAATTTCAAAAGTTGTTTTTCTTTTTCCAAACAACTTTTGAAATTTTCAACATTTCTGAAAATAATATAATTAGCGTTTAAAGCTGTGAAGGTAGAGTAGGGTATTGTTGGGCTATTGACCACATGGGCCCACTCAAATTTTCACTTTTGTGAAATTAAAAAAAAACTGAAACCCTAACTAACCCATGTAGTTTACCTATAATTGTTCTAACCACTTACTTACAGGACCTAAATCTCTTTACAGAAAAAGGTTAACCAATGTGAAACCCAGGATGAACTCAGTTGAGATTCATCCACACACCAGGGAGTTCCAATGGATGATGGTGCACTGGTGGATGGATGTTGGTTTGCTCTGGCCTTAATCAGACTAGTCACAGTGGAGCCCATTCACACATGTCTCTCTTTCACCAAAAGCTTTGAAAATTTTCTTCAAGTTTTTTCAAACACCTTTTCCTCAGAGAAACTGAGAAGTTGGGTTTTGTTGGCCTTGCCTTGGTAGGCGAGGATATTGTGTTTTAGATTCACTATAGAGCATAGTAGCTTAAGGGATATTGGGCCCTTTGTAATAGGTCTTTTTTGTCCTTTCTAGATTCCCCTGACAATCAAATCATTTACATATCAGAATCCAGTTGAATATATTGAATCATGCCATCTCTGGAGTAAATAGATGTCAGTTGTTTGAAGTGTGGGTTTCACTTTCAGTTTGCTTAAAAGCAAGTCCACCCATACCAGAGGTCATATTTAAACAGGCTTGCAACTGCATTTCTCTCACATTCAAGATGGGCTTACTTATTGTTTCTCAGGCCCCACCCATAAGAATCAAAATTGAGAGCTAGGATTGTAAAAGGTGGGAGAGACTAGGCAAACCACTTGAACTAATCATTCTCTCTTACTAATCAGTGCAGCTCCTTTTGAAAGCACAACATTTTGTGCTCAAGTATTAGGCCAAAGCCCATTTTATTGTCCCAAATTAACATAAATTTTACTGTTTTTCATCCAAAACATGTTATGGAGTGCCTTCATGAGGATGCTCTACAAACATCTCCACCATCCAAGAAACAAAAAGCATTACACTATACATGTGAATGCCAATGTGGTAGTCATTTGTGCATAGCTAACCCTAGCACCCATCACCTCTTCAACTATCATCCAACAATGAAAATGTGCGAAGCCAATATATTGTTTCTCCCAAATTTTCCTTTCCCTCCAAGTGCCAACTCTTCCTCCAATTTACACATCTAGATTTGTGTTTTGCCTCCATTTCCTCCCTTTTACACTTTCATTGCATGTAGCTTTCTAAATTGTTCTCATCACGCATTTCTAGTGTATTGAATTGACATTTGTTGTTGGTCTAAGCTTTCTCCTTGTTGCAATGACCAAGTCCAAGATGGATATTTTGCATCAAGGGGCACTAGAACAATTGTGCATGAACACAAATGTGTCACTCAAAACCTTACAACTACAATTTGGGGTCAATGTTATTGAAAAGAAAATGTAGCATAGAGGGAGTAGATCAAGACAAAGGTCCGGTCATCAATGAGTGGCGAATTATGTGCCATATTTTTTTATCACATGTATCATTGTACAATGGCAAGTTTTTCCAATGTCATTACCAATAAGACCTTGTCATTATTCAAGGACAAGCATTGTTGTATAAGTCAATGCATATCAAAGTCTATAGATTTTTGGTTTTTTTTAATGGCAACAACATAAATGTACATTTGATGGGTTGGATTTGGTTCCAACTTCTTGTAGGGTGCAAAAAATGGCTTGAACTTTATGGTAAATGGACGTTGTTACTTCTTGAACTACTACTTGCTATTTGATGGTATCTACTTAAAGTGGTTGATCTTTGTGAAATTGTTCATGAACCATAAGGAAAAAAAAAAGGAAATGGTTTGCACAACAAGAGGTGTAACTTGGATTTAAGATGTCGAATGATGATTTGATGTGTTGAAATCCTTATAGATGTTAGGATAAGAGCATGTTGTGAGTGACATCATTCATGCTTGTGTGATCATTAATTTTAAATGGTCATAGAATATGAAGGCAACTTAACCTTTGAGCCTTGTTTTTCAAATAGAAGTTCCACAATATGTGGTAAGGCTCACTTTCAATGAGTACAAAGATGGAACAAAGGTCATAAAAAATCTAAAAGCTTAAATCCAAAATATAATGCATGTTTACCATTTCTGATGACCGGGTCTTGTAGGATGTGAAAAATAGAGCAACAAATCTATCATTCTTCATTAGAGAAATTTTTTTTTTTTTTTTTTTTTTTGCCAAAATCTTATATTTTCTTTTTTTAACCTTCAATTCCCACCTATTTTAAGTGTTTTTTAATATTAAAAAAAAAAATAAAAAAAACTTTTAAGATTAACAAATTA
>Ga0116231_10002786_pt1 | contig 36447 bp, 26 predicted proteins | sample S1TSphgellanicum_2_FD_89695 | JGI IMG/M metagenome (GOLD analysis project Ga0116231, IMG submission 89695) | Host-associated microbial communities from peat moss isolated from Minnesota, USA - S1T2_Fd - Sphagnum magellanicum MG | ecosystem: Host-associated > Plants > Peat moss > Unclassified...
TTCTTACTTTTTTTTAAGAAAAAAAGAGAAGAAAGAGGTGATAAAGATGGGTGGTTTGAAAAGATGTTGTTTTTGAAGGTTTTTTTTTTTTTTTTTTTTTTTGGGGGGGTTCTTTTGGATGGTGTCTCATTGGCACTAACTACTCTCCAAATAAAATGTTCATTGAAATAAGTGGCAATTGGCCGGATTCTCAAAATGTATAACATATAATTGCTATAGCACATTCAATTCTATAAAATGTGCCAGGTTACAAATCATGTTAGAAATTTATTTTTTTATTTTTATTTTTTGGTGACAAGGATGTTCATAATTTGAGTGTATTTGTGTGATTGAAATGGAGGCTCTAACTAAGGAGAGTGCTACTAGTATGAAATGTGTGAAGAGTATTGTGTGACACACCAATGAAAATTTAAAATTATATGGATGAAAACTAAACTCATAGTGTGGATGAAAATGTTGTTACAAAGTTGAAAAAGCAAGTGGCTTGAATTGTGGGTATATATCAAAACAAGTATCGTATTTAATACTTTGAAATTCATGACATATTTTCTTTTCAAATTTCAAAACTTGTGTCAACCTTTTCTATGACAAATTCATCTCTCAATTATTAACAATCATATTTATGTCGATGCACATGAATCTAAAATTGCATTAAATCTTGTTGATACTATTTGTGTAGTGGAATTTTTTGCATTTGTCTTCGAAAATGAAATATGTGTATTTTGAAGCACATCACCATGACAATCAAGATGGAAAAAAAAAAGACCTAACTTTATATCTCAACCAATGGGGTTGAATGCAAATTTATTTATCAATTTTCTGTGACTAGAGTGGAAGGAGGATGTAACAAAACAAGTGCCTTAGAATATAAATAATTTTCAAAAAAATTTAACCTAGAATCTATTGTGATGGAGAAATTTTGTTACACCATCATTTTCTTTCTATCCCCAATGCAACAACTTACAAAAACCTAATCACTCCACCCAACCCAATTAGAAACAATTAACAAAAATAACAAAACAGGATGAATGTGTAATGAACTCATTGGAATAAAAGCAAACCTTGAATTACTAAATTCCCCAACACAAAGTGCCTAGATTAGGGCATAGATAAATATTCCAAATTTGAAAAAAAAACCATACATCCACACTCACAAATCTTAGCACAAACCTAGCAATCCTTTTACATAACAAAATGGCCATAAAACTAACTACCTATTATTTTCATATAATGCAATTTCTCTTTCCCTCATTCCTAGATTATTGTGTATAATGGAAAAATGTCAAGCTTGTAAAATTCCTAGGCATACATTTTGACTACCAAATCCAAATGGATTGTTAAACATTTATAAAAGTTAAATTTCATGAAATTGACTATGAAGAAGGTTCTTTCATCCTTCACATTGCTTAAGACCATAATAATGGCCAATTCGATAAGCTTAAGATATTTTGACAACTTTTGACCCACAATGGCAAGGAGGCCAAATGTTCTCACAATTTCATTGTGGGAACTTTATCTTTTAGGTAGCAAATGTAAGGCACCATGGGAATTATTTTTCAGGGGTTATAAAGAAAAAAAACTTGTTGGGCAAGCAATGTTAAATCCAACAAACGAAAAACCACATGTAAATATTGCTTTCATTACAGCAAAATGCATCCTTATATGCCAAGTGATTTCATTGGATTTTTAGTGAATTCAATGGTCCCAATGAACAAGACCTAGTGGGGATGTAGTGAATTTACCGGTCCACTAAACGGGGACTAATGAATTAAACCCAGATTTTGTACTAGTGTTTGTGCAAATTTTAACTTTTAAAATTACCAATCGACCAAGAAATGTCACTTTCACATTAGTTGCCTCCCAATATTAAAGATAAATTATCCCAGTTGCATTCATCAAATCATGAATAAGGAAATGTTTTTCAAGGTTTTTTATGAATCCCTCTACAACATATGTACATTAATCTTTTTAAACTAAACAACAATTTTTCAATTTTCCCAAGACACCATAAACACATGTCCAATATGAAGACATGTTTTATGTAGAAAAATGACCATTGCACTAACATACTCACCCTAGGTATGTGGCTCCAAGCATCACACCATGTGGAAAACATCACAAATGTCAGTCACCAAATTGAACATTTAAAATTGGGGGTGGTCATACCTCTTCAATGGGTCCACATACATTGCATATAGATTAGTAATAGTGACAATGATAGAGGTCACAAAATCACATACAAAAGTGTTTTTACGTTAAGCAAGCTGCAACAAGCTTTGCATTGTCTCCAACATGGGCAACATATAAATCAATCCCAAAACAAATATCACTATCACACAACAAATCATAATTGTTATTTGCAACTACATTCCCAACAAGGTTTTCACCCATCTTCACCACAAAACTCTTATAATCAACCAAATCATGTTTAGTAGGCGCAAACATGGAGATCCAAGTTTTGATTTAATGAAAGATCTTCAAACCATTTGTCTATAAGTATCAAATTCCCATGTTCCATGTGCCTTTTAAGAGAATGAAATAAGTAGACATACATAGTCTATAATAAGGCCTCAATTTTCCCAACCAATAATAGGCTTGAAGGTGTTTGCACAACCAAGTTGCACCTATGTACCATGTAATGGATGCCAATGACAAATGGGGCATGTTTGAACTACACGCACCCCTATCTTCAAACTGAAAAATAAAATCACACCATCCACACCAAAGCAAACCAACTTGAATGCCAAATCCCCATTAGATAATCCCAAAAAAATGTGGACAAGATTCATCAACATGATAGTGAAGTTGTTAGACTCACCTCTTTTAGTGACCATTTGTAAATTCAAAAGTAAAGACACCCTCCTCCAATTTTCAACCATGTCACCATGGATTGAAATCCAATTTTGGTTATCGAAAGTTATGACCTCATCACAAATAAAGGAAAAAAATTGGCCTTTTGAACCATATGTTTGGTAATAATTAAGACCAAATTGTGCATACACTTAGCCATTCCCCATTGACCAAAATCTTTCTAATGCATCTTGGACACCTTTTCAACCTTCAAAAATGCAAAAAAACTTTCCATACATTCATATCATGTTAATGGCATGCCCTATTTCAATAAATGAAATATAATAACAAATTGGGAAAAAATTCCTCTTGCAAACCTTTTCTAAATTTACCACTTGGTTAATAATAGAATCAAGCCTTGTAATGTTGTATAATTTTTCATTTTTCGCATGTTGATTCTCATAATTGACGTAAAGATCACCTACTTTCTATCTAAATCTAAATCATTTACATTTCCTTCTCCCAATGTGTTCAACTTATGTGTAGATCTTACACCAAACATGGTGCATTTGACCATCTTCATCTTATCATTGATTCAGCCCAAGGGAACTTGGCTACCCAAGTATCTTAAAACTTTTTTTTTCAATTTATTGTGAAGTCTTCTTCTTCTTAAAAATGCATGCAATAGGACCATAAACCTAGGTTCATTAGATTCAAAGCTTGGAATAAGGTTAAATCTAAAAGGAATTCACATTAATTTAGGTTGGAATGTATATAGTTGTATCCTTGTAGAACTTGGTTCCAAAATCAGAGTCACAACCAAGTGGCAATCCCACCTTTTCCAAATAAGAAGAGGTGAGATTTCAAATTTGCAGTGTTTTTTCGGAATGCCATGGTATTTAACAAATACCTACAACCACACAACACTAACAAACAACAACATTTGTAGCAAACACTTGCAAAAAAATCATACCAACCTAATGGGAGATGGATTCAATATTTTTTCGGAAAACACCAATTAGTTTTGATAATTTTCGCCTAGCTATGGAGCATATGTGATAAGGTGCATGGTATGTAGGAACGACATAACAAATACCCAATGTCTTTTAAAACACATGCTTGAAAACCAACTCCAAAAACCAAAACTACAAAAGGTTACATGGAGGTTATTAACAAATTCAACAAATAACATATTCAAAGGTGCCATGGTAGTTAATGGACATATTGTAAACCAACTAACTTAGTTTGAAGGCTAATGGCAAGTTGGATTTCTAACAAGTTTGGTTGGGCCAACTTGTTTAAATTTTTGTCTACCTATTTACAACATGGAAATATCAATTAAAATATTAAAAGATTAATGGTTCCGTTTTCTTTTAGGCTGACAAAAAATGGACATTATGAACCCAACAACCTAACAATGTAAACATAGGTTTTTGTATAATAGTCAAATGCTCATAACAAATGCAACCGTATCCCATTCCACTTGGGTTTAATATTCAAGGTGAATAAAAATAACTAGAAACAAAACTTGGATTAGAGCAAAACAAACTTCTACAAAATCGACAATTGGAATAAAATTACGGCATTTATGGATGGGGATTTTTTTTGTCCTTCCTACATGCCATGTACCTTACCATGTGGATAGAACAAACCAAATGGTGAAGGTGTTTACATTATTGTTCAACGTCACTTTAGTGTAAAAATAAATAGGCATTTAGTGTAATGTTTGATAATCTAAAACTATATTTCAAGTTTTGCCATTATTTTTGGTTTGCTCCTTGGGAGACTATAAACAATTTTTTTTTGATGGCATGGGCTTTTAGAGTGCCTTTGCACAAAATAATGAACTAAGTTTTCCTATTCTAATTCATATATTAACAATTCAAAACAACTAGCATTAAATACGTACATGTAATAGCAACAAAAGAAGGGTTCAATATGTTGGATGGAATTATAAAAAGCCTAAATTTGCTATTGTTACATAAAGTGTTGTCCCTTGTAAGTCAAGTTTATAGGATAGCTCAAAACCTAAACCATAAACTTTGAAGAGATGAATATGATCATTAAAACAATAACACACATTTGCTCTTTCATTTTTTTTAGTATCACAACCGTCAAACAAAAACATAGAGTTGAAAACCCTAAACCTTATAACAATTTAAACCCACATGAAGATTGTCACAAGGAGTATATTGATACAAGTTAACATTACATAACAATTACAAACCTAACTTATTGTAGATTGAAACAATCGCAAACTTACCTCACATATTTTATAGAGTTGGATCCTAGCGATGCTTGTGAAATAGTTGAACCTTAAACCTTTGGATCTTCCCACCACTCACTGAAATAGAACATGCATGCACATGCAACCAAAACACAAATGCAAATAAAAAATAGAATTCAAACAAGATTTAAAGGAATTAGGATGTCACCCTTGCCTTGCACGAGAAAATATTTGAACATAATTTAAATGGGATACATTCTTTGATTGAGTTCTAAGAAAATTGAACGCTTATTAGTGATCAATAAGATGTAACCAAGTACTTGAAAATCCACCCACATATGCAATGTTTGAAAATTTGTTGATAATCACCCCCTACCCCTAATGCAAAATTGTTATGAATGTAACTTGCGAGACAACAATTAATGTAATGAAACTGAACACCTAAGTAATGACCCCCAACCTAAATGTAAAATCCTTACGATTATGAAAATAGTAAGGGAGGAAAAAAGTTGCAAAATCAAATGGAAATTTAGGAAAATTACATGAATCACAACTAGTAGAAAGATCAATGAAAATGATTCGGTCATGATGAAGGGGTGTCAAACTCCCATGCAAATTTGGAAATCATAGGAAGCAATGATGAACAACAATTATGCAATGCAAACAAGATGGACCTAAATCAAAGCTTTGTGTTTTTGGTGGATTTTTTTATTAAAAAATCACATTTGAGTGAAATTTTGCAAAAAAATATTTGATTAATCACAAGAGGGATTTTTTTTTTTTTCCTTTGCATTTTTTCAATAAAATTTGTTTGGGTCACTATTTTTAATTTCATTTTTTTTCTTTTTGATTTATTTTTCTAAAAGGAAGATTGTAATCTGCAGTCGGTAGCTAAGGCTAGCTATTTGGGGTTGTAAACTAATACCTTAAATTTTGATTTTGTTTTAGCAAACCTTAAAAAATGAGAAATCAATGTAGGACCAATTGAAGTCTATGAAAGTGCCAATGGATGTGGTCTTGGCATGAAAGTACCAATAGTTAGGTAGGTAACAATGTTGGGTAATTCTTAGGTTTTTTTAAAGCCCAATTGGGCCTAGATTTCAAAAGAGTTTATAAGACCCGCCTTGGTTCTTTAATTCATTTAAAAATCATTTTCAAAGATCCAATCAAGGTTTCAAAATTTTGAAAAAAATATTTTCACTTAGGTTTCAAAGTGCCAAATTTCAAATATTTTAGACCCACTAGTATTCAAAGGTAATTTTCACAAATGAACATTCAATGAGGTGAAATTTAGAAAACCATCAATTTTGTTATAAATTGAGTTTCATCCAATTTTTATTTCCTGAGCGCTTCCATTTTCTATATATATAATATTTTCATTACTCCTATTTTTACAACTATTATAATTATTTTCGAACCTTGTGCATTAAATGTTGAATTTTAACATTTCATAATGAGATTTATAATTTTTTTAAAAATGATGTTTGAATATAATAAAATAAAATATTGGGCAAAAATTAAAACCTTGACCTTGCTATTTTTTAATACCCTTATAAGGTATCGATTTTTAAAAAAATAAGGATAATGAGGTTTCAAGTGACCAATTTTATGTCCAATGAAAACCAACAAACATATTTTAAACAAGATATGACCTTCGATAATATCTTGAGATATTCAACTTGAAACAATGTCCGATTTTTAATCATTTTTTCATACTCGCCCAACATTAATAATTACTTAAGTTGGTAGGTTAGATTCGTCAGTTCTAATTTTGATTAGTAAAAATTAAATGAGAACTAGGTCGAATTTCCAAAATCAAAACTAGAACCCAAACAAAAATTTATTTTGATTAAGAACTAGACCTAAAATTGGGTTTCCAATTCTATTTATGTGTGGAAAGTATGGTTCTCCCTTCACAAAAACAAAGATGTATGGCCTATATAAGAAAATATTATTATTATATGTATAATAAATATAATAATATTTTTATTATTGTTATTTACATGGAGTGACAAGTTATGTATTTGCTTTACATTTTCCAAACACACATGTACATTGCAAACCAGTGTTGGGTGGGTATTAGGGTTTAGGGTTTAGGAAATGAAAATTGGCACTTGTTGGTTTGAGAGTTTTGAAATAACCAGAACTGGTGCTTTTAAAATTCTCATTATAATTATAATAATTTTTTTATTTTGATGTTATTTAAATTTTTTAAAAATGGAATTGGAAGTGAGTAACAAAACCAAATATCTACCCAAACACTAGTTTTAAACCTTCCTTATTATGGTGGTTTTTGGGTTTTTTTTTAAAAATTAAAAATTTTAAAATCATGGATACATATCAAATTTAATAGGTTCCTTTGAATCGTTTGAGAACCATTGTTATGAATCTTGGGAAATGTCTTGATAATTGTTTGGGGATCATTTTTTGTTTCCAATAATTGCCCAACATTGGTAGGTATCACACACAAAGGATAGATCATAATATTATTATTATTATTATGTAAACTATTAATTCAAATAATAATGATTCATCAAAATTGGTTTAGAGAGAACATCTTTAGATTTCATAAGTCATTTTTTGGATAATTTCAAATTAAAAATATCTCTTTGAATGGAATGGAAATGTGTCTTTTTGAATATGTGTTTATTCAAAGTTTTTTTCTTTTTTCATCACTTCAATCATAGACGATAGAAGTGATGAACATATTTGCAATGTCTTGTGCATCAATTTGTGTCTTATTTTTCTTCAATTAAATTAGAATTCAAATCGAATTCAAATCAAGTTACGTGAAATGTCGTACAATATTTTCACTTAAATGAAACTTAATTTCACTATAGATATGTGTGTGTGTGTGTGTGTGTGTATTCATCATTCGATTGTCATTGGTAAATACATAGCATTGCAGAGCCCAAGTGACAAATCAACATTAGTGATTTATTAATACGTAATAATTACATATTTGTGATGGCATCTACAATAAAGAAATTCATATGTTGAACTATTTTTACACCTTTTATTTCCTTAAAAAAAATTTATGGTATTTGGACATGTGCTTATGAAAAATGCGGTAATTAACTTATTGACATTTCAACAAAAATTTCAAAATAACATTTACATATTTTGAAATGCCAAATGAAAACGTTATCTATAAACATATGAAGGAATGTAAGTTGTTCGATTGTTTGTTTGTGGCATTGAGATCTTCCAAACCACAACACGTGTTGCTCCATTCTTAGTAGTACTCTTGGAGAAAGCCCTTTGATGAGTAAGGGGTGCATTGAGTTGGTTTCACAATGTTTCAACCCACGGTGGAGAAGTTATTGAATATTGAACAATTTTGTTTTCATTGAAAATTCAATTAAATCAAAAACTAAATTTTATAACGGAGTTTGGGCATGCTCTTGGTATTATTGTTAGAAAGCCTTTGATGAGCAAAGGATTTAATAAAGGTGATTTGCAAATTTTCCAACCTAAGGTGTGGGAGATCTTGCTCAAATCACCTCCACATTCTCAGGTTCAAAGCTCAAACCTCCTTAGTTTCTCACATTAACCCTACACCCATACAACAAACAAACACATTCAAAAGGGGTTTGTTACTGATCCGATTCCTCTCTGTCCCCCTTTTAAACAGAATATCATGCACATCAATTGTTTGCCAATTTGATTAGACAAAGATCCAATCCTGTTTTCCTCTTCTCAGACCCAATGTTGGAAACAATTGGCTCCCAGATAGATAGATAGAAAGTGGGGGTCGTAGCGCATAACTTATGTGCTCACATCATAAGGATGTTCACATATGCAAATTAATTATAACAGAGATGATCACATAAAAGGTATAAATTGGGTCTTTTGTCAATGCCAATTTACAAAGGCAAGGATATGTCCACGTACCTGAATCATACCATATCGTCATATAAATTTGGTCTTTTGTTTCATTTTGTGGATTACAAACAAAATGATCTCGTCCAAAAATCACTCTTCAAAAAAAGTCTCATTGGTATTTGGTTTCCCATCCAGAACCTGCGATTTGGGTGACTGCAGCCAAGCTCTGATATGATACACAAAGGTTAACAGTTAACAACAACAACAACAACAACAACAAAACTCATTTAATAGCCATCAAGCAAAATGAAAAATTACAATAAAAATCCCACATTGTAAGACTGATCAGTATACGCCTATGGATTAGGCCCATTGGGTCAATCTCTTTTCTTTTCATAATCAACTTTTTGTGTTATTGGTGTGATAATTTGTTACAGAAGTTTGAAAAGTGCTTAAGAATGTACTATTATGTAAAAAGCATGCACCTGCTCAGTCTGTTTTAGAAGACTTTGCATTGACATATGGATGCCCAGTAATCCTTCCTTGTGGACAACCCCACTGCCACCTTCATCACCTGCTGCTTGAATCAATTCTTCAATTTTCTTCAGCTCTTGTTTGGTTGATTCTTGTGCATTTTGAATGATAGGGAGACCTCCCACCTTTCTCAGATGAGATGCAATTTTGTGCTCATTGAATGTAATGGCCCAAATGGCAGAAGCTGAATATGCACGTGCCTCTAGACTTGTACTCATGAGGCATTTCAATAGCAAGGGTATGGTCCGTTCATTGCAGTGAAACAGAGACTTGCTCTTTGTCGAGAAAGCCAAGTTTCGTACCAAGAATACCGCTGATGTGGAGGATGCAAGATGGGATTGCTGCTCCATACAGTCCAATACCTGTGTTGCAACAAAATGGATGGAATTCGTGGAAACAACCGAATTCCATCTGCCCTTAGTGTATGTGTAGTAGTAGTTAGTGAGAGAAAGCCCAATTTGCAAAGAAGAACCATGTGAGAAAGAAAAAAACAAAGCATGATACAACAATCTCATGCTAGCTCCCAGAGTCTAGAAACCCAAAACCCCTGTATGCCAAAAGGAGCCTGCCCAACATTTGTTGCAACAGGTGTGTGCAACTAACTAACTAAAGGACAGAAATTTTAAAAATTTGCTTACCAGATCAAACATCTTGTCATTGGTTAAACACTTGATCATCATAAGTTGGCCATTGGGAAATGCTGATAAATTAACCCATAGCTGTAGCATGACATGCTGGCGGAAATAATCATGATCCCGTGCACATAGAATGAACAGAGACATAAACTCTGTGAGGTACTGTTTCCGCAAGAAAACAGCCCGTGGCTCTCGTGATGTTATGACCGACTGTGTCATGCTCATTGCTAGTCCATATGACACCTGTCTAGGTAGATAGATAGTACATATGAAATGAGCAATTGTCTATTGCAGCACAAAAATGTTGTCTAAGAAATCAAAAGTTCACTTTGGTCCCAATGCTCCCTTGATTCTAACATCATGTCATGATGGAATGCCATCAAAACACATCATGTTGTCCTTTGAAAAAGAATGGCTTAATGCTCAGAAATTGGTGTCCTGCAGAGATTTAAGGACAGGGATAACATGTCTATAATTGCAAGAGAATGCCATCAATGCCTGGATAACTGGAGAACTCAGAAAGAGGCTAGAAATTATGAGAAAGTGTTGGTCAATGTCTAAGAGTGGGTACCTCATCAATAGGAACCCTGAGAACAAGAGCAATGATGCGGTCCATGAGGGGGCCACCTTTACTACAATGAGAATCCTCACTTGCTATGGCCTCCTTGGCCTGATTGCTGTGTGCGGCCAAGTTTGCAAGTAAGCCCAAGACCTCATGCAGCAATATGGTGTCATGGAGACAAAAGCCCCACATGCGGCGTATGAATTCAAATATTCCAATTGGCAGAGATGATTGTGCTGCAGCCTGACCATCTGGACACTTGTACACCAACTGCTTGAGCAGCCTAATTGAGAGTTTCAGCTCTCCCCAGAGAAGACTCTTGTACTCCCTTGATGAGGGCCCAGATGGATGTTTGCAGGGCTGCATGACTCCAGGTTCTTTCTCGCACAGATTGTAATTGCATACATGGTGCAAGTCGTCAAATGTACCCTTGCTGAACAATTGACACTCTCTGGGAGGAGGCACCAGCCTTTCCATATTCTCCACAGTGTAAATACTGGACGTAACTGATTTGCAGTGAAAATTTGCTTGTATACCACTTATAGTTGCAGGAAGACTGGTCTTTGGGCATAACCTTTTCCAAGATCCCTGCTTTTGGGCAGGTGAGCTGGGAACCATTTCCGTGACTTTGATGAACTCCATTGGGAGGACTTCATCATAAGAAAGAATCGAATAGGCTTCATGGCCAAGTTTTACCAGTGATGCTGGGATACCCGACAAGACTGCAAATTCTTTTGCACTTTGGCTACAATACATCAATCACATTTCACAAAATTACAAAGTCTGACCCCAAAACATAATTTTAATAAATAAATAATCATGCACCCAAAATAGAAGTTGTTTGTAAACTTACACGCTGAGGAAGAACTCTCTGACCTGAAACAGAGCAGATTTTGGAGAGCACAGCCAACTGCTGACATGATGGAAATCAAGTAGCAAAGAAACCCACTGTCTTGTAAAGCTTGAGCTTTCTGGCCATGTATATGCACATCCTCTAGCACCATCACCAATCCCCCACACAACTGCCACCACATCCAATCCCTTCAAACATTAAACAGATCTCCCTTTCTGGACCTGACTGACATCTTTTCCCTCTTGATGAACAAGGACAATGTTGATCTGGTGACAAGCATAAAACATGGATGTCCCTTCTTCACCTTCTGCTTCCTTTCAAAGGTAATACATGTTTTAACCCCAGAAAGAAGCTCATGGGGCAACTTTGGCTTAAGAATCACAAAAAAATCTTCAAAAATACAATTTACAGTTACACCCATTTGTAGCTGGATTGACCCATTGCAGCTGAAAGGACCTGCAATCCACCACACCCATGAGCCAATATGTCTAGCCTAGTGGGTACCATCTCTAGTGTCACTAGCCACTCTTTTGTTGTTTCTGAAATGGAAGGAGGAAAGAGTTGTACATCTGTGGCCAAATGCTTGGTTCTGGAATTCAAGTTGTTTTGTCGAAGGATGATATTGGTATATTCTTCTTCAGAGAGTAGAGTCCCAAGCAATGTGCATACGGCCAACCTCATTTTCCAGTCTGGAGAGAACTCAACAGCTGCACTTGAGCATTGTGGAGCTGGAGGACTAGTAGCAGTGGCATAATTTGGAAGCCACTGTTTGCATTTCATTCTATGAGCCTCATGAAGGGTCGGAAGGCTCCGTAAAAGATAAATGGCACTCATACAAATGCTTGTCACCATTCGGAGCACAGGTATTGTAACAAGCTCCACACAACACTGGCCCATCACCGCTGGCATGTATTGTGAATTTGTAGGGGGCACATCTGAATCTTGATTAATCCTGTCATGAGCTTGGAAGTACTGCATAGAAGCTCGGAGATCAGGCAGCTGCACTTTTGGTGGGAATGATCCCTTTGTCTGATGGTTTTTGGACTTGCATTTCCCTCTTTTGGAAGGATTTGAGAGAAGGGCATTCAGTGTTCTTGCAAGGTGAAGCACTGCTGCAACATGTTCATACTCAGCCACCCCTCCTAGTTTGGGATGCCCAAGCCTTCTGGGCATCAGCACAAGCTCTGATATTTTGCTCCCCTTCACCTCCTCAGGCCTTTGACTTTCTGGATCTCTTTCTTCAACTGCATTTGGGCTCATAGCACTGGCCAATATCTTGTTCACCTAATCATTCATTGACATGACATATTGACATGAAAAAAAAGGTTTGCACATTTTGCGTTGAGTAAGAGTTCTCGCTCAGAGCTTGAAAAGGTTGGACATCATACAAGAAGCAAAAACATCATCATACAGCATCTCAAATGTTTGTTTTTATCATTTTGAGAAGTTGCACACTTCTCTTTTGTTTTTTCACTCATAAGGTTTTTCAAAATTAACTAATTATTTATTTAAATTTATAAATCCCATTACCTCCTCTTCTTCTTCATGTCCAACAGCAGAACAAAAAGCATGAAAGAGGCCTGCAATGACACCCGAGTCATGTATTACAGTCTGTGACTGTGGATCCTGCAAACTGTCCACAGCCTCCAATATCCTTGCAATCTGAGCTATAACCACATACACATCAGGCAGATGAGCAGATCGCTGATCTTCTCCAATGTTCCATAAAGATGCATACATTTTCTTACTGCTGCCAGAATAGGGGCCATTTCGTCTGCCATGGCTGCTGCTGCTGCTAATAAACAAACTCAAACATTCGAGATGGCACATAAGTCCATGGAATATCACTGGCGCCAGTATGATATTCTCTTTCAGATACTTTGGATTTGCCATGGCCATCCATAAGAGCAACTCCATGACCACACGGCAAAACCCGGGTGTCATGTTTTGTTCAACTAGCAATAGCGGGATGGCCTCCCAGAAATCCAAGTCTTGTAAAGCTGATGCCATGTTGAAGGTATGATGAGGTTGGCTTTGAAGCTTACAAGTAGATGATGATGATGATGATGACCCATGAGGCAGGACTCCTTCAGTTGTGCAAGCTGTGCCTGCTGCAGCAGCAAAATCAGGATGTATGCAAACAACAGCCACTATCAAGAACTTCAGTGCCTGTTGCCGTACTGAGTAACATTCTTGCTTGCTTATTAGTGTCTTCACCACTACATCTCCAAGATCTGGCCAATTGTTGACAAGCATGTCATGTGTAACCGGTGTTGCTGGGGATGTCAAAAGTGTCAAAATACCAAATGCCATTGCACGAATGGCTGCTTCCCGGTCCCTGATCAGCTGTGATAGCCAGCAAGTTATGGAAGTTGATGATGATGCCCACAGCTCTTGCCACAAAGAGGGATCGATGGAAGACGTAATTGACCACAGACAATACAGAATCTCACGCACAAGTTGTTTGTGTTGCAGGGAAAAGGAGTTATGGTTGCGGAGGTGAGACATGTGGTTTAAGAGCGGAACCACAATTCTCATTAGCTCCCTTTCTGCTTGTCCTCCTTGCTTCTCCCTGTCAAACAAAGGTTATGGGTGTTCTAAGAATCATGGAGCTCAACATGCTAGAGGTACTTCCTGAAAGAACAGCAACAACAATGAACCTCCAATGCCATGAAACGCACAAGACAACCCAGAAGAGATAATACTATGGATCTGCAAATGAGGAAGACATGAAACAAGAGAGGCAAATTCACAATGGTTTGTCTCTCTCTATAGAAATCAGGTTGCTACGTATGTACCTGCAGCAGTGACAGTGTTTAGAGCAATGGGAGATGTGGTCACCATGTCCATCAACCAGATCCTGCAGACCTATCTTGGGTGGTGGTGACTGGTGGCAGGAGTTTGGAGAAGATTGTGGGCTTGTTGTCACCACAGATGTCAACCTTTCCGAATCCTCAAACTCAATGGTCATGCCATGCACTTCAATCCTTAGATCTACAGAAGATAAAGAAGAACATGATTTTGGTTGCTGCGCAGGTGAAGAGATCTTCTGATTACGTCCATCTTTGGCAATTTCAGTTGCTTTATAAGGGGTGAAGATGTTGGTGGGTAAAAAACCGGGATCATCATCCACTTTGATGGCAAGCCCTTTTGCAACAAACGAGACACACTGCACTGCTAGCACACAGCAACTGTATGGGGCTGTTGGGCACTTGACAAATTTTTGAAGTAGAGTTGGGAGCAAGCATGATTTCTGCAGAATTTTGGGTTGGGTGGTGAGGAACTCATGGATTTCAGCTGCATCCCGGAAGATCATACAACCCTCTCAAACCCTAAACCTGGCAGCAGCATTCTAGGCAATAGCAACTGACATGCTACAGTCATTTGTCAGCAAACTGAGCTGTATGGTGAAAAATTGGCTTAGATTTCTGGCAACAATATCACAAACACAAAGATATAAAAGAGGGAGGCCAGCTGCTATCAGCAACCCTACTAATGAGTGCTACATGAACAGATCTAGGTTGAGAACAGGAGTGATGTGCACCTCAGTCAGAATTGTAGTGATTCGGCCCAAAAGATGAGTTTCCTTGTGCTTTTTGGCACTGGAGAGGATGCTGATGATGGCACGAAGTATAGTGGAGTCCAACTGCTCTGGAGAAGGAAGCTCCGCTTCCAGTGGATGTGGCAGATCTGCTGCCAAATCTGCTCCTGCTACATCGATAATAATGTTTAGTCTAGTACTCACCAACGTCCACCACTTGATTGATTAGCCAAAGATTTTCATCCCAATGTCCAACCACAGACAAAAAATGATAAGAGTGAATGGTCTGGTAATGAGGTTGGACTTACGGGATTTATGCATGCCTTTTGCTAGCAGAGGCAGAAGAGACTCTTTGTAAGCGATGGCTAGAAAAGAGATTGTGGATGAGCAGACAGCCTTTGATGTTAGCATCATCTGTCCCAATCTGATCACCTGCACACTGAGTTCAACCAAATCAATTCTGATCTCAATTAAGCTCCAGAAAGCAGTTGTGTGTTGTACTTTACAAAAAAGGCCAATCACCTATCCACTAAACAATTATGGTTCTTCTTCATATGGAAAATGCATGGATCCCACTTTGAGGTATATATGGAAAGCTTACCTTGAGTACCCTCAGAGTTTCGGGAATTGATTTGGGGGTTTTGAGAATGCGATGGAATGGTGGCATCCAGCAGCTCTCCAGCAAGATCTTCAATGCCTGCAGATTGAATGTCAGTCAGTCCTTTTCCAATGCTTTGTCCAAGTATATCTGGCTCTAGACATACCTTCTCAACTGGGGAGGAAACTACAAGTAAAACTGCACAAAATTCAGTGTCTTAAAGCTTTATACCTCAGGATGCCGAGCACATTGAGATTCTAAATCATCCAGCAACTGAAGCTCCTCCTCAAAGCCCTGGCAAAAGATTACAAATCCTTGTTCATTCTTCTCTTCTGTTATATGAAAAGGGAAATGAATCCATACAGGATCCATACAAGTGCATGATGAATATGAGGTATTCAGCTTTGTTTTATGTGAGATCTTGTACTTCTGGGTCTAGAGGAACCTCCAACCCAATGATGATTTTGTGTGATGAATCCAAAACCCCAATTGAAGCCCACAGTGCACCAGCTGAAGTTCTCATTCAATCACTAGCTGCAGGAATTGTGAAGTGAACCTAACCTTAGGACACAAAAGATGCGTCAGGAGTTTCTTTATGATGATGTCTGTATTGAGCACTGATAGACATGCATGTGCCTGCAACTCCAGGAAACTAGGCAGTGGACTGATATGCTGATGATCACCTTCCAATTTCTTCTCCAAGCTTTTGAGCAAATTATCGGTACCTCCTGCACAAACAAGTGTATGTGTGTGTGTGTTTTTTTTCCATTTTTGTCTAGAAGAAAACCCATCATTGAGTAAGACTCCTTCTTTACAAAGCAGGCTTCCAATGCACTTCCATTCCATGTTCAAGTAGGGTTTTAGAGCACAGGATAAACCTCCTGGAACCACATATTATGCAGGATTAGGGATTAGACAGCCTAAAACCCTACACCACTGTGAACCTACCCATAATGTCCCTCAGTCAACTCTATGTTTCTAGAAACTGGCCACTTCTTTGGCATCTCCAACTCACCTTCAAGAAGTTGCATTTGGGTCACCATGTGACAAACCAATTCATCATCCACCGGAAAGTCCAAGCATTGGTTATCGGAGTGGCACAATTTGACACCAACCACCTTGCATGGGAAGCGATGCCAATGCAAAAATGGCAATGGCACAAAGAGCTCAAAGTCGCATAAACACTTTGGGTCTTTTGGAGATTGAGTAGATGTGGCCACTAACAATGTTGTGAAATTCGACTTCAATTGTCTGTCTCTGCTGGTTCCCAACTGCAGCCAGCCACCCAACACACAATTTAAGGAAAGCTACTTGATGTCAATGAATGACTCAAGAATAGGAATGGCATGAGAAACGGAAAGAGGGAAGGATATTGGCTTTCACCTCTTCCAAGCTTGAAATGAGCACGTCTGAGCTGAAAAGCATAAATCCGAGGAGCACAGCAATCTCCCTTCGCATACTTGGACAAGGATGAAAGACCAAAGGCAAGAGACTTTCCATAGAGCTGCTACATGACTCAGACGATAACCACATCCGAACCTCAGATGACGATGTACCATTTGCAGTTGGTGTGTAAGCAATTAATCTTGTCAACAGACTTAAGCAAACTTCACCAATATGTGGTGGACTTGAACCAGGATCTTCTCTGTGTTTACAATCCTTCTGCCCAACCAGATTGCCGTCACTATAGCTCCCGCATTGATCTTCAAACAAAGATCAATGGGCCCAATGATTCAAAATGTTTGGGAATAAAAACCTTATCTTCTGATCTGCATCTTATGAACCTGCTAATGAAAAGATAGAGAAGGAAATGGCATGTTGCATTTTACACACACCCACTTATGTCAAAAATGCAAAGCCAATTGATGGACATGTGTACTACTGAAAAACTCCCCTTTTTTACAATACAACTGCCAACCCTGGGTACTAGGCTTTTTGTGTGTGTTACCACAGTATTTGCCTCTGTGAAAACAAGGTTCGTTCTTCATCAAGATCATCAGCTCACTCACCAACTCATGCACTAAATCCACGTCACTATCAAGAGCCATCTGCAACAATGGTTCTCCAAGCAGGTTTGTAATCTGCTCAACAGCTTTCCTTTGTAAATGATCCCCAATGGAGGCAGATTTAAAGATCCCAAGAAACCCCCTCAAGCTTTGCATGTGACCAGACATGTCTTTGTTGGGGGGACTGTCATAGCTTGGGTGACTAGTTGGGTTCACAGCAGCAGCTGCTGGCATGTGAAGGATCTGCTTCATGCAGAGGCAATGCTTGAAAGGATCAGCTGAAGAAGACTCATCAACAGGAACCAGTGTCACCTCTCCATTATCCAGCCTCAAGAGGTCCACCCCTTTAAACCACCATGGCACATGATTAACTCGGAGGCAGGAGTCAGAGAGAGCTACCAACAATTGCTTTGCTGCTCGCTGCCGGAAAGAAGATTTTGCTGAGAAAAGTGGCCTTAAAATATATGCAAATTCCGACCATGTTTTTATCAAGTGTTTCTTTTGATGGGGCTTGCATCCCATCCAATCAGATGCCATTGAGTTTATGACAAGGAGAGACACTTGATTTACCACCTGACCCGCCTCTGGCAATGGAGCACAACATGTCATCCAGGGGATGCCAGGAAGCAGCTCACTTCTTTCATTTTGTGTCAGGTCCTTCACATACATATGTAAAACCTCTGCTGCTTGCTGCAAAAAAAGTTTCTCCACATTCCTCTGAATCAGGCAGGGCCTCCACAAATGGTGCACTATGAACAAATGAAATGACAAAAACAAAAAGAACAACAACAACAACAGTGGAGCACAATTTTTAACCTTGCAAGTTGTTGATTCATGAAGACCAAGGCCAATTATCTCTGCCATGATTCTCGGATCCTTGAGAACTGCTTTGTTGAGGAGGTTTTGAGAAATGGGTTTGTCCTCATCATCACCAGCAGCACTAAGAAGATTGTTGCCAAACCCAATTCTGCCCTCAGTCTCAGGAGAGGACTGATTGCAGAAAGCCCGCATCAGGGAAAATCTTCTTTGGTTCTCACATTGGGTTTGATTTGAGCCTGGTGACAATGATGATATCTGTTCATAACATGGTTTCCTATTGCACCGAAGAGATCCTTCCATCAAAGCATCATATGCTGAAACACGAACACTTGCCACTTGGTGTGAAATGAGAAAGAAGCACAGTGACCTTGCCTGGAGAGAGACAGAGAGAAAGAAATAAAAACATGAAACAGAACATAAAATCAAATGAGGTGACAACACATTTCCCCTTTGATGGTATTGAGCCAAAGCAAAAAATGGGTATGAGCCTGTGGCCTGCACCCATTGTACACAAGATGAAATGCAGCACTTGCCATAGGAGAAAGAAACATAAAAAAAACATTTGCCAATAAATACATCCCAGCAGCTGTTTCATACCATCCTTCTACATGAAGGGAAAAAAAAATCAAACTAACCTGGTGTACTAACTTGTTGAATGATGCCTGCAAATTGGAAATTTGGGCCTCTGATGACGATGACAATGACGGTGACAAGTGTGCAGAGCTCCCTTGCTTACGAGCTCTCTGCCTCCTCGGGCTTCTTAGTGGGCTTCTTGGGCTTCTTGGGCTCTGACAAAATCCAGGGCTTTGTTGTATCTTGCTACAAGACACTTGAGCAATCTGCAGTTGGGTATCATCTGCCTCCATTTCAAGCAAATCAAGCGTCACAAACATGAATTCAGCAACAAGAGAGGGAGCTTGTTCCACAGTGTACAGGAGAAATGGAACTACTTTCACCATACTGGCAAGCCATTGCTGCCCCTCCTCAAGGTTGATGATAGAGGAGGGTATCATGGTTTTGTTGGGCACAACTGGGTTTTTCCACCCAGCAATTGCCGACTTTGCTGCAGTCAGGGCTTTGGCAGCTCCATTCAGAGCTGAGTAGGCTTCTCCAGCAGTGCAGTATGTCCGATAAAAATCTGGGTCCAGAAACTTGAGGTGCAGCAAAATCTGCACAGAAACACAGAAGACTTGAAAAACCCATCCAACCTAAAAGCAAAGAGCTTTCAAAAGGAACCTAAACAGTACAAATGGCAGAAGATCCTCAAAATTCCCAATATGATGACAGAAAGAGAGGCAGCAATTGTGAGCCAATTTGCAAGAATGTATTTTTATTGCAGATGAGTCTCTTACTTGATTATGGATGCCAAAATTGCAGGCTCCTAGAATGGCATCCCCACCTAACAAGGTGAAGGCTTTGACAAGGGGACAGGGCAAGAGACCCGCAACATCTTGGGTGGCAGGGAGAAGGGAAACTAAATCAGCTGCAAAGCCCAAAATGTTCAACAGTGGAATGCACTGCTTGGCCTTGCTACTCATATTAATATTCTCCTGATCAGCCATCTTGTTGTTGCCATTATTCCTCCTCCTCCTGCAAACAAGAACCTCCAGGTTGTGCATGTCGGAACCGAAAGCTTGAAGTGCATCACACAGGGACTGAAAATATTGTGTGTATTGTACCTGGACCTGCAATCATATAACGCAACAAGAGAAAAAAAGAGTACAACAATGGTAGTAGGTAAGCATGCAAAGGAAGGAATCACAGGTGTTTCTGCAGCCTACAGGGTTTAGGGTTTAGCCTGTGGAGTTCACAACAGTTTGAAACAAAAATTATACATGGAGTTTTATCTCACACGTACCTTCTCACTCAAGCACTCCTCATGATCTGCAGGTGGCTGTAACAAAGGCAGAAGCTCTCTTAAGATGGGAAATGTGATTCGGTGGTACTGATGGTCTGTGAGCAGTACAAGAAGCTGAAGCATGATCAAATGCACTGTTCGGCCCACAGAAAGCACTGGCCTCTTCTCTGCTACAAAGCTGCGTAAGTTATCACTCTCTGCTTGAACCAGATCCTCAGATCTTGTTGAGATCCCACAAACATTGCAGCAAGAAGTGGGATTCAAGGCACCAAGTTTGGCATTGTAGACAGGATAGCTTCCTTTCACATCTGTGGCACCTGAACAAATACTGATTCAACTCACTCCTGAGCACTGATCCCTTATCTGTGTTCTACACAGTAATGTATCTAGATCATGGTAACAAGGTAACATCATGACATCCTGTGTTCATGGTTCAAAACCCATTTCATATGCTTTTGAATTACAGTTCAGACAAGGTAGTAGTAGCAATTTAGCAGCAATTGGGAAAGAAGGAAAAGACTTGTGAGTGAAGTGTGCTTCATCTTTAACCTGTACATGATGGGTGCCCTTCACCATAATGAGAATTATTCTTGTGGCAACATTTTGTTTCCATTTCCGGATGGACTTGAAATGCAGCTTCAGATGCCAGATGAAGGGCAGCCTGCCAAAATCTCAAAATCTGGCTACTGTCAAATTTGAGCATAAAATTGACGGATAAAACTGTTGTTTTTCTTTATATCAAGCAACAAACAAATATATCATTTGTTGTTCCACACTAAGTAGGTTGAATGCAATATTTTGGTGGTGGATTCAGTGCTCGATCAATCAACAGTGAGAACCATGGTCAAACCAAAAAGAAGAAAGCTAACAGGAACCCCAAAATAAACCAAAAATCAAAAACCACTTCATCATTTCTCTTTTCAAGAATTCAACAATTGACCTAAAGGTTGTAACCAACACTGGATTGAAAAACAGGAAAAACCCTAAACTCAAACTCCAAACCCTTTGAAAAAAAAAAAAAATTGGACTGGTGCTATTGACATGTTAGGCAGTGAGAGCAAGGAAAAAATGTGACAAAGGGGGGAGAGGAGTTGGGGGGGGAGATGTATGAACCTTTAGCTGGCGCACAAGGTCGTATAAGAACTCAAGAGCCATAAGCTTCAGAGCATGGTCAATGTTCTTCTGGAACAATGTCAACAAGCTCTGCACAAATGATACAAGCATTTCATAATAGGTTAAAATTGTTAGGCAAAATATGCAAAAAATTGTATACATATTGCAAAAGCACCCATAATCCTAGACTCATGATTCTCTCTCCAATGGTATGTTCAAGATGTCACAGGCCTTCAAGGTCCATTACTTACCACTTCAAAATGAATAATGGCCCAGTTACAGGAGCTTAACAAAAGGACAAGGACCCAGGACTGTGCCTCATGCAGATAGTAGGCCGACCACAATTTGGGGAATGCCTTAGATGATTGGGCTTTTTTCTTACCTGCAAAATATTGTACTTCTGCAAAATAGCTTCTGGATAGAAATCGATAACCACAGCTTCTCTTAACTCCAGGATGGTCTTTTTGATATCAGCAACATCTTCACAGTACTGGAGTGTCACTGGAGGCATTCACGAGTAAATGGACAACCCAAATCCCACATAATGTGGATCAAAAAATCAGTCTCAAAAATTGGTTCTCCTCACATAACATTTTTCTGACAATCATTACCAATCTCATTGTTTGCCAAATTCCATTGCCCACTAGCTGCTCTGATACAACCAGCCATGTCTAAGGGCACATTTTTCCATGAGTGCCCACTCACCCACTATTTGTACTTCTTTTGTACATGGACTCCAAGAGTGGGGGAAAAAAGAAAGTGTACTATTGATATCAAAGAGATACTTGTCGTCCACCAAGTCCAGTTCAACACAGGGCAAGCTTGGCCCCATCGAGTTGCATTCTGCTGCCCAACCCAATGTTGTGCTTAGAAGTGGTCCTTCTTGAGTGTGTCAACTTTCATACTTGGCAATTTCACTTCCTATTGGAGCAGTGAAAACAATCAATCAATAAATCAATATTGGCTACTATGTCAAAATCCATGAACCACCCACCACATGGCATTTGTATTGTGACTTGCACAAATTAATGCAGGGCCACTGCAACCGGGTGGTGATGATCAATCTTACTTACCATCATTTGTGCCTTGTGATTGTTTCTTGTTGCTGCTCTGTCTAGTACAAGAGCAAGTCGAACGAGCAGAAGAATCTGGCCTGGAGCAGCAACACTTCTGGACATGACAGATATGATTGTGTGCTGTATGATATTGATCATGTAAATTGCCATCCTCTACTTGCCCATCCTGCAAACCCTAGTATAACAAATGAGTCTTAGAACTACAAGCAAAATGGAAATAGCTGGGGGACACTATGTGAAGATGATGATGATGATGGCTTTGCAGGATTGATGATGATCAGTCTAGGCTACCTCTTCACTTTGATGGCCTTTGACAAAAGCAACAGTAGTGGCACATGACAACAAATGCCACTTCAATGGGCAAAGACAGCAGGCATAAGATTGTAATATTCCAAATGGGGACTGAAGATTCTCAAGCAAAGGTAGGAAGGGATGATGATCTCCTCAGGTACCTGCTTGAAGTAGAATGGGTCGGTTGAAACACTGAAGCTGGAATCCTTTGTGAGTGGAGGAGGAGATCTCAAACCAGCAGATTTGGTCCCAAACTTAGCCCCATAATCCAGCGGTGAGGCTACCTGGCTGCTTAGGAGGCAAGAGCTGCCATTGGGAGAGGATGTAGATTCAGTAGGTTGACAAAGTATGTAGATGAGCGTGTTGATAATAGGTACAAGGGAACTGCAGCTCTCGGCACGCAAGTGGACCATGAATTCCAAAGCACCAAGGCTCACAAGATGAAATCGAGCATTGGCATCCTGTCACCATCACAGAATACAAAAGGCACCATCATAATTGTAAGTGGATAAAATACACAACAGTACATTGGATGTAGTAGGCATCGAAGTCATCATGAGCTTGCACTCCTCAATTGCAAAATATATGTCTATCTCAAGCAGAGATATGTACTCCTCATAGTACAACATGCATCCTTAACACCCATGCAGGGCTTGCATGCAAACAAAGAGAAATGACAACAAAATCTTAGGATTCGAGACATGTGCTTGAGGGTTAAAGAGAATTCTTCGACATGCCTCCGCAAGTTTGATAAGGGAGGAAATGACCAAGCCTTCATGTGAGACTGCAGGTAGATTAAACCACTCCAAGAGATTGCGCAATAAAGCATCTGTGACATGTGGAGTTGAGTTGTAGTAGTAGGACAGATCAACCATGTTGGTGTCAAGCATCACCCGCAATTGCTCCAATGCTTTGATGCGAACTTCCAATTCTGGATGGCCTGAAAAACAACCACCACCACCACCACCACCACCCCGGATCATTATCACCTCATTGAGAATAATACCCAAGATTGAGAAACAGCTCAGGCAAAAATTTCAGCATGTCAAAGAAGAAGTGATGATGATGAGACAGACCCATCTCATTCATTCCAGCAGCTCAAAAATTATCCCAGCAAAAAAAGTGGCAATAACTATTCTTGCTGGGACAATTGAAATAGAAGAAGATGAAGAAGAAGGAAAGAAGGAAAGAAAGGGAAGGTTGGGAGCCATGATACAAACCAAGGTCTTTGATGATTAGCTGCAAGTGATCATGGTCTGCAGTCCCCATGTTTTTCACTGCAAATGCATTATTCCTTTGCAGATTGAGGATTGACTTATAACTCAAAGGAACTGTGGCCATGTCGTCGAACCGAGTTTTATTTATGCATGGCATGCATGCATGCAAGCACAAAAATTAAAAAATGTGTGCAGCAATCAATATTCCCAACAACTTTCTTCTGTTGTTGTGTGATTGCTTGCTGGCTGGCTGACAAACAAACTGCTGAAAGAAAGAAACTTCTTTTTAACATTGCAGCAATTAGACTACATCTTCATCTTCATGTTCTTCATGTTCTTCATCTTCTTCTTCATCATCATCAGCATCATCAGCATCATCATGTCTTCTTCTTCTTCTTCTTCTTTCTTCTGCACAAATCTCCTCCTCTTGTCCTTTGGTGCTCAAAATCTCCCAACTTTTGTTGGCAGCAAATTTAGGTGGAATTTTTTTTTATGTGTGAAATTTATTTTAGGGTTTGTTGATGATGGTGGATGGAGAGTGAGTAAATTTGGGATTCAGTTAGGTTTTCAAATTTTGGAGAAAATGGGTTAATTTCCCCCTTTTTAATTTAATTTAATTTAATTTTCTTGTTGTTTTCAAGTGATGTGAAAAACTCAAAATCAAATCAAAATAAAAAAGGGTGCAACTTTATTGAAATTTTTAGTTTTATAAAAAAATATTTATGTATTTAAAGTAAATTAATAGGGTGCTTAGAATTGGATTATGAGAATCTTTTTTATAATTTTTTTCAAAAATGTTTTAGGAATGTGTCAAACTTGAGGTTCCATTACATGGTTGATTGTTTGAAACAATAGAAATTTTTTTTGAATTTACAAACAACTTCTATTTTTTTTTAGTTACATAAAACACTTAGGTCTTACCATGTAAATTTCTTCCACTAAATTTCCAATACATATGTTTGTATTAACAAATATTATGCATTTTATGAAATAGTAGCAATTTCAAAATTAAATTCACATAGAATAATCACTCTTCACCATAAGAAAAATGTTTCTACATGTTTTATACAAGCTTTTTTATGAATATACTTTGGCAACAAATTGAACCTTATATCATTCCCTTTGAGTCATTTGACTTGTATTTGAAATTATAATCGCATTTACAATAAATTGTTGTTAAAAAAATCATTGATCTACTTACATAGCCCCATGTAAATGTTTTGGGTGTGTAATTGTATATACCATATACCTCTAATGGCTACACATATTTGCAATCCATACTTGGGTGATATGCATTATTAATGACAATCAATTGATGAAAAAAATGAATAGATTTTTTGGATTCAACAAATATATTGAATGGCATTGCATTGCATGCAACCTGAATTGAATTGGATTTATATTTAATTTTATTGAATTTTAATTCAACAATTGGATTAAGAATGAATTCAAATTCAAATTCAAATTCAAATTCAATTGAAGATAAATGAGATGTAGATTGATGGAAAAGAAGGTATTGAAAATCTATTCATGAATATGGTGTTGGAAAAAAAAACCCTTAAAACAACACATCCAAAAAAACACCTTTCCATGTTTCTTTACTCAAGAATTAATGGGCTAAACATATTCCACTTTGGAATTTGTCAACGTCATGACTACAACTTATGGAACTCAAAATTGTCCTACCTAAACTAGCTTTGATGAATCATCATCATCACTAGAATTGATTATTTGTGGGTGCATCCCAAAGCTCAATGTTTTTTTTCGCAATCAATCACTTTGATTGGCCTTTGAAAAATTGTTATTTTTTAATGTTCTTCAAATATAAGCTTTTGTTAGCTACCATCACAAAATTGTGGGAAGGGCTTCTCTTAATCCACCTATATACAATACAAGCTCACATTTTTGGGCAAAGGATATGGAAGAAATTGTGATGTTATTAGGGAATATCTTGGGTGCATGTTGTCCCACCACATTACTTGAGTAAAATTTCCATTCCTAACTTTGTTCATCACCATTTTTGGCCACATGATCAACTTTTATAAACTCCAAAATGCCTTGAAAGAGTTGAAGACCAAGACATCTAATGAAAAAGGGTTTCAAATAATTATATTACAAAGTGACCAAGTCTTGGCACAATTAAAAGCAACAAATGGACATGCCACTCAAAATGTATTCAAAAGACGGAAAACCTTGGAAAGGTTGGCACAAAGGTGAAAGTCTTGTAATCACAATTTGTTGATTTTTCCAACATGGTGAGTGGTTGCATACTACAATGGACCATGATGGAAGTCACAGTGGTAATTTTTTTTGGATTTGAAAAATGTTCTTACATGCAATTTTAAATTCTTGTTGAATATAACAAAAAGGGACTCACGTATGTGAAACTAACACATGAAGTACATAAACATTGAAAAAAACACATCAAAATCATGAATGCTCAACTAGTAATGGACTTTACAATCTTGGTGAAACAGTGTGTCATGGACTATAAAATCTTGGGTATGGACTTTTATCTCACAATGTGTTTATGCAATGTATGTGAAACTTTGGGTTATAAAATATTTGAAGTTTAGGACATTAAAGGTTCATTTAATGAATGAAACATTGTCTTAATTTTTGTGTTCCATAACATCAAATATGCAACCCCTGAAATATTTTGCAAAGTCCATAAAGGCATAAAAAATGTTGATTTTCTTGATTTTGTTTCAAGGAAGACCTTTAGAATGGTTTTCAACATGGTGGCCCCCCAAAAAACTTGGAAAATTTTGAATTTTTGGAATGAAAATTAGCACGGTCAATTTTAAATCAATTTTGAATACACTAGAAATGGACTTTCAAAAGGGACTTTGATTTGTTGATTTTGGTCCACTTCAATATATTTTCACCCTAGCACGAAAAATGATGGTTAGCAATGATGACCAAAAAATTCTAATCAAGGAAAATATGGAGATTATCATAAATAAACAATTTAAGCTTAGGAATTTAAAAGTGGCCAAAAACCTTAAAGTTCTAACAAATGCATAATTCAAAGCAAAAGTTAGGAAGGTGTTAGACTTATAGCTAAAAGTTCGCATCCTAATCATAGTCAATTGGGTCATCAACTTGGTTGCCAATGATTTCATATGTGGAGTTTACATGGCATTTGTGCAAGAAGTTAATTAGAATAGATATTGCACCCTAAAATAAGTGATTATATTTATCCATTGTGGAATCAAAATGTTTCATGAATCTTTTCCATTTCCATTTTAACCTTGCAATTCCCCACCCTACTCATACGTTACACCCTACATGCATTTGTTGTATGCTCCCACTGCATCTAAGTCATGCCCAAGGGCAAGTTCATGCCTCCCAAGATGCCACATCACAAGCATTTCTTCGCCCATATAGCATAGATTTTGAAATAAGTAAAAATATTCATCTATATGTACAAAAAACTTACACTAATGTGCATGCATGTTTGATTCACATAGGATGTTCACATCACGAAGGAGCCAAAATACCTCTTGTCCACATAAATAAACAATCCACAATGATCAACAACCATCATGTTGTTCATACAATACATCTTTTTGTGCCTATTGAACCACAACTTGTGATCAAATTATTCCAAGGCTTGTGAATCTCTATGAAAGTCCCCATCAATGAATTTAATACAACCCTCGAATTTCGGGATGTGTTATGTAAGGGTAACCCGCTCCTAAATAGTAGGTCATCAAATCTCGTCACTTATGGCCCCACAAATGCATGATGCAATAAATATTGCATCATCAAATATTACACTCTTGTTCCAATTCCACATGAATGCGTCATACGTGAAAAATTATTATGTTTCAAAAATATGATGAACTACAACCAACGTTGCTTTGCACTGAATTGAATCGATCATTTTGTCACAATGTGAGTCATGCTAGTGGATTTTGCATGGGCCTAGATGGTGGAGACCACTAATGCAACTAACACATCAAACTTTAGCAAACTAAAGTTTGTTAAAGGTTTGAACAAACCTAGAATTACCCTCATTGTGTCATGCACATCTAAAACCCCCACATCCCAATTGACCGATTGTCCAACACTAAGTTTTGGCTCATTTGCGTTGAACAAGGTCAACGTGTTAGCACTCACAACCACAACCACAAACACAATTTGATGTTGTTTACATGTCCTTTGAAACATTTCCTCATAATAAGAATCTATCAAAATCACCCATGTTTGAAAAGGCATGCCTCAAAGAAAAAGTCATCAAACACAAGATGAAACCCTAAAAGCCCCCTAAAAAAAACTCCCAAAAAACCTTTATAACAAACCTTTATAAAAAATCTTAAGGAAAAAAAAACAAATAAGAAACCCTAGCAATAAATTAAAAATTCAAAATAAAAAATAGGAAAACAATCAAGAAGATAAGAAAAACCCACTTGGAAAAATAAAACGAAAAATGAAAAACTTAAAAATGGTAAGAAGAACCCAAAAACCTTAAAAATCAAGGAGGAACAAGATTAAAAACAAAACAAAACTCCCAATTGAAATCTCAAGAAGCTACCACATGTGAAAATGGCAAAATGTGAATACATTAGAACTATAAATAAATAAATAATTGAAAGAGCTCAAATGAATTTTATAATGTAAACATAAAAAAGTTGCCCAATAGTGCAAGCCTTAAAAGATCCCTCAAGTGGTCCCATAACACAAAATCATGTCCAAATTTATTTTTAAAAAAATTCCTTCATGTGATGCTTCGCAAGAAAATTGTGTTGTGCAAAAGTTTTCAAAGGCCCTTAAGTGTTGCCCTCAAAAAACAAATTGTCAAAAAATGTTATTTCATCCCCTATTTTCATCATTGGTCCCTAGTTTTTATGATTTCATCCTCTAATTTTTGAACTTTACGAATAACCAATAATAGGGGATGAAACTAGGACGAGGGATAAAAATGGGTATGGGACTATGGAGGACTTTATGGATAACTTTAATATATATAAACAAATTTTTCAACATGACACATCATAACCATGTTATATAATTAAATGATTTCACAATGAAATTAATTTCACATGTGTAGATTTTTAATACCATAATTCAATTTAATTCATTTTTAGTTTGATAAATTGAAATTTATAATGCCTATCAATTTCAAAATGTAAAATGTATTACATAATTTTATATATGTGTAATTGAAAATAATTAATTTCAATTCCCATTAATTTAATTATGTAATTTAAAAAATTCCAAACTATAAAAAATTTACTTTTTAAAGGGAAATTTTCAAATTGATTAAATTATTAAATTTTATTTTAAAAATTTCACAATGAAATGAATTTCACTTCTGAAAATATACAATTAAAATAAATATTGAAAAATATTTTTTTATAATTTCAAAATTTTAAAAATTAAATTATTTTAAGTTTCAAATGTATGTTAATTAGTTTTAAGATACTAAAAAAATCTTAGTTAAATCTTCCATTTTTTCATATGTTGTTATATTTCAAATGTTGTTTATTTTCATGTGAATAATTAAAAAAAGAAATGAAACATGAAATTTATTATTTATTATTATTTCTCAATAATTACATTAAAAATAAATAAATCATATATTTTAATACTATTTTAATATTGCCACATTGTCAAAATTAACATTATAGTCATAATCAATCATGTTTAGATGATTGATTTTAATCACATTTATCAAATTAGACAATTTCACATGGGTGCCATAAATGCCACATGTTTAATGTGACATACAATTTACTAAATGGAAAAAAAAAATCAATCAAAAAAAAAAAATGTAATTTTGATTTTAGTTAAATTGAACATAATTAGTTATTTCAAACAAATGGACTTGACTCTATAGTTATCTTAATCACACGGTTACTAACAAAACATTCATGTTTTTGTAGTATGACTAGACACATATTTAATAACCTCAATTTATCCTTGACCTTTCACACATAATTTGTGATCATCTACTACGATAAATTTTCTAGGATTGGTTTTAAACATGTGAATTAATGTAGTTTATCAATAATATGTTTCATAATGCCAAAATCCACATACCATGTTGCAACATTCAATATTACTATTACAACATGAAAATTTGTAAGAAAGTTCATTGTGTATCTTGCATGTGTTTCACTAAAAGCCATCAACTTGAGCCTTGGATGCATTTATAAGATCAAGTCACTACAAGGAAATGTGACTAAGTTCACTCTATGTTTTATTAGATGAAATATATATATATAATGGGTACACATAAAGGGCAATCAATATGGTTGGGGTACACAAAAGGATTATTTCACCCCAAAATTATTGTCATTACATTACTTTGAATGATCACTATGTTTATCAAATTAAATATTTATTAATTTTGTAAAATTCCTTAAACAAACACATACTTCTTGATTAAAATGATTGTGATTGTTTATGATTTAGATAATTTTAACATGCCCTTGATTGTCATGAAACATGGCTTGGAAATTGTGTCTCATTACACAATTTTATAGAAAAAAATTCAATATGCATAACAATATTTATTCATGTTGCTTCATATTTTAATCACAAATAGAATAAAATATGTTTCACATGTTGTAATAAAATTATAAAATTATAGAACACTAGATTATGTGGAATTGATGCTAGAATATCAAATTTTTCATCAAAAGCCAACATTCATAAGGATGGGCATATTAATTTTGTTAATGATTAAGTTACATTCCAAAGGTTTGAAAAGAAATATAGGAGACATGGGTACAAAAAAGGAAATTATTTAATGTTTTTATCAAAGCTTTAGCACCCCAAATGAAACACCATCATTTTGAAAATGTCATGGAATCTTGCATTTCTAGTTTGTTTATACTTCAACATGACATTCAAAATTTGTTCAAATAAATTTTACCACCTATTCTCCCATTTTTTTAATTGAAAGACTAAACATACATAACCCACCTTCATTATTAAATATTTAGCATCCTAAAACATTGACTCAAGACATAAGGCACATTACATTCCTTGTTCTTATTGTGGTATCCTAGTCATTATTGGGCCCAATATTGATCTTTCCTTCTCCAACATCCATGGGCCCATAATATTTTTCCTTCTCATGCATTCAAGCAAAGAATCCCATACACTCATTGATACATACTTTCAACACACTATATATTTTTTGATGTAGTACAATCCTATTGCAATATATAAATCCGGTGTAATAGATTCAAATATTTGATGTGCATATACACCTCTTCTACAAGTTTGTAAGAATCTATGACTACTTGGGCTTCATGTTGTTGCACATTACAAACAATGATCAACTCTTTTTTTCCCCTCTTCTTATGTTCCCATATGTTTTCCAATAGGTCATCATTATTTATGTCAATGTCAAATTTAGCTTGAATTAATATAAATATCATAGACATGAAAAAGACACATTAATTTGCCTTTTTTATCCATGTTGGTGGGTAGGGAAAAGGAGTGAGGTAGTTATAAAAATAGGAGGTAGTTATTAAGGAGAAAAAAAAGTAGTTATGACGAAAGTTAGTAGGAAAAAAAAACAATTATTAGGAAAGAAGTGAAGCAGTTAGGGCTTGGAAATGAAATAGTTGTTTTAAGAATTGTCTAGGGATGACCATCGTGCATAAAAATATATGACACAACTAATTCATTAATAAGTAAATTGTATAGTTTACTCAAATGTAAATAGGTTGATTATAATTTATTATGAAAATATATCCAAAATGCTTTTAATTTTAATAATAATATTTCACAACACACAAATAATACCCTTTTAGTGCAAGTATTTCATAGAATATTGACAACATTTGCACATTCTAACCCTCACGGCACCTACATCCTCATCCATGGTTGTTGGCACTTTGACATCCATTCATGGGAGTTCATTTTTTTCCTCCCAAGTTGCACTACAACTTGCTTAGTAGAACACTAATTTTCAAATGGAGTTTGTCATTTTTTAATAGACTTTTTCCTAAGCAGAACAAATGTGTTGCAACTATAAGGACAAGAAGTTCACAAGGAGCCTACATCTACAACTACATAAAATGCCCAACTTTTTGTTTTATCTTATGATATTCCTTCTTTCCTCACTAGGCATAAGCACATTGAGCCCCCAAAAATTGTCACAAGTACAATATTTTTACATTTAGTTTTTTGATAACATATGGAGATCACATATTGGATTATTTTTCTTTTTTAAAAGTATATTTGATTATTTTTAAATCTAAATAAATCAAAAATTTAAAAAAACCTTGGAAAACTTGAATGTATGGAGTATATATGTCATGAAATAATACCTATTGGTTGAAAATCAATTTGAAAAATATTTTTTACACTTGTTAAACAATAAATGCATAGTAATGTCTTTAGGAGAAAACCACTACATATGAAAGAGGAGGAGATTTTATAAGTGGGCTTTGCATTATTTTTTCAATTTTATTTTATTTGATAATATTTCATGAATCACAAACATGAAGCCCTATGATCGTCAAAGAAACGTAAGTTATATATTCTATATACATTGATTTTATCCCATCCTCTTCATCCACCTATTGGATCAATATTAACTTTGATTCAAAATGTTGTCATGTAAATTTTAAAGCTTTTTGCTTATGTTTAACATAACCAAAAGATGTCATCAATATTTTAGCTTACTATGTATTGTAATATTTGTTATACATCATTTTTTGGGGGCGAAAAAATGGTTCACTTTTAGTGTGCTTTCACCTTGTTATGCATGCCACTTTTCAAGAATCTAGATCCTAAACTTGCAAGAATGAGGCACCTTTTGGGAGCATCATCATTAGTGTGTTCTTTTTTTGACTTTGTGATGCGAGCAATTTAACAATCATCCACAAGAGGAATTAACCAAATCTTGCTATGAGTTATAAAAGGAAATATAAATTCTTAAGACTCTTGCTATATTTTGGTGTTGGAACATATTGTCTAAATAAGGTGATTTCACAAATTTTATTTTTTTCAAAATTTGAAGATTTTAATGGATTTTTTTCACAAAAACTATTTGTATGAATTGCATTAGATTTTTTTGGGGTCACCAAATGGTGAAAAATTGTTTTAAAAATGTTAGTAATCACATATTATGCATCTAGAATGCCTTGTTGTATATATTATGGAATGGTCAAACCTTTACCCAATTATGTTGGGTAAGGTGCCAAACAATGTGCCCAACATAATGGACAAGGGCAAAACTATTCCATGACACTAAGGTTTATGTGGCATATTCAATGATAATTATGAAAAAATGGGGTGATTTGCAACTAGCTTCACAACTAGCTTTTCAAGTTGGAATGACCATTTGCAACTAATTGCAACTGAACATATTTTTATGAGTGTGAATGTTATTAGACAAGTCACATGAGTTGCAATGAATGCAATTCACTGTACATGAAATTGTATACGTATGCAACTCAATTACAATTATGTAAAAACAACTACAATGCAATTGTAATGCAACTAGTTTGCAACCACCATGGTAATGTCATGTTAACGTTACTTTTCATCAATCCATCAAAATTTAACACCTGGCACTATGAGGGTTTTTGGGTGGAATTATTTTTTTGAAATATTGATCTCCACCATCCATTATGATTATTCATTTTATATGGTCTTATATTGTGACATGTGGCACAATCAAAAGTTGTCATGTGGCATGTAGTTGAATAAATATGTGTTGAATAAATATTTATCTAAATGGTTAAGTAGGTTGATACATAGGCATAGGTAGGTAGGTCCAACTTACCTACTTAAATATTTAGGTAAAATTGGGTAGGTAGGTAAAATTAAGTAAGTAAGACATACCTACATATTTAACTACATACATGCTTACTTACTACTTATTTACTTATTTCTTTAAGTAAGTAAGTAGGAAGGTAAAAGGTAGAAGGTAGGTGAGTTAAAAAATAGCCTTGTAAATATTTTTATTTTATTGTATGTTTTTTCAGGGTTAAATATTTTTGAGCTCATCCCAAATTGAAGCATGTATTTTTAAATGAACACAACAAAAAAACGCCTTTTTTGTATAATTTGTGAGATGAAATGCAAAAATAGAATAATCTTTTAGTTACATATTAATTACAAATTGGGTTGCACTTAAAAATAAAATTCTCAAATTTTTCATGTTTATTAAAATTTTGTAAATTGTACAACTAGATAGGTAATTATTTGATAGTTATATATGCAAATTAATTATGAATAATTAATTATTGAAAATAAAAAATTGAATTGATAAGTCTAATTCAAATAATTCATTACTTAGTTATCAAATGATTAATCGTTTGGATTCCCAAAATTAATTATTTGGATGATCTGATAGTTAATTATTGGAATTAATTACACGAATTAGTAATCTGAATTAATTTGTTTAATTTGTTAGTTAGTTATTTCAAATAATTAGTTAATTGATTTTAGATAATCTATTATTAGGTAATTTATTATTTGAAATCAGATAATTAGTCATTTATTATTTAAATTTCAAACTTTAATAATTATCTAAACTAGATAACGAACTAATTATTGGAATTATATTTATTAATTAAAATTAATAGTTAAGTATTCAATCTAATTAATTAGTTGATATAAATTAAGAAAATTACGTACTAATTAATATTTATTACTTAATAAATTATTGAAAAATAATTAAATACGAATTTAGCTAAAAAAATGGTGTGAATTAATTAATTAATTGAATGAATAAATGTAATTCATCTAATTATTTAATTAGATGATTTAAATAAATAATATTTGAATTTTATATGTAAAAAATACATGACATGGTTGTATCCCATGGTGAGTTAAAAAATTGAACTTTTGACGAACATTTTGTTATCTAACATTTAAATCCCAAAAGCAATGCATGTTTTTTTTTGTTGACGGTGTGTTCATTTTTTATTGAACTTTTGAAACCCCAAAAATAATGAGCCTTTTTTTTTGTCATGCACTAATAGATTGATGCCCAACATTATCAAAATTAACAAGATCATACAAACAAAATATTCACAAAAATGAAATTCTACAACCATTCCTTGGGAATAATAACCTTTTGAACAAGAAAAAGTTGAAACTCTTTTCACAATGGATTAAGTTTCTTGCATAAAAGAAAAAAATCTTGTAAAAGTTCATATATTTTATAATAAATAATTCTACACAATTATTCTCCATAAAAACTTATCCTATATATGGAAAACTTGTGAATTTCAATTTTTTTTTTCAATATTTTTGTACTTGACATAATAAAATCGATTTATGAGTTTATTTTAATCAATTGAGTTTATTTCTACGCATTTTTTTCATATTGATCCCTATCTAAAACTCAAAACAAATGCATATGTAAAATATTATTTTCCATTTTTTCCCTCTTTGTACAGTGCACACCTTTAAAAAAAAGGCTTTTCTTTCATTTCAAAATATTTCAATTTCATGTCCAAAAGTGAAATGATTGCATGCCATAATCAAATATATGAAAACTTTGAAAAAATTGGCCTTTGAAGGTTGATTTATTTTTCAACCCAACTTTTAAACTTTTAAAGTAAGTACCCAATGGGCATTTATGTGTCCATGAATTACTTTGAACAATATTTTGAACTAGAATTATAAGATAAAATACAATGATCATTTATTTTTATAAGCTAATGTAATGTGATTATTATCTATTATTCATCAACAGTGTCCATGTTTAATAGGACACGTAAATTGTTGTTTAGTTGTACATCTAATGTTTGTTCAATTTGACATTTGTAGTGTAAGCAAGTAAAGAATTTTTTGGTTTGACTTCAACTAAAGTTCAATGTATTATGGTAAATAGGATACATAACAAATGCAAAAGATAGTATAAACGATGTTGCAAAATGACAACTTTTTTTTCACTCTCATAGATAAGTGAAAACTTGTTATCTTGCAAAATGAATATTATGTTTGTCTCCATTTGCTAACTAGACAAAATGTGTTTGATTGTGGAATTCTCAAAAACTTTCATTCATTGACAGCATTCATCATAAACTTCAAGGAAGTAATAAGAGGTCAAAACAATCGTTTGCTTGTTACATGCATGATCACAAAAAAGACTAGTTCAACATGGCAAGTTGGAGCTTAAATAGAACCAAACATCACGATAGTAGACATCAATGTTACTTCCTTTTGTTCCTTAAATTGAAATGATTTCTTTGAATCAACCCCAACATCTTCACCAATGATGATCTTGTATTTTGAATTTCATTGTTCATATAACACATACCTAGGAGAAAATCAAGGTACAAGCTTTTAGTTCCAAATGTTGGATGAGTTATGTGATAGTGATTCCATTGCTTTGTCTTCTTGACGGACATGAGAAAAATTTGCTCCTTTGTTGTGAGATTATTTTAAAGAGGAAAATCCATACCTTCAACATTCTTGGATTTTATGGTGTACATTATAGTCAAATTTATGCATACCTTATTCCCCAATATGATAATCAACAATAGGTTGATAAACTCTTAAGAGATACCAAAAA
>Ga0116231_10002787_pt1 | contig 36435 bp, 39 predicted proteins | sample S1TSphgellanicum_2_FD_89695 | JGI IMG/M metagenome (GOLD analysis project Ga0116231, IMG submission 89695) | Host-associated microbial communities from peat moss isolated from Minnesota, USA - S1T2_Fd - Sphagnum magellanicum MG | ecosystem: Host-associated > Plants > Peat moss > Unclassified...
AACTTTCCCCGCCTTAGCCCGTCGAAAGAAAGAAGGACGGCCCCCCCCCGGGGGCTAGAAACGGGCGGGTTCCGGTCCCGTACCGGGGGAACCCGCCCCCCCCCCCCCCCCCCCCCCCGGGCCTCTCTCCCTTTCCTTCCTTCCTTCGTTCACGGGCAGAGAGGAGGGATTTACCTCGAACAAGTAATAGCCGTTCAAAAAGACAGATGATGAGTTCGTGAGCGTTGGATTTGCGTGCAAATGGGCGGAGGGGCGACTTGTGTGTAAAGGTGTCGCTGTTGCTGTCGTCGTCGTCGTCGTCTTCTCGTCTCCTTCTCGGGTCGAGGTTTCCTACTCAACGAAGTGGTCCGAATCCTTTGTTGTTGCTTTTATTGTTGTTTCTTCTGCTGCTGCTTCTGGGATCAGCGGCGGCGGATTATAATACCACTGGGTTCTTCTGACGTCGTGGTTGTCGCAGGAAACTTCGTGCTGCCTTAGGTCGGTTTTTTTGTTTTTTTTTTCTGGGGTTGTTTTTGGGGTTTGTTGAGAAGGAAAACCTTTCGGGAGCTTTGTTGTTCTTCGTTTTGTGCACAAAACGTGTTCGGTGAAAGGGACGGACACAGAAGGGAGTCCTGAGGGAAGCAAGCTGCGGAGGAGAGAGAGAGAGAGAGAGTGTGCGCGTGTGTGTTCATGGCTGCCAAGGATATGTGTAGCATGATGCGACTCGAGCGTTGCGGCGTCAGTTGACTCCAGATGCGCGTGCTGCTCTCGGGAACACGATTCCGGGGGTTTTGAAACACCAGCTCGGTTTCGTAAGACATCGTCTGCTCTGTTCCCTAATACAATCTTCCGATTCCTAGAAGCTCTCGGGAGTTGAGGCGACTCCTTTTTCTCTCTCTCTCTCTGTGCCTCCTTCCGTTGTATCGCCTTATGCGTTGTTGTCGCTCGTTCGTAGCGGCACGGCCGGGAACTCGGGAGATTCCTTAGTGGCCTTTTGTTTCCGGTAAGAGCAAGTCCGTCGAAGAGCACAGGGACTGTGTTGAGCAGGCGTGTTCGAGGGCAAGGCTATCCTCGCTTTTGTCAATTAGCAACCGGGCAAAAGCTTTTATCGGCGGCAGAAGGAAGGATCAGCAGTTTTCACTGCAGTTTAGGTGTGGATTCAGCAGTAGCTCAATGTCTTGCTTTCCGTGCCTGCGGCCAAGGGTAAATGAGGACAGCAGTAAAGTTGCAAGTATTTCTGGTGAGTGTTTTTCTTGCATACCTATTATTGCAGAGTCTTCAAGAGTGTTTGTGCCTTTGCAAATCCTTTCTTTCTGCACATTGTGTGTTGCACAAACATGGTTTCTATCTGGATCCAATTAGCATCAGTTGAAGCCTTGTACTAGCACCCAGCGTTGTGTGTTGCCTGATCCCTAGTTAGAGGATCACATGTCCTCATGCACAATATAAGGGCAGTGTCATGCGGTCAGGTGTAAAGTGGAAACACTTGCAGAACACAAAGAAGAACAATTCTTTGTTTATAAGTATGAAAAATAAAAAATAAAAAATAATAATTTCAGCTCTCTTGATACACACCTAGAACTGCCCTGGAACAACCATATGAAGCATGCGATCACAATGGGCAGAATCAGTCTTCACATGAGCATGATAAGCTTACACTTGATGATGGGAGTTCTTGGTTGGTGCATGTTTTTCGAGGGAATCACCATAACAGAGCTTCTGAGAATCAAATAACTCTGAGAATACAGTGCATACATGTACTCATAGTTGTTCCTATGCTGCGGTGATTTGTTTTTGCTTTGTAGTCAATTCAGAGGTGAATACAGTTCAAGATGGGTCAACTGCAAGTCCCCGTGGATTGCCACCAAAGGCTGTTGGTGCTTTATCCTTTACAATGGCCGAGCTAAACAGGATGACATCAAATTTCTCTGAATCACACAAGATTGGTCAAGGCGGCTTTGGTTCTGTGTATCGAGGGGAGCTCCATGATGGTCGAGTAGTTGCCATTAAGCGAGCCAAAAAGGTAGTACTTCCCTTGTGGCCAAGTGTGACACTGCTTCCTGACTAGGACACTGGATAACCCAAGAGGGCCCCATTTGTGGTGTGGACATGGGGTTATTCTGGAGATGGTTGTCTTGTTGCAATGTGAATTTGATAAGTGAGTTGGAAGTGCTCCTGATATCAAAGGAATTGGGAGCTGCATTGAAACTTGATTTTAAAATTGTTTTTTCCCATGTGCCTAGAATTCGGAGTTAGTGATGGGAGTTCTAGGGTTGTCATGGTATTCAGTTGATTGGTCATAGGTTAATCTTACCCACGTGATCTGATGATTCTCTGTGAGGTCTTGCATTGATGATATGAGTCTCTACATTATTTTATGAGAACTGTGTGGGCTGTGAGGATGTTAATTTTGACTTCTTCCCTTCAAGAAGACCCAAGACTGATGTTTGTATTGTGTGGATGGCAGGAGGTATTTGAGGTACGGGTTTCAACTGAGTTTGAGAATGAGGTTAACATGCTTTCACAGGTGGAGCACTTGAATCTTGTGAAGCTTATAGGCTACTTGGAGGAAGGAGATGAGCGAATCTTAGTCACTGAGTATGTGGCCAATGGGAACCTCCGCCAGCACCTTGATGGTACACTTGTCATGAAGACATACATGTGTATTAAGCAATGACTTATGCAGAGAGGTTAACCTGATCCTGTGAATAAGGAGGTTTAATATGTAGGGGAGGGAGATCATGCAGACAGTTAAGTTTGTTTGAGCATTCAGGAAGAGAAGTATGATGTTGATGCAGGTCCACCTGATGGAGTAATCCTGGACATGAGCACACGCCTGGATATTGCAATTGATATTGCCCATGCTCTCACATATCTCCATTATTATACAGGTACACCAGAATTCACACAGATAAAGTTTGTAATAGTATCTTGCAGATTTGAAGAATCTACATGTCCATTTGGTTAGCACACTGCTCTAGGTGTCACTTCACAAACTTAAGTCTGCCAATGTCATGGGTTCCCTGTTATCTAATAGATGCATGAACATTCACATCTGAGCATCACTATTGAGGTCTCAATTTGAGCAGGAATCCTCGATTACTACTTTTCTGTCTATAGAACCGGATACCAGTATACTATTGAACATCCATGAATGTACAGAAGCAGGTAGAATTCCAGGAGACTAAGAGGACTGGACATTTGGGGCAATGTGTTCTGTGCAGATAGACCTATAATCCATCGAGATGTGAAGTCTTCCAACATCTTACTCACCGAATCAAATCGTGCAAAGGTTGCTGATTTTGGGTTCTCCCGTGCTGGCCCGTCAGAACTTGGGTCCACCCATGTCTCCACTCAAGTGAAGGGCACTGCTGGTTACCTTGACCCTGAGTATTTGACAACATATCAACTGAATGTGAAGAGTGACGTGTATTCTTTTGGAATTTTACTCATAGAACTCTTCACAGGGAGGCGACCAATAGAGATCAATAGGCCCAGTGATGAACGTGTCACTGTGAGATGGGTATGATGAATGCTGTGTTCCTGTTGCTCAGTGCTGGCATTCTATACTTGTTTTCAAGAATTTGAGGTATGGAGAAGCAAGAGTCTTCAAGATAAATCTATTGGCATCATAGCTAACATCTGTTCAAGTTGCTTGTGACAGGCTTTCACAAAGTTTGTGGATGGGAAGCTGAGACACATCCTTGATCCAAATATAAGGAAGACAGCTACAGTCATGGGAATACTGCCTGGCTTGTTTGAGTTGGCCATCTCATGTGTTGCCCCCTCAAAGACTGAGCGGCCCAACATGAAAGAGGTGCAAGAAAGCCTGTGGAACATCCGAAAAGCATACCAAGCAGCACTAAATCATCAGCGAGAGAATCAGGTTGAGAGACAGGAGTCTGCTGATCTTGAGAGTGTCAGGAGCCCTAGAAATGGGGGCTCAGAGAGGGCTGACAGTGCAAAGCCTAGGCGGTCTGAGGACCGCGAGAGTTCCAGGGTTCGGTCTAGTAGACTGTCTGAATCAGAGACTGTTAGACCAGCTTCAAGTCAGAGTGGTTCTGAGAAAATTGACAGTGGCAGGTCAAGGAGGCAATCTGAATCAGACAGCACCAGAAATCATAGACTTACTGGGTCACCTGAGCCTGCTGACCTCTACAGTCCTCGCAATGATAGACCCTTGGATGCACTTCATGATCCTTAAGTTGTTTTGAGCTAATTTAGGAATGGGTTTCCTTTTTGTACTTTTTCACATCCTTTCTGCTAGCTTCAGATGTCCCTGTGTTTAGGGACCCCAAATAAGCAACTCTGTTGTGGCCATCTCTGTTAGAAGGCGTAGAGGATGCTATGGAGTTCTGGGGTTAGTCAGCAATGTGTATTCTAAAGTTTATTATCAGAAAGCTCAAGCAGCCAGCTGAGTAGCGTCTGGGTTCGGCAGGTGAAATACATGAGCCAGTCCAAAAATTTCAGGGAGCAACCTTCATTGAACTTCGCTGTTCTTTTATGAGGTATTTCGATACACTGATTAAGTAAATCCTAATGTTGGCTTTCATTGGATGCAGGCACTTTCATAGTGAGTCTGTATTCCTCCACACCCCTCTGTATATAGAGAGGTCTCAGGTGTGGAGTCTTTGGACAAAAAGCCAAGTTCTTTGAGAACTATCTGATAGACGCATAATTGAGTAAGCAACACAGGTTTGTTCTTTTGTACAGAGACAGACAGGCATGTATTCACTGTGTTGTAAATAGGATAGCATTGAAAGTTGCCTGGAAGCAAAGTTGTTGGACATAGCTGTTTGATGTAAATTGCAAATTTATATATCAATGCATTTCTGGAAATCTCATGGGTTTTGAGTGCTGCTATGATGTTCGATCAGGTGTGTAAATAGGAAGTTGCTGACCCTAGGATTTGAAGATGCTGAAGTGCATCTCTGCTGCTCTTCAGTATCGTCCATGAGCTGGGAGGTACATGTGAATGCAGGTGTGACTGAATTGAATCCAATGCAACTGATGTTATATAAGGAAGTTTGGAAGCTTTAATGTTTGACTGTACACATGTAGTAGCTTCATGTTCTTGTTGTTAGCAATTTGCATGAGTGTTCCTTGATGGTGTAGGGTTGAGAATTTGGTTATCAGCGCTTTTGCCCCACCCTTCACTTTTCATGGTTTATCCAAGTTCCAAATTAGGCAATGAGTTTATGTCTTTGTGAAAACCCTAACCCTCAATAAGGTGTGGGTTTTCCATGTGCCTTTTGTATCAAAATACTTTTTAGCATTTAATTTATTTCAAGATTGTGTTGAAGAGAGTTAATTTGTGAATGATGGAATGTTTACATTTGTAATTGAATTTTCATGTGTTTGGTTTGGACTTAATAAGGAAAATCATGCAAAATTTATTTATTCTTAATTTATATATTTCATATATTGATATCATGTATTGAAAATACATTTGATACAGAGCAAAAATGTGAAATTCATTCATTTATAAGTTCATATTTCATTCAGTAACTTATTTTTTCATGTGTTAAACATGTTATTAAAACATGATATATTTTATGTGTAAAATGTATGAACTTTAAAAAATGAACAAAATTTGCACAATTTTTATTATTAATTTGTTACATGTTAAATTTATGAGGTAGTGTTTGAATTTTATTTTATTTTTGATCCCTAGGTAATTAATAGATTTATTTTTATATGAGGATTTTTGAAAAATGATATTTTGGGTTGTGTTGAAACTTGAGATTAGTTACAGAATTATACTAAAGAGAAAACCTACATTGTGTTTCATTGCAAGGCCTACTTTTTCTAGGAATTCCAAAGGTATATTTATTGCTAATTTGGCATATCAACAAATCATCTAAAATTTCATAAGTCTAAATAAATCAATAAACATTTGAAATTGGCAATATTAACAGATCATATAAAAATAATAACCACATTAAATGAAATGACCAACTTTTTAAATTTTAAATTGGCACTTTAACTTTTGTTGTTAAGCATTGAAATTTTCTCAAAATGGATTTTTGTGTATTTCTCAAATTTGCAAGTGTATTTGGAACATAAGAACCTGGTGACACGTCATATTTCCACGTCAGCTATGGTGTTACTCCTGCCTCTATGTGTGGATGTGGCAGTACTTTTGTTGTGTGTAACCTTTGACTTAACCTTCGGTTAACTTCAAGTGGGTTAAGTGTTAAGTTCAGGTACGAACGGAGTTTTTTTTCATGCCCTCTCGTTTAGGGTTCAGGGTTTAGGGTTTACGGCTTTCAGTGGCGCGGTGGAAGCAGACGAAGAAGCTTTGGTGAGATTTTGATTTTCCAGGATTCCGGATCTCCTCCAATGGAAGCCAATGCTAGAGCTGAGGAAGAAGGAGGAAGGGGGGGAGACAGACAAGGATGTGTTGGGGTAATAAGGGAGTCGCTAGGAGGTTCTGATCCCTACTCTGAGAATGCAATGCATCTGCTTCCTTGCTGCATCAACTACACAGGCCCTGCTGAGGTCTCTACTTACTTCAAGCCCACAGAAATGGGTAAGCTTCGTACCCTTTTTTTCCTTCCTCGCTTTGGCTGGCGTTTGTTTGTTTCCAAGGTGTTTTTACAAGCAAATTTTACGGTCAAGGTTATTGTTTTCCTGAAACCCCTCGCTAAACCCTAATTCTTGAACTATATACTCCGCGGTTTTCAAGTCATATCGATGACCCCGAACCATGAATTTCTAGATCTGAAATGGAATTCTGAACTCCACTCAGGGAATTTTGAAACCCAAGTAGAAATCTACTCTACTTTTTTTTGGGTTTCTAGGCTGATATTATTGTCAGTCATGAATGTGTGTGTGTGTTCTTCTAGAATTGTCATTCCTCAACGTGTCTTCTTTTTGTGTAGGGTTGAATGAGGAAGGTATTGAAATGAAGAAGGCAGCATTTCGTGGAAGGAGATTAATGGGGTCCACTCTTACAATTCCTGATGGTTACCAAGGTGCCAAGCTAAACCCTAAACCCTCAGTGGCTTGGGCAATGTTTGGGGCATTCAACAACTACTGAACCGAATATAATGCAGGCTTTGTTATGAACAAGGAGCCACATCAAAGTTCAGGAAGACGGAAAGGAACTGATAGTTGTTCCAAGACCCAAGAATATGATGAGTGGGAAGCAAAGTCAGCTTTCCAACAACTGACATACTGGAATCATGACACTTTGCCATCATCTGCTGACCCGCTTCACTTGTGTTTTGATTGGCTCCCTCTTTCTGCAGCTGTGCGTCTCCCTCTTTCCCTTCTCATCGTCGTTTCCATACCTGACACACAGTTTCTCATTCTTTCATTCATCTTGCCATTGCTTCCACAAATGTGACAGAAACTGATTATGCGGATTTTGCATAATTGTTTGTCCAGATTTTTGTTCTGGTTTATTATTTATTATCTAGCACCCACCATTGGGAGATGATGACGTCAGTGGGTAGTCATGGCACTGCATCACTGCTATTTGTGATGAAGGTGACAGTCTGGTACTTTGTGAGTGACTGTCATAAGGTTATGATTGCACTTGCTGTCATTTTACCTTCAAATTGTTGTTGTTGTTTTTGTGGAGATTTCTCTGGAATTTCAGGGATTTTTCATTCATCTTGCCAGCCTCAATAGGAAATTTTAACTTATGTCAGCTTCACTGGGGCCTGGTTGCCACATGTTTGGATAAGTTGCAATTTTATCTTCATCAAGGTGAATATTTGAAAGTTTCATATGCAACTAGCAGATTCACGGGAGCGTTTCGGCAGAGGAGGTGGCAGCCATGGCCAAGGAGCAAGGGATTCTACTTCCTGGTAAAGCTTTCCATACACAATTGTTCTTTACTTTAATAGTGAATGTTTGGTGGGTATGTTCCTGTGGATTGCATTAATATGGGTGGTTGACTGTTTACCACAGGACTGGTGCCAGGAGCCAAGCGGAAGTCTTCAAGTTAGATTTGGGGCTACTCAAGAAAGTTTTGGTGTAATTTTCTTGTGAACTTATTCCACTTATTTGACTCTTCATGTACTACCTGGTGTAAATGCTATGCCAGAAAGAAAGGGTTCTCTGATGGAAGGGTCTTCTGATAGAACATGTAATTTTGCAATGTTCACAGTTATTGAGAGTTGGGTTGGTGACCCAACTAGTCTGATTTGGTAGGAACTGTGTAAAGATGGCTCATGGAGTTTAGTACTCTAAAAGTTCCACAAATTGGGTTTTCATTGAATATGTGGTTGCCATGTAAAAACGATCTTGAAGTTTTGCTCTATTTGGAGGCCTGTTTGAACGGCAGAGTCGCACATCTTCTGGGCACCTCATGCTAATGCATATCTGTGGTGCTTGTGGTGTGGTCAGCAGGAGATGTGGTAAAAAAAATGCTCCTTTCCTAATTCAAAAGATATTTCAAACGTTGGATATATTGAACATATGTGATGGAGCAGACACTAATATCTCTCATGTTTTTAAATCTGGCCACACGTTCCACTTCGTACATGCACAGTTTTTAGGTTAACAATGTTTGATGTGTGGAACAAGGTTATACTCTATATTTGGCATTATGATTAATTCTGCTGAAATCTTAGAACCCAATTGAACACAAAAGTTCTTCCACTGAGGGATAACTTGGATTTCAAACACACTTTTAATTACCAAAACTTTAACAATCAAAATTAGTGTACATATGCAACCTAATATACACCCAAGAGCATATAAAACCAATGCTTGGTTCTAAACAACCACCTCTCTTTATCAATTAACTCACACTCTCAAAGTAACACCTGATAGTGGCTTGCCCTATTTACATTCCTAACTCACAGAAAGAAATGGTTCTTGTGTAAATTTACATGGACTCCTCCTTTTCGATTAGCTTGCGAAGAGCTACATTTTTCTCCTCAACAGTATTAAAATGATGCATATATCCATGACCTGCAAAAACCCACCCACAGGGGTTGGAAGTCTTGTATGTGCTGTGTCAAAAGCATAGACAGAAGTTTGCTTGAGTAAGAATTAGTACTGCAAAATGGATTGCTCTGGACATTTTCATCTGAAGAAGCAAAGACAGAACCCAGTGATTATTTCCATGTCAAGAAAAATTTCATCAAAATTGCCCTTCACATTAGCCAAGTTGTGACTGCATAGAAAGAAAAACATACCAGGTAGAACCCAAGTGAAGTCATAGGGGAGAAGGGCCCGAATACTCTCGATTTGCAGACGCACTGCAACAGAGAGAGTTATGAGAGAAAACACTCTTTTAGCACCAACCCCTCAAGTGGGTTGAAAAACACCTAAGAGGCTACACTTCTCCAGTTGCCATCATCCAGGAAAAAAAAAGGCATTGTCACAATTAACACAACCAAATAAGGTCCTACCGCAAAAACAACAAGACATACCACTGTACCAATTGTAGACCCGATCCATCATCAATTCCTTGCCATTGCCCACTAAATGATCGCCTGTGAAAAGAGCCCCCTTTGTCTTATACCAGAGTGAGACACATCCCTGCCAATATTAAACCATTTGGAGAACACCAACAAAACATCAAAACTGGGTTTTGATCAGATTTAGATTTAATTGCCTGGAAGTTCTTTCCTCCACAGGTCCAACAGCTACTTACCAGATGGTCTGAATAATTCTTTCTTCCTTGTTTTCAAATCCTGGAGCTCATAAGCTGATAATAGAAATTGCTCAATAAACACACTATGATTGGATTCTGCAGCACTAGAAAGGTGTACATGTGCAATATTTCCACACTTGACTTTTCGAGTTCTGCTTCTTATTTGTAATGTTATTGTACAACTGGCTGTTGGTGGTGGCTGTATCCTACACACCTCAGTGTGGCCTGGGTTGAAAATAAGCTCAATGTCAGGTGCTAAGCTCCAAGGGCCCTCCCCTTGTAACTTCATCTCCACTTCTGCTGTTGACGATGTCACCTAAATTCATGCCAAAAAAAAAAAACCCACACATAATCTTAGAACCATATGCAGACTGACTTCAAATCATTGCCAGTAGTCAAGTTTCTGTAAACAGTAACTTCCAAGACCTCATTTATTAAGACATTGATAAACTATCCATTTAGATATAGAAAGACCCAATTAGCAAAACTATCCATTTAGTTATAGAAAGACCCACTTAGCAAATAATTACAGGATTGAGCACTCTGTGTCGCCAATAAAATCTATTCCTTTTATAGGGCTCAGGGTCATGATAATCACCTGAGAGGAATATGCATGCAACTACTGGCAACATGCCTTGTGAAAATTGTTTTAGAATCTCAGATACCATATGTTCAGTTTTGTATAAATGACAAGATTCTCCAAATTGGAAGTTGGTGTAGGAGATGTAAGAGTTCAAACAACAAACTGCGTTCAAGCTGTGTCACATCATCAAGGACTGATAATAGTACAAGGATCAATGTGTCAGATCGGATAGTGAAGATTGTCCCATACCTCACGTTCATGCAAAATTCTCTCACACTTGAAGTGTTCTTGCCATTCCTTATGATCTGCAACATCATCTCTGTGTGCATACAAGTCACCTCCCACACGCTCAGAAACCTCATACATTACTGGCTATGTAGCATGTATGCCTTTGCAATTGGTCAGGATGTGACCAGCAGTCAGCCTACAGTGTTTGTGGGTTCACAAACACACCAGTACCTGGTCCAAATATAACTTAAACCAACAGTTAAGAGAATTCACAAATGGATTCAGCAACCAGACCTGTGTGTAAGAAACATATAGCGCACACCACCCATGGCCTCCATCCGTTTTGCCAATTGCACAGAATATCGAGGACTGCAACATTTCAAGTTTTAACTGAGATGCATAAGAGTCATCAAATCGAGACTTGGCACTTTCAAAAACCATCAGGCTCAATTGAAAGACTGCTCTACAAAAGAAATAACTTGACACAAACCCAAGTAAGTGGAACAGATTTTAGAGTTGCACCTGTCAACCAAAATATTGCCACCAGGGTGGACAATAAAGTATGAAGTTGCCCCAAAAGATGCTTCAGAATGATACCCACAACGGTACACTCCCTACATTGAGCCAAATATCACCACAGTGGACCCAAAACAATATGAATCACCAAGGATAGAGCACTGCAGGTACTTGTGAGGCACAAGTTCTTTTAGGGTTTTAGGGCGTGAGGAGAAAGCTCTCACATTTGTATACTCTGCAGAATCTTGGAACCTAGTGAAAGGAAGTGTCAGAAGCTATCTCTGCCCTAAAATTTTCTCACAGTATTTGCACATCCAATAAATTCTTCCTCCACCCACATATTGCTAACTAGTCCTTGGGCAATTGCTTCAATTCTTGTTATGAATTACAGTTGGGTTATTGCTCACAATCCTACATTTCTCTCTAAGCCCTGTCCACCCAAAGGGTAGGGAAGGAAACTCAGGATGACACAGATTAAGAAGCATATTTTGAAGACTTGTGGACCACAACATAATAATTACCCAGAGATTTGGATGGAAATGTACCTCAATTGTATTGGGATCAATTGCAAGTGGAAAAGAATCATGTGCCATTTTGATATCAGTGGGAGGCTCTCTTGTGTGGATTGATGCTGTTGGACACGACAACAATGCCTGTGGTATCCCTTCCACTCTTAGAATCATGTAACATACATCAAGTACAGTTGAAAAGTCTGAACTCTTGGGAAAACTACCAGATATCAAATCAAAGGGCTGAACAATGGAAAAATAGTTGCCAAAGATATGTGCAATTACCTACAAAGCCTGAAAAAAACACCATTCTCCTAAAGAATCAATTGTCATGAACAGAAATGAATGGTGCACTACCTGCAGTGCACTAAGGCGCTCCTCATTAGAAGATGGCTGATTGTATACAATTGATTGTTGACCCAATCTGCTATATACAGTCTGCAAGTCCACAACACATGAGATCATGCTCACACTCTGGAAAATACAACACAATAAGCTGCACTACCAAATGGGTTTTGATCAACTGAGAACATCACAATAGTCATCAATTACTCGAAATCAACCATAGATTCAGATGTGTCATCAGAGAATGTTTCAGTCTACAGAAATAAACAACATATAAATAAAGAGGAAAAATATAGCATCAAAGAAGAATCTGCACAAGTGCAAATATGGTAATTATCACCACAACATCTCATTCCCTTGCACGTGACTGACTTTGTGGGGGAAAAAAAAGTAGCAGATGTTTCAGTTCTAGGTCTTTGAATCACCAATATGCTAGCATGCTAAATACAGTGCCACAGTAAAATAATATAAAATGAAGCTTGCAGTGTGGAAATGAACATACAGGCGTCATCATCCGGCATACATTACAATCAATGCACGCGTGATCTGCCATGATCAAAATACACACAAAAATAAAAACTATGATCAGAACAATTTGATTCACATGTACATTCCTTCAAGATCTAGTGACTGACCTACTTCAATCCTAAACCCTACATTTCCACGTTCACAATTCTCAGCTCTGGTGACTAACCTACTTAAACCCTAAATCCTACAATCCCACATCCACAAGTCGCAACTCTGGCATGTGGTAGTGCTTGTCTCTCAGGCTCAGAATTTGGTATCTATGGTTTGGCAAATTTCCTGGTAAATGTTTGAAAGCCAAAGATCAGAGTTCCAAAAGCTTCCAGCAAGAAGGATTTCAGAAAAAAAGGATTTGGCAATTCTTACATGTAGAATGAAACGATTTACTGACTGAATCATGTACTATTAGCTAGTGAGCTGCCCTACAGAAATGGATCCAAACAAATGACATACCCACATAGAAATCTCCATCGACATTTTCTGGCCGTGGAGAACGTTTTGACAATTTGGCCCAATCAGTAGTGGGTGTTGCTGCTGTTGCGCTGATTACCGGAACAACACCAACTCTGCTCCTCTCTTTCTGCTGCTGCTGCTGATTATGGCGGCCACTACTAGTATTACTACTATTCCGAAAGAAGCTAGCTGGATGGGTACTGAGCTGATGAGATACCAAAGACCCACAGCGCGAGATCACACTAGTCTCCATCATGATTCCTTCTCGCGAATCGAATCAAGAATTTTAACAATCCTAATTCTTGAACAATCCCAAAGCACTCAAAACTTCAGAGGCTTCTCGATTTCGGATACCCAATTCTTCGCGCAATCAGCACAAGCAAAATTCTACATGAAAGGAAGGACCTACCCCTCAAAAAAAAAGAAAAAAAGAGAACAACAACAACAACAAAAACAAAAAAAATACCCAAAATCTTTTTTGGGTGCACCCAAAAACTCAACCGCTAGAGTCTAACTAAAATTCGAACACCACCACAGTAGTAACAAGCAACTCAGAAGAAGAGACTGTGATTGTGAACTATGAATGACAGACACCGCCTGAGAGAGACAAGACTCACGAGCCCAAACTGTATAAACCGGAGGTCCTGCAACAAAGTGGGTGGGAGTGGGCGAAGAAGCTCCATTGCCACAAATCATATATCATCACCACTACCCACCAGCAAGCGAACTCTCAAGCAACTTCCGGCGCTCTTGCCAACTTATCGTTTGTCCGTTATCACACGACATCGATCCTGGACGCACGCTTGCATGCATGCGCCGCGCCGCGCACGTGTCTCTTCTTTCTGTGCAAGCCCCTTGAAGGGAAGCTTCCCGCCTCGGTTTAGGGCGGGCTGGCCCGGTTAGCCCGGTTAGCCCGGTTACATGTGGTGCCTCATCTATGATGGCCTTCATTCCTCATTCATCCCATCCATATCATCCACATCTATCCATCTCTCTCTCCTTACTACACCCCTTGTAAGTAGTAATGGTGCATTGTAGTAACATTTTCATAAGAGCATGCCCACTCACTCACTCACTCACTCACTAACTATAAGAGCATGTTTTGAATGAAGACTAATAAAAAAAGAACTTGTTGATTTGGTATTTAATTTAATGATTTTGGGACAATACATTTTCTCAATTTAAATTATATAAATATTAAAAATCATTGTACAATTCAAATTTTTGTTATGGATTGCTTAGATTACTTAATTGGTTCACATGTAATTATTATTAAAAAAAAAATCATCACACAATTTAAATTTTGCTATGGATTGGTTTAAATTGCTTGATTGATCCGCATGGGCACAATCTTCCTTTATTGTCGATTGGTTGTATTATTTGATTGGTCCATTTACTTTACTATTGAGTGATTCCTCATGAGTCTTTTAAAACCTACTTTTTCAGTTGATGAGTGAGACTTGAGAATTGTATGTAAGTTAAATAATAATGAAATATGAGAAATATTATGCAAGTCTAGATATGGGTCCCCGGGATACAAGACTTGCTCCGCAAGATAAATATAAATAATGTGTGCATGCTTGCTTCTATGGAATTTAGACATGGTAGGGTTGTCGGGTCCATTCCAAAGTGGAACACATGCCATTCCATTGTCATAACTGGAACTCATAGAATTAAAAGTGGAACAAGCCAAGTATTACGGAATGGACAATGGACAATGGACACTCTAGTGCCTATTCCGGCGTGTAAGTGTTCTCAAAGCAAACCCTATAGGTAGTAGTAGGCATTAGGGTTGTCCATTCCGTTGCCATTAACATGGGACAAAGGTTGATCTAATTGACACCCACAAGTGTGGCCAAATTCAAGGGCCAAAAGGCTGATGTCATTGACACCCACAAGTGTGATCAATTTCAAGGGCCGTAAAATTGGCCCATGCCACATCAGCAAGGGTGAGGCTCTATTCTACAGTACACTTAGCTGGGTGCCCCCCTTTTTTTAGGGTTTGGGTTTAGGGTTTTTTTGCTCCATCTTTCTGGTGCCAACACAGCATTGAAATTCCTTCATGGATGGTCGGTAAGCTTATGATTTTGTGTGAACAAATTCTCTCCTCCAGAAGAACCCTAGCCTACCAGGGATTTTGTTTTTTGGAATTTAGTGATATATCAAAGATTTAGTGAAATTTTTCAACAAAATTTTAGAAAATTTTACACAAATTGTACACTAGGAAATAACAATTTTTTTCCCCCACAAAAAAAAATCCCAATTTTTATGTTGTTGTACAATATTGGTACTTACCGACACAATCTCCAATCTTGGGCCTTGTGTACATGTTGTTGTAACTTTTCAAGTCGAGCACTTGAGTGTTGAATAAATTATTTTAGTTTTCAAATTTCACTTTGGCAAGTAAAAAAATAGTTTATGACATTTTGACAAAAAAATATAGGTAGCTTCTTCGGCAAGTTCTTATTGGGACTTTGAATCATAATGAGACCTTTTACAAACAATTTGTTTTTTTGTTGCTTCTTTTTCAAAAAATGAGGAGATCTAATGTTTCACCAAATTATAGGATAGAGAAATGTTGTCAATTATTGGATGTCCTCTACATGAATGGTGGACTTAGCATGAAGCAAGAAGCTCCTAGGGTTTTCAACATTTAAGAATAAAATAAAATCCTTCCCTTGTAATTTTCCTAAATTTTGAAATGTTAAACAAATAATTTCTAATTTTTTTCCAAAATTCCAAAAAATCATTTAATTACCACCAAATCTGAAAATGTACTACAAAGATTGTTTATGTATTTCAGTCGAATTGGATGCAAACCAAAGTAGGCTAATTCATTAGAATTGGAACTGAAAATTTTGTAGGCTGGTTTTAGAGGATCAATGGAAATGCTAAAAAGGGACCACTTTTTTCAATATTCAGTAAAATTAGGGTTGAATGTAGGTCTGAATTTTATTTTTTTTCCAGGCCAATGGGGTTGCTGGATTTGGTGGTATGAATTTTTTTTTTAAAAAGAAAAAGTTATTAAGTGAAGTAATAATCAATGTTTAACTGCTATTTATGGAGAGGGTTTAGCACAGAACTTGTGCAAGTTTGTTTTTGAATAATTCATGTCAAATCATCTAACCATGTTACATGGTTCATGCTCCTCAACATGCCACATGTCATGTGGATTATGAACCATCATCATGTTCTAACATAAAAAGATTATGCTGAATAAAAAGATTGTGAGAAGATTACATTTTGTGGAAATGAGCCCATTCCACCACAGAATATGTTGAGCCTCATGAGCCAAGATACCAATCTGTCAAGTGGTAACAAGTTCTACCAGGGCTTGTTCCAGAGTGCTGCCTTGACATACTTTTGGGTCCTCTTAGAGCATCCCCACCCTTGCGTAGTATGTGACTCTGCAAAAATATTTCTCACATCCAAGTTTAGTTATTTACTTTTTTGCAACCCCACCCATAAAACTGAAACTGGGATTGCAAATATGTGGGAACTACCACTAGCAAACCACCTGGACCAATCATTATGTTTGGCTAATCAAAAACACGGACCAGCAGTCAAATCATATTTATTACACTTTCTCTAGCAGGTGGACTGATTTGCTGCGCCTTTTAACAGCCTCGGCAAAGAGAGCACCTATGCAGGAGCAAAACTAATTTCCCGAGCTAAACCGGCATTTTTTCACTTTTGTTCATCTGATTTTAATGTGCAGGGCCACATACTGAGCACTGATGGGGATGCTCTTATGAAAGGTATTAGAAGCCCTAATACGTGCATAAACCCAAAAGTGTGCCTGGAGTTTTTGTTCAGACTTGCAATAAAGGGCAAGGCCATCATGTCATGAGCTGATTGATGCTCGCCGAGATGAGGCTTCACTAGAAGCAAGATGAACTGCCACTCCAACAAATGAGTGGTGGGAGAGTGAACCACCACCGACAAGCTCCATTATCTGATGAGCTGCTTGTTTAAAGTCTTGCCAAGAGGAAACTTCACTAGAAGCAAAGACGAACCACCACTCCAACAAACGAGTGGTGGGAGAGTGAACCAAAGCCCACCAGCTCCATCATGTAACGAGATGCTTGTTTTAATGCTTGCCAAGACGAAACTTCACTAAAAGCAAGACAAACCACCACTCCAACAAATGAGCGGTGGGAGAGTGAACCAACACCCACCAGCTCCATCATGTAATGAGCTGCCTGTTTTAATGCTTGTCAGGATGAAACTTCACTAGAAGCAAGATGAACCGCCACTCCCACAAATGAGCGACCAAACCAAACCTCAAGAAGGGGAAGGCGAGGACAATCGCATCACATAAGATAATCAGAGTTGAACAAAGGAAGCACCATGCACTGGATGCTATTTAGTACTCAGTTGTGGATAAACCTCAACTGAGTTTTGGTTTCACCTTGGTAACCAATTCTGTAGGAACTAGGTCTCATATGTAGGTAAATAGGTAGGCAAAAGGTGACTACTAATGCCCACTTTACACTAGGAGTCAGGACCAAAAAAAACTTGGGGGCCAACTTTGAGCATTTTGGGGTTGCAAATTGACCCCAAGTTACTAATAAATGCTAGAACATTGATGTCAGGATATTAATAAATGCTCGAACATTGGCCCTAGGGGTTGCAAAATTGGCATCTCAAATTTGATGGTATCCTTTTTTGAGCCTTGGGGCCAATACAAGGCCTTAAAGTTCAGCATTTATGAGTAACTTGGGGCATATTGAAAAGTTTTTTTTCTCTCTCAGCCTTGACTCCTAGCATAAAGCCCTTGGGGGCTGATTTCAACTTTTGCATCGCTAGGAATGCTGGATTTGGGTTGAACATTGGCCCTAACTCCTAGTGTAAAGTGGGCCTAAGTAATTAGATGATTTATACATAAGTAAGGGCTGTTTTTACTAACTACATTCTAACAACCCACAAGCAGGTTTGTAAAGAAAAAACACAACTGAGCTAACCATTGGGTTAGCTAGGGAACTGGAACCCAACATTCTTAACTTATTTACCTATGATAGGTAAGTTCCAAGTATGCTTAATGGTAAGTGAGTGCTAAGTCAATGTTAGAAGAAACAAGTTCTTCTTATTGCATTCAAGAATGTTAGCTAACGTCAAATTTTAGATCAAATTTTACATGGCACATAATGTTAAGTAAGAGTTAGCTTATCATGAAATTTATAAAAATAATAGATTTTAAAATTAAAACATTATGTTAAGCAACAACCCATAAAATGAAGTTATAAGTCAATGTTAAGTTAACACAAATGTTTTCCCCATGGTTCTTTTTCATTTTCCTCTTGTACACATTCATTAGGATGCTATGAATCCGTCATGAAAAAAGATAAGTTGTTTTTTTCTAAAGTTGAAATCTTAATATAAGTTAACCATTAATTTAGATGTGAATGAAAAGTAAAAGAGTTAACTAACATTTAAGTTAGTGCTACTTCATATAAATGAGTTTTTTTTGGTTTGATGATGTTATTTAAATCTTAAGCTACTTAACACCATAGGTTTTAACACTAGGTGTGATTGCATCTTTTACCCGTCTATATATAATTATCAAGGTAGTGTGAGGTAGAAGTAGGAGGGTGTAATGCTCTCACAATAGAGCCTTCACCTATACATGATCTCAAATGAATGAGGGACTTACCAAAGATCTAGGTCCTTAAATGAGTCCCTACTTTTCACAAGGGCAAATTAGAAGAAAGAAAAAGGATTTTGGATTGTTTTTATTTTTGGCAAATGTTCACATTTTTTCAACCTAGAACATAGGATCTCAACACATTATAAGGATTGTTGTGAAAAAGGTGACCCTAAATCACAAGATTTTGTAAGAAATAATAATAATATCACCAAATTTGGTTCCAAGAAGTAGCTAAAATATCAAAAGATTCGTTAAAAAAATGTGCTTTCACATTTGGTCTATAACCAAATTTGGTTAAATCTTGTTGCAAATCAATAGTCATCAATTTAGTTACATCATAAAAATGAAATAAACAAAAGGCACAAGTAATGTGTTAGAACCCTATCTGTATAATAGTTATTACCAATGTTGGGTGGGTATCACAAACACCTTCGGGCATCATTTGGGCATCCCAATTTGATCCTTTCAAGGTATCACCTTGAGTGATGTCATGATTGAAAACTAGGCTACCAATTTTCACTTGTGTGAGACTTGGATGTGAGAATTGAATTAAAAAAACAGAAAACAAAATCTAAAAACTAGGTAAAATCTAACCCTTTACTTTAGGTTTAGGTCTCAAGGCTTAGTTGCCATGAAAACTTAGGGTTAGGTTGGAGCCACTACAGTGCAACAACTCTTTCTTGCAAACCCTAAAAGTTTACATATAAGGATTATGTTTCATGTTTTTCCTTAATGTTATTTTTTCTTTTTTCTTTTAACTTTGTTGTTTTTGTTTTTGTTTTTTGCTTTTCCTACCTTGTTGCATTTGCTGTTACACTTCACTCTCCTTGTGCCTTACTATTTTTGAAGTCTCACCTTGTTTTTCTTGCGTCGCACCTTGCTACTTTGATGTCTTGCACCTTGCTGTTTTCATGCCTTGCACCTTGCTGCTTTCATGCCTTGCACCTTGTTACTTTCGTGTTTTGCACCTTGTTGCTTTCGCGTCTCGCTTCACTTCATTGTCGTGCCTTATTCTTATCACATTGTGCCTTGTGCTTTTGTGCTTTGTTACACCTCTCTGTCATGCCTTACTCTTCGTGTGTTGCGCTTTATTGCTTTTGTTCTCGCACCTTGCTACTTTCATGCCTTGCACCTTGTTGTTTTCATGCCTTACACCTTGTTGTTTTCGTGTTTTGCACCTTGTTGCTTTCACGTTTCGCTTCACTTCATTGTCGTGCCTTGTTCTTATCACATTGTGCCTTGTGCGTTTGTGCCTTGCTACACCTCTTTGTCATGCCTTATTCTTCGTGTGTTGTGCCTTATTGCTTTTACTCTCGCACCTTGTTACTTTCATTCTCACGCCCCTTTGTTGTTCATGCCTTACTACTTTGCCATCGCACCTTGTTGTTCTACCTTGTTAGTTGTTGGGCCTAGTTGCCTTACCATTATGCCTTGCTTCTCACCTTTTTCAAGTACCTCCTACCCCCCCACCCCATGATTGCTTTGTTGCCTTGTTGCTCACTATCGCACCTTGTTACTCTACCCTGTCTGTTGGTATTTTGTCTTCACTCTCTTGTGTAGGTGGAGGAGCTTGGAGCAACACCAACAAATTTCATCCAACAACAAATGTATTTTCTTTTTTACATTTCTTGAATTTTTTTCTTTGTTTTGCATTTTGTTTGTTTTGTTTTATCAATGGAACAATTTTCAACAAATGATAATGTGATAAGTGGGAATAATGAAACAATCGAAATATGTATGAATGTAATTTTAAAAGATGGGTATGAGGAAAATCCAAGTGTCCAAATAGAAACAAATAGGAATCTAGAAAATGGAAGTGAAAAAATAATGAAGGAAAACTTGAAAAATTTGCATGGTCACAGGAAAATTTGGAAACCACAGGCAAAATTTCTTTATGTTGGAGTTTTATTATGTAAATAACAATGCAGAAGTTGATTTGGTAAACACACAAGTAATGCGTTGTATACTTTATTATCAAAATTTAGTAATTAGAATAAATACAAAAACTCAAGCTAAGAAAGGATTGATTTTTTATTACAAAACCAATGGAATAACTTTTTTTTAAAAACGTGTGGATGCAAATCATTCTTTTATTGCACAAATTTTTGAAGAAGAAGTGAACAGTTTGCTAAAAAGTATTGAGGAAAGATAAGCATCAAATTAAAGAACAAATCCATATGGAGGGTCAACCTCTAAATTTTTTTTGTCAAAGATACCTTCAAAAAAGAAGATGTGTCATAGAAAGAATTTTTAAAGGACCTTGGTCTGTTAATTGTCAAAAACAATTTACCTATTTAGTTTGTGAAAAATATGTGGTTGAAATGTTTAATTCTTCATTTTTGTCCAAAATTAAACTCCCCTTCTAGAAGGCAATTTTCACAAGACATATTGCCAAGGTTAGTGGAAAAGACAAATCAATTATGTATTCTTCTTGCCTTGGTAGAATGTCATTTTGCAATAGTTAGTTTCAACCTTTGGATGTTTAAAGGAGCTTATGATGTGTTTGCATTGGTGATTAATTTTCTAAATAGTGATTGGCAGCTCAAACATGTGATTGTTGACTTATTTGAAGCAACAAAAAACAACAAGGCAAGCCTTGGCCAAAAGTTTAATATAATTATTGGACAAGTATGGTTTAAGGAAAAACATTATTGCTTATGTTAAAGATGAAGGATTTAATCTCAATGCAATGACTAGTGCGTTGAAATATGTTGTAAATTGTGAATTTCTTAGGTTGGAAGAAAGCTTTCAAGGTACTTGTTTTGGACATGCATTTTCAAAAGCATGTCAAAATGGCATTGTAGAGGAAAAAGTCTATAAAAAATTGAAATATGTTTCTATCAAGTCTACCCAAGCAAATTTGCAAACATGCATCATTCGGTCTAAGAAGTTTGGGAAGGGTAGACATGAATGGAATAAGGCTTGTCTTGAAACTAAAATTCAACCAAAAAAACCGAACATTTTAGTCAAAATAAGGTAGTTTTTTCAAATTCATTATTGTTTCAACTCTTTAGAGTTTTGTGGTTTAAAATTTGATAAGATAAATAATCAAGTTATTATTTTTTTGCAAGTTAATAAAATCATTATGTTTCAAGAAACTTTACAGTTTTGATCTTCCATTGTGTTTTGTTATAGCAAATAGATTGTTATGAAAATCACTGGTCAAGTGCCTACACTTCTAACATGGTAGATTTCTCAAACGATTGTTGATTGTTTTTGCCTACATTCTTAATTAGGCACATGGACATTAGCTTCTTAGTGATGCTTTACATTTTGCCATTTCCATGAGTTTGAAACTTAGGGGAAAAAATCAAGTTCTACCTTCATTTTAAAGCCTAATGGATGATGATTCAATTGTTATTGATGAATTATTTTTGCTAACTTCTAACATTAGAAGGGAGGTAATCAGTGTGTTAGATTCTTTCCACTCATTTTTAAAGGTTTATGATAAGAGGAAAGCCCATAATATGATTTCTTTGATGCTAAACCATAGGTATAAGAGCCTCCATATAATATCTTCATTTGTTGGAAGGGAGCAATGTGTTGCTCTTGTTGAGGAATATGGAAATCCTTATATCCTATGTTGGTAAAATGTCATGAGCATTTGCATCCTTTGGTGAGATCGGAGACAAATTTTGCTGACCAAAATATTTTTGATCAAGATTGCAGTTTGGATATATTTGAATAGACTATAAGCACAAATAAACCAATAGAAGAACTTGTTAAAAAGGAGCTTCTGATTTTTAGGAGGTATCAATTGCATGTTAAAGACATCAAATGTCTTTTTCAATGGTGACAGAAACATGAAGTAATGTTTTTTACAATTGGATTTTAACTTGACAGATTTTGGGGATTAGTGGATCACAAATAGAAATAGAAAGGATTTTTTCTTTGGCTAAGATTCTTAATAACCTTAGGAGATGTCGTTTGCAAACATAAAATTTAAAGAAGTTGATTTTTGTCAACAAAAATTGATTTAATTCTAGGATCATGAAATCAATTTTTTTGGACAAAAATCAACTTCTTTAAAAATTAAGTCCATTAATTTATTAGAATTCTTTGAAAAGGATATAGACTTAGAAGAAAAGTTTAAAAAGTTTGAAAGGGAATTTAAAAAGGATGAAGTTGTTGAAGTGTAAAAGTTCAATAAATAAATTGATGGTTATTTTAGAATTTTTTCCTAACATTGTTTATAATGTTTTCATTGTTTAAAAAAGAAACCAAATCAATAATTATTTAATATAATTTTAATCTCTGAAAATTAATTTCTAATTTAAAAAAAGTAATACCCGGTTTGTGAAAATTTGCAAAGGAGAACTAGCTATTGAAAATTGACATTGCGAAAACTAGTTTAATTTATTTTTTTAAATGTTGAAGCCTTTATTCAATGTAAAAAAATTAGAATTTTTTTTTGGGGAGAACCATATCCGATGAATATCATACTTTGTGAAAAATCAAACCTAATGGGTATCATAATTTTGATACCCACCCAACATTGGTTATTACATATTGATTGTTAGTTCACTCAAGATAAGTAAAGAAAGGAATTTAAACCATTGTATAACAATCTTATTGACTTGCTAAAAATTCTTGAATCTTACACACAATTCTATTTTGTTGAACATTGAAAATAATGGTCTTTTCCTAACATTTCCATTGGTCGTTTAAAATTTTCACATCTATCAAATTTTGTTACACATTTAAATGTTAATTTTTGCTCTAAATAATGAAAAACAAAAATTCAAACTACCAAATCTAGCAATTTCATTAGACAAATTTGTAAAGTGAAAAAAACATACTATCAATACATTGAATATAGTCATTAAGGTAGATTGGTTGGTGATCAAACACTTAAGCGGTCACAATAGCCTAAATCAAAGGGGAGGGTTTCATTGTTCTTGGTGTTTAAACAAAACTTGAACCCCTTCTATTCGCGCCTCTGACATACTAACAATTGTTGAAAACAAATGAAATGAAAAAGTTATGACCCCCCAAAATGAAAGGGGTCAAGAACTCGAGAAAAAACAAACCACCAAACATTACAAAGGTTGGATCTTGAACATCCAAAAATTTCCTTTTATGTTGTTTTGGTTATAAGAGTTCAAAGATGATTTGTAGAACTTCAGGGGGCAATTCTATAGCACTTTAAATCATTTAAAATGAATAAGAAATAATAAGTTATGAGGTTTAAAAGCAAAAGGGGTTCAAAGAAAAGAAAAAAATGTCTTTTGTAAGTTGGAAAGCTTATTTTCATTCTAGCTATTTTTTCATTGCTTCTTTTCCTTTGCACTTCAAATATGATTTATAGAGCTTGAGGTAGCACTCACATAACATTTTAAATCACTCAAAAATGAAGCACATATGATGAAAATATAAATAACACTTATAAGCAACCAATTGATGATGGGCCCGTCTACCCTAAGGGAGTGAGATTTTCAAAATATTGCATTTAAATGAGGACTGAAAATCAGATAAAACTCGGATTACACTAATTTTTTTTCAGGAGTGTCGTCACTGTTATTGCATCTACTACTCTGCTTACTATTGTCATAATTATTTCACATTTCATGCATTAGATATTTGTGATATTAAGTTTCATCCTTTACTCAATATTTTTTAAAAATTGCAAATAAAAAAAATTAAGATTAAAATAAAAGATAGAGGGTGAAAGAAGAACCCAAAGGCAAGATCATTTTATGAATTTTTCTTTCGAGAATAACAATAACTTTTCACACCTTAAACACAAGCGTATTCAACACCCTTTGTACATTAGTACACTAAAATTATAGCCCTTAGTCTCTAGAGAGGGGGTTAAAAAAGCCCTAATGCCACTTTGTCATTGACTACCTATGAAACCTTTGGATAATCAAGAAAGTGAAAGACATTTCGAAAATGGTCAAATTCTTTTTCTATCCTACTTAAATCTTTTCCCAAAAAAAGGAAGATTTTGTGATTTTTTGGCAAATCCCTTAGTGGGTACCAAATTTTTTTTATAATCTTGGGTGTGAAATTTTACATTGTGTTGAAATTTAGGAAATTTAATGTCACAAATTCAATGAATTTTGAGTTTTTTTTGCCATATATATAAGTAGGTAGCCAGAGATATATAAAGGAATTTCAAAACATTTCTCATTTCATGGTTCTTAATAGCCAAATTTGACTTAATCAGCTTTATGGATGATCACTTTGTTCAAGTAGGTAGCCAAAAATATATAAAGGATTTTCAAAACATTTTTCATTTCATAGTTCTTAATAGCCAAATTTGGCTTAAACAGCTTATGAATGATCGCCAACTGGGCTACATCAAAAAAATATTATTTAAAAATTTGATTAAATTTTTAGGGTTTACCGCTGGGTACCTATCTGGTCAGAAAGAGTGCAATTCGTGCGCGCGCAAGATTTGCTGAGGTCGAGTGCGCCCGAGCTCTTCGATGTCGTGTGTGGTGTGCTCGTGGGTGTTTCGTCTCTCGCCATTTCAATCCTCAAGCTCGCTGCAGCAGCAGCAGCGCTCTCACTCTCTTCTTCTAGCTGCAGCCAATAAAACCAAACCTTCTTCCTCCTCCTCCTCCTTGCTAATCTACTCCCTTTCTTCAACCGTCTGCACTTTCCAAAGATTGCGCCTTCTCCTCACATCTGTGGAGAGAAGAGCGGGGAGTATGTGTGCATTTCTGCCCGTTGCTTCCTTATTACATGCAGCAGATAAGCATCCGGAAAAGAGTCAGAGGATAGAAGAAGAATCCGGCAGGCCGCTCCGTTACCGTAAGCCATTATTTCACGTCCAAGAGAAGAATCCTGTGCTTCTTTGGCTAGTAATCGATTCTTCCGTTCATGAGTTTGGTTTAGGTTTCACGTCTCTCTTAGTTGATTCTTGGAACTTCGTCGTCGTTGTTGCCACGGATTTACTACGATCATCGCAAAGAAGACATGTCGGCCATGGCGTGCTTTCCCTATTACTTGCCCTAGCACTCACCTCCAAAAACCCACCGCCTTCCTCAATGGAGACATTTGAAAATGTTCCTCAAACTCTTTCTGGTACTCTTTTTTGCTCTCATTCTGTTACTGTGTATCTGTCTTTTCCCGCAATTCAGATGCTTCGGTCTCTCCAGACTAAACCCTAAACCCTAAATCCTGTACATTAATTTGTTATCCTTGTTATCTACAAATTGGAAGAAGTGGCAGAGTCAATGGTAAGCCAGGCCAGCTTCACATTCTCTACTTTTGACCAATTGTTTTGAATTTTGGATCTCAAATGGATTCAGAGATAGAAGATTCATAAGTTTTTATTTTCTTTGGAACCAAAGACAACAATGTTGTTGAGCTTGATGTGTTTTTTTTTCTTTTTTGGGGTGGTGTAAACCCTAATTAAAAATGTATCATCAATCACTGTCCACTGTTTCCTTCTTTCTTTCTCAACATTGGATCACTTTTCTGTTTCTGCTGGCAGGTGCAGATAAGGCACACAGGATACAAAGGCCAAAGTCGGCAAAAGCAGAATCATGTACACGCAAGTGTGTGTCTACTTGCATTCGGGGTGGAGCTGGGGCACCTGGTGAAGGACCTCTCAATGTGCGCAGGTACATGAATCTCTGTTGCCCTTCATATCAGCTTCATTTCATTGGAGTCAAGTTGCTATTTCTGCTTATATATCTACTTGACATATCACCTCATGGGCCTTTCTCTCTGTTTGGAAATCAAGCTATCTTTGGTATGGTGCTCTGTCCTCTGCTCCTTAAATGCATCCAGTGGCTCAAAACAATTATGAAGACAATATGAGAAATTTGGTTGCAATGTGGTGCAGGCCACTGGTTGTTTTCAAGGAAGGTTTTCGGAGTCGCCAATACTGGTATGGACTTACACACATTGACTTGAGCAATTTTGTTTCCCTTGTGAATTGATGAAACCCTGCCAAAATAAATAAAAGAAAAAGCATCCATCCAGAAGGGAAAGGGAGGTACAAAAAGAGAGGACCAACATCCAACAAAAAGACAGCACCCATGAGTGCAAATGCACAAGTGGGGGTCTCAAAAGAGTAATCTAGGTCCTAAACCCCTCACCAGTTGCCTTAAGCAGATCCCACAAGAGATGGGTGGGAAAGCTGAAAGAGCACCAAGCCTAGAAGAGACCTGCCCTGCAACCATGTGAATTCATGCAGAGCAGCTATTCACAAAAATACATTTCATGCTGAGGAGGTTTTGTGTCAAGACACGGGTGTAATGAGCAAAGATTTTATCCTCTGCAAGATTTTGTCCTCTGCTCTAACAGCATCTATCAGAATCTGTGCAACTAATTTTATCTAGGTCTTTGTATCAGCAATTGAGAGAAAGCTTTGCATGACTATGGATATGAATTTTACCTTCAGACATGGACAAAGTATTAACAACATTTTGTGGGTGGAAAATGGTTGTGTAGCTTGGTTGAATGCAGTGAAATCTGCAACTTGATTGGTGATAGGGATGATGGTCCATGAATGCAGCATAAGCATTGCTCCCACCCTCTCGCAGATGTAAATGGATGAGAAGTCCTTGAGGCTTTTCTTTCGTGTACCAAAGAAACTGAAGCTGGAACGCTGGTCTGTGAAATCTGATTTTACCCTCTGCTATTCAAGGATGTGTGATGCACCCATCCTTCAAATTGGATCTCTGCTATTCCTGCTTCTCTCTCTCTTTCCTGTTTTGCTTTGACAAATCTTCAGGCACCTTAGTATGTATAACATCTCCATTGTGTGAAGCGATTTTCACTAACTCATTGATGTTCTCAACATTTGAAGTGATGTTGAAGATGGAGCCCATCCAAATTCAAACAGCTGTGGTGATCCATGGGGTATAACTTGGATTGGAAATCCTTATTGACTGTAATCTTTTGAGTATCATGTACAGCCACAACCCCTGAGCACCACAAACCAAGTGTAAATACAGTACATAAATTGGAAAGGTATGTCTTGGCCTTGCTGTTGTCTACACTTGTTGAATGTCAGTATCAGGAGAAGCCAAGAAGTGAATGGTATCTGGATAAAACATAGCCAATCATTAACTGGGACAAAATAAGTTCATGGATGCTTTCATATATTCAGAAAAAGAGAGATTAGGTAACCCACTCCAAGAACCACAAACTCTGTCACCCTTTTGACTATCAGCATTTGCAAGTTCACCAGCTTTTTGCAGGTGGTCAAGCTCATTGGTCAGAGCATCATTCTCCTGTTTGAAAGAGGCAAGCAGCTTGGTCACCTTAAGATCCTCAGTCTTCTGATGTTCCTTCGAGCTATGCGAATTCTCCCTAAGTGTTGTAGTGTCTTCATCTTTCTGCCTTGCTGAAGCTTGATGGTCACTCAATTCTTGTGTAATGGCATCTATCTCATTCTGCCATCTCTGCTCTTTCTCTTGCATATCATTCACCAGCTGTCATTTTCCAACAAAATGCATCTCCATCACCTCCTCTCTTTTGTTCCGCTCACTCTCAACCTCCCTGTCTATTTTCAAAACTTCATTGTGGAACTTCTGCATAGGACCTCCATTTCATGTTCTCTTGCACTGAGCTGCCTCTTCAGTTGCTCCACATCCGCAGCTCCAGCTCAAGTGCTGCCTCCAGCTCCTTTCTTGCAGACCCCATCTGCTTCTCTTTGACTGAAATTGCAGACTGCAAGGCTTCGATCAGGTTAGGAGTGTCCTGTGCTTTGATCTCCAGTTGAATTCTCACTGTTTTCAACTTGTCTGCTTCCATCCGCAAAGACTCTTCCTCCATGTCAATCTCATTCACAAACCTCACAAGTTTTCAATACCTCAATACTTAGGCAGTTTTCACCCTCACTTTCTTCTTGACTCTTCCTACATGGAAAACTGGTCAATGTGGGGTGCTCTGCCCTGTTTTCATACAGCTGTTGATGCAACTCATCAAGATGTTCCCTGTGGCACGATAATTCAGCTCCTGGTATGAGCTTTTGAGTTTGAGCAAGTCATAGTCCTTGGCATCCAATAGGGATGTCCATTTTGCTCCTGGCTCCTCAAGCCAATCCTCATGCTGTGAGACCATTGCTTCCCACCCAGCTTTCTCATCAGCCCATTTCTTGCAATGCACCTCCATTTCCTGCTCCATCTTTCCCCTCTTGCATTGTTTCTGCCTCTCTAGTCTTACTCTTTGCTTCCCATTGAGTTAACCTGAACTCCAAATGACTGCATCTTGCAACTAGGTCTTTCTCCCTCTCTGACCACATTGCCTCACTCTCTCTTTCTCTATCCCGAGCTCTCCTAAACTGTAAATTCAGTTTTGCTTCCAGCTTATCTCTCTCTGTTTCTGCTTGGTCCTGCTGAGCTTTCCGATTATCCTCCTGACTCGGATGCCCCAGAGCTTATCTCATTTGATCTCCTTGAATTGGCCCTCTGTAACTCTTGTTCAAGTTCCTGTAAGAGAGTTCAAAGTCTTCCTTGGAGATCATCTCCAGCTTCCTTCATCAAATTCTCTCTTATCTTGACAAGAAACTCAACCAACCTCTGCCACCTTTCCTGGCTGTCACTGCACATCTTCTTCTCCTCTCTACATGTCTCCAGCAGACCATCAGCTTCAAACCATGCTTCTTTGTGGCATTCTTGTTTGATTACCAAGCCTGATTCAGCCTCTGCCATCTTATCTGATATCCTGCTCAATACCTTGTCCAAAGTGAGGATTTGACTTTCCAAGTGGTGCTCTCTCTCATGCCACATGAATTCCTTCCATTGAAACATGCTCTCTGCATCCTCTTTTGCATGGAGAGTAGACTCCAGTACATGGTGATCTTGCTCTGCTCGCTGGTCAGCTTCCTTCAGCATATCCTCACAGGCCAGAAGCATTGCTTCACTTGGACTGACTGCAGCTCGCCTGCTGTTGGTTGCAGCCATGAGTAAATCTCCTGACTTTGTCACATTCCCTCCCTCTATCAATAGCTCCTCCCTGTGCTCAGCTTCGAGTTCAACCAGCATGCCTTCAATGATGCCATCCATTTCATCCTGCTTCTTCAGGAGTGCATATTCATTTTCAGCATGTGCAATTTTGAGCTCTCCCTCCAGATGCCACACCCTTCCCTTCAACAGCCAAACCTCGTCCTCAAGTTGTGCTTTGTGGCACTCCACCTGAAAGTCCTGCTTTCTTTGCTCCATCTCCCATGATTCCTCATCAGCTCGCATGTTCAGCCACATTTCTTCCATCACACCTTCATACTCAACCTCCTCCTCAATTTTTTCAACCACATATTCTACCCTCTCCTTTGAAGCCTTGCCTTGAGTTCTCTCTCCTTTGCAGCAACGTTCCTGAGCTGGCTGATGAGAAACGCTGAGATTTTGAACTCTTTCTTTGTCTCATCTGTTGCTGTTGCTGTGATGAACCTCTCTGCTAGTCTCCAGAAATCTGATAACTGACATCCTAGCTTCTCAGACCCTTCACAACAGAGTGCAGATTGGAACTCTTCTGAAGGCAGCTGCTTCCCCTTCAACCTCTGCAATGGCTTTATTGCCTTCCTGCTCATCCCAACATCCCTCCATAGCCTAAATCCTAAACCCTCTGAATTCACCAGCTTCAACATCACCATCTGCACCACTAAAAGCTATGTCACTTCCCTCACCCTCACTAACCAGCATGGTTCACACACCAAGCTCCCTGCATTGCTCATAGCCTTGGCCTGACACACCTGAGTCTTCCATGCCAACAAGCACAGGGAATGCCCTGATGTTCAATGGTGCACAGAGAAGCTTTGATGATCAATAGCAGCACTTCATCAGCATGTTTGCTGAGAGAAAGAACAATTAATGTTGAGTCTTCTCTGCAAGACTGCTTGATTCCTAGGAATGGGAAAGAGTGAAGCCCGCTATCATCATCATCATCATATCATCTAAGAGGCAAGACATTGAGACTGCAGCACTCTTGTTTCCTGATCCATCTCGCCATTGTCTTCACCAATTTTCTTCTTGAAAACAATGTTGTATTAAGTTTTGTTTCACCCAACTTGTACATGACTCAACGCATTTCCCTTATGCCATAAAATCCAATGCCTTGCATGGCAATTTGACAATGACCAAAACAAAAAGAAAAAACAAAACTAACACCAAATTTTGAGTTGCAAAACATTCATAATATTTCATTAGCCTATTGGCAACTAATGACTTGATGACCCATGGCTCTCAAACAACAACTACAAATGGTGAACTCTTAAAAGCATTTGAACTTACAAACAATTGTACTCTTGAAAATATTTGATATGAACATACATGGCTTGCTTTTGCATGTCCATTCTCATTTATCATTCTCACCCTATGAATATTCCCAATGTTCACATACTCCTCTAGCACATCTTGTAGTACATGCAAGAACACTATGGTGAGGTGAATGAAGGACTCCTCTCTCAAGAAATTGTTGGACATCCACGTTCAGAATTCCAACCTCTTCCATAGCCTTGAAATAATTCTTACAAAAGAGAATAACTTTCTTCCACATGTGCCTCCACCAATGCTCTATCATCTACCCACATATATGCCATACCACATGTCATCGATTGTCTCAACTATTATGGGTGTATTGTTACTCCAAGCAATGCACCTATGTCTTTCAAGGGAACCTACTTCATGAACATTGTGTGCAATAAATCCACACATTCATGCTCCATGGTTTGCATCATGAACATGTCATAAAATTTTCCCACAATATATATTTATTTATTTATTTATTTATTTTTAAAACAAAAAAACTAACACCACATTGATGTGTTGTTGCCAATTCACAAATTCAATTTTTATGACTTACACATTTTTGAAAAGTGTGAAAACCTATCACCTTTTCACAATCTTGATAACATATAAACACTCAAAACCTTATGATGTAAGAGAATCAAGAAACATATGCACGATGTGTTGGCCCCACAAAAATAGTGGTACATGTCCATTTTCATGAAATCTCAAGTTTATAATTCACGTAGGAACATGAAAGTTGCTTATTGTCCAAGTGATGTACATAGAAGCCATAGATCTTCCCAATGAATTTCCTAGGTACACTTTGGCTTAATAAAGTAAGCCAATTGTGAAAGAACCTCATAATGTTGTGAATTGTATACTTTGATGGAAATCATTGGGAAATCATTGTGTTAGTTCCATTGTTTCTAAACTTCATGGAAACTATGTGATTATTAAATTTGTTTACAAAATTTGTAGATCTTAATTTTTGAACTATTGCATTTGATTCCCACTTGCCCATGAACTATAACTCATAATTTGTTTTTTCTCAAATACAAGGCACCAAAAACCTTAACATATATACTTTTAGAAATAGAAGTTGAATGATTGACCATTATTGGAATTCAGCATGGGATATAGAGAAGGAGAAGTAGTAACACTTTGTTAAGAATAAAAAGAATGCAAAATGACCAAAATTAAAACATGAGGGATAAAAAAGCTAGACCCTTGCATAATTTGGGACATGTGACCTAGCATTTAAGGAAGATCATTTGATAAATGATCTAAATATATATATTGCAATAACAATAATGCCACCTACATTTATTATTATAACAAAGTAGGTGGTGGGTGTGGTATTGGTGCTTGAATTTCATATTCACCACACCAATTTATTAGTGTTTCCAATACATGTTTGCTAGAATCTAAATGATTTAGAAGGAAGTTTGATAATGAAAATCAAACATAACTCAATCTTGTTTCCACTAATGTGACAAATAGACCAAAAAAAACAAACAAACTACTCTTGTTAATAGACATTATATATAGATATATATATGTAATTGAAAACATTGGATTTGGGTTGCACCAAGGTCCATGTTAATGCAACCTAAATGCAAAACAATAAAGTAGAATGTTTTAAAACCATTAAAGGTCGTTATACTACATCTATGGGAACATGTTCCCAATGATCTTTTGAGGAAAATTCTAAACACATGTGGGGAAACTATTTAAACTTATAGATGATGATGGTTATAAGACATTATCATAAAAATCTTTTGAGAAATGGAAACACTTTCAAAAAGAGGGTTATGTGCATTAATGGAAATATTATTACACTAATACAGGTTCATGAGTGTGCACTTTTGGGATGGGTGTTCATACTTTCAAATGATTGGTTGTGGTTTATTGGTTTTATGATATGAAAAAAATAAATCAAAAACATTTTGAAGTACAAAGGTGATAAGAAATGTGATGTGTCATTAACAAGAGTTTAGAATGTTAATATACTTAAAGCAAGTTAATGTTAATAAACATATTTTGAATGTGATCATAAGGTTGATTGTAGTTAGGAAGGGGTCCTAAGCATCATTTATGGGGTAACTTATGCTTTCATTTCAAATATTCATAACTTATTCATGCATGCTTTAAAATTTATGAAACAACTTGTGAGAGGTGTGTTATTCAATTTTCTACAAGGACTTGTTCAACATATGTCTAAAGCCCCTTCCACTCATGCTAGAAGTGGCCCAAAGCTTAAAGTTGCACCTTCCCGGTATCTTACCTTACACATATAATCAAACAATGTTGAACTAGGGTCACATTGAAATAGACCCAAATGCAACCAATGCAAGAATTTTAAAAAAATTAATATCCACCACCATACTGGCAATATTTAGTATTAAATAAGATTATAAAAGAAAAAAATTTGAATACATGACATTTGTGTTTGTTATAGCATTTGGAACAAAAAATATTTAAGGGTCTATCATTACGTTTTTTTTGTGCCATTATTTTTTTCATAGAGTCTTGAGATTGAAAATATTGTTAAAAACATGCATTCTTCATAAAAGTAATGTGACGGGGTTGAATAATGTGTAAGAGGGAAGGAAAAAAAAAATTGTATAACAAACTAAAAAGGTAGTGGTCAATGGAACAACAAGAAAACAATCAGAGCCTACACACGTCTTTGAAAAGAATATAGGAAAGAAAGTATGTGAAAGAGGGGCAAAAAAAAGAAATAAGAAATGTAAACAATGGCAATACACAACTCTAGCTTATGATGCAAATAAAAAATAGTAAGAATCCATTTCATAATTTATGATTTTTATGATTTTGAGTTTGTGAAAAGAATCATAGGGCTTAGGGTTTGATCATTGAAAAAAGTTATTTAAAAAAATGTGCGACCCTAGATGAGTTTGACAAGGTTTTGTCAATTTTTTTTGTTGATTTACAAAGGTTATTGTGTTCCTCAACATTGTTTCATTAGAAGAGACAATAAAACATGCAACACATATGGGTGGCATGACCAAACATGGTAGTGTTACAAAAAAGAATATGTTATAACACGAAGACATATTTGGAATTTGAAATCACCATTATTTTGCGATGCTTATTAGAACTATATTTTACCATGTTGATTACAACCTCACAAAATTAAATTAGATTTTTAAAAAATTAAGTTACATGTAATTCATGAATTTTAACATATTATGCACTTTTGGGAGACGTATTTATATGCTTGAATTTTGAAATTTTTGTGGATATATATATAGTGAAAAAATGAAATGATAAATGGATGTAATAGAGGGAAAAAAGAATTTTTCTGGCCATTGGTCATGAATAAGGAGTTATTGTTAATAAAAGAAAGGTAGAAACCAATGGTGGATTTGTGTGTTGAATTTTAAAATATTATGAATATTTGCAACTAAATTTTTGAGTTGGATGGCCAAAAAAGGATTTATTGTTACTTCTTCTATACATAGACTTGACCTTTGCACGAGTATTTGTGTGATGACAATTTTTTAATTATTATTTTTTGACTCCAAAAACAACATTTGAAATATGATTTAATATGAGTTAAGTCTAATATGATATAAAATTTGTTTGATGCTGAAAGATAGTATGTAAAGAATATGTAACAAAAAAATGCATATTCAAATTACAAAACCCCATGCAATCAAAAACATTCAAGACTATGGATGTAATCCTACCTTCAACTAAAGAACATAATAATAATATGTTAGGTCAGAATTGGTAATTTAAAGCAAAAGGAATTTGGAAAAATGGAACTAGTTAAGAGTTAATGTCTCCTTAAATTTGGTATCAAAATTTTGATAATTTTTTTTTTTTTTTGCTTATGTATCATGCAAGTATTTACACAAGAAGAAAAAAATTCAAAAAACAAATACATTACAAGAAACTTAAAAACATATGTTAATCAATGGGACAAAAATATTGTCAATAACTCATTAGGTTTTACATTAATTTCATTAAAAAAATGTCAAAAAATAAAAATAAAATAACATGTTTTTATGTTATTGAATGACATGTAATTATAAATTCATTGTTCATATCAATCTTTACATGATGTATTCAATAATTCAATGGTTTATTCAATGTATGATTTGAATATATATATATATATATATATATATAAATCTATGCCACCTTGAAAATACAATAATATGTTTAGTTTGACATGAATTATCTTCCCCAAGGTTTGATTTTTTTTTCAACCTAAACATGGGGCCACATTATTATTGATTTTTTTGTGACCAACACATCATACAACATTTATCACAACCAAAGAGAATATTTGAATGTGTTTTGTATGTGCAAAAATGAACATCAACAAAATATGTTTTGAAATGTCAAAAGTTGAAAATGTTTGAAAACATTTTGGATGATGCAATGTAACAAACCAAATTTATTTATGACAAGTTTAACATCATTAAATTTGAAACAAAGGTTCTTTGAAACAAAAAAAACTTATATGGACATTAAACACATGACATATTTTTAGTTCACTTATATTTTAATTAGCTTATTGTTATAATTTTAAAGGGTTGTGTAAACATTATAGAAATTTAATTTATAATGTTATGGGTAAACATTGTAAATACCTTTTGCATAATTTGTAATATAATAATCTTCCAACAATTTTGAACAATAGGTAGAATTGTGGGAAAATATTCTTGATCTAAACTAGTTAGAGCTTGATTCTATCAATTTGCTTCTAGATTAGGATTTAATGCTTAGGGTTTGATCTTGCATTGGATTTTTCAATTAGAACAATTGAAACTATTGAGAATCTTAAGCCCTTTGAAATATAGATCATATGCTAGTCAATTACCTGACCTTTTTTTTCGACATTTTTTAATTTGCATACATTGTATTGAAATTTTTTTATGATGTTTATAGAACTATTGCATAGCAACTGAGCCTGTGATAAGTTGTGATACTTCCAATGGTACAAACAAGGTATGTCCTTCATTCCCTGATCCTAAGCCATTTATTTTATCGCATAAGATAGGAAAACAAATAAATATGCACGAACACAATGAGTCAAAATCATGATCCTCTACGACCCTTCTTCTACAATTGATACACAATATGCGAAAAATGTCCATACACAAAAACCTCTACACAATGCAAAAGGAGAGTCTCATGTAAATATTACATTGAACAAAAATTTCACAATTAAAACATTGAACTAAAGTTAAGATTTATACATTTTAGTCTAAGTTTTTTAATTTGATTATAGGTTCATGAAGAAGGGTTTAAGTGAATGCATTAGGAGTACGGTTTTTAAGGTTAAAATAATAGGGTTTATTTTTAAACGTTCATTTACAAAGGGGATGTCCACATGCAAATAAAAACAAAACAATCTAGTGGTCACAAGATCATTAGCTTCATTTTTCACATTTACAATTATTCATTTTTGCATTAACATGTGATAGTGTGATTCATTAAGAAAGGTTTTATTTATTCTAATCTCTTTTTGACCTTTTATTTGTTTCATTTCATAGTTGATGACATTCATATCATTAGTTGCACCTTAATCATTTTTGTATTTTTAATTTTTAAAAATTTAATCTTGATTTTTAAAAAAAATTATGCCCTTGAAAATGATATTAATGTTTCAAATTTTTTTCTAATTCGTTTATTTATTATTTAATTTTTAAAAAATAAAAACGTTTTTTTATAGTTCAAATCATTATCTTTTCATTTTTGTAAAATCATCACCCATTATTATAGGATCATCATTTATTCTTATTGAAAACTATAGGAATATGTAATTCACAAATGTTTTATTCTAAACACATTTGAAAATGATTGAAAAT
>Ga0116231_10002788_pt1 | contig 36431 bp, 36 predicted proteins | sample S1TSphgellanicum_2_FD_89695 | JGI IMG/M metagenome (GOLD analysis project Ga0116231, IMG submission 89695) | Host-associated microbial communities from peat moss isolated from Minnesota, USA - S1T2_Fd - Sphagnum magellanicum MG | ecosystem: Host-associated > Plants > Peat moss > Unclassified...
TGTTTTTTTGTTGCTGTGTGTGGCGGTGTGGGGGCGAGATGGAGGCCCACCCCGGGGTCGCTGGTCGGGTGTTTGGGGGGGGGGAGGGGGGGGGGGGGGGGGGGGGGGGGGGGGGGGGGGGGGGGGGGGTGGAAAAAAAAACAAAAGCTCAGGAGAATTTTTTTTATGAAACAAAATCTCTTTTTAAAAACCCTTTTAAAACACTAGGTACCTCATTGGATATGAGACCCCTAAAATGTATGAGGTATAATATATTTAATATTTAATATATTTAATAATATATAATATAATAATAGTGATAATATATTTATGAGGTATGGGTATCAAGTATTAAGATTTTTCACACTTTCTAGGACCTGCCTAGTATCAACTTGTTGGAATAATCAACCAATAATGATATGAATTTATTTGGTTTTTTTTTTTAACATGTAAGAACTGGCCCGTCTGTATCAGGGTCGGTTTTTGCAAAACCCTGTTGAGAACCAGCCAATATAGTGATTAGGTCACTTATCAGACAATTTTTTTTTTTTAAATTCCATTCTTCTTTTTTTTCTTTTTTTCTTTTTTGACATTTTATATCTTCTTAGTATCATTGTTTTCATATTTTAATTTTTTTCATTCTTTTCACATCTTTAAATCTCACATTTCAAGATTTTAAGTCTTTATCATGATCTTTTGATCTAAGAAGAAAAATGGTATTAGATGTGTGAGATCCTGGAACGTTATGCATGCACTATATCATAGACCAATGTCCAAAAGCTCAAGCAAAGGAAAAATATGAATATAGTACCAAAGAGTTTGAACAATGAGTTTCAAATCCAAGTGTGTTGGAAGGGAAAGGATTCTAGTTTTTTTATCATAATTTTTTGTTCTAAGAAGAAAAATGACACTAGTTGTGTCAAATCCTGGAAAAGCATGTAAAGGTCTAGCATTTTTTCATAGCTTATTTGGACATTCCTTAATCCCCCAATGGCTTCCAATGTAAGATCTTTGACAAAAGAGGCAAGGGAGGACTAAAACTTCACCCCAAACATATAAGAAACCATGATAGATTCTTGAAAATGGTCACCTTGTACACTTGCCAAAACAGCATAATCACCTAAACTATTGCAATTATTGCTAAACATAGATTAAAGGAAGTGGAAGTCCATTGATACAATGGTATGCCACCATTTAAATATAGGGGTAGAAGCAAAGTTGGGCAAAGAGCTCCACTTGTTAATCAATGTAACATCCACACTTGCATAGAACTAATCAAAACTAAAAAATGGAATGGATTTGGCAACTAATATAGTAAGCTTCAAAACAAATGTGCCTAGGACATTGGATATTTAACCAACTTTTATCTAATTGAAAACAAAAAGTTGATCCCATGCATAATTAGAAGTAAATAACTTAATTGACCAATATAGTTAGCCACTGGGGCTAACACCTCAAAAATTCCACCTAATGGCAAAGCAAGTCCATAAAGAATAAAGCAAAATGTTCATCAACATTCACATCCATCACACTAACTCATTATCAACATTGAAATAACCAGTTGCATTCAACAATGTATCATTTTCATCAATGTTATCCACCTCTTCCATAAGGAATTCATCACTGGAATGTCATTCTTGAAGGCAATCTGATTTTTGCATTAACTGACCAATTTTTCATTATCTTCACCAACTTGTCCAAATTGTCAATTCCCAACCTATTATGTTTGAGGCTTGTCAACACTCTAGCTATTCTAAAAATTCTCTCCAAGAATCCCTAGAATTTGTTGAACCACAAAAGAAACATTTGGAAACTATGCTTCATGGACTTTCACCAAATCAAATGCAATACAAAATTTTCTAGCTTCACATGTGAATGGCAAAATAAGCCCAATTCATTCTTCAATAACATGTGCAAAGCGGCTACATTTGAGGTCATTCTTCCAAAGATGGAGTCATCATCAAATGGTGTTGTTTCAATCAAGCCATTAGTGGTGAGGTTTAAGAAATGAAAAAAAGCCACCAACGATGGCAACAAAGTCATATGGTCATATTCGACCACAATTTATTTCATTTTTTCCCATCCAACATTAATGTTAGTATGTTGTGAGCCTTGCTAACATTGTAAGAACATGTAAATGCTAAAAATTGAACCAGTATAGCTTAAATTTTTGCCATCATACACACCCACAATGCCTCCAATTCAACTTCAAAATCCCCCTCACAAAATGAAAGGGGTAATTTCAAATTGTTGAATTTGATTTTACATACACACATTGATTAAAAAGGGAAACATTTAAGGCATTAAAAAGTACCCAATATCTTCAAATTTGATTGAAGATACATTGTTCCACAACAAGAAGCATTGTTTTAATAACTACTTTACAAACTACACATGTGTGTGCATCTAACATACAACCTTATAATTCTTGAATTTCTTGCCTCCCATAACATAGATTAATGGCATTAGGATACTCTAGGGTTTCTTAAAACAAAATCACCTTGTTAACAAACCTAATTTTCACCACTGTTTTTTGTTTTTTATGGGAAAGCCCAACATTAAAGTATGCCCTATGCCATTTGCTACGCCCTTTGCTGAACTTTTTAGTCCATGTAATTGTTTTTTGCAGTGTAGATTAAATGGCCTTCAAATTAACCTCCCTAAACTAATGAAAACATTAGTATCATTACAAGCATATTGGCATGGGGTGAAAGCATGGTAATCATATAGAAAAAGTTGCTAAGAAAATATCAAGTTAAAAAAAAGACAATTTTTCATGAAAACACAAGAAAGTAAATTCAATTTTTACTTACATTTCATTTTGAAACTATTGAGCCCTCAATTGGGTTTATTTTAAATCAATTACAAAATTTCAAAAACTTTGGAATAATAAAAGAAAGGAATAAGTAGGTTTGAAATTGACTAATCAATATGGTGTTCAAACCTACTTTATAATTAAAAAATTTAATGAAATATACATGTATGAAATTATAGCATAAAGATCATGTTGTATATCCAAGGGCCTCACCAAAAAAACAAATCTACTTTCTCTTTGGTAGAATATACTTGACACATATTTGAATCAAACGTTACACTACAACAAAATAGGTTTTAAAAACTACTTACATTTTTTTAAAATTATACTTGAAACCTATTTTTACAACATAAAATTTAAACATTAATGCATAATAATGAGAAAATATCTTGTTACTTATCATTCAACTGAAAATATTGAATGTATAACAATTTTGTGATGAGTTTTGATCTTACTTTTTGTTCACTTAACAAGTAGACTGGCAAATACTTTTAGTTGTACACTTTACCATGTTTTCACCCCATGTTGTGCTAAAAGCATGGCCAAAACACGACCCATGCCAAGGAATTGCAAGTCCCAAAAGACCACAACTAACAATTAAAATAAGAAGTTGTGTAAAGGTGGACCTTCATCCTTCACATAAATAATTAGTTTTTTTACTAAATTGTATGATGACAAGAGATCCTTGACCTGCGCTACCATTGCAACTCTAGATGTATCAGTGACTCCAAAAAGTCCCATTATCACATGGCAAGGCATGGTAGAATCAAGATAAAACCTAAAACTTTTTATCCATGTATTTTTCATCAAGGAAAATCTCAAAGATCTCCTCAAGTTTCAATGTTTTAAATTAATACTATTGAGGTTTTAGGATTTCTTCCATCACTTTGAGTTTGTGTGTTTAAATTTCTTCTTTGTGTATAAGTTGTGAGGTTTGATTTTTGTCTATTTGATTTTTTTAGTATATGTGCTTCAATTTTTGTTTGTTTGAGCTTCCATTTTTTTCTATGTTTTGATTTTTCAATTGTATGTGTTTTTCTTAAAAGCATAACCCTAAATCTTAACATCCAGAATCACATCCACTTTAATAACCCTAAACCTTATACTTGATACCTGCCATAATTTGAAAAGAAATAAATTAGACCAAACATGGAGGTTCTAAAAAAATTGAATTCAACACCTTCCTCATAAAAGTAACCAAAGTTATAAAATATAAAATACCCAAAATTGTATGTTTTGTTAAAATTCAATACCCACACAACATTAATATATGACAAATTTTAATTGACATCTCCATAAAGATCTTGGGTCAAGATGCAAGACAATTCCAAGAGAAGAAACAATGCACATGTTTTCGTCAATGTTTGCAAATGTAGGTCTATATTCACATTCCCAAGTTTTGGGATTTACATAAGTTTGGATCCAAGTTATAAGTCAAGTTTTGAAGTTTGCTAGGATGTTCTAAATTGATTAAAGTTCTTTAATTAAATAAGTGTATGTGTGTGTGTGTATATATATATACTTGACCCTACATTTTAAGTAAGTTATTCCATTTGATTGGTTATACATCATTAATTTTACATAATTTTTATCTTGAACTTTGTGTACTAATTGAAAAAACTAGTATTACTGAACAAAAATAAAAAATCATTATGCATAAATGAAGATGGAACCAAACCTAATCTTAAATTGGACTAAATCTAAATTTTTTGTGAAAATATCAAAACCTCATCTTTAAAATTTAAAAAAAACTAAACTCAAGACTAGATCAAAGGTTCCATCCAAAACAAAAATAGTTAAAATTGTTTCCTCTTGAAATCAAGAACTTGGCAACATTAGAAAATATCTCATCCTAAACCTAAATTATGCCCTCTAAATCCAAATTTAACATTTCATGGGTTTAAGTATGGTCACCAAAAGAAGATGAAGATAGTAAGCAATCCCCTCCCCTCCCCCATGTGGCCACACCAATGGTTATCGACATTCAACATAATGTTATTGGTTTCCTCAACCGCATCCATAAACATGAAAAATTAGACAGAGTAAGACTTGTCTAGATGGGTCTTGAACATAACTATGTAACCTTATTCTTGAAAATAAGGTCACCGCAAAAAGATATTTTTATTTAACAATAAAATAAAATAAACCCTTGAACCTACCTTACTTGGGCAATATAACCTCAAGTTCTCAAAACTAGTAGTTGAGAACGGACCCTTATGCACAACAACCAATTGTTACCCAAAAAAATAATTGAGTAAGTTAAGAGAAAAAACCATTTAGCCAAACCTTCCCCCACAAAAATTATCTCAAAAAATGACAAAATTTGTCCAAGAAAGATACTGAGACGGAGGTGATGAAAAACAATAGGAGAAGAGGTGAAAGAGGTGCAAGAGCACAATCCTGTGAGCTATTTGTCACATGTTGCACAAATAATTTTGGACACATGAGGAGGACCTTGATGCCCCAACAATAACAATAGGAGAAAGAGAGAGAGAGAAAGAGACAAAGGGATGGGGTGGTCAAGGTGAGTGAACCAAGGGAGTTTCAAATCGGGGTCCCGGACAAACCAACTCCACAATTTTGTTGGGTTAGGTGGGAGTGGTCGGCCCAATTGAAATTTGAGAATTCAAGAAAAGCTGGGGCCCAATACCCAAATCCTCATTGAGATTGGTGTTCATGAATCGGTCTAGAATGAAATAATGCCAAGGAAAATTGAACATGGATAGTCTACACCAACTGTCATATATAAGCTCACATGTTTGTCCCCAATTAGTTTTCAATCCCTAATTGTGAGTTAGTAATGAGTACCTAAGAGCATCTCCACCAGTGCTCAGTATGTCACTCTGGATAATAAAATTAAATGTCTAAGTTTAGCTGTTTTTTTTTTTGAGCAACCCCACCAATAAAACTGTAACTGGAACTGCATAGGTTTAGGGTAAGGTGCTGGTTCACTGTGGCTGGGTTAAATTTATACATAGGTAAGGCGTGTTTTTAGTTTTTACTACCTACCTACTAACAACCTGCTTATGAGTTTGTTAGTAGGTAGGTAGTAAAAAAAAACAAACCCTCGAGTGCCTCAGAGCTTCACCCGGGTTGCCACAAACTTTGCTAGGACCTAGAAAATCCACCTTCGGTGTCCCCTTAACTACTACACGATCAACAACAAACACCTTATAGATCAAACTATGGAGGTCTTGGTCATTGATTAATGAAGGAGATTAGCTTAATTAAGAGCATCTCCAATGGCAATAGTAAAATTATTTTATTGATATTACACAATGTATATTTCCAATATTTATTATTTATGAGTAAGGAAGGGATAAACATTACATTAAAATTTTACTGTGATAAATATATTAATATTGCCTCAAATATAGTGCATTTCTTCCTTTCTTTGGAATGGATTTTTATTTTTTTTGGAATTTAATTATTTTCTCCTTTCGAATCAATAGAATACCATTGCATTGTTGGAGTTGCTCTGAATGAGAACACCAAGGATGTCCCGGAGGGGACCCTCATCACTCTCATCCCGGAGTGTTGTTGGGGTGTGTGTGTATTATGTGTGTACCTCCTAGACAGAGTCATACTTTGAAGGAAGAGATTTAGGACAAGGCTTGTAGTTTGTACTCTTTACCCCAAAATCAGCTTGGACTAATTCTCACAAGCTTTCTTTGGGGACCCTTTTCTAGGCCCATGGATGATGATGGGGTCCTTTCTAAGAGCAAAAAGGTCAAAGGATTTTGCCACTTAATTACAAACCCATGAAAGACTAATTTATTTATTTATTTAAAATCCCTAGAGAACTTGACTAGGTATAAATGATGATGTTTGAAAAGGGTTTAGGGTTTACCCTTAAATCCCTAAACCCTAAACACATTATTAGACACAAAATTGGGCATCGTGATCTCCATAAAAGTCCATAGCAATGGATTTCTACTCACCTAAGAGGAAGCAAAAAAGAAGGTCAAGGAGAAAGTTCATTACACAATGAGCCAAGCATCCTTCACCTTCACATGTTAATTTTTATTAAACATTTTCATTCATTTTTTGTGATTGTGTGTCTAATGGAAGGTCAAACTCTAAAACCATAACACCATGTCAATCTCCTCAATCAAATATCATCTACATCACTAAATTGACATTTGAGTTTATTGAATTTTTTCTATTGATCCTTATGATGGACATAACCTTCATGAAACAATTTTATTTTGGTAATGTGAGCCCAACTTGTCGTAGCCCTTTTCTAAGAAACATTTAATGAATTATAGTTCATTTGATTTTGGACAAGGCTTGCATGTCCAAACAAATGTTGTGTGGGTATTTTTGACATTATACTTACAACTAATGTTCAACACAAAAATAATTTACAAAAGGTTTAGTTAGAGAAAAAAAAGATTGAAAATTGAAAACCATTGGGTTACTATTACAAATGCACAACACAAAATGTATTTGGCACATTTATTCTTTAATTGTTCAAATTTTGAGAAATTCAATTTGAAACTTTCAAACCTTGTTTATCTAAACAAATAAATGTTCGGCAAAGAAGTGTCAAACATTAGTTGTAGGTACAATATATTCATGGAAGAAGTTACGTAATTATTCTTAAATAATTTATCCTTAAGATAAATATATATTGCCTATCATTCTTTTAAAATTGAGGTAAGGTCCAATATTTAAATTTTAAATTTTAGATTTAAGGTAAGGTCCAAGTACCCCACTAATCATATATTACCCTAATTGTAAGGTAAAAGTTAGGGTTTTTCTTAATTTCATTTTAATGAGGGGAAAAAAGCCCACGATTTGCATTAAATTCATTACACTTTTTTCTTTCCAAATGGAGGTGTTCAGATTTTGGATTATCAATGTAATTGTATCTCATATTAATTCCAATGTTAATCTGAATTATTTAATGAAATCCCACATCTCCGATGTAGGTCAAATTTCCTATACCAATCATACACACATAAAGTCTTGTGAGGCTTTGTGCATCAAAATTCATTTAGTTTTTGGGATTGATTAACATGCTCGTGTTTGTTGACCCAACACCCATAACCCCCAACCAAACATAATCTCAAAGTGAATGCTCAAGGAAGGAACCATAATTTGGAACACTAGTGTCCACCCATAGAAACATCAGATCCTCTTAATCCCAAATAGACTTAAGAAATAGTCATCGTTTTCTTCTCACAAAACATCATCTCTCACTTATCTACCCAAGTTTATGGGTGTATGGGTTGAATAACCTTTTGACATGCCAACAAACCTAAAGACCACCTATAACAAATTGTTAATTCATCACCTACAAACTTGACCACATGGCACAAAAAAATCCTAGAAAACAACACAATGAAAAAATAAAATGCAATATCAAATTAATTTGTAGTTGCCACACATGTATAATGCACATATTTAAATGAATTTTTGCCCCATCGTCAAAATCAACAAAATCTTCTAGATGGTCTTCAAAAAAAAATTCCACCTACTCCAATGGCCTCACAATCCCCAAAATTGTCAAGGCACTCATTTGCATTTTCTTCTAAACTAAAGTGCGGATCACTTGGCAAGTTTTGGAAAATCAACACAAGTTTACTTAGATTCAAAGCTCCAAGTTGGCATCTATAAAGCCCTATCAAAATCCCAACACTACAGAAAATTTGCTTGGGTTCAATTTGATTGCCTATGATACCTAAAGTTTGATGAACCAAATACCTAACATTAGGAAATTGAACCTCATTTGCTTTCAACTACTTTAGTGGAACTTCACAAAATAAACCAACAATGTTTTTTGAAAACAAGATAAATCTCATTTTGCTTACATTCAAATATAAACAAATTTATGACACAATATCTTTGTATTACATATCAATCAAACCAACAACAAAATTAAAACAAAGAGGGAGATAAATTGAGTTGTTATCAAAAACTTACAATTTAAAAAAAAAATTGAGTTGGGAATAGAAACTCACAAAACCAGAAAATAAATAAAAATATTGAATTGGGAACATAAACTTCCATGCTTGACTATACTAAAATGCAATGGTTTTTTGGCAATATTTTTTTTTGTTGGATTTACAACATGATGGATTTTTTGGTAAACAAAGTTCAAAAGGGGATTATGGTTGTAAAATCATACATTCTTATTACAAATGCAGTTTTTTTCTTCCCGCATTATTGTTCATTATGGATATATGTTTAAATAGTTTGGGGTCAAACATTGAAACCAACATCATGTGAGCACTCTTTTGGTCAAATTTATCAATAAAATCCAAAAATGGAACAAACACATGTGTGATTTCTAACCACAAATCCTACTTGTTAACATCAACAATTTTCACATTAAATTTAACTTGAGGAATAGAAATCTAAAAAAATTATAAGTAAAAGATTTCATAAGTTAATATCATGTTAAGGCTAATCACATTTGTAATTGTAATACAAAAAAATCAATAATTGTGGTGTTGATTGAACATGCAGCATGATACAATCAAAGTCAAAATTGATGTGACAATTTTTGCAATGGCCCAAATTTACGCCATTGAAATTTTTCTCTCCAAAACCAATGTTTGGTGATTGCAACACACATTAATTGCAACTTGAAATTGTAAGGTTTAGTAAAACATCTCAACTTTTGAAACAAACCTTGTTTTTAATGTTATACTTAGCTTCAATGACCACAAACTTGTGCATCCAAACAAGTCTTAATCCATTGCAACTTACATTCCTCACATCTTTTGGCCATGTTTATACCAAAAAAATTGCAAATTGGGTAGCTTGGATATTCATTAAATACAAACTATAACTCCTTTTTGTCAATAGTGGCATGTTGCCAAGCTTTCAAAAAGGCAAAGCCAAAACAAACACCTTCAAATGATTCATGAATCCCCAAATCGACAAAACTCACAATTGATTTGAATGCATTTGTCATTGTAAATAAATTTGTCCTATCTTCATTCACATAACATATGGTTTTGTTTGTTAGCCCATATTCTTTGATCAAATGAAACTTACAATTGATTAGCAAGATCAACTCCCATAATTTCTTTCATTCAAAAAAATCATATTTTTGTGTGATCGACTCCCAATCCAAAGTTAGGAAATTAATAATTAGAGTAAAAGTGTGAAACACACCTTTGTTTATTCAAGGGTTGAATGTAGTTGTGACTAAAGCTACAACATTCACATCAAGGGAAAAAATTCCTCAAGTGTATACTTCATCATAGAAAATAATGCCTCTTCACTTAAAGTTTTACATGATAGACATACCATGCCCAAAGAAAATTGCCTCATCTTAGGTTTTTAACCATACTTGAAAGGAATAACCATTTCATAACAAGCAAAACAAAATCATCAATGAAAGCTCTATGTGGCTCTTCACCTTCTTTATATGGTGAGATATTACCAAAAAATTGTGAAAATGGAACCTAGAGTGAACTTTCTAGATCTTGAAACTCTAATGTTGATAAAAAAAAAACTTTAATGATGAAAACTATATTTGTGCAACCTCATTTGAATTTTTATCACCAATGTTGAAATTCTCACATTCAACATGTTTTTTCATGGTTAAAGTCTCATTATTCATTTTGTAAAACATTAAATAGTTTTTGCCCAAAATTTGTTTTACCATAAACCACTACCGTTGAAAGCAAAAGAATGACAAAGGATACAACAAAGAATATGTTCACTTTCAAGTGTAATAGGGTTGTTGGCATTTGGTTTGTAAAATGTCCATTGACTAGACTTGCAATTCCAATGAATCCAAAACAATTCTTGTTAACACAAAACATTAGTTGATTTTGGAGTTTGACCTCAGAAGCTTTTGTACAATCATGATTACAAGCTTGTTAGAGGAAGAACTCGCAACAACAACATTAAGTGGCAATGGCATTTCACCTTGATTGAACATTGAACTCTTCAAAAAGCAAGGGATTGATTCACATTTTCACTTCAAAACAAATTGCAAAATGCCAAAAGGAATTGTAAAATGGTAAGAAAAATGACAAAAAGAACTACAACACACAAATGATTACAAATGGCAAGTGTTTTGTGCATCAATAGAAAACATAAATGATAAATAATATGGACAAGAACATTATCTTTGAAATCAAGCAAGAACCCTTCGACATCATGCATAATTGAATGTTTGAAAAACATAATTTCATAAGCAATTACAAAAGTTTGAAGAACTAACAACCTTGAACAACATTGACACTTACAAGTTTGATGCACATTTCTTATAGAAAATGGAATGTAAAGCTCATGAGTTTCACAACAATCATTTGAAACATAAAGTCATAATGATCACTTGTTCAACAAATGGGCAACAAAACATTTCAAATTCAAAATAATTTCAACAATGTCAAATGATTATTGAAGCTTTGGAAAAACATGAGACATGGACATTGCTTGCATTCAAGAGAAAAATGTAACTAAAAATGGCAAAGAACATCATAAACCTTAAATGAAAGGTTTAATGCAAATGGAATAGTTAGGTTTTTGTTTTAAGTTTATAAATAGAGTTAGGTTTTAGCTTATATTTGGGTAATTTATAATTTAAATAAAGGTATAAAACTTATTTACCCTATGAAAAAAAAACCTAATCTTTAAATTATAACCATTGCCAAATATGCATAAATCAAACATGTGCAAAATGGGTGAAAAAGGTTTTTAAATCACTACATGTGAAAAAAAGGTAAGCATAAGTTTAGAGTATGTCCAAAAAAATAAAAATAGACGAAATTATATCAATAAACACATATACCCAATGGGTATGTTTGGGTAATGAATATACTCACACAACATTGGTCCAAACTTGTCCCAAAGATTCAAGACTTGCATTGTGATTCCCAACTTCCAAACTAAGAATTCGATTTGGGAACCAATTTTTGACTTGTAAACACTTTCATTATCATTTGAATGGGAGCATTATGCTTACCATGCCTTAAACTTGCTTTCAAATTGTTTTTTTATTTTTGTCACAATCTTGATTGTGAACCCAAGGCTAGGGTTGCAACATCCCAACCATTCTTCATTTTATCACTAATATATTGCTACATGTGTGGTTCTTAAGTTGTCTATCTTCTTTTGACCATTTTATGGTTGTGTTTACATTGGGTTGCAAGTCATCATTCACCTTTTTGTTCATTTTTAATCATTTGTTTGTAATGTGCAATCCATCTTTCACATTTTAGGTCATTTTTAATGGTGTATAGACATCATAAGTGATCTAGGGCTCACCTTTTTCTTCAATTCAAATTATGTGCATGATTTTTGAAACATCCTTCACCTTTTCAATGGGGTTATTGCAAATGTAAAAAAAATTCAAGTCTAGGTTGTTTTACAATGGATCCAAGCAACAAAAATTTCAAATAATAATCATTCACACTTGTCTTTCCATCTAAATCCCAACCCCATTGTTTGAATGTGAAAAAGTTTACTTTTAAAAGACATAAATGTATGACAAAAGTCAAAGGTATTTTAAAAACATGTTTTAAAATTCTCTTAAACCAAATCATTTTGAGGGAATGTGGTTTGGTTTAAATTCAAGCTAGAAAATAAAATATATGAAGGTTAAAAATACAATTTCACATCTCTATGAATTATTATTATAACCTTTAATGTAATAATTGGGTACTATTATGATATTAAGGATGTCATCCATAACAAGGATGAAAAAAATTATGTTCGCAAGATCACTAAATTTTTCATCAATATGATTAAATCTAAGGTTCATCTTGTTTGAACAAATCTTGCATATGCTTACCTTGATTGCTTAATGAAACAATTTGAAATTTTTGAAATTTTATTTTCTATCTTGAAAATTGAATATATAATGCCAAAAACATCATACAAGGTTAATGATTAAAGATTGATTGATGTGCAATGTAAAACCTTGTTTTAACAAATATCATATATGTCATTCAAGGGTCCAATTTCCTACTAGTTCATACCAATGAAATCACACTTTGCGACTTTAAAAAAATAAAAAAATAATGTTGTGTCACATTGGCCACCATTTGAAGAGGGATTTAGCATTAAATGGTCACATGTTCTTAAAACCTATCAAAATAGTTTTAAGCTAATTTTTTAAATGAACTAAAATCAAAGTCCAAATGTGATCAATTTACTTTTCTTTCAAATTTGGTGATTTAAAAAATAAAAATGAGATTATTGTGATATAATATTCACTTTCCATTTTTATTTTTTTTTGTTTTGACAAAATTTTGCATTAAAAAAAACAATGGTCATAATTTTAAATGATCATATATGTGATTATATTAGTGTGTATAATTATATCATGAAATATTGGAAACAAATATTGATTATACTATAGTGGAACACATTCAAATGGGTGGTATTACCAAATACATCACATTTGTCCTTAAATATTTTGAAAGATATGGAGGTTTGGCCATGACTCAATTTGGATCTTAGTGGGAGAACCTCGATTGTGACAACTTTTTGTATGTTAGGGGATTGCATTTTGTAACCATGAAAATTTAGATCGAAATAAAGCTCCTTACTTGACTTGGGTGCATTATATGATATAATAAATCAATCTAACAATTGCAATTTGTCTAAATGTTGTTAACCTCTCACATTATCACCATGTTGCTCCTTTAACCTTTTTGTTCACCATTCCAAAAATATTTTTTGAATCCTTTGTGAAGTAAGAGACAAATGTTAGTTGGTGGGTTAGTTTTACATTTGGTTGTTGGACCAATTCTTGTTTCCCAAATTGTAATTCTACACTTTGGCAAAATTGGAATCAAAATCAAACTCAGAATTAACATTTGAACTAATATCCAATTAAAACATAAACTGAAACCAAAACCTATTTCTAAATATTTTAAATTTAAGTTGAGTTTTTTTTTGAAAATATTATAGATTGGTTGTATTCAATATTCAAGTGGCCAATTTCTTTTGTTTTACAACTTTGGTACTTACACAATCTCCAATCTTAGAATGTTATGTGTAATTGGTGGAAATAAACCTAAAGCATTAAAAAGATCTTTTTTATTTGTGAAAGAATAAAAAACCAATAGTTTGGGAATATGAAAAATTAAACTAGAAACCTAACTATAGGTTCAACCAATTTTTAAACAAGCTCCAATTGGTTTCGCCAAACAAAAATATTTGACAAGAATTGGGGGGAGGGTTGGGTGCAAATGTAAATTTTTATTCTCGTGTTCCCATTGTGTTTCAAATCTATTCCCAGTATGTTCCCAATGATGTTCCACATGTTCCCAATGAGTTCCCCCATTATGTTCCCCAAATTCTTCACATGTTCCCCAAGGTTGTTCCCAATAGCACTTCGATTTATCGATTATCCTTTGCTCAAAGTTGTTCCCTTCCCACCTTATATAAATAAGCCAAAGGTGAAGCACTCCATCCTCACATAGAAATTGCTATTTTGGGGGAGTGTCCCAAGTTTTAGTTATATTTTTGGTGATGGGCCAATCAAAATGGCCCATTGCAAAAAAAGAAAAGAAAACAGAACTTGAAACACAACCCATCTAATGAATAGGAGAGGTGATTAGTTAATGGGGTTGCGTGTAGGCCTAAATATTAATTTTTTAGCCAATGGAATTGTTGGACTTTGTGGTCTGAATTTGTTATCTTAGTTATCTTGAGTGAACTAACAAACTAATAGTGTGATGGGTAAATAGCTATTTATGAAGAGGGTTCTTCCACATTATTTGTGCACTTTGTTTTTCATCTTTCACTTCATTGTTTCAAGTTTGATTGAGTTGTATAATTGTTGGCCATTTTTTAAAACTCCAACTTGAAATTACATCACAATCACCTTTTCACAAGTGACTCCAAGTGTCAATACATTTTAGATAAAAGCACATAAAACTAGCGAAATAAAGATATTGAGTAAATCAAACTTTTTTTTCTCTTTTTGTGTTTTTTTTTAACAATCACTTTTTTCCTTAAAAACAGATCAAAACTCAACCCAAGTTGAAACTCATTTAATTTTAAAATAAATAAATAATGAATTCATTAAAATAATAATAAATGTCATTAAGTTCCCTTGTGAATGGTGAGTGTAGCACCCCCCAAATCTTCAAAAAAAAGGACATTAATATGGTCAAAGGAAGGATCCTATAATGAAGGCCACATGTGCTCAAAATGGATCATGAAATAGATTGGATTTGAAATATATTTAGGGTTGTAATTTTAAACTACTTTTAAAATAATTTAAAACTAAAACCTATTATAATCCAAAAAAGCCACTTGTGGCAAATTTTTATTACATGGCAACAAAAAAAAAATGCCTAATGAATGGCCTCAAGGATTTTGAATTGCAAGATATGTTTCCTTAAGCGTGGCTTTGATCATCAACACTAATGAAAGATTAGGAACAAGGTTTCTCTCAATACTAATTTGAGATTTCAAAAGTCTAGTATTGCAATATGATAAGATTTTTTTTGGGTGCCTTGATACATTTAGTTTTGAAGAATTGAATTGGGCAAGTTGTAATGGTGTTCAAATGCAATGAAGGAATGCCACAAGGGCAAAAATTTTTTGTTTATCAAAGTAAGCCTCCAAAGCTCATGAATGTTTTTTTTGCAGATCTTCCAATTCCCACCTTTGATTGCATCATTTTGTGATATTGTGTTCAAGAACAAATCTTTGCTATATGTGGTTTTTCAATGTTTAGAGTGACACAATGACAAGGTACCAACGTATTTTCTCATTTAAAAGTATGCATGAACTTGGATTTTTTTATTATTGTAATCAACAACTACATAATATATTTATGGGTTTTTTAATGTCAATGCATTAGAAATTAGAATGTTGCAAGTTGCAATGGTACAAAGTTGAAATGCAACTTGGCATCACATTTACAATCCATGTTCTTCACCGATTTCAAGGTTCATAAATTTTTTGCTCACATATTTGAATATCTTTTTTGACTCCAATCCCACCTATTTATGAATCCTAAATGCTGTGAATGTTGTACATGTTCTCTAAAACTTAAGTTTTTTGAGTGTTATGTGAATCATGTGTGTTGTGCAATTTAACTCTTTTGCAAAATGTAAGTGCATTGTGCTAAAACTTGAATGTTTGTGTCTATCATGCATACTTGAGTGTTCATATTCAAACATTTGTGTTTGTTGTGCATACCTGAACATTCATACTTGAGCATGTGTGTATCTAATGCATACCTAAGTTATTTTAAGCTTTCGTCTCTTAGCTATGGCACCCTTTCAAGTTCCATCTTTTTTCTAAGTCTTATGTAACCATTGATCCTTTTTGTAATAATGCAAATTTCAATTCTCCAAATGCAATAGAACCTCCTGTATCACCCAATGTGGTCCTGAATCTTACTATGTTTGTTTCTATGGGTAGTACATTTTTAAAGAGAAAGGAGAAGTTTTGTGAAAAAATTGTTGCATGCCCTTCTAGAGATCCTACAAAACCCACATTCAAAGAAAAAATAATTCAAAGAATCAAAGTGAGAAATTAATGGGGTTTACCAAGATAGACAAGTTAAAAATCCTTGTTTAGACGTGTGACTTGTTTTCATTTGGTTGCAAGATTACACTAGTTCTTTTTTAGCCTTTCATAAGGAAAAACTTGGTTTAATGAAATTCAATTGCATAGATATGCCTTGAAACAAAAAAAAACAAAAACCAAAGATATAGATTTTGTATAATGGTTTAAGTGTCTTTGGTTTTGCATCGTTATGAGATAGAGCATCAACAAGTCTTCACATTCAATAACCCAAAACCTCCCCAACAACTTGAAGTGCATAGGACAACTATGCTACATAGGACAGCTTTTTGCAACTTTAGACCGTCTGACCTAAATTTCAATTTCATCTGTCTACCTGCCCAACTCTTTTTTGTGCTTTTGTTTGTTTAGGAATTTTGATATTCTGAAATTTTGAATTTAGGATGTTTTCAAAAGTTCAGGAATCAGTATATTTATATATATATATATACACACACACACAGTAGAATTTCAGGATATTTCAAATTATTTTTCGTGAGTTCTTAAGAAAAATTTCAAGAGCTAAATTTGCGGAACTTTCAAGAGGATTGAAATTTCAGAAGGTTAAGGGAGATATATTAGGGATTTTTTTTTAAGTAGTAAGTTTCAACAAACTCATGCATTGACTGATGTTCTGAAAGTTTTATTAGGATAAGTTATAAAAGCACAAATTAATTAGACCACTTAAAAAGTGCTTTTGGATATTCTAAGCATTGATTAAATTCATTTCCAATTGTATGTTTCAGAACTAATGTTAAAAAAATATAACACTGATAGAATATATTGAACACTTTCAACACGAGTTGAATTTTTTACCCTAAAAAAATATAAAACAAAGTAGTGATTCCACTTGTAGCAGTACATGTTACTTGTTTTTACATCCAATTGACCTCTTGAGCTCTCGAGGTAGTTTTAAGTTCATGTAATTTGGCCCTGAAAGGAATTTATAAGCGCAAGTTAAATTTTGGATTCATTCATGTGGATTGTTGCTTGTCTTCAATATATGCCAACTAATTACATCTTATGCAATGACAACTTGGGTCCAATGACACCATATATTCTTACATTGCAAATTATTTGAATATACGCTTATGTTTCCTCCTCCACATTCATTTGGTCACAATCATCTTGAGTCACTCCCAAATTGCAATCTGCATGCTACAGAAACCTCTTGTAGGCACCAAGCTCTATTGCAGGGTACTTGCAGGCAGGATGGATTTCCACATTCTAGTAGTAAATAATGAAAATGGAGCATGCTAAAAGTTGGGAAGGATCAGGTATAGGGAAAGGCATGTCCCCCCAGAGTCTCCCCCAATTTGAGGGTCATAGCCTTGAGGGCAATAATCCATCCGAGGGCGTCAGCCCTCAAATTAGGGGAGGCTTCTGGGAGCAGACCTTCCCCAGCCTAAAGCACAAAAGGCTCCTTCAACTGACAAACAAATCTTCTGAGGAGGTGCATTCACATATACAGCGAAAAACCTTCGAGTGCTTTATGATGGTCCTCAAGGAATCGAATAACAATGTACTTAGTACTGGACACATCAATCAATTGTTGTTTGTTTGTTGTTTTGGTACTACAATTGCTTAGGAAAAATTCAATGATCCTTCAATGCATAGGAAAACTGCAATACTAACACTTCCTTCTCAACGAAATTGACAGTGACCAAAACTGGTGATACTTGTACCTGTCCTTTGTGGTGTGATACCTTGCATGGAGCATTTGCTGTCAAGCAAATTTACAGGCCTATTATCGCACTCTTGATGAGAGAGATCCCTCTTAGCTATAAATCATATGTCTTCATAAGTTGTCATAAAATCTCCATGTGATTCAATGCAACCTGGATAGAATTTGAAAGATAATGACCAACAAATAAGGTTACATAGTACTTACAAAAGGCTTTAGATCAAAAACACAACAGTAACAATTCAACGAGCATAAAACAAAAACCAAAAACTGAGGACGGGTTTGATAATCAGCAATAGTCATACAAAAGGCTGTAGATCAACAACACAACAGTAACAAATCAATGAGCACAAACAAAAAACCAAAAACTTATGACGGGTTTGGTAATCAGCAATAGTCATACAAAGGCTTTAGATCAACAACACAACAGTAACAAATCAATGAGTGTAACACAAAAACCAAAAACTGATGAAGGGTTTGATAATCAGCAATAGTCATACACATGTTCAGGGACCCTTGACAACAACAAATATAGTATTGACTGCCTACCATAATATTAATACTCCCAGCAGTGGGCACAGAGAAATAATGAGAGAAACTTTGTAGAGGTAGTCTGGAAATCCACTCGGGAGTATTCTGAAATGGTGCACTAATCATTTGCCACAGCAAATTGACAACCACCAAAGCAATAATTTGTTCAGGAAGGAATGGGGAAATTTCTAATGTTGCAGAAACCCTTTGGAAATGTCATTCATCAAATTTGAGTTAGAGTACACATTAACTCCATAGATGAGGAGAGAGGCACCAGACCTACATGGTACAAATTGGTAGAGGCAGGGAAATCAAAACTACAAGGAGGCTCCATGGCCACTTTCCCAGTGGTACCACATCTGATAACGGTGTTCAACTTTGGTGGTGTAAAAATACCACTAGACATGCTACAAACAAAATGAACTTGATGTAGTAAATGACAAATACAGACTACTGGCATCAACAACATAGTCCATGTGAGAACAAATAACATCCTCAAAGTGATGAAAGTGATTGACATCCCTCACCATGATCACTCTCCCGAGTATTTTTGAAATGAACTTTGTGGAAGTGTGGAAATCTTCACAAACCCTCTGATTCTTTATTATTTGGAGTTGAGTACCAGGAGCTGTGTTGATGAGCCCAAATTCAACAGCCAGCTTCTTGCTATGGTAACACAACTGAAACACTTTTTCTTCTTCTTGCACATCATGTAGCACAAATTTAGTACATATGTCACATACTCCGCATCATACATGAGCCCTGACAACCTTTTCAGTTCTGCACAGATTTCAATCATCTGAGGGTGGTCTTCATCATCAACTACAAATATATGCACCTCAATAGTCACTTCAATTCATGTGCAACCCCACTGTTTCTTTACACCTCTTTCCTTTCTCTGCTGTTCAACATTCTCACAGAGATGCCTGTCAGCATCAGCAGCAGCACATTTTGTCTGATAGCAGCACATAACCTGCAACATTTTCAGGCTCCATTTCAAAAATTCATTCAGCAACATGTTCTCCCATCTCCAGATTACCATGAATTCTGCAAGCAGTCGGCAAAAGCCTTCCATGCAGCCACAGGGTGCCTTATCATATTCTCTGCCTCCTATAGGTGGCCAGCACAACCAAAAAGGTCAACCATGCAAGTGTAATGTTCCAATTTTGCAGATATTGTACATGATCCGTGATCATTGAATATTGTACATGCCTTCATCCACCAAACCTGCATGACGACAAGGTGACAGAAAAACAAAAGTGATATCATCTGGGTGTACACCTTCATACATCCATTCAAAATGTTCAAGAGCTTCCTTACCATGCCCATGCATGGCATATCCTCCAAGAATGGAATTTCAAGAGACCACATCCCGTGATGGCATCTTGTTGAACAAATCTCCTCCATGCTCCAACATTTTGCATACATTTCAATCAAGCTATTTCCCACACAAGACATTGACTCACAACCACTTTGAGTGATCTGCTCATGAGCACACCTGCCTTCTTCAAGTGCAAGGACACAAGCACATGCATTCAGCATCCCCACAAAAGTGGCAGAGTCTGGCTGCACACCTTCCTGTTGCCTTTGTCGAAAATAGTTCCTATGCCTTCTTCCCTCACCCACATTTCACATGTCCCAATACCATGGGGGTCCAGGTGACCACATTGTGTAATGGCATCTTGTTGAACACTCTCCCTGCGTCATCCATGCTCCCACATTTTGTATACATGTCAACCAAGCTATTCCCCACAAAAGAAATTGATTTGCAACTACTTTGAATGATCTGTTCATGAATATACCTGCCCTCTTCAAGTTCAAGTATGCTGGCACATGCATTCAGCATCCCTACAATAGTAACAGTCTGGCCGCACACCTTCATGGTGCGTTTGTCAAAAATGATTCTAGTGCCTGCTGTACTTGCCCACATTTTACATGTTCCAATATCATGGTAGTCCAAGTGACACTCTCCCAGCATCATCCATGCTCCCACATTTGGCATACATGTCAACCAGGCTACACCTTCACAAAGACATCAGCCTAACAACCACTTCAAATTATCTGTTCATAAATTGCACAGGGGAATTGTGCATACCCCCTTTAAGAAAGCTTCTTCCACAAGGTTCATGAATTTGGTTCCACACCTTCCAGCTCTAATCTATTCTCACTTCTTGCTGTCTTCCAGCAACAAGATCTTCCAGTGAAAAATTATTTTCCTGCAATCTGCCAGTTTCATGTTGTTTTCCAATTTGCTATGTGAAAACCCAAAAAAATTGGAGTAAATTATGCTGGGAATTGAGACACATGAAGAAGACAAAGGAAGAAGAGACATGGGTGTGGATTGGCAGGGGATTGGAACTGTGCTTAGAGCAAAGAGAGCAAGACTGAGACAAAGAATAATGCCAGAACCAAAGTTGCAGGAAAAGGCTATACTGTGAGCAGTCGACATCAACACCCAATGGTGTTTTTTGTCATTCCAGCCTCTTCAACAAGAAGTGAGCTCAGAATAGCATTTCTTCAAGGAGATTGCCATTGTCTAGGTATGCACACACTGTGCAAGACTTGAAGAGATGTAAAGGAGGTGTGCCAAATTAGGGAACCTATTGGTAAGGTCTAGCAGTTTTGACCAATTTGCAAGGTGATGATACCACGGAAGGGGCAAGCTGCTGCCCATTACGGTGGGTAATCTGCCCTTGGTTAGCCAAGTAGGTTGAAGAGCACCAACATTACCCAGCTCCTAATAATGCTTTTAACATGAACAGAAAAGTGGCATAATCATTCACCAAAAGATGTAAGCATTGTTTAGCATAGGAGGACCCAGCCATTGACTAAGGTCCAATGGAGACACTCAACTGCATGCATTGGGACCATTGTTGATAATGACAAATTATTCAACCCAGGCTTTGGTAACCGTTGTATAGTTGAGGAGAATGCCATCATCCCGAACCTTCCATCAGTTGGGACACTGGGCTGCAGAGACATATGTATACCCACCACCAATCTAGTACCATACTTACAACTGATGTTCAGCACAAAATAATTCACAAAAGGTCTAGCAAAAAACACACACACTTACACACTTTATTAGTGTTTGTTGAAATTTTTGAGAATCAAACTACCATCCCAACTACTGTGTTACTATTACAAATACACAACACAAGGTGTACTTTACGTACTTATTCCTCAACTGTTGAAATTCTCAAAATTGAATTTGAAACTCCCCAACTTCGTTTTCTAAACTAAATAAATATTTATTTGGCATAGAAGTGCCAATATTCAACAAAGAAGTCACAGATACAGTATTTGCAGAACTGGACTTTTACACCCATACTTATGGTGGGGCCCCTGTGGAAGCAAATATCAAATCCTGGCCAAATGTTGGCCCTGGCAAGGGAAGGTGGGAAAGAAGCACTGAGGACCTTGCAAGATGAGATGACAAACTCCTTTGACCTCCAGAACCAAGGCCATTGCAAAATTAGTCACGTTTAAGTCCTGTCCCAAGGGTCCAAGGCCAGGGATGTCTCAAACAACAGGTCTCCAGTAAATCATGTGCATCCCCTCTGCCCTTGTGTGATGATGGTTGGGGCATGTGGATGATGGACAGGTGATGGTGGGTTTAGGTTACTTCATCACCTAAGTACCACAAGGACAGAGAGGATTGTGGTGAGGCAATGGAGTTTGCTGTAGGTTGGGGAGAAGTGTTGGGATCCCAGAAACTATGTGGGTCACAATGTCATGATAATGTGAAAGGCAGTAGGATTTATCACATTGCTTTGTCATCCCATCCACCACTTTGCATCATTCCATTTGTGAGTCAGCCATTTCTTGCTTTCATTCTCTATCTTGTCATTCCTAGCCACAGCCATTCCTGTAGTTCCATATTCTTTCATCCTGCATCTGCCATTCCTAGCTGCATCCTGATGTTCCCCTACTGAAACCTGATGTTCATGATTTCCCTATGCCCATGACAGATATCTGTAACAGCCCCAGGCCTGTTCTCCACTCATTTCCATTCTTATTCCCATTTAGAGGGACAAGCCCTTCTGTTTCCGATGACATCAAATCTACTCCTCTAACTACAGTGTTTATGCTAGCTACAAGCAAATACTTGAGTAACTATCATGCTCCTGAAAAACGAACCATCCAGGAAGGCTCAAACTCAATCAGTATTTCAGATGTTCAAATAGAAATCACAATAAAACCAGAAGCCACCATCTTCAAATCCTTGCAACAACCCACAAACTACTTTATTCCTAATGAATGAGAACCAGGACACAGGGCCTGACAAATACTGTAATCTACAGAGGATAAGCAATCTTCATTTCCATGGTCTACTATTCCCCCTTCAAAAGAACATATGCTGTAGCTTGCAACTTTTCCTTCTAGGCAACCACACTAAGGAGACAGTGTGAGCGCAACTTCGGCCACCACTTTCCTCAATCCTAAGCTGGAACCTAGCAGCACATACCATGTATGCACTTTCTATGTATCATCGAAATCTTCCCTTCTAAAAGGGCCTACATAATGGGTCAGGCATCCTAATCTGGATAGTAAAAGACCATGTAAAGCTAAAATGTACTGAGACAAATTTGCTGACTTTTTTGTATGTAGGACATACTAAACAAGATCGAAGGGACTCCCGGAAAACACTGACTACTTATAATGTAGACAATGTGCAAACTCAAGGCAAAAGACAGACAGCAAAACTTTCATGTCCTCAAATTAGGCCTGCAAGGGCTGCAGCAGGACCTGTTAGCCCCATAACAGCAGGTGAGGGTGTCGGAGCAGGGGTTCTGGCAAATGGAATGTCAATTACTTGCTCCTTAATGAACTCCTTGACCCTGCAGTCACCAAATTCCTCAGTCAACTAAATAGAGAGGGTAGACAAACCTCATGAACTGCTTCAAAAGCAAACCTGGCCCACAGAAGTAGAGGGAATAGGCAAAAAAAATTTACTCATAGGTCACATTTGGGTCTTGCGATGCAACTGTCAATCTCATTTGTGTCCTGTCTGATGGATCTGTCTCAACTCGAACCTGCCAACACATATGACAAGTCATTTGCATGAACTCTTTTCCTCAACTGCATGTAAATCTGCCACTCCATCATGCACCATTCATAAGTGTGCTGCCCCTTTATTGGCAGTTACTTGGGTCTGCCAAAAGCTGGTGCTCTCCAATTTCTAAGGTATTAGTTGCAGCTCAACTACCCCCTTCAAACCTAGTTGTATCACATGTATTTGAACACCTTATTACTTTGTCACTGGCCTTTAGGAAGCAAAAATCAGAGCTGGAATGTCAGCATAAGTTGCCAATGCTAGGTACAGTACCAAACAAAGAGTAGCTCCAGCCTGTGAAAAGAAGTTGTTGCAGCCACAATGTTATTGACATTAGGGTCCTGCAAAAAACATAATCCACCTGTCACAAAATATGCTGCTACCCAAAGACATCTCTCACAAAGCTGAAAAAGTAATGGAAAACTGGAATCATGCTGAAAGACCTTAATCTGCATGTCTAAACATCCAGACATTGATGTGTGAAATAGCTGTTCTGAATCCATTCTATATGAGCTAAAACAAGTCATGCCCAGGGTATGAACAAGAAATGTTTAGTAGACCACTCAGAGGGCAAGTGGACCACCAAGTACAACACCAATGGAAAGACTAGCTTCTGGTCTGGGGAGTGGACAGGTATGCTCAAACTCACAAGCCCAGGAGCAACACCAATGTGAAGACTGTTGAAAAGGTCTCCCATATCTGAAACAGGCATGGGCCTTACACCCCGAACCTGTCATTTCCCCATTTTTTTCTGATGTCATTACAAGCAAGATATCGAAACACCCAACAACACTCTTATGACAATCGGGAGAGCATAGCAACCAACAGGTAGATGGGCCTTACTAGAGTTCAGCTCAGGGGATACAAACTGTTACCAGATGTTGAGTGAAAAGGTTGCAGAAAGAAAGAAGGGCAATGAAGTGGAGGAATCTGTGCACAGGGTACTTATAAATAACACAGAAATGCAAGAAAACTCCCACAGGCAAAGATGCTCAAGTTGTTACTCAGTGGAGACTGATGGTCTTGCAGATGAAGTTGAGATCCAACCATAAATGTGTCAGTACTTACCACCTCTTGAAGCTTTGTGGGTGGACCAGCGATTGCTCGCCAGTGTGCCACAAAATCACTAGCTGATACTGGAGCTGCTTGGAAAAATTTGTTCATAAGAGTTGGCAGACGCAACTTCACATTGACCTGTTGGTACACAACATTCAAAGTTTCCATTGAGGTTGCTGAGCTTTAGAGAAAACAGGATATTATAAGCCCCTGAAGTCTCTATCCATCTAACACTATGTAACAAAATAAAGGATAAGCCGTTATCAGATATCAGAGCAAGCCAGATAGAAAAATAAACGATGGAAAGAGTGAAAAGAAAAAGTGCTAACTCCACAGGCAAAGAAAATAAAGTGTAGACTTAATTTGGCTATTGTTTCTGATCGGGGGGCCATCAGCATGATGCATGGCAGGCCACAATCAATTTTCCCTTGTTCTTGACAGCACATAAATGTGAGTGTGGAACACACAACCAGAAGACCCAGCCTTATTCAGAACCAAGAAACACATGCACACATTCACATTGATGCTACATGGATTCCAGGTAGTCAACTGCCATCCTGATCTATGCTAAATTTCCTTAACAGGGAGGAAACAGTGCAAGGTGACACTCCATACTCAGTGATGTCAGAGGAGGACATGACCCATAAAAGAGTAGGACTTCATTTTCTATCACACTACACAGTACAGTAATTGCATGATACAAGTAAAAACAGTGAGCAGGAATAAGGCTGAGAAAACACAGAAAACAGATGAAAGATAAGATACTCACTGGCAGAGTCGAGATGGTGTAACTAAAGTCAAGAACTGCGGTCTCCCTGCTGGCACTCAAGCATGTCACCTCCACAGGGACTTGCACCTGCAAATCATACCAATCATCAACTAGTGCATGCCTCACTGGTCCACAAGTCAGGGTTCACAGCAACTCCCAAAGCATTAAGGTCTGTGGTGGCAGATTTTGTGCTTTTCTTGACCAGCTTATATGACATAATCTTTGGATGATGATCAGACACTCATAATAGTGACCAAAATGTGTCTCTTGAACATAATTTTTTTTCTAAATGGTTGAATCTGCCACCCAACCTTGATGTGTCATGGAATGCTCTCACCCTTGCCCATTATGTTGACTAGATCACCTAGCTTGCTCTAACAGGCTTGCCTTGCACCTGACTCAATATAATGGGCAGGGGCTCCACCATTCCATAGTAATTATTGGTAGGGGGCAGCACAACAACATCAACTATCATGCCAGAATGTAATGAAATTGATAGTGGCTGGCAAGGAGACATGACAAAGCCCTGTACAGTAGGTGGGTAATAATTGAGGATATAACTGGATCCAGAATTGCTCTTGTAGTCAATGGTACACCAACAACTAGTTCTCCTTGGAAACCTTGGATCCAATTCCCACTTGGTGCCCATTATAAGAATCACATATAAGGTGATCCTCGGATGGATTTATAGAAGAATTAATGATATAATTTATGAACACAGCTGGCTGACACAATTATTTCTGTGCAAGAAACAAAACTTCAAGTAACAATAGTCCAGTTGCATTCTTTGAATGGAAGGCATCAGTATAAGGCAACCTGAGCTCTTGGAGGAATGGTATCAGGAACTCGAGAGAATTGCATCTTCAAGTGAGGAGCTGGCAGTATCAAAACCCTGATGTTTACCAATGGTGCTGTATGCTTGTTCCCAAGGAACAACACCATTTTTGCTTGAGCCTCCCGCCATTCAGACTTGATCCCAATCTGACAAACAAGTCTCATGTTAGTGCAGATGTAAGCAAGTTATGGTCTCAAACCAAGGATGCCAGTCTCTCATTGCTAACAAGAGCAATACTAACCTGGATATAGGGATCCTCATAGAGCACACCACTGTCCTTCAAAGACAGTGCCCGAAACCAATCCTCAATACTTCCAATGGGCTGCATCACATAAGCACATCACATGCTCAGGGATCTTGCAAGAATGCTTAAGTCCTGAGGCACCATTACAAGAACTAGCGCTAATCACAGTTCTCTTCCTGACTGGTGTAAACAATAGACATTTCAGCAAACCTGCTTCATCAGGCATATTTTCCTTGATGTTCACCTAAACTTGGTTTCTATTTCAATAAAAATTGAAAGATGTATGAATCAGAGGATGTTGCATATCATTCAAAAGTAATCTTACTGGAATAATCCAAATACCCAACCAAGCCAGCTATCAAATATGTGGTCAGTACAACAAATCAAAACCTGATGTCACTGGCACCATATGTTCTGACATATATCAACATCAAGCTGTACTGCAAGATCATCTAACAAAAGATTGAACTGAGGCCGAGGGTATACAACAAACATGAAGAAAATTTACCTTGATCTGGTTTTGCTGATCATACAGTGCCAGAGCTAGAGGCTCTCCAGGATCAGCTGATTGAGTGAGGGGGGAAGGAGTGGAAATTGGAGGTGCCTCTAAGGCCAGTGGTGCTAATAGATCTCCCAGTAAGTCACCATTTGTTGATGCAGGGGCTGGTGCCTTGTTTGTTCCATTTGCATAAGCACTCTGAGGTACTGCCGGTGCTGCTGTTTCTGGTGCTGGTGGGGGGGGTTCCGGCAACGCCAACTGCTCCTGCATGAGAAATGTAAAAGCCAGACTGTCATGTTGTGGCTCGTTCAATAGTGGCTCTTCATGAGTATTCTGAGGATTTCTGCAGTTATACATGTTTTCCATTCAATCCCTGAGCTACCATTTTGAGTTCTCTCTCTTAACTTCGCACTGGTGAAGTGAGAACCACCTCTTTCTTAGCCTATGGTCTAAATCCATCACAACTTCGCCTTCATCAAAACTTATTGCCATACCGTACTGTAGTGGGTTGTGGATGAAGCCTTGGATACAGAAGGTGGAGGAAGGCCACCATTGGCAGAGCCTGGGTCTGCAACAACCAAGGCCATAGAGTTTTGTCGCTGCCGCAACTTGGTTGCACTCATCTCCGTGGGTTCTCCTTCAGCATCCTCTGCTCTCTTTATTAGTGCTGACTAAACTCCCATCAGACCCATACCCCATCAAACAGAATCTTGAGCATAAATATGATCATGCAATTCTTGAAGCAAATACCAAATGCAGGGACAATCAGCCCTAATGGTAATCAGATCATAAGAGACATGCACCTGACGCTCAGGAAACTTAGGCATTTCTGCCATAATGTCCACCATTGATGGTCCCTTGTGACTCAGAATGATGTACTCCACTGCCCGCTGCTGTACTTCAGCATCAATGAAGCTCTCACATCTACTTGCCAACAAAGAGGCTAATCAAAAAAAAAGCATGAGAAAAAGGGGGAGAGCATTATTTTGGGGAATCACAGAATGAGAATAAAAAACAAATCCCATACAAGCTATTGAGAGAATGCTACCTCTTAAATACTTCATCAACCTGTGCCTGTAACTCTTGGTCAGGAGGCTGAGAGTGCATCAGGATCTTCACATATGCTGATAACAATAGCGCCTTTGTTGGAGTTCTGCAAAACATCACAAAACCAAATAAGACAGATGCAACATTCAGAAAAACATGCAAAATCACTCCCTTGAAAGGGATCGACACACTCATGTCTGAGTGCAAAGCAGCAGACCATCATGCCTCCAATACTTACACCTCTTCCAATAGCTCGTTTCTATTTGACCTGAGAGGGCCACGTCTTTTGACTGCCAGCAATCTGAGAGGTAAGATCTGCTCTTGTGGTAGTAGGCAACAGGATAGCACAATTCCTTTATTGTTCAGGGTCAGTAACAAACACTTCTGCAGGACAGTACACCCAGAAAAGTGATGACATTGGCAGAGGGTGTACGTGACAGTTGGAAATTTGTCATGAATGATGTGGAACACCTCCTTGGGACTGCAACCTGGTCGCCTGGCCAGTAGATGGCTATATTCTCCGAGCAAGTATCCTGCCACCTGCACCAATCTCAAATCTGGATCTTGTGAACAAAAGTAAACAACCCCTGAGCCTAGTGACACACTATCCTTTCCAGAAAACTACAGAAATGTGGTTCATAGCAATCTGTCCAAACAATTAACATGTCAAGCATATGCTATTCCTGGTTGTCCACAATTCAATGCTAGACAAAAGTTTCAGTGCTAAAACATTCATAAGTCTCTGTGATTCAGAATGATCATCACCTTCACCATGGTTTCATGCACTGCTGGCTTGTCGAGGTAATCCCGAGCCTTTGCTGCAGCAAATGCCTATCTTCCACAACACATTTCAGTGGATAGATAATATGCAATAATCCACTTTCTGAGTACTTGCAGTCTGGGACAAGATCAGAAGAGAACTTGAAGTTTGAAGGAGGATTTTCTACTAGCAGGGTCCTCAATGAGTCAGGCACAGATGGCACAGAAGTTGAAACTCTGAGCAGTAATGGTTCACTATTGTCCTATCTAAATCATTATCTATCTGAGGAATAATATCAAATTCTCAAATCCATCTCATGTTGCCAGAAACATCCAGGAAGCTATGTCCATATGCTATACCTGGAGGTCATCATTGTTGGTGACAAACTGGACAACTCGATACCAAATGTCATCGCTCACAAAGTCACCAGCTTTCTCAATCAGCTGTAGTATAACTTCCACATACCTGAAAGCAACATTTTTCCCCAAAAGGAAGAAGACAGCAAAATGGTTAAATCACAATGTAACTGCATGCTAGTTCTGAGGAATACGTTACTTATTGATGTTCTGGTTGTTCTGAGAACTGAGTCCAGTTGGCACAAAAGTTTGGCCTCAATCTCTTCAGTGAAGAGATACTCTGAAACTTTAGGCAAGAGGAAGTGGCCATACCATGCAAGATTTGGGGCAAACTTTTCTGCAAGAATAGCAGCTTTCAGTGCAAGCTCTTCACGAATGCCAAAATCTGCTGTAGTCAGATACTGCAAAAAAGGCCCTGGAAACAATCAGTATAGAAAGAATGCGAACAGTTAATGAAGCTCCCCTTTAAGGTTGTTTCATTGCAAATGCATCGCCAATTGAATCTCAAGTAGGAACAAGTGTGAGACCTGCAACAGCTCTTCTACAATATCCTTAGCATTGCTGATGTCACACATGCCATATAGCAAATCAAGCGACCGCCTCCGGATACTGTCCCCCCTCCCAACCACATTAATCTTAAGCAATGTCCTGTTATTCAAGTCTGAAAAACCCCTCTCCATGTTGGGGATTGTGAAGGTCTTTGATTTTGGAAAATTCCCCAATCTCTTGTAACTCCCATGCTAAGGAATCAAGCAGTTTTTCACCAATTCCATGACTGCTTCATGCCCTCTTCTGTCCTTTCAAACACCTCATTGGCAGGACCAAGAGAAATATACCTGATATCAGGGTCTTTGAGAGAGGATATGATGTGTGCTTGATGCTTCTTGATGCTTTCATTCACATCTGCAACTAATAGCATCCGTGTCATGTTTTCCTGCAAACAAAAAAGTCATATGAATATATAAGCTTCTCCTTCACCCACTATGAGAAGGCCAATACTCCACTGATGCAGCCCACTTTATAATGCAAAAAGTCAATCCTACTGTGTAAGATTATATCCCACCCACACACAATAAAACTGGACATCTGTTTTACACCATCAATGTTATCAGGAGAAGGGACTAAGAAGAACAAACCAAGCCAAGATACCGAATATTGGGCTCGCGTACAGCAACAAACTTGCCCAGCAATGCTACACACTGGGACATCATCTCCTTGTCTGCATCCAGGTGCATCACCTGTCACCCAAAACAAGGCCCATCCAGGTAACATTTGCAAATTTACAATAGATCTTTAACAATCGCATCATGTACTGCTGTAGACATTCAGTCATGAAACCACATCTGCTTGACAAGATGCCCTGCAGGAACCCAAATCCAATGAAGCTTCAGTTTTGCTAGAGGTTAAAACTTTGAGCTTTTACCCTCAGTCATCAATTTTGTAGGGACTTCCCTCTCAAAGAATGATTCTTGTAAGCCCACTAGAATCATTCATACATAAACAAGAAGCATATAGTCAACAGACATCAGCCTGTTGCCCAGTCTACTCACAGCATGATGAATGAATGTTCATTAAAAACCAAGAGAAAAAATAGGTATGCACCAGTGCAATGGCCTCAAAGAGCACTGCATGTGAGGCATTGTTTTTGTTGACATTCTTCACCACATCAGTACCCACCAAAATGCGTTGTAGAACCTGCAACAATCCATGTCTCAATTAGCTCAACCTCAATCTGCATCCAGTGAACTGGCAGTGACACCTCACCCATAAATAGACTAACTCATTTAACAGGACACCAGATTAACTAGATAATAGTTGGACAGAAGGGTGATCTCTGACAGCTGATTGATAATGAACATTTTGGACACTGACATCACTGGAAGAAAGGAAACTTAATTGTTGTGAGTATGTGGATGGCTATGAGTTTGTCACTAGCTACTCCTGACCTTGCAACAATCACCTAACTCAATACATCAGCTGGCATGAGTCAATGAAGCAAAGTGCAAGCATGAAAATCAGTGTCCAGCCATATAATGGTTGATAAATTGAGTTCACCAGCTAACAAGATATCTTGTGAAATCCAACATCCAATAGTTAGCAATGTCCCATTCCCATCTTGTTGGAATAAATCATACAACCAATCACCAGAGAGCATACTCGTTTTGCAAGCTTGTGAGAGCAGTTTTGTTTCATTCACATAGCACGAACTCAAGGTGTGTAGAGAGTGCTAGGAAGATGTGACTCACATCAAACAAGCCCCTTCTGACATTAGGGTCCTCAACCACTGGAAAGTATTGTAGCACCCTCATGGTTTTCACCTGCTCCCATCAAAACATCCAAAATGTCAGATCAGACCTTACATATCCATTCAACACATAATTGATGGCTGCTGGCAGATGAGCTGCATATATCTCCTCATCAATTAGACATCAAACAGAAGTCCCAATACGTGCAGTCACGTGAGCTGGTAAAGACCTGACTAGAGTGTTTTCTCAAAAGCTACACCAGAAGCCATGAAGGCTGTGTAGGCAGTGACCTTTCCAACAAGATTTGACTTCAGGAACTTCAAGAATTCATCATTTTATTGAGACATTGGATTCACCTGCAGCCAAGGAGATGGGATGCCATAATAAGTATATTCTTGCAAAATGTCTTGACTCCTGGTGAGGCGTTCCAGTATGTGTACACACTTCGGGAGACAACTCCAGTAACCATCTGGATTGCTTGCTACCAGTGCCACTAGTAGACTCATTACAGCAGTTAGAACCCCAAGGTCACGCTCATCCAGCAACTGCACCATTTGTTGTGACCTGTTATCCAGGACCCCACTGTCACTGTCATGTTGTACCATCTTATTTCTTATGATGATCAAGGTAGAACCAATCATAAACACTCTCTACACATGAGCATAGAGATAGAACACCCATGAAAACAGGAACCAAGAATCTCAAGATACAATCCAGATGCAAAAGAAAGTCTAGAAGCAGTCAAAGAGAAATTCCCAAAAAATACAGATACTTAAAGCAACAGAGAACAGAGACAAATTAACAAATGACAGAGTACAATAATGGAATTGTGATAGTCTAATGAAGATGAGCCAGATGGTAACTCTGACATTTAACCAAAACATACACAAAATACAGAGTTCCAGGTGCCAGATTTGAAATCAGAGATTACACAAAATACACAAGCAAGGGAAAAGAGGACATACATCCATAAGACAGTTCATGCAAACACAGATGGCAGACACAATAGATATGAACAATCTCTTGGGTGTATCCTTAATCCAACTTAATCACAAATATACCTACAACCTCCAGCAAAAACAAGACCTGCTCAAAGAATCAAAGTGTTTTGAAATTTTCAGCCTACAGATTGACATCCAACTGTGTTCACATGAGACATCATCTCTGCACTTGTACAAACATGCCAGTGAAAATGATATAGCTTTCATGGGATCCAGCAACTCACCAGCCTTCAACATTTACTACATCAGGATTTTTGCGATACAGTCGAAGCAGGCACAGTGCTGCCTTCTTGCGCACCAGCGGTCTGCAAGTGTTGGAAACCTGGAAAATGACCCCTTTGCCACAAAGTGAAACACTATATGACAGTGCTATTGCCACCACAAGTCTACTCCACCATATCACTCTTTTGTTTGGGACCATGGGCAAGTGTTACCTGCTCTCAGACTAAATATATATCAATCTCATTCTATTCAAATGTCCTCAGTCTGTCCTTCTCATGGCTTGGTCACTCCATAACACAAAGAGTATACACTGATGAGATAGCATAGAAAACAGCACAAAAACACTTTGAAGCTAACTGTTGTGCCGATTCCAGCAAATGGACAGAACACACTTGACAAGTAAGAGGGCAGTCACAACCATGTGAGTCTGAAGCAAAAACTATCGAACCATCAGCTTCATAATGAATGCATGTGGCTAGTTGCCATTACATGCAGCCTGACATACAGCATGGAGTTAGTCACCCATGGCAAACATACTTCCAGGATGTCTTCAAACTCTTACCAGCAACTTTTGCACATCTGGTGCCAATGACTCCGAGAACTCCCTCCCACCAACATTCCCAACCTTAACCATCAAACAAAAATGACTTTTGTTAGAGAGAATGAGATGAACAGTGAAAACAGCTTTGATGGTCTTCGCCCTCATGCTCTTGAATGGCATTCAATAACAAATACTTGCTCACAAAATACCACATCAAACCAGTTGGATGAGCAAAATGGAAAAAGAGAAGGGAAACAAACCATAGTTAAAGCCAGACATTGAAATGTCTCATTGCGTCCAATTATGTCATTGCGTACAGTGTTGATGACCAATCTCAGAAAATCATGATTCTCATTCAGCAGGCATGATGTTACAATATAGCCAACCTGCTCCCCAGGGTCCATCAGGTCTTAAACCCTAATCCTCCATTTGAGAAGGTGATCACATCTCATCACATTTAATCTTGGCAATTTCTAACCCCAAGTCACTGGAACTAATCTAACAAACTCCATTGAGAATGCACAAAGGCTGCAAACAATTCTCCAATGAAACCCTTAATGCCAGCTTCATGAGCAGAAAGCAGTTAACAAGTGTACTCAATTGCATCATCATGTTCTTGGAAGAGGTAAGGTATCACAAAAAGCAATGGTTTGTATGATAGAAAGCAAACCTGCTTCTCTGCATACTTGGGAGCTGAAATGAGAGCCACTGTTTCCATATGTCCAAAGTCCACATCATAGCCAAGCATGTAGATGTAAAGCATCTTCCAGACATACTTCTTCTTTTCATATGGTGTGAGGCCCTGTTAAATAGACAGAAAACATGGGATCAAAAATCAGCTCTTCAGCAGAAAAACAAAGGAAACCCTAAGCCAACCTCATTTAGGCCGCCAGTGACCATTTCAGTGCCACAGTTCCTCTCTTACCTTCCTCTCTTCAATCCAAACTTTCTCCATGAAACTACCTCTTGAGATACTCAATGCCTTCAATGCACACACACACTCTCTCTCTCATTCTTCACAATATTAGGGCTACAGTACAACACCAAATGGTGCAGTTGCAGTTCACAATCTGTGACTACAAGTGATCAGTGGATCAATGGGGCATCACCCGATCATTGCTGGGTGTCCATAAAAACTGGATCATTATCACCAAACGTTTTTGCTTGGCGATTCAACCTGAACATTTCTAAACCTCATCACTCTCTGTGTCTCATACCAACATTGGAAACATGTACAGAAGAGATGAAAATATCATCATTCCCCAACCACAATACCCTAGACACCAAGCAGTATCCAAAGGGTTGCATTGCATGCCACAAGATCACATAAAAAAACTTCCTTGTTGCACATCCTAATCAACTTCAACCACAAAGAACCCTATTCCACAGCAGTGCTGCACCATTCACTTGGGAGATCATACCACAAAACAGGAGAACCAAAAAACGTCTCAGGGTCTAAATCAAAAGTGCACAAGAGGCTGAGTAAGTAAGCAAGAAACAACCATGATCTCATTTTTGCGTTTCATTCTTGCAGCGGCAGCAGGAAGAAGACCATTCATCATTTCCGCCCGATATTGGATCTAGGCAACAAAAATCAAGAAGAAGGAGGGTATTCTTCACAAGTACCCGCTGATTTTTAAAGCGAGTGCGGATATTAGCGAGCTCCTTGTCGACACGCACACGCTCCTGCTCCTTGTTCTGGCAATTGCGCACATCGCTGATGAACACGGACAACCCCCGCATGCCAGACAGAGCCATCGCTCACCTGCGCAAATGGTGTAACAAACCCTACAACTCTCGTCTCCTCCTCCGCCCTTGTTCTCCACAGCCACCACCAACCTCTCCTCCTCCTCCTCCGCTTATGCTTACTTAACTTACCGCCTTTGACCGCTAAAATCTTCGCAACCAGCCGCAGGAATCGGCTGGAATAAAAACGAGCATGAATAGGAGAGTGCAGAGGTCAAGATCATATCGCTATTGTGGCACAGATGTTGGTGTGGCGTGCACAATCTGGTGCTCTCTTCGGCTCGCCTTCCGGCACCAAAGTCTGCCGTGCAGCGAGGACGGAAGAAGGCCAGAATTTCCTTCTCTTCTTCTTCTTCTTCTTCTTCTGACATGTGCTCAGTCTCAGTTGTAGGGCATGTACCTAGTAGGGTATATAGGTAGGTACCTACAGCTAGGCCCCTGCCATAACTGGGTTCCTACACTGACTCCCACCACAGAGGTTTAGGTCCCACTAAAGGGACCAATCAGGAACCTCACTCCTCCCAAATTGGTCCCACATGCCTGTTCCCGCCTTACCACAGGAGTGCCAGGTGGGACCTTTAGCACAAGGTCAGTCCCACACCTGCACAATGGTCGAAGCTCATTTGCAGCAAACCAGTGTTGTGAGGGTGGTTCCCTACTTCCTTGGCAGCTTCAACACTAATTATATTATTATTTTCAGAAATGTTGAAATTTTCAACCCGAAAAAAAAACTCAAATCACAAAGAATTGTGAAGGAAATATTGAATCTTCAAGTATATTCGATTTTTTGAAATGACAATTTCAAAATTAATTAGTTATTCAAGAGTCATGAGTCAAAGCTGCCAAGATACTGACTGCAGTGTCGAGTTTTTACCTACCCTCGGGGTAAATTTGTATTTGTTATCATCACCTAATCAACACATTTTAGCCTTGGTAATATTATCTGCAAAAACAAAGGCTAAAATGTGTTGAATAGGTGATGATAACCATACTGCAATACAAATCTGCAATATTCAAGTTATCCGTGAAGTCACCCTCTCTTTCACCCCGTATCCCCTCTTTCAGCAGTATCTGCAAAGTACTGAAATTTTATGAAATCTCAGTATGAAATGCTGAAACTCAGCATTTAATGCACAAGGTTCGAGAGTAATTATAGTACCTGTACAGGGAAGAGCCGGGAACCTATATACCTAGCAGCAGTGGAGGCGCTCAGAAAAAAGGAAAGAGGGGCTGAAACTGAGTTTAGCACCAAAATTGGTGGAAAAGCTAGTTTGGGTCCCAGTTCTATTTCGTATTCTAAAATTTCATTACCAGTTAAGCATTTGATGCCCTATTATGCCGAAACTGGCAATTCCCGCCCCCGAATCGCCTGACTTTACGGATAACTTTATTACACATTGTATTACACACCATTGTATTACAGATTTGAGCCTTTGTAACAAACCTCTGGCTCCAAGCTAGTGCGGGGGAGGTTCTGCATAAGATAATTTCCTTGAGGCACGAACATTGTGTGCAAGGTAATGCCCAAGGACGGGGGTGTTGAA